>Ga0209155_1000301_pt1 | contig 23086 bp, 19 predicted proteins | sample GraSoiAngelo_122_FD_185879 | JGI IMG/M metagenome (GOLD analysis project Ga0209155, IMG submission 185879) | Grasslands soil microbial communities from the Angelo Coastal Reserve, California, USA - 14_0927_02_20cm (SPAdes) (version 2) | ecosystem: Environmental > Terrestrial > Soil > Grasslands ... | reverse complement strand
CCAGTTCAATTGCTCTTTGATCGCGGTGACGGGAGTTCTTTACGCTTGGATGCAGGCGCCGAACTTCGCGTGAACCTCACGCGGGAGTTGGAAGGAAAGCTGTCGCGTTGGCTGGTCACGCCGAAACTCCAATAACGCGGCTATCACTGCTTCTTTTGTCTTTTTGTAGCTGCTTCGGGTCGCGGGATGGCGCCGAGCAGCAATTTTTTTTCCTCCGGGCCTGTGCCCAGGCAGAGTGGAAAGTTCCGGGCGAGACCGGCTGGATTGGAAACGCCGAACAAGGGCGTGCTGCTGTCTTCGTGCAGGCTGATAGTCCAAGGCGATTGAACCAGACCACCGCGGACCTCCAACTCTCTTATCGCAGGTGCGAGAGGCAATGCTGCGGGAGCAATTTCAATTTTATTCACGCAATCAATCAGATGCGGCGTGAGATCGAAGATCGGCGTCGCCCCGGCGATCCTGATTGTGATTTCGCTTGTGTCCTGGAAATCAATTTCCCCACGAACCAGGAGATCCACGTCTTTGGTTGCGGCATTGAGAAATTCCAGCGAAGCGCGATCACTCTCAAAGACAATGCGGCTGCTCGCTTCAGTGAGATTAAACCAGCCCCCGCTGCTGTCGGACAATCTTCCGTTTACAAGCTGCACGTCGCCAACGATGCGCGGATGCTGCAACGTTTGGGAAAGAGAAATGCTTCCACTCAGAATACCGTCCTGGAAAATCTCAGGATGAAAGACTTGGCGCATCTTGCCCAGAAAGATTGACGGAAAATCAAGTGTCACGTTGAGCGGAGACAACTGGAAAGCGCTCCAGCCTGTGCCGATGCGCAATGGAAAATTTGCTGTGAAACTAATAGGGCTGGACTCCGGCACATGGATTACACCGCACGCATCCCATCTATTGGATGTGATCGTTGCCTGAACCTCTGCCGCGATCGGGCGTGTGCTCTTTCCGGCTGAAGCACGAAAGCCGGACAGATAATCGACCAGATTATCGACGCGCGTATCGAGCGCACCCGAATAGTTGTGCGCGCCGGACATTTCGATCTTGCCTTCTGCGTTAAGAGAATCGTTTTTGCGTTTCAGGTTGAATTGTTCAATCGCCAGTTCCGTTCCCTGTAGCTTCAGTTTTGCGCTTAAGCTGTCGATTGCCGTTTTGAAAAGTGTGAGGGCCGCGCCTTCAACCGTGAGGTTTCCTCCGAGTTGTCGTGCCCGAGTGTTTAACGCCCCTTCGATGATAAGTTTCCCGGCGAAATCGCCGGATTTCGCGCCAAATAGCGTGGTGAAATCGCCGAGATTGTTGATTGTCGCGGAAATGTCGCCGCGAAAATCCGGGCTCAGCCAATCGGATGATTTTGCGGGAAACGACGCCTGGCCGCTTAAGGTCAGCTGATTGGTTTTCTGCTTGATGTAGAGTTGTTGAAGCTGGATTTGCTGATTGTAGAGCGAGGCCCCCAGCATGATCGCTTCGGCAGTGCGATTGCGCCAGGTAAGCCTGGTCAGTTCGCTCCAAAGTGACGCGGTCACCAGGTCCGGCTCAGCAAGGTTTCCGCGAAAAGTGAAGTTACCAGCGTGGAGCAAACCGCTAACACGATCGGCGAATCCGAATGCTTCCGAAGTTTGCTCAAGAGAAATATCGGTAGCTCCGCCGGCAATTTTCCAGTTGGAATGTTGGGAGCGCCATTCGTGCGAAATGTTTCCGCGGATTTTTCCTCCGAACGCGTCAGCGTCGAACTGCAATCCGACGCGTTGGTTTCCCAGGCGCGACAAGTCCGCCGTAGCGGACTGCAGATCGAGGCCATGCGTTAAAGTGAGCCCGGCGATTGTCAGATGATCAGCTTCCCAATGAGTTGCACCGCGCAATTGCGAAAACGTCTGGTGGAACCACGGCGAGGCTATCATCACCTCAGCAGCGCTAAAACGACCCGCTTCGATCTGATTCGCGGATAGAAATCCGTTTCGCAACAAAACAAGCGTCGGTCCATTTTCAATCCGCACCTCCGAGGCGCCAATGGTCAGATCTTCCGGAAGCATTCGGTGCAGTATTGCCCACCCACGGCGCGTCATCGCTCGCACAGTTGGATTGCTTCGGCGCAGCTCTCCATGCAATTCCCGAATCGACAGATTTTGGATGGCGCGACCTCGGGTGTGAAGGAGGATGTGCTTGAAGTTCAACTCGAACGTCGCATCCGCGATTGTAAGGTCGATGCGGAACATGTCATCGTGTGCGTTTCTCAGGCGCAGTTGCCGGATTGCAACCGGACGCAGGAACGGTGCATCGACCTTGTCGATATTAACAATGAAGCCCTCCTGTCGCGCTTTCCACCAAATCCACCAACGAACACCATGGGAAACCGCAAATGGCGTAAACCAAAGTGCCAGCAACGCAGCAAGCAGAAGAAACAAACTAGCCAGGAGAAATCGACTTTTTAGGGGCATTTAGATTTCCGTGAATGACGAATGTCGAAGAAAGTCCAATGACGAAGCTTAAGAAAACAGGCGGTCATTGTCTCTGTTTGGCCAGTCGCGCTTAGACATCGATTCCTGGTTAAATATTCGTCATTCATTTGGCTTGTTTTTCAGCGACACCTTTGAAAATCAAATGCAGGGGTTGCGGTGCGTGTATGCGTTGCTCGATTTGTTGTTGCAACGTGCGCTCGGCTTCGGCTGGCAAGTCACCTTCTGCTGCTTTTTCCCGTGCAAGGTCCGGCAGGATCGATAATTCGCTTTGCATGTCCTGCCCTGAAATGCGGTTCCACAATCCATTTTCAAACGCGAGGACGTCCACCTGCTCCTGTTCAATACCAAGGATCCGGGCGTGTGGCAGCTGAACGATGATCTCATTGGGCCGAATATCGACCGCCAGGTTTTGCTGTAGATCGAAGCCGGTTTTGACGATGAATGTGCCATGCAACTTTACACGCTTCGAACTGCCCACCCAGGTATGGAGCAGTTCATGTTCAACTTCGATGCGTCGTGACAAAACAACCAGTTCGCTCACGGGCGTCGTCTGTTCCATATAGACACGGCTGTTAATCGTGATGCGCGGCTGCAAATGCGCGATATCGATAAAAGCGCTGCGTAAATCCTTGCCGAGCTTCTCAAGCTCGGCGGTGCTTTGTTGCGCTGTGCGGGCCGGCCAGGTTTCGATGCGCCAAAAAGTGATTACAACCACCATGGCGATGAGGAACGCGATTAAAGTGATTGCGAGCGGCCAAGAGATCCGTCCTGATCTAGAGACAGAATGACAAAGCACGAATGACGAATGCCGAATTAATGACGAATGACAAATGACGAATGAGTGGACGGCTTATTTGCTTATTCTTCGCCTGTCATCTCTTCGTTGTTCATCATTCGGATTTGCCCTAAAAAATTACCGCCCCCCACACCCGATAGGCGTGAAGGGCGGCTGTTCCCCCCAGAACAATCTCGAAAAACTTCGAGGCTACTAAACGAGCTTCCGGCAGATCGCAACAAATTTTATATGAAAAAATTCACACGGAAGGATGAGGCTGGAAAAATAGCGAATGAGGAATGAAGTGAATGACAAAGGACGAGCGACGAATGACGAAATAAAGCGGAATGTTTAAATGACGGAGGCTCGATGTGTGTCTTCGTCATTTCTCCTGTGTGTCCGGCGTGCGAGATTCGATTGCGTGACCTGGCTTGCGCGAGCGCGGGTCGCGGTCTCTAGTTTTACATGGGTAATTTTGATGAGGAGCAAGCGGCGCGCAGCCTTGCTGGTTCATTGCTGGTCGCTCATCCGAATATGCTCGATCCGAATTTCCGACGCACAGTGCTTTTCATTTCCGAGCATGACCCAGGCGAGGGGGCATTGGGTGTCATCATCAATCGCCCACTCGACACACAGGTAGCCGATCTCGTCACCGAGGCGCCACCTGCGGGACTTGCTGAAGTGCCCGTTTTTCTCGGCGGACCTGTGGGGAAAAATCAACTGATGTTTGCAGCGTTCGAATGGCACCAGAGCAAAGGACTTAAGCTCAATCACAATGTCGGTCTCGAGGAAGCAAGCGACGCAGTTGACCCAAAAAAAGTAATTACAGTTTGCGCGTTTGTAGGGTATGCGGGCTGGGGAGCGGGACAGCTTGAAAGCGAGATGAATCAGAAGGCCTGGCTTCTTCAAAAAGCTAATCCCTCGGTGCTTAAACTCGATCGTCTTCCGAATCTGTGGTTCGAAATCATGCGCGGCCTGGGACCGTGGTATAAAATGCTGGCTGCCGCGCCAGACGATCCGTCGCTAAACTGACGAAGCGTGAGAGGTGAAACGTGAGAAGTAAGATGCAATTTGGCTTGATTCCTTCCTCTCACTACTCACTAATCACTTCTCACTTTCCAGATGATCATTGGTATCCCCAAAGAAATTAAAGAGCAGGAGCAACGCGTTGCCCTGTTGCCATCGGCTGCGAGTCAACTCACGAAGCGGGGGCATTCAGTCGTGGTACAAAAGAACGCCGGTATTGGCTCGGGTTATCCGGATGAAGAATACGTCAAAGCCGGCGCTGAGATTGTCGATCAAGCGAAAGAAGTTTTCACGCGGGCTGACATGGTCGTGAAAGTGAAAGAGCCGCTCGAGGTGGAGTTTCAATTGATGCGAAAGGGTCAAATCCTCTTCACGTATCTGCATCTGGCGGCGAGCAAATCTCTTACTGAAGCGTTGCTGAAGTCGGGCGTGACCGCAGTGGCATATGAGACGATTCAGATCAATCATCGTTTGCCGTTGCTCGAGCCGATGAGCGAGATCGCCGGTCGGATGTCAGCCGTCATGGGCGCTAATTTTCTTGCCAAATACAATGGCGGCAGCGGGGTCTTGTTGGGGGGAGTGCCGGGCGTTTTACCTGGACGCGTCGTTGTTGTGGGTGGCGGGACGTCGGGTGTGAATGCAGCACGCATTGCAACTGGCCTGGGCGCAGAAGTCATTATCCTTGATGTTGATTTGGAACGTCTGCGTTATCTCGACCTCGCGATGGAAAATACCAATACCGTCTATTCAAGCGAGGCAAACTTGCAGGACTTGATGGCGGATTGCGATCTGCTGATTGGCGCAGTCCTCTTGCCGGGAGCGAAGGCGCCGAAGTTAATCACGCGGCCGATGCTGCGAAAAATGAAGCCGGGCAGCGTGCTAGTGGATATTTCCATCGATCAAGGGGGTTGCGCCGAAACGTCGCGACCCACCACGCATCTTGATCCAGTCTATGTGGAGGAGGGTGTCACGCATTATTGCGTGGCAAACATGCCGGCAGCCTACGCGCGCACAGCAACTCAAGCCCTGACAAATGTCACATTTCGCTACGTAGAATTGCTCGCCGATCTCGGTCTCGAGGGCGCATGTAAAAAACAACCTGCGTTAACTGGTGGCATCAACACCCGCGACGGACGGCTCACTTGCAAGGCGGTGGCGGAGGCGCATGGACTCAAATACGAGGTCCCACTTTAATCGAGGCGCACCAAGCATTTACTTTTAAAAAGCAGAATCAAATGCGGTCAAAAACTGCCTTGCTCCGATTACTCTGTTAAAGCAATATGCCTCTTCCAATTAACACTATGAAAAAATACATCTGCATTCTGGCCGGTGCCGCGCTCCTCGCGGCGTGCGAGCAAAAGACCGAGACAACTGAGCCCGCGGCAAGTCCGGCGGCCACGAGTCCGCCGACAACAACTGAAACAACCAGTCCGGCTTCGACAACGGAATCTTCTACTGGAACGTCACCGTCGACTGGCGGGACAACCGAATCTCCTGTTGAGGCCTCGCCTACTCCCTAATTCGTCGGCTTTTTTTCTTCGCAAAAGTCTTCTCCCGGGATTTTCCGGGAGAAGACTTTTGCTGTACGGATGCGGATTGAATGACGAAATCCGAATGTCGAATGACGAAGGAAATCCAAACTGTCGATCGCAGGGAGGCTATAGATCGGTGACATGGCGCAGCCAACTTCGTTCTCTTTTTCAAAATCGCGTCGCCTGACGCGCGCGTCCGAATTCGAGCGCGTAAAACGAGAAGGCCTGGTACGGCGCGGCAAACTGCTAACACTCAGCGCAACGGTAGTCGAGCATTCCGGGTTGTGTCGTGTCGGCTTCGTTACGTCTCGTCGTCTTGGAAGCGCGGTCGTTCGCAATCGTGTCCGACGCCGTATGCGTGAGATTGTGCGCCAGCACCAGCATGATCTGCAACAGGACCTTTGGATCGTGCTTATCGCAAAGCCCGACGCTGCGAACGCGAGCTATCGAGCCTTGGAGGATGAATGGTTGCGTCTCGCGAAACGCGCTTCTATTCTGCTCTGATGCTCTGGCTGCTTCGTTCTATAATTCGCGTTTATCAATGCACGCTTTCGCCTCTGCTTGGTTTGCTGTGCGGGCCTGAATCGGGCTGCCGATTTACGCCGACGTGCTCGGCCTATTTTCTGGAAGCGGTAGAGATACATGGCATTGGCCGCGGAAGCTGGATGGGATTAAAACGTCTCGCGCGATGTCAACCCTGGGGCGGATGTGGCTATGATCCAGTGCCACACCGGAAAAATCCAGAATCGAGCATCCAGTATCTAGCATCCGCATCAGATGCCACATCAGGCTCTGCTGAGTAGCCGCTCAACGACGACCTACTGTTTATGGATCGAACTGCATGGATTGTCGTTGCCCTTTGCGTAATCGGGCTCGTAGGGTGGCAAATTTACATAGCGAAACAGATGCCTCCGCGGCCCGCGCGGGTTAATGCCGCGTCCGGTCAAGCGTCGCCTACGGCAACACCCAAAGTTTTTGAAGCATCCCCGCCACCGGCTGCCCCAGAGACTACGCCGAAGACCGCCGAGCCGGCTCCGAGTTTTGCTGAGAAAATAGAAACACTGCGAAACTCGGATGTTGAGTTGCGTCTAACGAATCGCGGAGGCGGCATCAAGGAAGCCGTTCTCCTGAAGCAGATGGCTGAAAAAGGACAGCACGTTGTGTTAAATTCGGCGCAGAATGCGCCAATCGGCGCAATCATTGAGTCGCGATTTATCGAGACGCCAACGCTTGCTGAGTTTACCGCATCGACAGAATCAAATTCGGTTGTGCAATTTGAGGGGACGACAGGCGAACAAGTCGCCATGCGGAAAAAGTTCTTCTTCGAAAAATCCCCGGAGAACAAAGACAACTACGTGATCGAAATGGACGTCGATCTCGAGAACCGGGGGACCAAGCCATACCAAAACGGTGGCTATTTTGTGGCACTTGGGTCGGCAGCGCCTATTCATCCCAAAGATTATCCTTCCTACACGCGGCTCGTCTGGTGCATCGATGGCAAGGCAAAAGGAATCGATGTGGGTTGGTTTGGTAGCAGCGGCGGCTTCCTCGGCCTGGGCCAGCGCGCTGCGCGGCCTTATTACCAGGAGAATATTGCCGGCGCGGAATGGGTTGCGGTGAGTAACCAATTTTTCACGACGCTGATGGCGCCACTCACGGCGAAGGCCAGTAGCGTATGGGGCCGGCGCTTTGAAACCGAATATGCGTCGGATCAAAAACTACCCGCGATCGAAGGCGCGCTTGGGATGCCGGGATTTCAGTTGCAACCCGGGCAAACGTACAGCGCCCGTTTTGAAATCTATGCCGGGCCGAAGCTTTACCATCGACTCGCGCAACTTCCGCATAATGAAGCGGAGGTGATGGACTTCGGGATCTTCAAGCTGGTGTGCCAGTTTCTCCTCAACTTCATGAACCTGCTCCACAGTTGGCTTGGGGACTATGGCCTCTCCATTCTTGCCCTCACGACGATTATCAAGCTGACGCTCTGGCCGATTCAAAATCGAGCAAACCGGTCCATGCGGCAGATGGCCGCGCTATCCCCGAAGATGCAGGAGTTGAAGGAAAAGTACAAAGACGATCCGACTCGGATGAATCAGGAGTTGATGAAACTTTACAAACAGTACGGCATCAATCCGGTCGGTGGCTGTTTGCCGATGATGATTCAAATCCCTATCTTTTTCGGTCTCTTCAAAATGCTGGGCCAGGCCGTCGAATTGCGGAACGCAAAATTTCTTTGGGTGAGGGATCTTTCCCAGCCTGACACAATAGCGCACCTGCCACTGCTTGGTTGGCCGGTAAATATCATCCCGCTGTGCATGGCGGCGACACAGATTTGGCTTATGGCGATGACGCCAAAAACCGGCGATCCGACTCAGCGCCGCGTAATGATGTTCACGCCGCTGATCTTTTTATTTATCTGCTACAATTTTGCCGCGGCTCTGGCATTGTATTACACCGCACAGAATCTTTTCAGCATCTTGCAATTTTATCAGAATAAACGACAACCCATGCCCACGCTGGAAAAAGTCGCGCCAACAGCAAAGCGAAAACGATGATGACACCGAAGGATCTGCTCGATACTTTGCTGGGTTACCTCGGTTTCGTGGTGCAAATCGAGGAGACCAGTAATGAGGGCGGCAACCCGACACTGCAGATTTATACGGAGGAAAGTGGTCGCCTGATTGGGCGCAACGGCGAGACGCTGGAGGCCATCCAGTTTTTGCTTAACCGGCTGCTGCAAGCCAGGGACAAGGATGCTGAAAAGGTAATCGTGGATTGCGAGCATTACCGCTCGATGCGCGAAGACCGCATCGTGCAACGGGTTCGGGAATTGGCCGAACGTGTGCGCATTACCGGTCGCTCGCTTCAGCTCGAGCCAATGAATTCCTACGAACGGCGTCTCGTCCACAATGCTTTCAAGGACGATCCCGATGTCGCGACGTGGAGCCCGTCCGATTCAGCGCGCATCAAGCAAATCACGCTGGTCAAGCGCCAGCCAAAAAAAGAAGCAGCGCAAAAAGAGCAGATATCATCCTGAGTCAGGCGAAGAATCTCTCTTGGAGTGGCAGCTTGCTCTAATCACACTCGTTAGGCGGCGTAATAAACCGGCTTCGCGTACCGAAAACAGCTCCATCACAGCAGATCGGGCGTCACTTCAACTCGAAGGCCTGGAAGAAAAATCTTGTAATTATCTGGTAGCGGAGTGCCGAAAATCTGACAAGGGTAATCGCTTAAAATCATGAAAACACTCGCGCTTAAGCTATTTGCTCTTTGCCTCGCCATTTTTGCCCTCGGAGGAACCGTATTCGCACAAAACGATTTGAACCTTCCTGATGTCAGTCAGGCTGCCGAAGTTAAACAGCGCATCGCGCTGACGGATATTACGGTCAAGTACCATCGTCCATTGGTAAACGGACGAAAAATTTGGGGAGGCCTCGTTCCGTACGGCAAAGTCTGGCGCGCCGGTGCGAATGAAAACACGACGATTGAATTTAGCGATCCGGTTTCGATAGAGGGGAAACCACTACCCAAAGGAGTTTATGGTCTGCACATGATTCCGAACCCGGATTCGTGGACGGTCATCTTTTCAAAGACCAATACGGGTTGGGGAAGTTACAGCTACGATCAAAAGGACGATGCCCTGCGCGTGAATGTAAAACCGAAGCCCCTATCCCAGTCGGAAGAGGCCCTTGAATTCGAGTTCGAAGATTTGAAACCAGATTCAACGGCGGTGACTCTCAAGTGGGAAAAGTTGGGTGTCCCCTTCAACGTCTCGATTAAAGATGCGGAGCAGACGCTGGAGAACATCCGGGCGCAACTAAAGGGTCGCGGTCAATTTACCTGGCAGGCTTTGGATGAAGGGGCGCAATTTTGTTTAACCAGAAAAATCAACCTCGATGAAGCGTTGCGCTGGGCTGATGCCTCAATTCAAAATGAGGAAAGGTTCGATAATCTCAGCACCAAAGCGGATATTCTCAAAGCTTTGAACCGCCCGGATGAGGCGAAAACCACCTGGAACCACGCTGTTGAAGTTGCGACTGCACCGCAACTCTATTCCTATGGTCGACGCCTGCAGTTTCAGAAGCAGAACGCTGAAGCAATGGAGATTTTCAAGGACGTTGACAAACGGTTTCCGCAGGGAGTTTACGGAGACCTTGCGCGCGCCCGCATCAAGTCTGCAGCAGGTGATTTCGCCGGCGCGGCCAGCGATGCCAAGAAGGCACAAGCTGCTGCTCCTACGGATGCGCAGAAACAGAGCATCCAAGCATTAATCACGCGACTCGAAGCAAAGCAGGACGTCAATAAGTAGCGCGTAGCGCATGCTATCCTCGGAGGAACGGCGATAGCGCTCGATGGGACGTTCACAACCGGGAGTCCGACGTTGCCTTTGACGCACCAGAGCATTTCGCGCTGTTGGCGATCAGCCATTTGGGTTGCGATGTTCGCCGTCCGATGCGTGGCCAATGCGTCGGATGCGCCGCCGTTGTTATCTCATGAGCAATCGAATGCCGGCGAGATTCAGCTCGCACTACAGAAGCTCAACGTGCTTGGCCGGGTTCTTTACATTGCAGCTCACCCCGATGATGAGAACACAAATCTCATGGCATTGTGGTCGAACGGCTCACTTTATGAGACCGCTTATCTTTCGATTACGCGAGGGGATGGCGGTCAGAATTTAATTGGACCGGAACTGCGTGAGAGACTCGGCGTTATTCGAACTGAGGAATTACTGGCAGCGCGGCGCGTCGACCATGGCAAACAGTTCTTCTCACGAGCGATCGACTTCGGGTTTTCCAAGACGGCTGAAGAGACCATGCGCATCTGGGATCATGACAAAATTCTGTCCGATGTGGTCTGGGTGGTTCGGAAGTTTCGACCGGACGTAATAGTGACGCGCTTCAGTCCGGAAGATCAATTGACGCATGGCCATCACACGGCGTCAGCCATTCTGGCGCGCGAAGCATTCTCGGCGGCCGGTGACCCCAATCGTTTCCCAGAGCAACTGGCTTTCGTAAAACCATGGCGCCCCACGCGGCTGGTTTGGAACACGTCTCCATTTTTCTTTTCGAACCGCAACCTTCCTTTCGATCCGACCGGTCTGACCGTTTTGGAAGCAGGCGGTTACAATTCACTTCTCGGAAAGGCGTACACGGAAATCGCGGCCGCCAGTCTGAGCATGCACAAGAGCCAGGGCGTAGGCAGTCCCCCGCGACGCGGCGCGCGAAAAGAATACTTCAAACTGCTGGAAGGTCAGCCCATGACGAACTCGCTTTTCGAAGGCATCGATACGAACTGGTCGCGCGTGGCAAATTCGGAATCTATTGCTACACAGATTCGCCAGATCATTTCGCAGTTTCTTCCAGCCGACCCGGCTGCGTCGGTGCCTGAGTTGTTGAAACTACGGCAGGCGATGAATGGAATTAAGGATGAGTCCTGGGTCCCGGAGAAGAAAGCCGAGTTGGATGGGATTATCGCCGCCTGCCTCGGCTTGCATGTGGAAGCATCGACAACCAACGGGGCCGTGACGCCAGGGCAGACGGCGACGATAAAGCTGGAGGCAATCAATCGCTGCAATATTCCAGTCACGTTGCAGGAAATCCGTTTTCCACTCTCGGGCGACTCGATGAAAATTGACGCAGCGCTTCCATCCAACGAACTCGTTACGAGGGATCTGTCATGTAAGATTCCGGAGAATACTCCTTATTCCCAGCCCTATTGGCTTCGTAAATCTGGAACGCTTGGCGCCTTCGCGGTGGATGATCAAACCTTGGTCGGCCTGCCCGAAAATCCGCCCGATCTGCCCGTCGAGATTGTCCTGCAGATCAATGGCCAGGAACTCCGTTATATCGTGGATACGAAGTACCGCATGGTCGATCCCGTGGCGGGCGAGCTGCGGCGACCGCTCGTTATTGAGCCACCCGTTTTCGCGAAAGTCGTGAACAGCGTGTTGGTTTTCGCCACGAACCAACCGAAATCCGTTGGAGTACATGTCACGGCGGCCACCGGTCCGGTGAAAGGAGAACTTAAACTGGCTGTGCCGCAGGGGTGGGGAGTTTATCCGGCATCTATTCCGATAGATTTAAAGGCAGCCGATGCCGAGACGGTAGCCACATTTACCGTCAAGCCACCAGAACAGAATAGCGAAGGGACGTTGCGAGCCGTCGTTTCAATTGACGGCCGCGACTATTCGTTGGGGCGCGTGCGCATTTCGTATCCGCACATCGGCGTGCACACGCTGATGCCACCGGCGGAAGCCAGGCTTGTTCGCGCCGATATTCGCGAAAAAGGCGAACGCATCGGTTACATCCCCGGCGCCGGCGATGATGTTCCAGAAAGCCTCCAACAGATTGGTTACTCGGTGAAGATTTTGAGCGAGTCCGATATCACGGCTGAAAACCTCAAGCAGTTCTCTGCAGTCGTGCTGGGGGTCCGCGCCTATAACACGCAGGAGCGAATTGCCAATTGGTTGCCGGAACTATTTGCGTATGTAAAAGCTGGCGGAGTTGCTGTCGCGCAATACAACACTCTGGCAGAGCTTAAGACTGATCAATTGGGGCCGTATCCTTTGGAAATCTCGCGCGACCGCGTCACTGACGAAAACGCGGAGGTGCGTATTCTTGCGCCGGATCATCCACTCATGACTACTCCAAACAAAATCACGTCGAAAGATTTTGAAGGATGGGTGCAGGAACGCGGACTTTACTTTCCCAAGAAGTGGGATCCAGCCTGGACAGCGATCCTTTCGTCCAATGACTCAAAGGAAAAGCCGCTCGATGGCGGTCTGCTGGTTGCGAAATCAGGGAAAGGTTTCTTTATCTACACGAGTTATTCCTGGTTCAGGCAATTGCCGGCCGGCGTCCCCGGAGCTTACCGGTTAGTCGCGAACATGCTGTCATTAGGAAAATGAACGCAGGAGATGGTAAGCCAGATGCGCGTTCCTGGCGCAAAGCGTATGGCCTGGCGCTTTCGCTTTTTGCCGTGGAGGTGGTGCTCCTCTACCTCTTTACCCTCCGGTTTTCGTGAACCGGCTGGATTATCTCGTTCTCATCGCCACGATTCTGGCGATCCCGCTTTATGGGCTCTGGCGAACCCGCGGAACCGCCTCGTTAGGTCAATATCTCAAGGGTGATGCGAGTATTCAGTGGGGCACGATTGGACTCTCGGTGCTCGCGACCCAGGCAGGGCCGATCACGTTTCTCTCTATGCCGGGCCAGGCGTACGAGAGTGGCATAGGTTTTATCCAGAATTATTTTGGGCAACCACTCGCGCTCATCGTTGTGTGCGCCGTCTTCGTTCCGATCTATCAGCGGCTCAAAGTTTACACGGCCTATCAGTACCTGGGCGAGCGATTCGATCGGAAGACGCAGCTACTCGGCGCATTCCTGTTTCTTGTGCAACGAGGCATCGCTGCTGGCATCACGATATACGCGCCCGCCATTATTCTCTCCGCATTGGTCGGGTGGCGCTTGAATCTGACGATCTGGCTCGCGGGTGGACTGGTCATAATCTACACGGTCGTGGGCGGGACCAAGATTGTAAGCATCACCCAACGCTACCAGATGGTTGTGATCTTGATCGGCATGGCGATTGCATTTGCAGTGGCGGTTTACCGGCTATCGCCTGATCTCTCGTTTGGAAGCACGCTCTCGGTTGCGGGCAAAATGGGCAAACTTGAGGCGGTCGATTTTTCTGTTGATCCCCACAAGCGCTACACATTCTGGTCTGGCCTGATTGGCGGTTTTTTTCTCGCGCTTTCCTATTTCGGGGCGGATCAATCGCAGGTGCAACGATATCTCGCGGGAGGCTCGCTCAAAGAGAGTCGTCTCGGATTGCTTTTCAATGCCGCCGTGAAAGTGCCAATGCAATTTTTCATTCTGCTGCTCGGTGCGATCGTCTTCATGTTTTATCAATTCGAAAAACCGCCTGTTTATTTCAATCAGCCGGCGTACCAACGTGCGATGGAGAACGGCTATGCGCCACAGCTAGCGGCGTTGAAAACGCAATTCGATGACGTCTTCACCCAGAAACGCGCTGCTATTCGAGCTGTCTCCAGCGCATCGCCGAACGGTTCCTCAAACGAACGTGATGTCGCCATGACTAAGTTGCGGGAACTTGACGGGCAGGCGCGCGAGTTGCGCAACCAAACGAAGGCAATTCTCCAGCAAGCGGGCGCGGATCCAAAAAGCAAGGAATCGGACTACGTATTCATTACTTTTATTCTCCAGCAGATGCCGCACGGGCTTGTCGGATTGCTGATCGCGGTGATCTTGTGCGCGACCATGTCGGCGATGGCAGCAACTCTGAATGCTCTCGGTTCCACAACGGCGATCGACTTTTATCGCCCGTTGATTCGCCCGAACGCGAGCGACCATCATTATGTCGTCGCGGCGAAAGCGCTGACAGCGGCCTGGGGTTTAATTGCCATCGGAGTCGCTTCGTTTGCCAGTTTGGTCGAAAATCTGATCGAAGCGGGCAACATTCTGGGCTCGGTATTCTATGGCAGCATCCTCGGTCTCTTTCTGGCAGCTTTCTTTATTCGTCGAGTTACCGGATCGGCCGCGTTTTTCGCGGCGCTCCTTGCCCAAACGCTCGTCTTCGTCCTGTTCGCTACGACGAATATCGGTTATCTCTGGTACAATTTTATTGGATGCGCGGCTGTGCTGATCGTGGCGCCGGTCTTGCAGCAAACTATCTTTCGCGGCACGGAAGCTCACGCTGCAGGATGAAGGTCGTTCTGAGCGATGGGCCATCCGATTATTTGTTTCGGCCAGCAGCCGTGCGGATTTTTTCCCAAGCGATTTTTGTTCGCTAAGATTTCGGCGGCCAGACGTCTCCAAAAAGAGATTGGCGGTGAAATCGTCTTTTTCTTTCATGACAGTGATCATGACCCGCGCGAGACGATTACCATTTTGCGAGATCGAACCAGCAAGCAGGAAGTAGCCCTAAACTTCCAATTCGAGAACAGGATCCAAAAACAGTTTTCACCCCAGTACGCCAAGGGCGTCCTTCCGGAATGGCAGGAAAAAACTGCGCGCCAACTTCCAAATTATGTTCCGCCGCCTTTGGTTCCACACTTCAAGGAGACAAAATGTTCAAATGTCGCCGACTTTTGTCTCGAGATGTACAGGCGCATGGGATTGCTCGAAGGTTTAAGGGTGGAGCGATCCAGCATGCCCGAGTTCCGAGCCCGTGCTGTTGCGGTATCAGACTATTTTGTCGATCAACCTTATGAAGGAGAGATCGTTCGCGCACGTTACCGCGATGGTAAATTGTTGCTCCACAAAGGCGGCAATCGGTTTTTGGAGATTCCGGGGGGAGAATTCGGTCCGAAGCAAATCAGCCCGACTCGCGATACGCGTTTTCGTTGGATGCAATCAGTGATTCGATGCACTCATTACGTAGCCGGTGCGAGCGAGCAGCATTATATTAATAAGGCGGACGCTCCCAACGTGAAATTCATCAAGCGCGACGAAATTTCTGATTTCGATAGAGCCTATACCGAACTGTAATGGAATCGGGGCCGCTCAAAATTGGGATTGCATGTTTTCCGTTGATTGGCGGGAGTGGAATTCTGGCGACGGCCCTCGGGTCAGAGTTGGCGCGGCGCGGTCATGAAGTTTACTTCTTCAGTTATGCTCAACCTGTTCGGCTAGATCTGCCGCAGGAAGGCCTTCATTTCCATCTGGTTGATTTTGCGAACAACACTTTGTTCCCGTGTCCCGACTATACTCTGCCGCTCGCAGTGAAAATGGCGGAAGTGGCTCGTTCCCAGCAGCTCGATCTTTTTCATGTTCATTACGCGGTGCCACACGCCCTGGCTGCGTGTTTAGCCTCGCAGATCGTAGGACCGTCTGCTCCGCGCATCATCACAACTTTGCACGGAAGCGATACCACTCTGCTGGGGCAGGATCCCGATTATCGCACCGCCATCGAGCATGCCTTGGTGCATTCCGATGCGGTAACGGCGGTTTCAGAAAACCTTCGGGACCAAACCCTGGAAACCTTTCGTTTGAAACGACCGATTGAAGTGATTCCGAATTTCTTCACTCCGAATAAATCAAAGAGAGGGCGCGAGGAAGTTCGGCGCGATCTCGGCCTAGCCGACAAATTTCTTGTCCTACACATGTCGAATTTGCGGCCTGTCAAGCGTATCGATTTACTGTTACGCACGATTGCCATGTCGAAGAACCGGACGCGAATTCGATTGTTTATCTTAGCAGGCGATTCTTTTGAGCCTTACGAACCATTGCTCGACGAATTGGAAATCCGCGACAGCGTCATTGTTCGCCACAACACCGCTGCGGTGGAAGAGTATTTAGAGGCCGCAGATGCCGGACTCTACACATCCGAATACGAAAGCTTCGGTCTGAGCATTCTCGAGACGGCATTCTATGCCAAACCCGTCGTCGCCTTTCGTGTCGGCGGTATTCCCGAAGTTATCGGTGACTCTTCTCCTTTATATCCTTTTGGAGATGTAACCGCTGCCGCGGCCGCGCTAGACGGGTTGGTCGAATCTCCCAATTTGGCACGACGCCTGGGTGAACAGAGCCGTGCTCGCGTGCTCGAAAGATTCTCAGCCGATCGCGTCGTTCCTCGATACGAGGCGTTGTATCGTCGCATAGTTGCCAGCCGATAGGCGCGACTTTATTCAAGAAGCAACTGCACTTTTTGATCTGCTGCTGGTACCGGCGCTACGAAGAACAGCTTCGTTACATTCATGAGACCGCACGCCACTTTCCGGAGCATGCCGACGAAGCATCGAGCGCTATTTTTCGACCGGACACCAGGGAACGAGTTAAGCAAAAGCTTGCCGTTCAAATTCGGTAAAGCGAAATATAACCGTCAGCGATGATTCCGGCAGCCCGGGATCGCCTGTTCCGGCTGCAGGTGTCCCGGCGGTGCTAAGATGAATCGGGTGAAATTCAAGTCAGTGAGCCCGCCACCGCGGACGTTCGGAAAAAACTTCCCGCGGGCGTTACCGTTCGTGATGGTCAAGCCAGAAATGGTGACTCCAAGCGAAGTCGCCTGGCGCACCGTAGCTTTATGCGAAGGTCGGGAGGAATCTCTTACTTTTTAACTGCAAATTACGCGGATTTTCGCTTCTGAATTTCTCGCGACGGATGAGCAGCGTTTACTGGCAACAGCCATAGCCATAGTCCCATGGAGCACACCAAGCGGCGACTAAGCTCCAGCCAGCAGGAAGAGTTGGGCCCCACGCGGAGCCTGTGTAAACATTGTTATTGAGATACCAGATTGCTGTCTGACGCGTATCGGCATTGTAAAGCACATAATCCGGATTGCCGTCACCGTTAAAGTCGGCTGTGCCTGCCCATCCCCAGCCGCTGCGAACGGTCGGCCCATAAGCGCTTCCAACAAACGTTCGCCCCGATAAATACCAGATTGCGGTCTGGCCCGTGACGTGCTCAAGCACATAATCAGGATGGCCGTCGCGATTAAAATCCGCTGCACCGACCAATGCCCAGCCGTTCGGAAGAGTTGGCCCGTAGCCGCCGCTGACGTAAACGTTATTGTTGAGATACCAGATCGCTGTCTGACGCGTACCCGGATTGTAAAGCACATAATCCGGATGCCCATCGCCGTTAAAGTCGCCTGTAGCCACCCATCCCCAGCCACTGGGAACGCTCGGCCCATAAGCGCTTCCAACAAACGTTCGCCCCGATAAATACCAGATCGCTGTGTCGGGCGCATTATTGGAATTCAACAAGACATAATCAGGATGGCCGTCGCGATTAAAATCCGCTGCACCAACTAAAAACCACCAGCCAAGAGTTGGGCCCCACGCAGAGCCTATGTAAACGTTGTTATTGAGATACCAAATCGCTGTTTGATGCGTGCAGGCATTCTGAAGCACATAGTCCGGGTGGCCGTCGCCGTTAAAGTCACTTATTGCAGCCCGGGCTGTACCAGCAGCCCGCGCGACAAGCGCCAGTGCGATGAGAAGTTGCAAAATCGGTATTTTTTTGAACTGAGTTAGCGGATTCACGGTTCTTCCTTTCTTTGCTTTTTCCTCGCTCTCATTCTCAAAACGCAGGGCAAGGAGGCACTTGTGCGCAACCTGGATCAGCCGCATCAATCCGTCTCGTCGCGCCGTGCGGAACAATTTGGACGGCGATAGTTTTCGCTTCCGCGCCCGTCTCGTTGCGGATGTTATGTACGTCTCCGCAGCCTATGTCAGTGAAGCTCTCGCCGACACTGTAGGTCGTGGACGTGCAATCGTCCTCGTAAACCGTGACCGTTCCTTCTGTCACTGTGATCAAACTGGGACCGGGATGGGTGTGCCACCCACTTTGGCCCCCGGGCTGGAAGGTGTTTTGGGTGATGTAGAGGTCGGAGTCGCCTCTCACCCTCGTGATGAGAAGCCAATCCGGCAGGTTGCTTCTACACATCAAGTTGAGCAATCCGGATGCGAAGTAGCCCGCAGGCACGGGGGATAAAAGGTTGGTGCTGGTGAGCCCGCACGAGGGCGTCGCGCGAGCCGGCACGGCTGTGAACGTGGCGAGCGCGATGAGCGCTGGTGCAATGAGAAGTGGCGGGATTCGTATTTTTTTGAAGTGAGGCAGTGGATTCATTGTTGTTCCTTTCCTTTGGTTGGTGGTTTCTCTTCATTGCGATAAGGCGCGAAACAGCGATCAAAGTGATCATCTGAATTCAGATTTTTTTCGAAGACGCTTGTGCGTGCAGAAACTTTTGGTCGCGCAGCACGGAGTGACCGATGAGGGGGGTAGGGAGATAAAAATGATTGCGTGATGCAGCGCATGATCGGATGATTTCGCTTATGGATGCCGCGCTGCCGCTGGATCAGATGACGGTGGAGGAAAAGCTCAAAGCGATGGAAGCGATTTGGCGCTCGCTTTCGAAGCACGAAGATCAAGTGCCAGTGCCTGATTGGCACAAGCAGGTTCTCGACGAGCGGCAACGGCAGATCGACGCTGGGGAGGCGAGCTTCGTTTCCTTGGAGGAAATGAAGGAGCGTGTCCGAAAGCAAACTGAATGAAGGTCGTAATCCTCGACAAGGCCGAAGAGGACCTTGTCGAGGGATATTGGTTCTACGAAAGGCAATAGCCCGGGCTCGGCGCGCACTTTCGCAACAGCATCTATACTGACCTTCACGCGCTAGAGAAGATCGCAGGAGCCCATCGAATCGTTTACGAAAATTATCATCGGGCGCTGGCTACGCGGTTTCCTTTTGCATTGTATTATTCCGTTTCTGGGCAAACAGCGTTTGTACGCGCGATTGTTGATTGCCGCCGCGACCCAACGTGGATCACAGGACACCGGCGGTGAGCATGCTCATCTGAATTGAGATTTTTTCGGAGACCTTTGTGCGATCCGACTCGGTGGCCCGTCGCCGCGGCTGCGGCTGGCGGGCCATGAAACTACTCGAGTCTCTCAACGATTTGCAATTAGCTGGGTCCGGCTGATAAACCCGCTTCGTTGGACTGGCTGGAAGTAATGCTTCTCAAGGTAGTGAGCGACCTTCTTGCCGAGGACGGCTCCCTGCGTGTCGGCGGTGCGGAAGTGGATCCCGCCCCATACTCGGGCGTCGATGATCTCCTTGAGTGCGTCCGACAAGCGCTCAAAGCTGCGCGTGGTACAGGATTTGTTGCTGAACGCGCTGAAGCCGATCTTGTCGGTGCCGAAAAAGTTCTGGAGCGTGTGAACGATTGCACTGCTTACGCAGGCGTGCCCCGCGGGGTGGTCGGGGAAGGGCGGCGTGACAAGCGGCGGCGGGTTGCAGACCGGTGTGGATGGGTCGAACAGCGGCAGCCAGTTCGGGTCCGGCTCGGTATCCGGATTGCCGTCGGTGTCGGCCTCGCGAATCGCCGTAATCGGACGCCAGAACTGCCAGTAATACTTGTCGTTCCAGCAGCCAATCAAGGCATCAGCCGCAGCCAAATTCTCCATCGCGAACAAGCGAGCATTTTCTACGATGTCCAAGTTCTGGCTGGCTGCCAGCGCGCGAGAGACCCGGTTCCAAAGGGCCGGTGGGTTATTATCCTGCCAGAAGATCGCAGCATCGGTTTGGTCCATCGTTCGGGTCGTGCTGTAGAGTGAGCCGATCTCCTTGATCTCGTTGAAGTCTTCCGCGTACTCGGCACTGGCTAGCGCGTTCGGCCCGTCGGTGCGGAGCATCTCTGCGCTCGGCACAATGAACGGCCGCACGTTCCCGACCCAAGGCGCGGGGTCGTGCGCGTAGTTGGGCGGTGTCGGCCGCCAGATGCCTGGCGCTGGTGGGTACAGCGTCGGTGCCGGCCCGCCGCGACCGTCGTTCAGCCGCGCGGTGAGCATTGCCCTGGCTGTCGCTTCACCGATAACGATTCCCGCAGCCCTCGATCCGGGCGGGTTGTCGGGCAGGCTCGCTATGTACGCGTCGTAGATCGGCTGCAGCGTTGGCTGCTGCGATGGGAACAAGCCGGGAAGATCAGCAAAGCCTACGAGTACACGGAACGCAGCCGCCGCAGTGGCAGCTTCTTTCGAGTCCGTCTGATTTGAAGGAGGCTGTACAAGGTACGGCTGATGCCCACGGTCGATCGCGTTGACTGCGTCATAGACTGCGCCCTGCACCATCGCAAAGCTCAGCACCGACACATGCGGCGGCTGCCCGGCGTTCGTGACGATTGCTGTTGACGCAATCAGGTTCCAGTCAGTCACGGCATCCGCACGCGCGACCGTGGGCGACGCAATCGCGACGAGCGTCAGTAAAATGAGGGGTGATAGAATTCGTGTTTTTCTGAAGTGAGTCAGTGGATTCATTGTTTTTCCTTTCTTTGGTTTCGTAGTTGGCTTTCATTGGGATAAGGCGAGAAAGAGCGATCAAAGTGATCATCTGAATTCAGATTTTTTTCGGAGACGCTTGCGCGCGCAGAAATCCTGTGCGGGTGATAGGGTTTCAAAAGGGTGTTATGGACGCGCCTTTGGCCTCTCAGGAAGAGTGACCGATCTCCTGGTGCGAGTGATGGCGACGATGCTGCGCTCGCGGGAATTAGTGCCGCCCGTCTCAGCGCCAATCAGGTCGCGGCTAGACAAGAGGTTCCCTCGGATCGATGTCGGCTACTTAAATTTGGCGCCGCGTTGCGAAAAAGCGCAGCGCGGCGCATGAGGAAGGCCTGTCATCGCGGCGGCCCGAAGGTGAGGAATTGCGGGCGGCCGAAGCCGGAGGCAAAAACTTCCGGCATGCCTCCGCCTGAAGGGAACTTTAAGATGTCGCCGCCCGGAATTTCGGGTACACCGGCCTCGGCTACAAAGAGATTGCCCGAACTGTCAAAGGCCAGGCCCCGAGGTGTAGTTAGGCCGGTGGCGAACGGGCTCTTTACGCCGGTTGGACTGAAATAGACAATCGAGTCGGCTCCCGGATCGCTAAATGTTTCGATGGAAACGAACAGATTGCCGCTGCTATCGAAGGCCAAGCCCACGGGAGACTCGCCGGGTGCGAACGCGCTTGGCCCGACGAAAACAGTGCGGGTCCCGTTCGGAGCAAATTTATAGATCGTTTGAGTGCCACCGTCTGCTGCGTAGAGATTGCCCGCGCTGTCGAAAGCCAAGCCCCAGCCCTGACCGGGAATAGAGCCGAAGATGGTCCGATCTCCACTCGGTGTGAACTTAAAGATAGTGCCAGCCCCTGTGGCATCTGTCCCCATGACATAGACATTGCCCGCGATGTCTATGGCGAGGCCTTCAAAGAAAAACTGAATGGCGCTGCCGAGGGTGGTGGCCTTGTTACGGAGGTTGAATTTTAGCACTTTCCCAACCTCAACGTCGTCGGCAGGAGCGAGCGTTTCCGCGGCGAAAAGATTGCCGAGACTGTCAAAGGCCAACCCTCGGGGGAACAACAACCCTGAAGCGTAAACACTGTACGTGTTAGGTGCCGTGAACTCCAAGATCGAGTGGTGGTATGCCCCCCTCCCGGGGGTATGAGCTGAAACGTAGAGGTTCTGTGCGTGAGCGGTTATTGCTAACGCGAAAGTCGCGCCAAGACTGAGGAGTGGCAGGATTCGTATTTTTCTGAAGTGAGTTAGTGGCTTCATGGTTGTTCCTTTTCTTTTGGTTTTGTAGTTGGCTTTCATTGGGATAAAGCGAGAAACAGCGATCAAAGTGATCATCTGAATTGAGTTTTTTTCGGAGACGCTTTTGAGACACGAATTTGAAACTCGCTCGCTGCCCTGCTCGCTCGCCGCTACCCTCGCGGCTTTGCCTTCTATCTCGCTGATCTCATCAGCTCGGTTCACCAATTAGCACCGATTCGCTTCAAGGTTGTGCCGGTCCTGCGAAATTCGTGAAAATTCGTGCAATTCGTGTCTTTTTTCGGGGACGCTTTCGGCGTGCAGAAACTGCTTAGGCTTGGTAGCGTATGAAGAGCGGGTTATGGATACGCCATCGGTCTCTCAGCAGAGAGTAAGCGAGCTTTTGGTGCAATGGAGCCAAGGGAACGATGCCGCTCTCGCGGAATTAACGCCGCTTGTCTATGGGGAACTTCGGCGCCTTGCCCATCGCGAGATGGGCGCAGAACGTACCGGCCACACACTGCAAACGACGGCGCTCGTCAACGAGGCTTATCTGTGCTTGGCCGACCAAAGCAATCCCCGCTGGCAAAACCGAGCGCACTTCTTCGCCGTGGCTGCCCGGGCGATGCGCCGAATCCTGGTTAGCTATGCGAGGAGTCAGCGAGCCCAAAAACGCGGTGGCGGCGCGCTCAAGATAGACTTGGACGAAGCAGCGCTCGTGTCACCGGAGGAATCAAAGGAAATTATCGATCTACACGAGGCATTGGAAACGCTGGCCACACTCGACTCAAGAAAAGCTCAAGTAGTCGAGCTGAAATATTTCGGCGGCCTCAACTACGACGAGATGGCAGAAGTGCTCAAGATTTCACCTGTGACAGTGAGGCGCGACTGGAGATTTGCCAAGGCATGGCTGTACACGGAATTGCACAACGCCACCTGATTGAAGTGACGAAGCTCGAATGACGAATGACGAAGGAAAAGAAGCGTTCTCCGATGGATTTCGCACGCAGTGCTTTGGGAGTGCGAGGCGTCTTCGCATCGCTTTTGGTGCTACTGGATTGCTCGACTTAGAAATCGTCCGGCACGTTGACCCGATCGGTCTTGAATGAATAAACTGATTTCACAAACCCAGATCGCGAATTGGTTTCAAACCAGGACGCCGAACACCAGGAATACTGACTCGCCACCGGGACCAAGCCGTGTTTCACCGCGTTCTGATGGACGTAGTTCAATCGTGCCAGCCACGATTTCTCGAAGGTCAAACGAGAATCA
>Ga0209155_1000295_pt1 | contig 23181 bp, 23 predicted proteins | sample GraSoiAngelo_122_FD_185879 | JGI IMG/M metagenome (GOLD analysis project Ga0209155, IMG submission 185879) | Grasslands soil microbial communities from the Angelo Coastal Reserve, California, USA - 14_0927_02_20cm (SPAdes) (version 2) | ecosystem: Environmental > Terrestrial > Soil > Grasslands ... | reverse complement strand
GGCGCGCAACTCTTCATCTGGGCGCGCCTCGCCTACGCGGCGATCTACGTTGCGGGGATCATCTGGCTGCGCACCGCGGCCTGGGCGGTGTCCATGGCCGGTCTCATTGTTATCTTCGCGCAGGTCGTGAAGTAGTTTGTCCGCTCTAAGTAAGCGATAGGAGCGCGCGGCCCGTCGGCCGCGCACTTTCGCTGACCACCGCGCGGTAGAATGCGCGCATCGCTCTTTTCAGAAGGTCCCCATGAACATCTCTATGTACCAGGCGAGCACGCCGCGTTTCGTCAACACACTCAAGAACCTTTCCGCTATCCTCGACAAGGCGCAGGCCTACGCCGAGGCGAACAAGATCGAGCCGACCGTGTTGACCAACTGTCGGCTCTTTCCGAACATGTTTCCCATGAAGCGCCAGGTGCAGATTGCCTGCGATACCGCCAAGGGTGCGGTGGCGCGCCTGGCCGGAGCGGAAGTGCCCAAGCACGAGGATACCGAGGAGACCTTCGCCGAACTCAAGGCGAGGATCGCCAAGACCGTCGATTTCATTCAAAGCATCAAGCCTGCCCAGATCGACGGCAGTGAGGAGAGGAACATCCACCTGAAGCTCGGGCCCCGCGAAGTGGACTACAAGGGCATGCAATACCTGCTTGGCCACGCGATCCCGAACTTCTACTTCCACGTTACGACCGCGTACGACATCCTGCGCCACAACGGCGTGGAGCTCGCCAAGCGTGACTACCTCGCCAATCCCTAGCGCGAGGCGACGAATCTCGCCCGGTCGCTTACCGCACCGAGGAGCGACACCGCGAAATCGGGACTCGCCTTGATGAGGTCGAGAAGGGTGTTCCGGCCGAACGCGAGCAGCCCCCAATCCGCTTCCGACATCACAGTCGCAAGGCGCGGCATGCGCTCGACCAGCTCATTCAATCCACCTTCGCGCCGGACGCGCTGATCACCTTCGCCCATTTCTCGATCTCGCTCCTGATGTGGGCCGCGAATTGTTCGCGGCTCCCGCCGATCGGCACCAGGCCGTCGCTCGTCATCCGCGCCCTCATGTCCGAGGTTTGCATGATATTCGCAACTTGCACGTTGAGCAGGTCGAGCACCTCGCGCTGCGTGCCGGCCGGCGCGAGCAGTCCGTACCACTGGCTGGATTCATAGCCCGGAAGACCCCCTTCGGAAACGGTCGGCAGGTCCGGCATCGCCTGCAGCCGCTCGCGGCTCGTGACCGCGATCGCGCGAAGACGGCCCGCCGCGACGTGTCCGCCCGCGTTGATCGCGGGGAGGAACATGACGGGCGCCTCGCCCGCAAGCAGGCCGATCATCGCCGGACCCGAGCCCCGATACGGAACGTGCACCAATTGCACCCCGGCCATCACGTTGAAGAGCTCGCCCGCGAGATGCGGCGTGCTGCCCGAGCCCGAGCCGGCAAACCCGATTCGCCCGGGCTGCGACTTGGCGAGAGCGATGAGCTCCTTGACCGATTTGACCGGCAGCGACGGATGCACGACGAGCACGTTGGGTCCGAGGGCCATCAGGCTGATCGGCTCGAAATCCTTCACCGGGTCGTAGGGGACGCTCCTGTAGAGGCTCGGGTTGGTGACGAAGCCCGCGCCCGTAAACAAGAGCGTGCTGCCGTCGTTCGCCGATTTCGCGGCGGCTTCCGTCCCGATGTTTCCGTTGGCGCCTCCGCGGTTTTCGATCACGAAGGGCTTGCCGAAGCCCTCGGCCAGCTTCTGGGCGAGGATGCGCCCTGCGGCGTCGACACCCCCACCGGCCGGAAACGGCAGGATGACGCGCACCGGGCCCTTGGGATAGGGATGCTCGCCGCCCGTGGAGCGTTGCGCGAGAGCGCAACACACGGTGAAAAGCAGGGCGATCGCCGCGAGCGCGCGTGCCGGATTCATTTCCTGGCTCGCTGGATTGCCCGCCAGACGTTCTGGGGCGTCGCGGGCATGGCGATGTCGCGCACGCCCAAGCCGGCGAGCGCGTCGACGATGGCGTTGACGACCGCGGCGGGCGCGGGCGTGGTCGCGCCTTCGCCTGCGGCCTTGATTCCGAGCGGGTTGGTCGGCGAAAGAACTTCCACGATCTCGGCGCTGAAGGAGGGCAGGGTATCCGATCTGGGAATGGCGTAGTCCATCAGAGACCCGGTGTGCGGCTGCCCCGTTTCCGGGTCGACGTGATAGATCTCGGAGATCGCCTGGCCGATCCCTTGGGCTGCGCCGCCGTGCGTCTGGCCGTGAACGATCAGGGGATTGATGCAGCGACCCACGTCGTCGACCGCGGTGAATCGGGTGACGTCGACCGCGCCTGTTTCGGGATCCACCTCGCACTCGCAGATCGCGCAGCCGTTCGGGAATACCGGATCGTGCATCTCGCTGTCGGCGACGACGGCGAGTCCGCCCGACAATTCCCTGGGCAGGAGGGCTTCCGCGGAGTCTCGCGCCAATTCCAGAAAGCCGTACGCCCTGAGCGCGTGCGGAGCCGAGAAGCGGCCGTCTGCGAACTGTACCTCCGCCGCGCCGGCCTCCAGCATGTGGGCCGCGATTTTCTTCCCCTTCTCGATGAGCTCCTTTGCGGCCAGGGTGAACACGGTCGCCGCGTGGCGCATCGAGCGGCCGGAATGCGAGCCGCCGCCTATGCTCACCACGTCGGTGTCGCCGAGGAGGATGTCGATCGCTTCCACGGGTACCGACAACAGCCAAGACACCACCTGCGCGAAGCTCGTCTCGTGACCCTGCCCCGACGGCTGCGTGCCGATCACGACCTTCACGCGCCCCGCGGGAGTGATGCTGATCTCGGTGCGCTCTTTGGGTGAGCCGATCGAAGATTCTACGTAGTTCGAGAGGCCGCGCCCGAGGAGCCTGCCGCGCGCGGCGGCGCTCTTGCGACGGGCCTCGAAACCGTTCCAGTCGGCGATGCGCATCGCAAGATCCATGTTGGCCTCGTAGGTGCCGCTGTCGTAGGTCATTCCCACCGCGTTCCGGTAGGGCATCGCGTCCGGGCGGACGAGGTTCTTTCTACGCAGATCGATCCGGTCCATGCCGAGCTCCGCGGCGGCAGTGTCGATCAGGCGCTCGATCGCAAAATTGACCTCGGGCCGTCCGGAGCTGCGATAGGGATTGGTCGGCACCGTTGTGGTGAAGACCGCGCGGCTTCTCAAGGTGGCAGCGGGAATGTCGTAGCAGCCGGTGATAAGGCCTGATCCTTTCGAAAGCGGCGAGAGCGAAACGCAGCGCGCGCCGACGTTGGAGAGGTTTGAGGCGCGCATCGCGAGAAATCTTCCATCGGTGCGAAGCGCAAGCTCGACCTCGGTGACGAGGTCCCGCCCCTGGTAATCGGAGAGGAAGGCTTCGGAGCGCGAGGCGGTGAACTTGACCGGGCGCCCGAGCTTGCGCGAAGCCCAGAGTGCGAGTCCGTATTCCACGTATACGCGATTCTTCGATCCGAAGTTGCCGCCGACGTCGCGGCAGACGACGCGCAGGTTTCGCGGCTCGATTCCGAGGAGCGAAGCGAGGTCTTTCTTGTAACGAACAGCGCCGCCGCCGCCCGCGTAGAGCGTGTAGCGGCCGGTGCCCGCGTCGTAGGATGCGAGCGCCGCGCGCGGTTCGATCGCAACCGCAGTGCATCGCGCGATGTGAAACTTCATCTTGACGACGTGGCCGGCTTCGGCGAATGCGCGATCGGTCGCCTCGCGGTCACCGAAATGGGTGTCGACGATGACGTTGCCGGGCGCCTCGTTCCACGCCCGCGGGGCTCCTTTTTCGAGGGCGCGCTCGGAGTGGATGACCCAAGGAAGCTCCTCGTACTCGACGTCGAGCGCCTCTGCCGCGTCGAGCGCTTCGTCCCTCGTTTCGGCGACGACCATCGCAACGGCTTCGCCCACGTGGCGCGCCTTGTCCGTCGGCAGCAGCCAATGCGGGCCTTCGAAGATCCTGCCGCCGCCGGGGCCCGTGAGCTTCATGTCTTCCCGGGTGGACGGGAGCGGATTGTGCGGAATCGGGCCGATGCCGTCGGCCGCGCAGTCAGCGCCGCTGTACACGCCGACAACGCCCGCCATCGCCCGCGAGCGGGTGGAGTCTACGCGGAGAATGCGCGCGTGCGGATGAGGCGAGCGCACCATAGCGGCGTACGCCTGACCTTTCAGGTTGAAGTCGTCGCTGAATTGCCCGGCGCCAATGAGGAGGCGCAGGTCTTCCTTGCGCGGCAACGGTCGGCCGATTGCGCCGGCTTCGACGCCTCGCCCGCTCGACTCGTTCACCCGTCCCTCTTCTTTCAGGCGCGCAGATGCTTCCGGAAAAAATCGATCGATAGCGCGAGCGCGCGGTCAGCCTCGGGCCTGCTGTAGGTCTTGCCGCCGTGCCGCGCAAAAGCGTGATCGGCTCCCGGATACTTGTGGATGGTGACAAGAGGATTCGGCGAAAGCCTGCGCTCGAGCAGCTCGTTCACCTCCGCCTGCACCCAGCGGTCCTTCATCGCCATGTGCAGCATGAACGGCCGGTGCAGGTTTTTCGCTTCGCGGATGCTGTGTTCGATGTACGTGCCGTAGTAGGCCACCGTGCAGTCGATGTCGGTGCGGCAGCACATGAGATAGCAGAGCTTGCCGCCGAGGCAATAGCCCACCGCGCCGACCTTGCCGTCGCATTCGGGCATGTTCTTCAGGCACGCGGCCGTATCCTCCATGTCGCGCACGGCGAGGTCGTACTCGAAATCGTAGTAGAGATCGAACGCCTTTTTCACGTCTTCGGGATTCGTGTCGTACAGTTCGACTCCCGGCTCCTGGCGCCAGAACAGGTCCGGCACGAGGCATACGAATCCGGCCTGGGCAAACTCCTGCGCGTGACGCCGCATGGTGTCGTTCACGCCCCAGATTTCCATGATGGCGATGATGGCGCCCGCGGGGGTGTGCTCGGGGAAGGCGACGTGCGCCCCCATCTCACCGTCCCTCAGGCGGACGCGGAGCTCCCGGGTTCGCATCAGTTCAGCTTCAGCAGCGCACGCGCGTTGCCTGCGAAGATACACTCCTTCTCCGCCTCGGGGATCTCGAGGCCGTTCACCGCGTTGATGGTCTCGCGGATCAGCATGCGGCCCTTTTCGGCGTCGAAGGGCGCGTCTGTGGCGAAAACGCAGTGTCCCGTGGTGAAAAACGCGTGCCCGCAGCGCGTAGCGGCGAACGATCCGTTGAGCGCGGTGTCGCCGTAGAGCATTCGATAGTACTCTCCCGGAGGCTTCTTCAGACCGGCCCTGCGCGCCACGGGGTTCTCGGTCGTCCTTCCATGGAAGATCTGGTCGAACCCGAGATCGATCTTCCCCGCGTAGAACGGCACCATCCCCCCCATGTGGTGGGTGATGATCTTAAGATTCGGCAGCTCGTCGTAGATTCCCGAAAAGATGAGCCGCGTCACGCAGGCGGTCGTCTCGTACGGCCAGCCGAAGGTGAACCAGATTTCGTTCTCGGAGGCCTTTTCGGAGGCGTAGTCGGCGAACTGCGGACCGCGGATCGGATGGATCCAGACCGGCAGGTCGTGACGCGCCATGTTGCGGAAGATCGGCCGGAACTCCGGGGAGCTCAAGGGTTTTCCGAGCACGTTGGTGAAAATCTGGATTCCCTTCGCTCCGAGATCTGCGATTGCGCGGTCGGCCTCGCGCAGAGAGGCCTCCACGTTGTTCATCGGCATCGAGGCGATGAACGCCGGAAAACGGTCGGGATGCCCGCGGCACAGCTCGGCGAGCCCGTCGTTCGCGATGCGCGCGAGCTCGGGCGTCTTGTCGGGCTGTCCCAGCATCTCGATCGGCGGGTTGGCGAGCGAGAGCACCTGCTGCAGGCCGTCGAACTCGTCCATCATCTTGAGGCGTGCCTCGACGTCCCACAGCGTCGGCAGCTCGGGAAACGCCGTGAGCGTCACGTGGCCGGGGACGAGCGAGCTCAGCCGCTCGAAGATGCTCTTCGGCATGAAATGATTGAAGACGTCGATCATCGCGCTGGGTCCCTTCAGTCGATGGTGATCTTGAATTCCCGGATCACCTGCGTCCACTTCGCGATGTCCGCTTTCAGAAACGCGGAGAACTGCTCCGGCGTGCTGGCCGCGAGCTCGATGCCTTGGCTGCGCGTGCGCTCCCTCAACTCGGGCAGGTTCAGGATTCGCAGCGTCTCCGCGTTGAGCTTGGCGACGACTTCCTTCGGCGTTCCGGCGGGGGCGACGAGACCGTACCAGGTGTCGATGTCGATGGGATAGCCGAGCTCGGCGAGAGTTGGAATGTCCGGCGCGAGCGGCGAGCGTTTTGCGCTCGCCACGGCGAGCCCTGTGAGCTTGCCCGCGTGCACGTGCGGGAGCGGCAGCAGAATGATGTTGAACGCGATCGACACCTCGCCCGCCAGAAGCGCGGCGGCCGTGGGCGCCGCGCCCTTGTAAGGCACGTGCACCAGATCGATTCCCGCCATGCGCTTGAGCTGCTCGGCGGCCAGATGCTGCGGGCTGCCGTTGCCGTTGGATGCGTAGCTGAGTCTCCCCGGGTTGGCCTTGGCGTACTGGACCAGATCCGCGACCGTCTTCACCGGAACCTTGGGGTGCGCCGCAAGCAAGTTGGGCTGCGTGGCGACGCGCGAGATCGTCTCGAAGTCCTTCACCGGATCGTAAGGCAGCTTCGCATACAAGCCCACGTTGAGCGCGAGCGGGCTGTTGCCACCCATGAGCAGCGTGTAGCCATCCGGCGCGCTCTTCGCCGCGGCATCGGTGCCGATGTTGCCGTTGGCGCCGGCCTTGTTCTCGACCACGACCGGCTGGCCGAAGGTCTTCGACATTTCGGCGCCGACTAGGCGCGACAGGAAATCGTAGCCGCCGCCCGCGGGGAAGGGCGCAATGATGTGGATCGGCCGGTTGGGGTAGGCTTGCGCCTGGGCGCCCGTGCCGGCGCCCACAAGCACCGCGGTCGAGAGGAAGGCAAGAACGATACGCGCGCTGGAATTGCTTGGGTGCACAGTGCCCTCCGGGAAGCATCATATCGCAGGGGCCTTCCATGCAGACTATGACAAAATTTCGCGCCGCTGTCAGCGTCCGACTCGGCGCCGCGTTGGGCGTGGTCCTGTTCGGGTTGTGCGCGCATGCGCAGGACTATCCCTCCCGGCCCGTGCGGATCGTCGTGCCGTTCGCCCCCGGCGGGCCGAACGACATCATCGTGCGTCTGGTCGCCCAGAAGCTCACGGAGACCTGGGGGCAGCCGTTCGTCGTCGAGAACCGTCCGGGCGCGGGCGGCAACATCGGCACCGACTTCGTCGCCAAGGCCGCGCCCGATGGCTATACGCTGCTTTCGGTCGGGCCGGGAAGCCTCATCATCAATCCCCTGATCGGCAAGGTCCCGTACGACACGGCGCGGGACTTTGCTCCGGTGACGCTGATGGCGAGGGCCCCAAACGCGCTCGTCGCGCATCCGTCGCTTCCGGCAGGTTCGGTGAAGGAGCTGATCGAGCTTGCGCGCTCGCAGCCCGGGAGGATCAACTACGGTTCCGGCGGCAACGGTAGCACCCCCCATCTGGCGGGGCGCTTTTCGCGGCCATGGCGGGCATAGCACTCACGCACGTTCCCTACAAGGGCACCGCGCCCGCGACGGCCGACCTTATCGGGGGGCAGGTGCAGATCGCTTTCCTCGGCATCCCGACCGTGCTGCCGCATGTCAAGTCCGGCAAGCTGCACGTTCTCGCCGTGACGGGCAAGCATCGCTCCCCCGAGCTCCCCGGAGTGCCCACCGTGGACGAAGCCGGCGTTCCCGGATACGAGCTGAGTCCGTGGTACGGCCTGCTCGCTCCGGCAGGCACGCCGCGCGAGGTCGTCGTACGGCTCGGCGAGGAGGTGAGCAGGGTCGTGCGCGCCCCCGAGATGAAGGAAAAACTCGCCGTGCAAGGCGCCGAGGTCGCCGGCGGCTCGCCCGAAGAGTTCGCGGCGTTGATCCGGGCCGACACCTCGACCTGGTCGCGCGTCGTCAAGGACGCGGGGATACGCATCGAGTGACCGCAGCAGCGGCGGTTCGTCGACGCTGCGCGTCAATTACTGCCAAAATCCGGCTTCCGCGTTGCCGTATCCGGAATGCGCTTGCCGTGAAATCCGAGCTGTTTCATAATTGATATCAGAGGTTTATTCTGCGGAGGCTTATCTGGCACGCTGCTTGCGGCCAACCCGGTCATTCTGCGCTGCCTTCTCCTCGGAATCCAACGGGAAACAGTGAGCCAAATGCGAAGAACCAATAGCCGGCAGGCCGGGTTCACCATCGTGGAACTCATGATCGTGATCATGATCATCGGGGTGCTCGCCGCCCTGGTCTTGCCGGGCGTCAGGGCGAACTCTATCCGCGCGAGGATGTCGGAAGCGATTCTTGCATTGAGCCCCTGCAAGAACGCAGTCACGGAGCTATACAATTCCGGTGGGGATCCGCCTGGGCCCGGAAACTGGGGTTGCGAAGCCAGCGACGTGTCCATGTACGTGGATACGGTCACCACCGATGATGTCGGTGTGATCAAGGCGTCGTTGCGGGGGTTTGGCGACCTGAGGATCGACTTTCACGATCTCACTTTGGCGCCGCTGGACAACACCGGAGGTCTCCCGGCTCCAGGCTCGATCATCAGAAGTTGGCGATGCGGCTCTCCCTCCGACTGGACGGGCACGAACGTGCCGTCCCAGTTTCTCCCGGGCAGTTGCAGAGGTTGACGGCCGGAGTGCTGCGGGCCCATCATCTCGCCTGCATGAAGTAGTCCGGGCCCGCAAGCGGGGGCTGACCGGCGCGCCGGGAGTGGGCGTGCCAAGGGAAGCGTTCCGTGCCGCAGGCCCGCGTCCCTTTCCTCCCAACTACCTGGAGAACAAACATGTCCGTATGGCGTTACGCGAGCCGATGCCTGTCAATCCTGATGCTTTCCGCGAGCGCGGTCTGCGCCTTTGCCCAGGCACCGAGCGCCGAGTACACGCCGGAAGTCGGCCAGTCGGGCAAGGATGTCGTATGGGTACCCTCGCCGCAGGAACTGGTCGACAAGATGCTCGACATGGCGAAAGTCACTCCCAAGGATTACGTGATCGATCTCGGCTCGGGTGACGGCCGTACCGTGATCACAGCCGCGAAGCGGGGTGCGCGCGCGCTCGGCATCGAGTTCAATCCGGACATGGTCGCATTGTCCCGACGCAACGCCGCCAAAGCCGGGCTGAGCGACAAAGCGACCTTCGTTGAGGCCGACATATTCCGCAGCGATCTGTCTCCCGCGACGGTGATCACCCTATTCCTGTTGACCGACCTGAACCTCAAGCTCCGCCCGACGATCCTGGCCCTCAAACCCGGAACCCGCATAGTCTCGAACACCTTCCGGATGGGAGACTGGGAGCCGGACGAGACGGCCGAGCTCGGTTGCGATACGTATTGCACCGCCTATTTGTGGATCGTGCCGGCGCGCGTCGAGGGCCGCTGGAAAATTGCTCAGGGCGAGCTCGTACTCAAGCAGGCTTTCCAGAAGGTCTCCGGAACGCTCAATTCCAGAAATGTTGCGGCGCCGATTTCCAGAGGCAATTTGAGCGGCGATCAAATCAGGTTCGTCGCTGCAGGCGCAGAGTATCGCGGCCGCGTAAACGGAAACATGATCGCGGGGACGGTAAAGTCGGCGGGAAAATCGGCCGACTGGAAAGCGACGCGCTGATCCGAGCCCGTCCCGGTTTTCGGGCAGCGCGGCGCATTACGCTCGCGCGAATTCGTAGGACAAGCTCGAGACGGGGCTAGTCGATCTTGGCCCCGACGGCCTTCACGACCTCGCCGTACTTGGCGTACTCCGTGCGGATGAGCGCGGTGAATTCCTCGGGCGTGGAAATGAAGGGCTCGAGCCCGCCGACGCTGTGCACCTTTTCGCGCATGTCGGTGCCGGAGAGCAGCCGGTTGATTTCGCCGTGCAGCCGAGAGAGCACGGGCGCCGGTACTCCCGTGGCCGTGAAGATTCCGATCCACGCGGTGACCTCGAGACCCGGAAAGAACTCGCTCAAGCTGGGAAGCTCAGGGAACGTCGATGAGCGCTTCTTGCCGGCGACGGCGAGCCCGCGCAGTTTTCCTGCCCTGATGTGTCCCGTCACGGAATTCCCGCCGAACATGACCGGTACTTCTCCCGCGAGCAGAGCGACGGTTGCGGGGCCGCCGCCCTTGTACGGCACGTGAACGAGCTCGATGCCGGCGCGCCCTTTGAGCATTTCCATGGTGAGGTGATGCTGGCTGCCGTTGCCGATCGAGGCGTAGGCGAGGGGCGGCTTCGCGCGGCGGGCGTACTCCAGGAATTCCTGCAGGTTCTTGACCGGCAACGCGGGATTGCATGTGAGCACCATCTGGGTCGTGACGAGCGTGGCGACGGGCGCGAGATCTTTCAGCGTATCGACCGGCATGTTCGCGTACAGGTGCGGGCTGATGACGATCTGGCTGTCCTGCCCGAGGAGCAGCGTGTATCCGTCGGGCGCGGCTCTTGCGACGAGTTCGCTCGAGAGATTGCCGTTGGAGCCCGGGCGATTCTCGACGACCACCGGCTGCCCGAGCGCCTCCCCGAGCCGGGGGGAAACCACGCGGGCAATCGTATCGGTCGCACCGCCCGGGGGATTGGGCACGAGCAGGCGAATCGGCCGGCTCGGGTATTGCGCCGAAGCGACTGCGGCCAGCAGCGCGAGCGTCATCGCTGCCGCGACTCCTGAGAGATTCAAGACGGGATTCGGTTTCATCGTTTTAAGGCCTTTTCGTACGGTGTCTCTGTTCGGTTACATCAAAATCCCTGCACGTCCGGTCGCCATGCGGATTGAGCCTGACAGTAATGCCCCGCGATATTTTTGTAATCTCACAATTCGATACATTTCTGGTCAATTTTATGTTCGATCCGGGAAAAATGTGTCTTATGTCTCGTCTTGCGATAGTAATAGCAATAGGATATTCGCTACGAATTGATAATGGGTGCAACTTCGATCACAAGTGCGCTGTGGGGAGGCTACCGAGGATGTTCCCAATCTCTAATGACCAACATCCGGACTCAATACAAAGAGGTCTACGCGCCTCGTACTATCTCCAAGGGGCTTCTCAAAGCTCTCGTGGAGGCACTCGTCGACTTCAAGCCCGGGCTGCCTACTGCATCTAGGAAGATCAAGGCCAGGGCGATCAGCCCCGGAAAGACCACCGAACTGGAAGGGCCGGAGTCCTGGAAGGTAACCGATCCCCATTCCTTGGCCGAGCTCGAACACCTGCGCGTGGAACTCTTCCTCGCGTCGGCGGAACACCGCAGATGCGAGCTTCACGTTGAATTTCGGGGCGGACACATCTCATTAAGCGTATCGGATGAGACCGGCTGGGGCAAAAGTGTTTTTGAGGATGCCCTCAATCTGCTCGGCTCTTTGGGAATCTCCTCGAAAGGGCTCAACGAAAGACTGAGAAGAGCATACGGTTTACTCGACATCTTCCAGAACGTTCTCCTGGTGCTCTCGGTGGCGGTTTTTGCAGTTTGGGTCACCGGTAAAGGGATAAGTTATCTTTACGCGTGCCTGGCGCTGTTCATTGCCGGCGTCATGCCGGCGATGATCCGTTCGTTCCATTTCTTTTCTCCACCCAAGAAAGCTCCGATCATTCAGGAAACGGTCGCCAAGAGCAGGAACTTTCCATGGACGGAAGCCACCGCGGTCGTCTCTTTCCTTGCGGGCGTGCTTCAATTGGTAAAAGCGCTGGTTGCCATCGTCTGGTGAGGGAACCCCATCCGCTTCATTGCTTGCCCGGAGCCGCGCACGGACCCGGAAAATTACAAAAATGTAATGGGCCGGTCACGTCTGCGTTCGGAAGGAATTTCTAGAGTGGATGCCTGCTCGGGGTGAACTACTTTCTGGATCCACCGGGTGTGACCCATCTCTCTGAAAGGAAGCGCCATGAGATTGTTTGTTTCTGCTGCCGCAGCATTGACCCTTTCCGCCGCGAGCCTTGCCGTCAACGCCAGCATGACCCAGGCCGATGTGTTCGGCAAGCCTGCACAAGCGTCGGCCGCGCAGCGAACCATCGTCATCGATACCAAGACCCGATGGATCACGGTTGAGCGCGGCGACGTCGTGAAGTTCGTCGCGAACGGACAGGAATTCGCCTGGGCCTTCAACGGCCTGGCTTCCTCGTTCGAGCTGAACCGCGTCGCGCCTTCCGGTGTACTCGATCGGAACCTCAAGGTCTATGTCTGGCCCAACGCCGAGGACATGGCGGACAAATAAATATTTCTTGCCGCCCGTTTCGGCGGCGGTCGGCCTCTTCCTTTTCCCCCGAGCTGTACGGCTCGGGCTGCCGGCTTTTTCGCGAAAATTCACCTGCGCCCGCCTTTCGCCGGGATATGACACAATCATCGCCATAATTCGAATCGCCGCGTTGCAGACGGGGAGAGCGTGTGTCGGACCCTGCCGTTCAGATGGACCTGAGCCTTCAGGTCGGGAAGTACGACGTCCAGAAGGCGATCGGCAAGGGCGCGACAGGTACGGTGTACCTCGCCAAGGATACCTTTACCGGGGGTGAAGTCGCGCTCAAGACGATCGAGCCCGAAGTATTCCGGGATCCCGAATTCGGTACGGTGTACCGCTCGCAGTTCCAGAACGAGGCTTCGCTTGCCGGAAAGCTCCGGCATCCGCACATCGTGGCGATCCTCGACGCTGTGGTCCAGGAAGACTCCGGCTACATCGCCATGGAGTACGTCAAGGGGGGCGATCTTTCCAGGCACGTCGCTGCGGGTAAGCTTCTCCCGGTCGCCGATGTTTTGCAGATCGCGTTCAAGTGCTGCGGGGCACTCGAGTACGCGGCCAAGGAAGGTATCGTTCACAGCGACATCAAGCCGACGAACCTCATGTTGGCCGAAGGCACGGAGGTGAAGATCTCGGACTTCGGCGCGGCTTACCTGCGCAAGAGTCAGGTTGTGCAGACCGCGGCGATGGGTTCGCCCTACTACATGTCACCCGAGCAGATTTCGGGCGAGGAGATCGACTTCCACAGCGACATGTACTCGCTGGGTGTGTCGCTCTATGAGCTCCTCACCGGCAAGAAGCCCTTCACCGCGGAGACGATCGAGGCGCTGGTGCAGAAAATCCAGAACCAGGATCCGATCCCGCCGAGCAGCGTGCGGTCCGGATTGCCTAAGTTCGTGGACCCCGTCGTCCTGCGGGCGATGGCAAAAAAGCCCGAGCGCCGCTATCCGAGCTGGGCAGAGTTCGCGCTGGAGCTCTCCAAGATCGTCCAGCAGACACTTCCGCCCGGCGTCGTTCCCGATAGCGAGAAATACGTCGCGCTGAGGAAAGTCGAGATGCTCGCAGCCCTCTCGGATACGGAATTCTGGGAGCTTGCGCGAGCCGGCGACTGGGCGCGCGTCGGGCCCAATCAGACGATCGTGAACGAGAACTCAAAAGGAAAGAGCTTCTATTTCATCGGCAAGGGGCAAGCCAAGGTGACCCGTCAGGGGCGTCTGCTCAACATGATCAACGAGGGCGAGTGCTTCGGCGAGATGGCATACATTCGCGGCGGCGAGGTCCCGCGGAACGCGACGGTGGATTCGGTGACGGAGCTTCTGCTCGCCAAATTCAGACCCGACGCATTCAACAAGATGAGCGTCGGCGCTCAGCTCTATCTGACCCGCGCGCTGGCGCGCAACCTCGCTGACCGGCTGGAACTCGCCAATACCCGTATCGGGCGGTGATTACCGCTCGGTCGCCCGGCATGAAAATCGATTGGGACGTTCCGGTCAGGATGGACGACGGCCTAGTGCTCCGCGCCGACGTGTTCTGCCCCGCGGCGGAAGGGCGCTATCCCGTGATTCTTTCCTACGGCCCGTACGGCAAGGGGCTCGCGTTCCAGGAGGGCTACAAGACGGCATGGGAAATCATGGCGCGCGACTATCCGGACGCGGTCGCTGGCAGCAGCAACCAATACGCCAACTGGGAAGTGGTCGATCCCGAAAAATGGGTGCCCGACGGCTACGTCTGCATGAGGGTCGATTCGCGCGGAGCCGGACGCTCGCCGGGCTATCTGTGCCACAACAACGCACGCGAGACCCGCGACATCCACCTGTGCATCGAGTGGGCGGCGGCGCAAGCCTGGTGCAGCGGAAAAGTCGGGATGAACGGAATCTCGTACTACGCGAGCAACCAGTGGCGCGCGGCCGCGTCGCGGCCCCCTCACCTCGCGGCGATCTGCGTGTGGGAAGGCTGGAACGACGCCTACCGCGAGAGCGCGCGCCACGGCGGCATCATCTGCAGCTTCCGCAAGAACTGGCAGGACATGCAGGTGAAGACGGTGCAGCACGGGCAGGGCGAGCGCGGCGCGAAGAGCCGCGTCACGGGCGAGCTCGTCTGCGGTCCCGAGACGCTGTCGCCGGATGAGCTGGAGAAGAACCGCGAGGACATGTGGCAGGCGTTCCTCTCGCGCGAGCTCTGGGGTCCGTACTACGCCGAGCGCAGCCCCGATCTTTCCAAGGTGACCGTGCCGCTGCTCTCGGCGGCGAACTGGGGCGGTCAGGGGCTCCACACGCGCGGCAACTTCGAGGGCTTCGTGGGGGCCGCGTCGAAGCAGAAGTGGCTGGAAGTGCACGCCGGCTCTCACTGGGCACCGTTCTACACCGACTACGGAGTCAAGCTCCAGAAACGCTTCTTCGATCATTTTCTGAAAGGCGCGGCCAACGGCTGGGACAAGCAACCGCGGGTGCAGCTGCAGGTGAGGCATCCCGGCGAGAAATTCGTCCTGCGCCACGAGAACGAATGGCCGCTCGCGCGAACGAAGTGGACGCACTTCCACCTCGATCCGGGGGAGATGAGGCTGTCCACGGTGCCCTTTGCCGGCGAACGGTCCATTGACTACGATGCGATGGGCGAAGGCCTGACCTTCTCCACGCCTCCGCACGAGCGCGAAACGGAGATCACCGGGCCTTCGGCGCTCAAGCTCTTCGTTTCCTCCTCGACCTCCGACGCCGACATCTTCGCCGTGCTGCGCGTCTTCGACCAAAAGGGAAAGGAAGTCTCGTTCTACGGAGCGCTCGACCCGCGCACGCCCGTCGGGCAGGGCTGGTTGCGCGCGTCGCACAGAAAGCTCGACCCTAAACGCTCGCTGCCTTACCGCCCCTTCCACGCGCACGACGAGAAGCAAGCCTTGAAGCCGGGCGAAGTGGTCGAGCTCGATATCGAGATCTGGCCGACCTGCATCGTCGTTCCGGCGGGCTATCGCATCGCGATCACGATCCGCGGACGGGACTATGAGCACGACGGCGAAGCGGCATCCCTCTCCAACATGAAAAATCCCATGCGCGGCTGCGGGCCCTTCATCCACGACGACGAGGTCGACCGCCCGCCCGCGATCTTCGGCGGGAAGGTCACCTTGCACTTCGGCCCGGGACGGCGCTCGAGCGTCTTGCTGCCCGTGATTCCCCCGAAGTAGTCGCATGCGCGCCGAGCTCGTCTCCATCCCTACTGATGCGATTCCGCTCGACGGCTTGTACTACGGGCCCGAGGGCAAGGCCACGGGCGCGGCACTGCTGTTTCACGGCAACACCATGAACTTCTATGTCGGCGCGCCGCGCTTCCTGCCGCCCGTGCTGGTGAAGCTCGGCCTGGCGTGCTTGACGTTCAATCGCCGCGGGCACGACATCCTCAGCACCCGCGCGAGCCGCATCGCCGAAGGCGGCGCCTACCAATTAGCACACGAAGGCATCGAGGACAACCGGCTGGCCGCGCGCTGGTTGGCGGCTCGGGGATTTCCGGCTCCGGTCGTTATCGGGCACAGCAACGGCGGCATGCTTGCCGTGCGGCATGTCGCCGATCATCCGGAAACGCCGGCGCTCGTGCTCCTGTCCGCGCACGGCGGCGGCAAGAACATCGTGCAGAGGGGCGCCGGGAGCGGGCTCATGGTGGGCGACCGCATCGAGGACTTCGCCGCGCGGGCGCGCGACATGGTGAAAGCGGGCCGCGGCCGCGAGCTGATGCTGATGCCGGGCTGGTGGTACGCGATCAGCGCGGAGAGCTTCCTCGACCGGCTAACCGAGACGCCGGACACGCTCGAGCTCGCGCCCAGGGTGAAATGTCCGACGCTCTACGTCCGCGGAGACCGGGAGCCGCGCGCGAGCTACCCCGCCGAAGACTTCAAGGCCCGCGCCGGAGGCCCGTGCACCGTGGAGATCGTCCCCGACTGCGACCACTTCTACAACGGGCGCGAGGAACAGATCCAGGCGATCGTCTCGTCGTGGCTCGCGAAGGTATTGCATTTGGACGCCACGGGGTAGCAGATGCCGTCGCACAAAGGAGGTTGTCAGGAGGGTTCCCTTGAATCACTTCTGCTTGTCCTTCACCAAATCGTACGTGATATCACGGTCCAGCCCGATGGGCCAATATATCAGGGCAAGAGGTGGCCAGAATATTGAAACCACACGGAACCTTGTGCGTAGTCGTCCTTGTTTAATCACCCTTCCATCTTTCTCAAGCTTGTATTGCACGCCACCCGCGGCTGTCCAGAAGAATGGACGTGTGTCCACCGTTCCATCTTTTTGAACCTGCTCAGGCTGGGGGCGGTCGTGGAGGTAGAGCTTTGAGCCTTGCGGCACTACGAAGCGTCCGTATGTGGAGCAACCAACTAGGAACCCGCTTAGGATGCCAACGCATAGCAGCTTGTATCGCTGTTTCATATCGTTCCTTTCTGATCTTGTCAATCGGACACCGCGGAAAAATCAGACCGCACAAGATTACTCCCAATTGCCGGGCTAGGAAATGCGCGGAGATGCGGGTTTGCCCGATATATTTCTTACGGGAACCAGGACACGGTTTTACCTGGTTGAGGGCCCAAGGACTCCCGGTTGCCGGATTCCCGCTTGCGCGGGAATGACAGGGGTGATCTCCGCTCGTAGAATGACGAAGCGTCGGAATCGGGTGAGGAGAGCGAAGATGAGACAGCTCCGCGTATTCGCGCTTGCAGCGTTCGCCCTGGGATTCGCCCCCGCTGTGCTCGCGCAGTCCTGGCCCTCCAAGCCGATCAAGATCGTCATACCCTTTCCGCCCGGCAACACCATGGACATCATGACGCGCCTGATCGGGCCGAAGATGACCGAGCGGCTAGGCCAGCCTATCGTGGCCGAGAACCGCCCCGGGGCGAGCGGGATGCTCGGGCTCGATTTCGTGGCCAAAGCCGCGCCCGACGGCTACACCATCGCAGCGGGTCAGGGCGGCAATCTCACGGTCCTGCCGCATACGAGCAAGAACATCAGCTACGATCCGCTGAAGGACTTCGCACCGATCGCGGTCTCGACGACGAACTACCTGGGTATCGTCGCCAACCCCGAGGTGCCGTTCAAGTCGGTCGCGGAAATGATCGCCTACGCCAAGGCCAACCCCGGCAAGCTCACGGTGGCCACGAACGGCGAGGGCGGCTTTCCCCACCTCGCGTTCGAGCATCTGCGCCTCATGGGAGGTTTCAGCTTCACGCACGTTCCGTACAAAGGCTCGGCGGCGATCGCGACCGACGTGATCGGAGGGCAGGTCCAGGCGGCGATCGACGGCATCACCGGCCTCACGCCGCATGTCCGCTCGGGCCGCCTGCGCCTGCTTGCGATCACGAACAGGACGCGCGTTCCGCTCTGGCCCGACACGCCGGCGGCGGCGGAGACGGTTCAAGGCTACGAATCGGGCGGCTGGTTCGGCTACGTCGCGCCGGCGGGAACGCCGCGCGCGATCGTCCTGAAGCTGAACGAAGAGATCAACCGCGCGATGAAGCTGCCCGACGTGAGCGACAAGCTCGTAACCGCCGGACTGATCGTCGTCGCCGAATCGCCGGAATACTTCGGCGAGGTCATCCGCAGCGATTACGCCAAGTACGGCAAGCTCGTGCGCGACATCGGATTTCAGCCGCAGTGACGGACACCACAATCTCTTGCTGAACTCGCGGGTCCTTTGCGCGCTCCTCGCGCTTTCGCCGACGCAAACCGCTCTTGCTTGGGGCCCGGAGGGACATCGCATGGTGGGCGAGATCGCGGCCCGCTACACCGGGCCGAAGGCCAATGCGGAAATCCTGGGCCTGCTCAAGAACGACCGCCTCGCCGACGGTCAGCCCTCCGGCCGGCGCACTCTCGGCGAAGTCGCGAACTGGGCCGACGAAATCAAGGACACGGAGTGGGGAAAGCGGCGCGCTTCGTGGCACTACGACGACGTCCCGCTGTGCGAGGCCGCGGAGTACTCGAAGTACTGCCGCGGCGGACGGTGCGCTTCCGCGCAGCTCGCCCGTCAAATCGAAATCCTCGGCAACGAGCGGGCGAGGCCCGGCCAGCGCAACGAGGCTCTAAAGTGGGTCGTGCATCTGGTGGGCGACCTCCACCAACCGCTGCACGCCGCCAGCCGGGGCGACCGCGGGGGGAACCGGGTGCGGGTGTCCTTCTTCGGAGAGCGCGACAACCCGCCCTACGGTACTCTCAACCTGCACGCCGTCTGGGACGAGAGCATGGTGCGCAGGCTGATCGCGGATCGCGGCGGCGAGCGCGCCATCGTTTCCGCGCCGATCACGGACGGGAACAGGAACGCGTGGGAAAAGGGCTCGATTTCCGATTGGACGGCCGAGAGCCACCGGATCGCGAGAGACGCCGTCTATCCGCTGCTCCCGGTCGCGGCCTCGTGCTCACGCAAGATAGTAGAGGTGGTCGCGATCGACCAGGCCTACTACGCAAGAGCGGCCCCTCTGATCGAAGTACAGATCAGAAGGGCCGGCGTTCGGCTCGCGCGGGTGCTGAACGAAACGCTGGGCCGGTGACGCCGCGAAACTCAACCGAGGGGAGGGAACGATGGCAGATTCAACGTTGTTGGAACAGTACAAGGCCCTGATAGGCGACGTGGGAAACATCGGCACGCGCTACGCGACGGCGAACGGGTTCTACCTTTCCATAGTCTCGGCGCTGCTCGGCGTGGTCGCATTTACCGAGTCGGGGAAGCCCCTAGCCCAGGTCGATCTGGTTCTCGTCCTGACCGTCGCGGCTTTCGCCATCGTCGTCTGTCACGTCTGGATGAAGACCCTGGCTTTCTACCGCGGCCTCTTCGGCGTGAAGCTGCAATTGCTCGGCGAGATGGAGAAGGAGCTGGCGTTCCCCGCTTTCTCGCGAGAGCACGAGCTCATGAAGGAACGCGGCGTCCGGCCGCTGATCGACAACGAGATATGGGTTCCGCGCGTCCTCTGGGTGTTCTTCGCGGCGGTCGCCGTAACGGCCCTGGCATTGATTTTCGTGGACGGCTGAGGGGCGAGCTCAGTCCTGGAGCGGGATTTTCGCGTCCCGAATCACCTTCGCGTAGGTGGCAAGATCGAGCCTGCACTTTTCAGCGAACTGCTCGGGCGTACTTCCGACAGGCTCGTATCCCCAGGCGGCCCAGCGCTCGCGCATGTCCTGCGCAACGACCGCTTGGGCAATGTCGCGCTGGATCTGGATCACGGTGTGGCGCGGGGAGCTCGCGGGCGCAAACACGCCGAGCCAGCCCGTGAATTCGAATGGAATGCCCGCCTCGGTCAGGGTCGGCACCTCCGGGAGCGTTGCCGAGCGCGCCTTGCCGCTCACTCCCAAGGCGCGCAGCCGGCCGGACCTGATGTGCGGCAGGACGCCAGCGAGCGGCATGAACGCGAGTTGCACTTCTCCGGCGAGAAGAGCCTGGCTGAGCGGCGCGTCGCCCTTGTAGGGAACGTGCAGCATGTCGGTGCCGGTCATGCTCTTCAAAAGCTCGCCCAGCAGGTGCGGCGGCGCTCCGATGCCGGTGGAGCCGTAGTTGATCGTGCCGGGCCTGGATCTTGCGAGCGCGACCAGCTCCTTTGCCGATGCGGCCGGAATTTGCGGATTGGTCACGAGCACCACGAAGGAGGAGGTGAGCTGCGTCACCGGCGCGAAATCCCTCGCCGCGTCGAACGGAAGTTTCCTGTAGAGGCCGGGGCTGATCGCGAAGCCATGTGTCGTGATGAGCAAGGTGTAACCGTCCCCCGGGGCCTTGGCGACATGGTCGGCCGCGATGTTCCCGCCCGCACCAGGGCGGTTGTCCACGAGCATCGGCTGCTTCCAGGTCTCCGCGAGCTTCTGCCCGAGCGCCCGCGCGACCGTATCCACGGCGCCGCCAGCGGCGAACGGGACGACCATGCGCACGGGCCTCGCGGGATAGCTCTGCGCGAAGGCGGGTGCGCCGAACAGCGTCGCCAGCGCGATTGCGGACAACGGGCGCGAAAACGGCTTCATGGGTTCCTTGGCGGCATGCCGTTTCGCATTATCGTCGGGTTGCCGTAGGGATGAGAAGCCCCTGACGGCACCCAGGCCGGTGCGGTTTTCGTTAGATAGTTCATACGCACGAGGTCCGATCGGTGTCACACTCGGCATTGCTCGGTATCGGGGAGGTCCGAGGTCTCATGAAATCGGATAAACGTCCGCAGGGTGGGCCCGCCGTTCCAGACGGCGATGCCCTGTTCGACTCTCTCTTCGCGCAGACCGCGGTCGGGGTCGCGGTCGGATCGCTCGACGGCCGCTTTCTGCGCGTCAACGAAGCGTTGTGCCGCCTGCTCGGCTACAGCGAGCAAGAGCTGGTGGAAAAAAGCTTTGAAGAGATCACCCACGCCGACGATCGGCAGGCGTCCAGGGACTTCCAGCAGGAGCTCGTCACGACGTCCCAGTCGCGCGTCTATGAAAAGCGCTACGTGCACAAGAGCGGCTCGACGGTCTGGGTGCGGATCACCGGGACGCTCGTGCGGGACCGCTCGGGCTCCCCCCTGTGCTCGGTCGCGCTGATTCACGACATCACCGAGCTCAAGCTCACCGAGGAAGCGCTGAAGGCGAGTGAATCGCGGTTCCGCAGCATGGTCGAGATGAGCTCGGACTGGTACTGGGTGCAGGACGAGAATTTTCGCTTCGTCGAGCTGCCCGGCGTGGAGAAGCGGGGGATCGATCCGGAAGCATTCATCGGCAAGGCGCGCTGGGAGCTTCAGGGTCCTGGGTCCCTTCCGGAAAAAGCCTGGCAGCAGCACCGCGAAAAGCTCGAGCGTCACGAGCCGTTCAGCGACTTCGTGTACACGGTTACCGACGGTGCCGGCGAAATGCGTTATCTGAGCGTGACCGGCGAACCGATTTTCGACGCGCTGGGCAAATTCAAGGGGTACCACGGCGTCGGAAAAGACGTCACGGAAAAGGCGCGCGGGCTGAAGGACCTGGAAGACAGCGAAGAGCGCTACCGGATGCTGTTCGACATCCATCCCCGTCCGATGTGGGTGGTGGAAAACAAGACCTTGCGTTTCCTCGCCGTCAACCAGGCGGCCGTCGAGCATTACGGCTACTCGAGGGAGGAGTTTCTGTCGATGACCGCCGAGCAGCTCCGCCCGCCGGAGGATATCGCGCAGCTGCTCAAGGACTTTCAGGACCCGAGCCGTTCCTACATGCAGCGCGTGGCGCGACACCTCAAGAAGAACGGGGAGCAGATCAACGTCGAAATCGTCTCCTTCAATCTCGCTTTCGATGGTCGGCCTGCGCGCCTGGCCGTGATCAGCGACGTTACCGAGCGGCTGAAAGCGGAGCAGCAGTCGCGCGAGCTCGAGGCGCGGTACCGGGCGCTGATCGAGTCCCGAAAAGGCCCCGACTAGCGTCCGGGATCGCCGGGGCGGGGAGACGCCGACCCCGGCATATGGACTATGACTCCGCAGCGTACCAGAGCGAGGATCCGACACGCAGGAAGGTAGAATGCGTTTCGAGAGCACGGCCGGAGCTGCAGGGAGAGGCGCGGCCGGTCTCGCGGATGAAAGGTGGGCGCCATGATCCATCTTGACGAGCACTCGATGGGACCACTGTGTAAGGTTACGAGCGCTCTGGCACTTGCATCTGCTTTGGCGTTGGCAGGGTGCGGCGGGGGCGCCAGCAGCGCGAGCTCACCGAGCATCATGCTCCTCGCCGCCAACGATGGCGTCAGCGGCTTCGAGCTGTGGAAGACCGACGGCAGTGCCATGGGCACGGTCTTGGTGAAGGACATCAACCCGGGGGCCGGGCATTCCTCTCCCGGCGGGAGCGGTCTTTTTCCTTCCGAGTTTGCCTTCTTCAACGGGGCGTGGTTTTTCTCCGCCGACGATGGCACCGGCCCCAAGCTGTGGAAGAGCGACGGCACGCAAGCCGGCACGGCGCGGGTGACGGCCGTAGTTTCCTCCCCCCGTGAATTCACCGTCCTCGGCAACGCCTTGTATTTCTCGGCTGACGACGGCGTCAACGGCCGCGAGCTGTGGAAGACCGACGGGACCGAAGCGCGCACGGTGCTGGTAAAGGACATCGCCCCCGGCACAGTTTCCATTGGAGGTATCCAAGTGCCTAGGAGTTCCTCGCCAACGGGACTCACCGTGTTCAACAACACTTTGTATTTCTCGGCCGACGACGGCATGAGCGGCATCGAGCTGTGGAAGAGCGACGGCACGGCGTTGGGCACGGTGCAGGTGAAGGACATCAACCTCTCGGGCGATTCCTTTCCGTCCGGCTTCACGGTGTTCAACAACGAGCTGTATTTCTCGGCCGACGGCGGCACCGGCTTCGAGCTGTGGAAGACCAACGGCACGCCGGGCAACGCGGTTTTGGTGAAGGACATCAACCCGACGGGCGATTCCGGCTTCACGGTGTTCAACAACGAGCTGTATTTCTCGGCCGACGACGGCGGCACCGGCTTCGAGCTGTGGAAGACCAACGGCACGCCAGGCAACGCGGTTTTGGTGAAGGACATCAACCCGACGGGCGATTCCTCTCCGTCCGGCTTCACGGTGTTCAACAACGCCTTGTATTTCTCGGCGGACGGCGTCGCAGGCGCCGAGCTGTGGAAGAGCGATGTCGCCGGCACGGTGCGGGTGGGCGCAGTTTCCCTTGTCTCGGGACTGACCGTATTCAACAACGCTTTGTATTTCTCCGCCAGCGACGGCGTCGCCGGTGTCGAGCTGTGGAAGACCGATGTCGCCGGGAGCCCGGTGCAGGTGAAAGGCATCAACAACACGACCCTGGGTGCTCCGAATGCCTTAACCGTCTTGAACAACGCGCTGCTATTCTCGGCCGACGACGGCATGACCGGCCGCGAGCTGTGGAGGACGGACGGCACCGTAGGGGGCACAATGCAGGTGAAGGACATCTGTCCCGGGCCTTGCGATGGCGTGCCGGTTCTGGTGATCCTCCCCTAGGAC
>Ga0209155_1000293_pt1 | contig 23223 bp, 20 predicted proteins | sample GraSoiAngelo_122_FD_185879 | JGI IMG/M metagenome (GOLD analysis project Ga0209155, IMG submission 185879) | Grasslands soil microbial communities from the Angelo Coastal Reserve, California, USA - 14_0927_02_20cm (SPAdes) (version 2) | ecosystem: Environmental > Terrestrial > Soil > Grasslands ... | reverse complement strand
TCGGAACGATCGACGGAACCCTGACGAACGCGCTCGGCATCACCAACACCGTCGCGGATCGACCGGTGAGTCTTCCCGTAGAGAACGTGAGCGTCGCAAGCTCGGCGGGGTCATCGGCCAGTGCGCCGGTCACGACACAGCAGGCCGCCCAAGAGTGTCAGATCCTCCACCTCGATTTCGGCGGCATCACGCTCGACGTTCTCGGCATTGGAGTGAAATTGAGCCCGATCTCGCTCGACCTCACTCTGAGCGGGCTCCTCGGCAACCTTCTGTGCGGACTTCTCGGCGCTCTTGGCAGCGGCGCTCCGGCTCAGGCGCAGGCAGCCCAGTTGAATCAGGCGCTTGGACTCAACCCGTAGCCATCGGGGCCTAACCCTGACGGCGTAGCCCTCGCGCGTGAGGGCTACGCCGTGAGTGCCGGCGCGCTGCTGCCACCAATCTGCGCGGCTTCTACGCCGCCGGTTAGCCGCTCTCGCGCACAGTGGACCCCGTGCGACGGAGGGTCGTCTCAAGATCCGCTCGCAGCTTTGCTCTGTCGGCTCGCGCGAGCCACCCATAAGGCAACCACATCAGAGCGATGATGAACGCGAAAACCGCCAACACCCACAGAAGCTCCGGAGCCCCGGCGAAGGAAGCTGGGATCACGACGACAGCGGTCAGGACAAGGAACCCCAACAACGCCGAGCGCGAGATCAACACGGCGGGATGCAGCCCGTACCGCACCGACACGAGCGCGCCGTCCTCAGTTGGGTCGATCTTCCCTCGCAGTACGACGACGCGCGGCGTGGTCGCAAAACCACGAGGTCTGCGAAGATCGAAGGTACGGTTATTGGCCATTTTTCCCACGAACACGGCCGACGTTGAGTCCGTGAGTGAATAACCGAGAATTCCACCCTGGGCCAGCGATCGTGCGATCGCGTCGGCCACGCGATCAGGCGAGGCTTCCACGCGGTAGCGGTCCACTTTTATTCGGCCAAACGCTTGCGGGTATTCAACCGTAGACGTCGAAATCGACAGGTATCTCTAGCTTCGCGATGCGCGCAAGGGTGACGGGTTCGAAAGTCGGTCCGCCTCCTGTCTCGTGTCCGGAGAGGACGCAGACCAACGCGACGTCGTATCCGTGGTCCACTAGTGCGTGAATTGCATCGGAGGCTGGCTCTACGCGGTCAAGAATCCAGACTACGTGAGCCTCGAGATCATCCGACGAGACAAGGTCGCGCGAGCTCAGAATCCAGCCGCCGGTTGGATGATCTGAGTAGCGGCTTCGCTTTGTGACTATCGGTTCCCCGCGGCGGAAAGCGTCCGTCGGCCGCAGTACGAGCCTGGCTGAGATCTGCGACGGCTCTAGCTCAGAGTGGTAAATGACGAGCTTGGCGCTCAACAACGCCGGTCTATCCACCACCTCGTTCGCGCGCCTGCTTCGCGAGCGCGTCCGCGAGCTGCGTGATCCTCAAATCTGCGGCGTCCAGGCGCTTCGCGCACTCGGCGTACAGGCGCAGCCCCTCCTCGTACAGGCGCACGGCCTCGTCGAGATCGAGTGCGGGATCCTCGAGCTTGTCGGCGATGGACTCGAGACGCTCGAGCGCCTTGTCGAGAGAGACCTCCGGTTCAGCCATTGCGCTCGACAGTCTCCACCAACGCGCCGGCCCGCCCGTCACGCATCCGAACGCGGACGTGTTCGCCCGCCTCGAGTGTGGCGACTGACGCGCGGATGTGGCCGTCTGCCCCCTCGACGATCGCGTAGCCGCGTCCGAGTACCGCGAGCGGCGAAAGCGCTGCGAGACGGCGCTGCGCGGACACCGCGCGCTGCCGCCGGAGCGGGACCGCGCGCGCGATCGCGCGATCGAGAACTCGTCGCGCGTCGTCGATGCGCTGGCGCCGCACCGCAAGGCGCATCGCGGGAGCGCGGCGATCGATCATCCGCCGGGCCGTCTCGAGGCGCCGGCGCCGCTCCTCGATCCGCTCGCGAACTCGGCCCGCAACGCGGCGCCAGGCGCGGTTCGCGCGCTGTTGCGAAGCGCTGGAGTCGGGCACGACGAGCTCGGCCGCGGCGGAGGGCGTCGGCGCCCGCACGTCGGCCGCGAGGTCGGCGAGCGTGACGTCGGTCTCGTGACCCACGCCGGAGCAGACCGGTCGCGGGAAGCGTGAGAGCGCGCGCACGAGCGCCTCGTCGTTGAACGGCGCGAGGTCCTCCGCAGCGCCGCCGCCGCGCGCGAGGATGACGACGTCGAGGTCGCGGATCTGCGCGAGCCCGTCGAGCGCTGCGATGAGCGACTCGACCGCCCCGACGCCCTGCACCTGCGCCGGCGCGAGGATGAGCTCCATGCGCGCATCGCGGCGCGCGACGATCTGCTGGATGTCGTGCCACACCGCACCGATCGGGCTCGTGACCACGCCGATGCGCCGCGGCGCAGGAGGGAGCGGCCGCTTGCGTTCGACCGCAAAGAGTCCCTCGGCGGTGAGCCGCCGCTTGAGCGCTTCGAACCGGAGGTACGCGTCGCCCGCCCCAGCCGGCCGGATGTCGTCGACCTGAAGCTGGCACCGCCCGTCCTTTGTGTAGAGCTCGATGTAGCCGTGTGCCAGCACCTTGCTGCCGTCGCGTGGCGTGAGCGCGATCTGCGCGGCCTTCATGGCGAAGAGCACGCACTGCAGCTGCCCGACGTTGTCGCGAAGCGTGAAGTACACGTGACCGACGGGCGAGCTTCGCGCTTGAACGACCTCGCCTTCGATCCAGAGGTCCTTGAACTCGTCGCCCGACTGGATGTGCGCGGCCAGGCGCGTGACTATCTGCCCGACGCGCAGGATCCGGCTAGGCGCGCTCGAGGTAGTCACCGGTCCGCGTGTCGACCTTGATCTTGTCGCCGCGCTCGACGAAAAGCGGCACGTTTACGCGAATTCCAGTCTCGAGCGTCGCCGGCTTCGTCGCGCCCGTCGCCGTGTCGCCCTTGAGTCCGAGGTCCGTGTCGGTCACCGTGAGGACGACCGACGCCGGCATTTCGACGCCGATCGGCGATCCTTCGTATTCGCTCAGGATCACGGTCATCCCGTCGGTGAGGTAGTTCGTCGCGTCGCCCAGCTGGTCGTCGTCGAGCGCGATCTGGTCGTACGTCGCCGTGTCCATGAAGTGGTAATGCGTTCCGTCCTTGTACATGAACTGGACATTCCGGTGGTCCAGGCGAGCGCGCTGGTAGCGATCGTTGGCCTGGAACGTCTTCTCGACGAGATCGCCCTTGCGAACGTTGCGGAGCTTCATGCGCATCTGCGCGCTCCCCCGTCCGAGCTTGATGTGCTGGAACTCGACGATCTGATAGAGGACGCCGTCGAGCTCGATCGTCATTCCGCGCTTGATCTCCCCGGCACTGATCACGTTTTCTTCGTCTCCTCGATGAGCCAGCGTAGGGCCAGCTCGTATCCCGCCACGCCTTTACCGATGAATTGCGACTCGGTCACCTCGGTCAGATAGCTCTTCTTCCGGAACTCCTCGCGCGCGGCGATCTCGCTGATGTGTACCTCGACCACCGGGAACGGGGAGTCCGCCACGGCGTCGCGCAGCACGATCGAGGTGTGCGCGAGCCCGCCCGGATTGATGATCGCACCTCGCGCGTCGCGGTGCTGCTGGAGGAAGTCGATCAGCGCGCCCTCGTGGTTCGACTGGAAGGCGACGAGATCGCACCCGGCCTGACGCGCGATCTCGCGACAGCGCGCCTCGACCTCCTTCAGCGTCGTCCGGCCGTACATCTCCGGATCGCGTGTGCCGAGCAGGTTCAGGTTCGGACCATTCATGAAGAGGAGCTTCATGCCGCGTGCTCCACGATCCGAGCGGCAGCCCGAAGTGCGGGCTCGCCCACGTCGGTCACCTCGCTGAACTGCCCGATCCGGCGCGGCAGGATCCAGCGAAGCTTGCCGGCGCGCGCCTTCTTGTCCTGGAGGACGAAGCTCCAGACACCCTTGGGAAGGCGCGCGCGCGTTGGGAGCGCCGCTCGATCGAGGAGATCCTCGAGCAGGGGGCGGACCGTGGCCGCCGTGAGCTCGAGCTGCTCGGCGAGCGCGGTCGCGTAGACCATACCGATCGCCACCGCCTCGCCGTGCGTCGCGCGGTAGCCAGACGCGGCCTCGTACGCGTGACCCATGGTGTGACCGAAGTTGAGGAGCTCACGCAGCCCGGCCTCGCGCGGATCCTGACTCACGATGCCGCCCTTCACCTCCGCGGCGATCGTGACCGCGGCGAGGATCGCACCCAGGTCGCCGGCGCGGACGCGCTCGAGCGATCGCGCGAGCTGGGCGACCGACTCGCGATCGGCGAGGAACGCGCACTTCGTCACCTCGGCGAGACCCGACGACAGCTGTCGCGGCGGAAGGGTCGCGAGTACGGCGAGGTCGGCGAAGACCGCGTCCGGTGAGTGGAACGCGCCGACCAGGTTCTTCCCCGCGGCAATGTCGATCGCCGTCTTTCCGCCGATCGACGCGTCGGCCATGCCGAGCAGCGTGGTCGGGACGTGCGCGAGGCGGATGCCACGGAGGTAGGTCGCCGCGACGAACCCCGCGACGTCGCCAACACTGCCGCCCCCAAGCGCGATGATCCCGCCGTCGCGGCCGACGCGGTAGCTCGCGAGCGACGCCCAAAGGCGCGCCGCGATGCGGAACTGCTTGCCGCGCTCACCGGCGGGCACCCGCAGTGTCACGGCCTTGAGGCCGACGGAGCCCAGAGACCGCAGGAGGTCGGGCTCGTAACGCGCCGCGGTCTGCGCATCGCTCACGACGGCCACCTGGCCGCGCCAGCCGAGGTCCGCGAGGTGCGGCCCCACGTGATCGAGGAGGCCGGCGCGGATGAGCACCCGACTCGGGGCGGCCCGCTCCGGTCCGGCCACGTCGATGCGAACGCCGCGCGCCGAGACAAGCCACGCGGCGATCGCGCGAGCGGTCTCGTCGACGGTCGCGCCGTCGACGTCGAACGTCACATCGGTGTCGGCGTAGGCGGTCCGACGCTCCCGGAGCACCTGACGCGCGCGGTCGCGCGGAGCGACGTTCTGGTACGGCCGCTTCTGCTGCGTCGCCGCGATCCCGGATGCGACGCGGTCCAGCGAGCCACGCAGGCCGATGATCAGTCCAAGCTTGCGCATGAGCGCACGGTTCTCCTCGCGGATCGGCGCGCCGCCGCCGGTATCCACGACCACCCACGACGGTGTTGGCGCAAGCCGCATCAGTGCACTCGACTCGACCTCCCGGAAGCGATCCATGCCGTCCTGCTCGATGACGTCTTTGTTCGGCTTTCCGGCGCGACGCTGGATCTCGCGGTCGAGCTCGATCACCGCGGCGCCAAAATGGTGAGCGAGCACCGGAGCGACGGTGGACTTTCCGATCCCGGGCGGACCCACGAGAAAGAGGTGCATTACCGATTGTCGATGGGGCGAAGCCGCTGCCGGTACCGCTCGACCGCAGCGCAGAGGTCGTCCACGCTGTCGTTCCCGAACTTCTCACAGAGCGCGTCCGCCAGGACGAGCGCGAGCATCGCCTCGGCGACCACACCCGCCGCGGGAATGACGCAGACGTCGCTTCGCTCTACGTGTGCGGGGGACGGCGCTCCGGTGCGGAGATCCGCCGAAGGCAGCGGCTTCATCAGCGTCGAGATCGGCTTGAACGCGATCTCGACGACGATGTCCTCGCCGTTCGTGACGCCACCCTCGAGCCCCCCAGCGCGGTTGCGACTTCGGACGAATGCGCCGCCCTCGACCGCGATCGGGTCATGGACCGCGCTCCCGCGCTCGTGCGAGGCGACGAACGCGTCCGCGAACTGCACGCCCTTCGCGCTCTGGATCGACATGAGCGCCTGCGCGATCCGGCCGTCGAGCCGGCGGTCCCACTCGGCGAACGAGCCGAGTCCGGGGACGACAGCGCTCGCGCGGAGGGCGACGACGCCACCGAGCGTGTCCCCCGCCTCGCGCGCCGCCGCGATCGCCGCGATCATCGCCGTGCTCGCCTTTGGATCCGAGCTCCGCACCTCGCTGGCCTCGATCGCGTCGCGGTTGAAGCGCGGCTCGCTCGAGACGTCACCGATCGACTTCGTCTCGCTCAGCACGTCTGTCCCGACCACGCGAAGCAGCGCTTTCGCGACCGCACCCGCGGCCACGCGCGCCGCGGTCTCGCGCGCGCTCGCTCGCTCGATGACATCGCGGACGTCTTCGTGACCGAACTTGAGCGCACCGGCGAGGTCCGCATGACCCGGGCGGAGTCGCGTCACCGCATCGGGCGGCTCGGCCACGGGCTCGACGCTCATGACGCGCTCCCAGTTGACCGCGTCGCGGTTGTCGATCTGGAGGGCGATCGGCGCGCCGGTGGTGCGCCCCTGGCGCACGCCCCCGGTGATGCGCACAGCGTCGCGCTCGATCTTCTGCCGAGCGCCGCGTCCGTAGCCGAGCTGCCGGCGCCGCAGGTCCGCATCGATCTCGGCCGGTGACACCGCGAGCCCGGCCGGAACGCCGTCGATGACCGCGAGGACGCCTGGCCCGTGGGACTCGCCAGCGGTGAGAACCCTCATACCGACCGAGGCAGCGCCGCGCGCATCTCTTCGATCGGCGCAGGCACGCCCGTCCAGAGCTCGAACGAGCGCGCCGCCTGGTGCAGGAGCATGAGGAGGCCGTCCATCACGCGCACATGTTGAGCCTCGCGCGCGCGCCGGACCAGCGGCGTCTCCGCGGCGACCGGGACGAGGTCGGCGATGATCGCAGGGAGCGGATCGAAGGCGAACCCTTCCAGCGCATCCTCGCCTCGCATCCCGAGCGGCGTCGCGTTGACGAGCGCGTCGACCCACGTGAGCTGCCGCGCTTCATCCCACCCAAGCGCGCGCAGCTCCCCCGTCTGATCGGCCGGCGAGGCGATGGAATCGACGAGACGCTGGGCTCGCTCGACAGAGCGGTTGGCGATGAGCACGTCGTTGCCGCTCTGAAGCTCGAGCGCGCAGGCACGAGCGGCGCCGCCGGCGCCGAGGACAAGAACGTCTTTGTTGGTGATCTCCAAGATCCCGGCGCTCTCGAGACCTTGGTGAAAGCCGAACCGATCGGTGTTGTCGCCGATGAGCCGGCCCTCGCGGCGAATCACGGTGTTGACGGCGCCGATGCGCCGCGCCTCAGCGGTGACCTCATCGACGAGCCGGAGCACCGCCTCTTTGTGCGGAATCGTCACGTTGGCGCCGAGCACGTCGTCGCGGCGCATGCGGTCGAGGGTCGCGGCGAGCTGATCGTCCGCGGTCTCCTTCGCCTCGTAGCGATGGGGTAAGCCGAGCTTCGTGAACGCCGCGTTGTGCATCGCGGGCGAAAGCGAATGCGCAACGGGATGGCCGATGAGCCAGACCTGACTCACGGCCTATTTGTTCCCGTATTTGATCCGGTTGGCCTCGTGCTCCTCGAGGGTCGTCGCGAAGGCGTGGTCGCCCGTGCCGTCGTTCTTCGCGACGAAGTAGAAGTACGGGACCTGTGCCGGCTTGGCCGCACCCTCGAGCGCGGGCTGCCCGGGGCTGCAGATCGGCGTCGGCGGAAGGCCGGCGACCTTGTACGTGTTGTACGGCGAATCGACCTCGAGGTCTTGGAGCGTGGGCTCGCGCCACTCGCCGACCGCGTACTGGACCGTCGGGTCAGCGTCGAGCTTCATCCCGATCTCGAGACGGTTCGTGTACACGCCGGCTATGGTCGCGCTCTCCTGCCGGTCGCGCGCCTCTCGTTCGACGATCGAACCGAGCTTCACGATGTCGTAGATCGTGGTCTTGCGATCGACGGCGGCCTGTCGCAACGTTCGCCCTACTCGCAGCTCGAATTGGTCGAGGAGCGCGTCCACGATCTGGGTCGCCGTCGCCGTGGGCTTGAAGAAATACGTGTCCGGGAAGAGAAATCCCTCGAGCGACGTGTCCGCCGGGAGACCCGCGAGCACCGTGTTCTGCCGCTGCCCGACGACCGCTGTTTTCAGAAACTCCTCGACGGTGATCGTGGGGAAGGCCTTGTTCACGGCGGCGGCGGTCTCGCTCAGGCGCCAGCCTTCGATGATCCGCAGGACCGTTTGCTCGCTCGGGGCCTTCTCGAAGACGCGCGCGAGCTCGCGCGGCGTGAACGCCGGCGAGATCGTGTACGTGCCGGATTGAAGCGACGTCTCACGGCCGGTGTCGTAGAGGACGAACGCGAAGGCGAGAGCGGAACGGATGAAGCCTTGATCCTGGAGGTTCTGGGCGATCTTGCCGGCGGTCTCTCCGCGCGCGATGACGAAGCTGCGCGATTCGGCGTGCGGATCCTTCGCCGTATCCGGCTCCACGCCGACGCGGTCGGCGACGAGCCCCCGGATGAATTCCTGTTTGAGCAGCGTGTCGTGCTCCTGGACCTGCGCGACGATCGCGTCTTCCGCGATGGGGCGGCCGAAGACGACGCCGCCGACGATCAGACCGACGATCAGCAGAACGAAGATGAATGGACCGGCCGCGGAGCGCTGACGCGCGGGGCGCGCCCCGCGGATCCCCATCAGCGAGCGAGCTGCGCGAGAAAGTCTTCGAGGAGGATGGTGGCAGCACCGGCGTCGATGTCGCTGGCGCCTCGGATCTCGGCCTCGCTCGAGGTGTGGCGCTCGTCGTACAGGCGCACGGGGAGGCCGAGCTTTTCGGCCGCGGTCGCGAAACGGCGGACCCGCTCGGCCTGGTGCCCTTCCTCGCCGCGCAGCGTCAGCGGCAACCCGATGACGAGCGCGTCGATGTGCTCATCGCGCGCGATCCCTTCGAGCTCGGCGAGGTCTTTGACCACGCTCCGTCGAAGGAGCGTCCGGAGCGGCCGGCTGAGGCCGTGCGCGTCATCGCCCACGGCGAGGCCGATCCGGCGGTCGCCGACGTCGAGCGCGAGGTAGCGCAACCCCTCAGGGCGCCCCGGTCGTCACGGGTGCCTCGGGCTTGATCGTAATTCTGGAGTCGAGCACGGGAAGAAGCGGCCACCATGACGGCCATGTCTCCACGCTGAGCTTCTTGAAGCCGCGAGCGGCGGCCACCGTTTCGACCTCGTCCGGGCTCCTGCCGGTGAGGGCAGCCTTCATCTGGGCGGCATCGACGCCGGAGTACTGCTGCGCCTTGGCGCTGACCCGCCACTTCACTCCGGTCTCGCCAACTGTCGGTCCCAGGACGATGTTGACGGCCACGCTGTCATTGTCGAACGTCATCCCAGTCGCCAGCTCGCCGCGCAAGCTCGCGGTGGCCGCCGCTTGCGGCTGGCTGTTCGACACGCGATACGCCGTCGCTGTTCCGGTCGCTGTGATGGTGAAGGTCCCGTCCTTTGGCTCGGTGTTGACGACATCGCCCGGTGGCGAGATGCCGGTTTGCTTTATCCAAACGCCGTACACCCGAGTCTCTTTGTCGGCTGACGCGTCGCCATTCCACTTCGCGGTCCGCGCCAGACCAGCCTCACGTAGGGGCCCGTCGGCCTGGGCCGAAGCGGTGTCGTAGTCGACCCTCTGAACGACGGCGATCTTCTTCGTTTCGCCACCGGTCGTCGGCGCGGGATTCGAGACCTGGTACTCGCCGCTCGCCGCCTGCCTGATCTTGTCGGAGCCGACGTTTCCTTTTGGGCCGCCATCGATCGCCTGGATGTTGACGCGGGCGGTGCCAATCGTGGGGGGCAGGATGCTGCTTCTTGGAAGGATCTTCTCCTCCGTCGTCAGAAATCGGATCGGCGAGCTGTCCGTGGTCTGGACGAGGGTGCCAACGGGGATGCGGATGTCGTTCGTCGTGAGGTTCCTGAACTCCTCGATGCCCGTCGCTTTGGTGTCCTCAGTGCGCGAGCCGGTCGCAACGCCCTTCACCTGCGCGGTCACCGTATCGGTGAGGGTGGTCGCATCCTTGATCTCACCTTGCGGACCCGCTCGCAGGTCGTACTCATACGGACCGAGAGTCGAGGTTGCCGCGGCGACCCTGATCGTCGCCGACGGAGCAACGATCGCCAGCAGGATGCCCGCAGCCATGACCAACGTCATGAACACGGCGAGCCCGCGCAGCGGCGAGATCCCGCGGCGCGGAACGGCCGGGCGGACCATCGTCTTCATCACGGCGCGCCGGGCGTCGGAGAGATGCTCGGTCGCGTCGAGCTCGTGGCGGTCGAGTGCGGAGACGCTCGCGAAGGCTTTCAAGTGCACCGACGAAGCCAGAGATCGCGCCCGCGCTTCCGATGACACGATGACGATGCGACGATCGCCGGCGCGACGCCGGAGCGCCTCCAGGAACACGGCGTTGCGAGTGAGCGGCGCACCCGAGGGGACCACGAGGATGACGTCCGGCGACTCGACCGCCGCGAGGCGTCCTGCGGCGTCGAGGATCGTCGCGTCCGGCCCGAGGTCTATGACCGTCCGGCGGGCCGCGGCGGTCTCGACGGTCACGAGTACACCCCGCTCGCTAGAGCGGCCGCACCCGCGGCCACGAGATCCTCCGCGTTCAGCGGGACGTCCGAGAACACGCGGCTGGTCACGCTTGGCGTGAGCGGTCCGATGCGCGCGGCGCGGCCGCGGGCGTCGCCGACGATCTTGGCGAGAGCGTTCGGAAGCGCGAGGAGCGCCTCGGGCACGCCGACGAACAGCCATCGCTCCGGCGGCGGCGCGTTGTCGGAGCTCACTGGAAGAGCGACGATCTCGGCCCATACGAGCGCGTCGTCGTCGCGCGTTTCCTCGCGCGCGGCGAACGCGTCGCGGCCGAGACCGAACACGCGTGTGCCGACGACGCGGCGCTCGCGCACGATAGCCAGCGCGGTCACGTCCGCGCCGACCCGAACGATGCCCGCGTCGGCGATGCCCGACGCGGCAACGAGGCGAGCGAGCGCGTAGATCCCCGGCACCGCCGTGGGCCGGCGGCGGACCGCTACCGTCGCGAGGGCGGCTCCCGACAGAACGAGCGGGGCGACCGCGACGTCGGTGTGCACCTCGAGCGCACGGCCGTGGTACCCCTCGACGGAGTCGAGCTCGCGCCCATCGAGCACGAGCGCGGCGACCTCATCGGTCATGCGCGCGGTCGCGACGCCCCGCAGAGCCGGGTCGTCGGCCACCGCGGTCTGGGCGGCGCGTGCCGCCTCCTCGCGCGCCTCGCGCACCGCGCGATCCGCCTCGGCGCGAACGATCGGCGTCCCCGACTCTTCGCGATCGAACGGCGTTTTCACGTGATAGGTACGCACGTCGTCGCCGTCGATCGCGATCACCATCCGCTCGGTCGGGACGCCGCGCTCCGCCGCCCCGAGCGCCGACGCGACGGCGGCGGTCACGACCCGCGGCTCGACGACCAGGCCGCCCACGACCGCGTCGGCGGCTAGCGTCGTCTCGCCGCGCCCGACGACGCGAAGCCTTCCGCCCTCGGCGCGCGCGACAACGGCCCGGGCCATTCCCGCCGCGAGCTCGATGCCCGCGACACAGATCCCGCCCGCCGCCTCTCGCGTCCGATCCCTAGCCACCTCCGTCTAAACGCTCCCGGACCTCGGTACGTGCCGCGGCGACCGCGTCCCCGAGGCGGGCCGGCGAGCCGCCGCCCGCGGAGGCGCTCTCGGGACGTCCCCCGCCCTTCGCCTCGAAGACGCCCTGCACCGCCTTGATGACGGCGTCCGCGCTGACCCTCGGACCGAGGTCTTTCGTGACGGTCACCAGTAGCGCCGCCTTTCCCTCGCGCGAGCCGCCGAGGATGACCACGCCTGTGCCGATGCCCTCCCGGACGCGGTCCGCAAGCGCGCGCAGCTGGTTCAGATCGGCGTCGCCCACGTTCTGCGCGACGACCCGCGCAGCGCCGAGGGACTCCGCCGTCGCGAGCAGCTTCGATGCCGCCGACTCAGACCCGCTCCGCTGCAGGGCCGCGCGCTCCTTGTCGAGGCGCTCGCGCGATTCGACGAGCTGCGCCACGGCCTCCGGCAATCGCGCCGGCGGGACGCGGAGCGCGGCGGCCGCACGAGCGGAACGGTCGCGCATCTCGCGCACCTCACGCAACGCGCCGACGCCGGTCACGGCCTCGAGACGCCGCACGCCCGCGCCGATGGATTCCTCTTTCGTGATGAGGAACAGCCCGATGTCGCCGGTGCAGTGGCAATGCGTTCCGCCACAGAGCTCACGCGATGGACCGGCCTCGACGACGCGCACGACATCACCATACGTTTCGCCGAAAAGCGCCATCGCGCCGCTCGCGAGCGCCTCCTGCAGGGGCATCGTCCGCGCGTGCACGTCCTCGTTGGACAGGATCGCGCGGTTGACATCGTCCTCGACCCGCCGCAGCTCGTCCGGTGTCAGCGCACGGCCGAACGTGAAGTCGAATCGGAGATTCGGCGCGTGCACGAGCGAGCCGGCCTGGTGCACGTCCTCGCCGAGGATATTCCGGAGCGTCGCGTGCAAGAGGTGCGTGGCGGTGTGGTTCCGCATCGTGTCGCGCCGCGCCTCCTCGTCGACCGCGGCGTGCGCGCGCGAGCGGAGACGCAGAACGCCGTCGACGACCTTCGCGCTCATCACGATCACACCCGGCGCCGCGGTCTGCGTGTCGGCGACCATCGCGCGTCCCTCGTCGGTGGTGATCGTCCCGCGATCGCCCACCTGGCCCCCGCCCTCCGGATAGAAAGGAGTGCGATCCAGCACGATCTCGACGTCGCTCCCCTCGTGCGCCGCCTCGACGCGTGAGCCGCCGAGCACGAGCGAGACGATCGTTCCGTCGGTCTCGAGCTCGTCGTACCCCGTGAACTCGCTCCGCAGCTTCTCGTTCTCGCGCAGTCCCGCGTAGAACTGGCCGAAGCGCATCGCGTCCTGCGTGAACTTCGCGGTCGCGCGGCTGCGGCTGCGCTGTCCCTCGAGGAGCTCGCGGAAGCCGTGCTCGTCCACCGAAAGCCCAGCCGCGGTCGCGATCTCCTTGGTCATCTCGAGCGGGAAGCCGTAGGTATCGGAGAGGCGGAAAGCGGTGTCGGCATCGATCCACCGTTGGCCCTGCGCGGTGGCTCGAGCGATCGCCTCGTTGATCATCGTGAGGCCCTGCGCGAGCGTCCGCTCGAACTTCTCCTCCTCGTCGAGGATGACCTGGGTGATGCGATCCCGCGCCGAGGTGAGCTCGTGGTAGTGCCGTTGCATCGTCTTGACGACCTCGCCGCCGAGCTGCGAGAGCGAGCCGGTCTTGAGGCCGAGGCGGCGGCCGTGCATCGCCGCGCGCCGGATGAGGCGGCGGAGGACGTAGCCGCGAAACTCGTTCGAGGGCGAGATGCCGTCCGCGATGAGGAACGACGCCGCCCGCGAGTGCTCGGCGACGATGCGGATCGAGATATCGCTCGCCACGCTCTCGCCGTACTTCTTCCCCGAGAGCGACTCGATCTTCTTGACGAGCGGCTGGAAGAGGTCGGTCCGATACGTGTCGCCTGGGACGCCCTGAAGGACCTGCGCAAGCCGCTCGAGGCCGACACCGGTGTCGATGTTGCGTTTCGGCAGCGGCACGAGCGTGCCGTCGGCCTTGCGATCGTACTGCTGGAACACGTAGTTCCAGATCTCGAGCCAGCGCCCGCAGTCCTCGGCCGGGCTGCAGTCGTGCTCGGGAACGCCCGGCTGCGGGCCCCTGTCGATGAAGACCTCGCTGTCCGGTCCGCAAAGACCGGTCGGGCCTGGCGCCCAGAAGTTGTTCTCGTCGCCGAGCCGGAAGATCTTCTCCGCCGGAAGCAGCTTCAGCGTCTTCGTCCAGATGTCGTACGCCTCGTCGTCGCTCGTGTGGACGGTGGCGACGAGCTTTGACCCGTCGAACCCGAACACCCGGGTTAAAAGCTCCCAGCCCCACTCGATCGCTTCCTTCTTGCCGTAATCGCCGATCGAGAAGTTACCGAGCATCTCGAAGAAGGTCTGGTGGTACGCGTCCTTGCCCACCTCGTCGATGTCCGTAGCGCGGAAGACCTTCTGCACCGCGACGATCCGCTTCGCCGGCGGTTGCTTCTTTCCGAGGAAGTAAGGCACGAGCGGCTGCATGCCGGCGCTCGTGAAGAGGACGGAGGGATCGTCCTTCAGGATGAGCGGCCAGCTGGGCATGCGCGTATGTCCCTTCTCCTCGAAGAAGGAGACGAATCGCTCGCGAATGGTCGCGCTGTCCAGTTTGCCCTCCTCCTAAACCCGATCGCGTAAACGAAAACGCGGGGGCCACCTCGGCTCCCCGCGTTCCCCGCTTTGAAAAGAATACTCGTCAGTCTTGCTTGGTGGAGCCTCCGGGCGTGCTTCGCGACCCCGTCGATGCTCGTCCTGCCGAGCTGGAGTCCCACTGCTTCTTGGCCTCGTCGATCAGCTCGCGGCCCTTCACCGACGCGTCGTCGGCGAGCTTCTGAGCGATCTTCTGCAGCTCCTCCGCGCGTCGCCGGAGATCCTCGGTCTGAGCACGGAGCTCTTCACGGGTGATGTCACCGCTCTTCGGCGCGTACAGGAGCATGACGACGGCACCCGCCAACGCTCCGATGATGAAGCCCATAGCTCTTCTCCCCTGTCTTTTCGAGCTAAGAAGTTACCCCTTCGCGGGGCCTTCCGCGATGGCCACGGTTGCAGCCGCGATGCCCGCCGCCACGACCGCGAGCACCAGCTGGGTGTCGCCCAGCACCCCGAGCGAGACGCCGGACAGCTCACCGAGTGCTTGAGCGGCAAGGGCCAGCGCACCGGCGAGCAGCCACGCCCGGCCGAGCGAGCGTGGCCGCCCGAAGGCGGCGCGGATCCCCGCCGGGACTCCGAGCGCGACGAGACCCAGGACGACCACCGCGGGCGGCACCCTGCGCTAGGGCCGCGATGGCGCTGCGAAGATCGTGAGCCCTCCGAGCTTTCGCGCTCGCTCGAATGCGAGCTCGCCGATAGGCATCCGCGCGATCGCCGCGAAGGCGAAGAGCGGCAGGAGGAAGAAGTAGGAGAAAAGGCTCCGCCACGCGAAGAAGAGCGGAACGATGGCGAGGATCGACCCGAGCTCAGGACTCGTACGCCGCGTGCGCCAGGCGATCACGAGACAGATGATGCCCGCGATCGCCTCGAGCGCCGAGTACGCGACCACGGGCAGGAGCGGCACTCCGCCGTTCGTGAACAGGAAGATGAGCCCGGCACCGCGAGCGAACATCGGCTCGATCACGGGCGTCATGATTCCAGCGATCCAGGCCTGCGGGTCGTGAACGATGAACGGCAGGTTCGTGACACCGAACACCGCCGCGGCGATCGCGAGGTCGCGCGCTGCGGCGCGCCAGCCGCGCTCCGTGACGACGGCGATGATCCAGAAGGGCGCGAAGAACCACGCGATCTGCTTGGTCGCGAGCGCCAGGCCGAGCGGAATACCGGCCCACTTCCGGTCGCGGTACACCCATGCGACGACGAGGGGCAGCGCGTAGAGCAGGTCCGAGCTGCCCCCGACCGTAAACGCGGTGAGGCTCGACGCGCCGAGGAGCGCCGTCAGGAAGAACGGCCGGAGGGTGCGCGAAGACCGCACCACGATGAGCGCCATCGCCACCAGCAGGCACGCCACGTAGAGGTAATTCGTGTCCCAGCCCAGGGCGACCATCGGCAGTAGAGCGAGGAACGAGACCGCGGGATACGAGGGGCGCCACACGAACTCGTCGTTCGTGCCGATGCCGCTCGCACGCTGGTCCCATACCTGGTCGAGCTGATCGTCGCTCGGGTAGATCGCAACGTCGGCGAACGCCCCACGGCGGAGCGGCGTCGTCCGGTCCGGGCCGATGCCGAGCGATCCGTAGCACGCGAACACGTCGAGGTCCGTGTATGGATCGCGGCCCTGAAGCACCAGGCGCGCCGCGCAGTCGTTCAGCGCGATCGCGTCGTTGTGGTAGGGCGTCCAGTCGAGAGAATGCTGCCGCGGCATGTCGACGAGCCATCCGAAGCCGACGAGCGCCATGACCGACACGAAGACCCAAACGCCGCGCACGAACCAGGTCCGGCCCGGCATCGGCGCGACCGCGTCGTCACGACCGGTCCCGACGACGGCGACGAGAAGGATCGCGATCGCCAGGCCGATCCCGAGCACCACGGCACCGACCCCCGGGCGCCCGGGATGCGTGAGGATGATGCTGTTGACGATCCCGGCGTAGTAGAGCGCGGCGCCGGCCACGGCCACCGCCGCGATGCGGGCGAGGGCGCGCACGGGCTAGAGCGGCTGCCGTGCTACGACGCCGCCCCCGATGACCTCATCGCCGTCGTAAAAGACGGCAGCCTGGCCCGGCGCCACAAGCGCCGGAGCCGCGAGGTCGAGCGTCGCGTGGCTTCGATCCACGTCGACGTATGCGGCAAGTGGGATGCCGCGGTACCGCAGGACCGCGTTCGTCGCGAAGCGGGACGAAGGCGGCTCGCCCGCGACGAACTGGAGGTCGGTCAGCACGTATGTCGTCCTCGCTATCTCGGCACGCGTGCCAACGACCGCCGCGCGCCTCTCGGTGTCGAGGCGGAGCACGTACAGGCGCTCGCCCGTCGCGACTCCCACACCGGTCCGCTGGCCGACGGTGAGCGCGCCGATGCCCGTGTGGGTGCCGATCTGCGTCCCGTCGGCCCGCTCGACCGGTCCGGGAACGAACGCCTCGGGTGCACGTTCGCGCACGAGCTCGCGGTAATCCCCCGGCGCGAAGCAGATATCCATACTCTCGGCCTTCGTCGCCGTCGCAAGACCGAAGCGCGCCGCGATCGCGCGGGTCTCCGACTTGTCGCGCAGCTCGCCGATGGGAAACTCGATCCGGGCCAGCTCACGCTGTCCGAGCATGTAGAGCGCGTAGGACTGGTCCTTCGATGCGTCACGAGCGCGCAGCAGATGGCGTCGGCCGTCCTCCCCCGTCGTAGCGCGCGCGTAATGCCCGGTCGCGAGTCGATCTCCGCCGAACTTGCGCACGACGTCGTGCAGCAGCGCGTCGAACTTCACGTGCTGGTTGCACGAGACGCAGGGGTTGGGTGTCTCGCCACTGGCGTACGCGTCGACGAAGCGATCGACGACGCGCTCGCCGAACACGTCCGCGTAGTCGAGGGCGTAGAACGGGATGCCGAGCGCGGCGGCCGCGCGGCGCGCGTCTTCCCCGGCCTCGTCGGTTCCACAGCAGCGCGGTGCGTCGATGTCGCCGCCCGATGGCACGAGCCGCATCCATACGCCGACGACGTCCTCGCCGCGCTCCGCAAGGATCGCCGCCGCGACCGACGAGTCGACGCCTCCGCTCATCGCGACGAAGACCCGGCTCATGCGATCGCCTTCACGTGCGCGTCGACGATCGCGGCGCGCAGCGCGCCGATCGTTGTGAGCACGCAACGCTCGTGCTCTTCGTCCACAGGCCCGATCTGACCAGTGATGTCCGCCGCGCTGATCGCCAGAGCTTCACTTCGGGCGCGCCCGCGGGCGAGCCGCGTGAGGGCCGCCGATGCCTTGGTCGACACCTCGCAGCCGGCTGCGGTCACGCGCGCCTCCATGACGATGCCGCCCTCGAGATCCACTTCGATCTTCACCCGGTCGCCATCACGCGGATTCGCGTCGCTGCCGAAGCCGCGGGTCAAACCGCCACCGCGGCGGAATCGCGCAGCCGCGCCACGACGCCGGCGAGCGCGTCGACGAACCGGTCGACATCCGCAGCCGTGGTCGATCTGCCGACCGTTACGCGCAGCGAGCCCTTCGCAAGCTCGCGATCGATCCCGAGCGCGAGCAGGACCTGCGAGGGCTCGGTCTCGCCGGAGGTGCACGCCGAACCGCTCGACACGGCGAACCCCTCGAGGTCGAGGGCCACGATCAGCGATTCGCCGTCCGTCCCGGGGATGCAGAAGGAGGCGTTGTTCGGAAGGCGCGCCGTCGGGTGCCCGTTCAGCACCGCGTCGGGAACGCGCGCCCGCACTCCGGCGATGACCCGGTCGCGGAGCGTCGCCTGGCGCGGCGACTCCGTCGGGCGGTGGTCGCGCGCGATGCGCATCGCAGCGCCCAGGCCGACGATCCCCGCCACGTTCTCGGTCCCGGTGCGCCGGCCCTTTTCCTGGCCGCCGCCGGTCTGCATCGTCGCGATGCGCGTCCCGCGGCGCACGTACAGCGCGCCGACGCCCTTCGGTCCGTAGAACTTGTGCGCGTTGATCGAGAGGAGGTCCACCGGTATCTCGCGCACGTCGAGCTCCAGGGCCCCGACCGTCTGGACGGCGTCGCTGTGGAACGTCACGCCCTCCTCGCGGCAGACGGCGCCGATCTTCGCGATCGGCTCGATCGTGCCGATCTCGTTGTTCGCGTGCATGACCGAGACGAGCGAGGTGCGGTCGTCGATCGCATCGCGGATCGCCTCCGGGTGGACGACCCCGTAGCGATCCACTCCGACCACATCGACGCGCACGTGCGCGTGCAGCTCGAGGTCACGCGCGGTGTCGATCACCGCGTGATGCTCAATGGCGGTCGTGATGAGCCCGTCACGCCTGTCCTGGACCTTCAGCACGCCCCGTAGCGCGAGGTTGTCGGCCTCGGTGCCGCCACTCGTGAAGACGATCTCGCTCGGGTCGGCGCCGATCGCTGCAGCGACGTCATCGCGCGCGCGGTCCACGGCGGCGCGCGCGGCACGGCCCTCGGCATAGATGCTCGACGGATTGCCGTGCGTCTCGCGGAGCACACGGGCCATCGCCTCTGCGACCTCAGGGTCTACGGGAGTGGTCGCGGCGTGATCCAGATACACGCGGTCCATAAGTGAAAGTCTATTGCCGCCCGGCGATACTGGACCGGATGCGCGCGAAGTTCCTCGCCGCGATCGTCTTTATCGCCGCATGTACGCCGCCGGCCGTAGCCGTCTCGCCATCCGTCGCGCCATCGTTTGACGCGTCGTCCGCGCCGACTCCTTCACCGACACCGTCGGCGGCAGGTTTTGCGGATGCCCCGCCAGGTGCCGATTGGCCGGCGGTCGTGGTGTACACGGTGACGAACGACGGGGTTGCTCACGAGGTTTCGAGGGCCGGCACGACGGATGTCGGCCGGGTCTGCGAGGGGCCGGGCGCTCTGGGCATGCTCGCCCGAGCTGACGGCGCAGCCTTTCTCGTTCGCTGCATCGGATCGTCGACAGACGAGGACGCGCTCGCGATCCTCGATGTAGCGAGTGGGCGCGTGACGCACCTCGGCGCCCATCCAATGAGCTCTTTCTCACTCTCGTGGTCTCCCGATGGTCGCTCGGTGGCATTCTTCAAGCTCGGGGATTGCCCGATGCCTGCCCCGGTATGCCAAACCCGCGCCGTGATCGCCGACGTGTCGACCGGAGCCGAGCGGGAGATCCTCCCGAGCGACTACCACCTCGGCACTCAGCTCACCTGGACAAACGATGGCCTGCGGATGTTCCAGCCGGAATGCGCCGAGGCCGGATGCTTTCCTCCGGAGCGAGTGGGTACGTTCCTCTGGGACGGTGCGCGCTTCAACAAGATCTCCGACATGAGGCTGATCGCCAGCGACCGCGCGCGGTTCTCGCTATATGAGCGTCTGCGCTCACTCACCGACCCTTCCGCGGTTCGCAACGTGATCCTGCGAGACGGACAGACCGAGCTGAACCTCACCACGGTCGGTCCGCGCGAGTACGCCCTCGACCTCCTCGGCGGTGGACATGCGCTCGTGTGGCGGCCGAACGACGTTGGCAGCCAGCTGGATGGAAGCCTTCGCGAGTACGACCCGCAGGGACAGGTGATCTGGAATCGGGCGGCAAAGATCTACCCCCCTTGGACAACCCGCGTCGGAGACGCTCTGGTCAGCGGGATCCCCGAACGCGCGCCGGGGATGGCGGCGTATTTGTACGACCTCCGCAGATTGATCCGCTTCGTCGTTCCACTCCCAACCACGGTGTTCGCGGCAGCGAAGTCCTAGCCGCGCTTCTCCGGCTTCGCGACCACGCGTAGCCCGAGCTCTTCCAGCAGTTTCGGGTCGGCCGTGGCGGGAGCGTCGAGCAGCGGGTCGTAGCCCGTCTGCGTCTTCGGGAAGGCGATCGTCTCGCGAGCGTTCGAGAGCCCCGCGAGGACCATCACCGTCCGATCGATGCCAGTCGCGATGCCGCCCTCCGGCGGGGCGCCGTATTCGAGCGCATCCAGCAGCGCGCCGAACCGGGTCGCGGCTTCCTGCTTCGGTACCCCTAGGATCTCGAGCGCGCGCTCCTGGAGAGCGCGATTGTGAATGCGGATGCTCCCGCCGCCGAGCTCGTTGCCGTCGATGACGAGGTCGTACTGCGAGCTCCTGGCCTTGCCCGGATCGGTCTCCATCAGAGAAGCGTCCTCGGCGGTGAGCGGACCGGCGAAGGGGTTGTGGGAGAACGTCCATCCGCCCTCCGGCGTTCGCTCGAACATCGGGAAACGGTGGACCCACATGGCGTGATGCGTGGACTGGTCGGCAAGGCCCAGTGTCGCGCCAAGGTGCGAGCGCAGCGTACCGATCGACACGCTCGCGGTGTGGTAATCCGCCGCGACGGCGAGCACGAGATCGCCATTCTTCGCACCGCTCGCCCGCCGGAGCTTGGCTAGCTCGTCCGTCGAGAGGAACTTCGCCACGGGCGATCGGACCTCGGACTCGGCGAAGGCGAATGAGACGAGGCCCTTCGCGCCTCTCGTTTTGGCGACCGCCGTCCATCCGTCGATGTCCTTGCGCGTCGCGTCCGCCTTGCCGGGCACGACGATGGCTCGCACCGCACCGTCGTCCGCGATCGCATCTCTGAACACCGCGAAGGCGGTACCGCGAAACGCGTCGGTGAGGTCCACCAGCTCCATCGCGAAGCGCGTGTCCGGACGGTCGCTTCCGTAGCGGCGCACAGCATCGTCGAACGTGATGCGCGGCCACGGCTTTTTGTGGAGCGGCTTCTTCGCGAATCGCTCGACCACCGCCGTGTAGCACTCCTCGAGGATCGCCATCACGTCGTCTGGCTCGGCAAAGGCCATCTCGACGTCGAGCTGGGTGAGCTCGTAGATGCGGTCGGCGCGCGGATCCTCGTCGCGGAAGCAGCGCGCGATCTGAACGTACTTGTCGATCCCGCCGACCATGAGGATCTGCTTCAACATTTGAGGCGACTGCGGCAGGGCCCAGAACTTTCCGGGGTAGTAGCGCGAAGGCACGATGAAGTCGCGCGCCCCGGTTGGGTCGGAGCGGATCATCATCGTGGTCTCGATCTCCCAGAAGCCTCGCTCGACAAAGAAATTGCGGATGAAGTTCGTCACCTCGTGGCGCAGCTTGAGGATGTCCCTCGATCGCTCGCGCCGAAGATCCACGTAGCGGTACTTCCAGCGAAGCGTCTCCTCGACCTCCGTCTCCTCGTTCACGTAGAAGGGCGGCGTCTTCGACTCGTTCAGTACTTCGATCTCGGTCGCCGCGATTTCCACCTCACCGGTCGGGAGCTTCGCGTTCTTCGTCCCTTCGGGTCGCGACCGGACCGTTCCGCGGACGCGAAGCACCCACTCGTTGCGGACCTTCCCGAGCGCCTTGTGGGCAGCCGGGTTCTCCTTCGCATGCGCGACAACCTGCGTGATCCCGTAGCGATCGCGCAGGTCGATGAACGTGAGCTCGCCGTGATCGCGGCGGGTGTGGACCCAGCCGGCGAGCGTTACTTCCTTGCCGGCGAGCGCGGCCCGCGGCTCGCCGCAGGTGTGTGTTCGCAGCACCTATCTAGTCCCGATCATCCTTGAGAAATGGCGCCTCGCCCGCGGCGCCCGGCTCGTGCTCGTCCGGGTTCGGCGGGCCCTCGTAGAGCGGCGGCGTCTGGTGCTTGGGGACGTGGCGACCGACCTCGGTCAGCACCGCGGCGAGCCGCGTCACGCGCTGCGTCTTGGCGACGAGGTCGCGAACGATCACGTTGCCCCCGCGTGCCTCGGGCGTGCCGCGGATGACGGCGACCTTCGCGCCGTGCTTGACCGCGCTCTCCAGCTGCTTGTCGAGCGGACGGTCGGAGTAATCGATCGCGACGTTGAAGCCCGCCTGGCGCAGCGGGTCCGCGATCTGCAGGCGATCGGCGCCATCGCCCTTCTCGGCCGACAGGATATACACATCGGCCTCGGTGTCGTGTCCCATGCGGACACCCTCTTTCTTCAACGCCTCGTACAACACATCGACCCCTCCGGCGATGCCCACGCCTTGGACGGCCGGGCCGCCAAGCGTCTGCACGAGGTCGTTGTAGCGGCCGCCGCCTGCGACCGCGATATCCCCGGCCTTCGTGAACTCAGGGTCGGTAAGGACGCATTCGAAGACAGTGCGCGTGTAGTAGTCAAGTCCACGAACGAGCGTCTGCGACACCTTGTACGAATGACCGAGGCGCTCGACTCCCGCGATGACCTGATCGAAGTGCTCGCGATCCTCGGCGCAGAGGAGCTCGTGCATCGCCGGCGCGGCCGCGACGATCGCACGGTCCTTCGGGTCCTTCGAGTCGAGGATGCGCATCGGGTTGCGCTCGAGGCGCCCCTTCGACTCGTCCGAGAGGGCATCGCGGTTCTTCGCGAAGTATTCGGCAAGGGCCGCTTTGACCTTGGGCTGGCATTTCGCGTCGCCCACGGTGTTCAGCTCGAGCTCGTAGTTTCGGAGCCCGACCTCGGAGAAGAGGCGCACGGTGAAGTCGACGATCTCGACGTCCGCGAGCGGCTCCTCGGGACCGAAGCATTCGAGACCCCATTGCCAGAACTGGCGATAGCGCAGGAGCTGCGGCCGCTGACCGCGGAACATCGGCTCGTAGTAGAAGAAGCGCACCGGTCGCGGGGCGCGGTGCAGTCCGTGCTCGAGGAAAGCGCGCGTCACCGCCGCCGTGCCTTCCGGGCGGAGCACGAGGCCGCCTTGGCTATGCAGCGAGACGTCGTACATCTCGTAACCGACAATGTCGCTCGCCTCGCCCACCGACTTCGTGAACACCCCACGGTCCTCGACGATCGGCGTCACGATCCGCGGGTACCCGTAGCGCAGGGCGCGAGCCTCGATCACCGCCTCGAGCGCGTCGAAGGCGGCCGCTTCTTCGGGAAGCAGGTCCCGCATCCCGCGCGGGGCCTGAAAACTTGGCATCGGGACGCTGACGATAAGCCGTTATCGTCGATGGCGAACAAATCGTCGCGTCACCGCGGCGGCTGGAGGAACGACAACGACCGAACCATCGAAGGCCACCGTCGAGCTCACCAAGGGCGGATCTTTCTCGTTCACGTTGCGCCCTGACAAGGCACCGAAGACCGTCGAGCGCTTCGTCGCGAAAGCGCGGAGTGGCTTCTATGACGGCCTCACGTTCCATCGCGTCGAGGATTGGGTCGTCCAGGGCGGTGACCCGA
>Ga0209155_1000290_pt1 | contig 23319 bp, 22 predicted proteins | sample GraSoiAngelo_122_FD_185879 | JGI IMG/M metagenome (GOLD analysis project Ga0209155, IMG submission 185879) | Grasslands soil microbial communities from the Angelo Coastal Reserve, California, USA - 14_0927_02_20cm (SPAdes) (version 2) | ecosystem: Environmental > Terrestrial > Soil > Grasslands ... | reverse complement strand
GCTCTTCAAGGCGATGGCCGGCGTCGATATCGTCCACGTGCCCCACAAGGGCAGCGACCAGGCGCGCACCGCGATCCTCGGCAAGCAGGTCGACATGATGTTCGACGCCATCACCACCATGGCCGCCAATGCGCGCGCCGGCAGGGTGAAGGCGCTGGCGAGCTCGGGCAAGGCGCGCTCGCCGGTGACGCCAGACGTGCCGACGCTCGCCGAAGCCGGCGTGCCCGGCTACGAAGCGAACAACTGGTGGGGCATCGTCGTGCCAACCGGCACGCCCGCGGCAATCATCGGAAGGCTACACAAGCAGCTGACGGTGGTCCTCGCCTCGGCGGAGACGAAAAAGCGGTTCGAGTCCGAAGGCTCGGAGGCCGCCAAAATGGCCCCGGAGGAGTTCGGCCGGTTCATCGCGGCCGAGACGGCCAAATGGGCAAAGGTCGTGAAGGAAGCGGGGATCAAGGCGGAATAGCGCCGCGCGTTTCGTTACCCCGCGCTGGACAGGCGGCGCGCGCGGATGCGAAATCGCAGCTCGAGAGCGTCCTTCACCGCGATGGCACCGCCCAGGAGCGAGTAAGGCGTGATACCGAAATCGCTCTGATTGAAAGCGAGCCGCCCGGCCACGTTCATCTTTTCCGCGTCGGCCTCGATCTCCGCCGGCACCTGCAGGGTGCGCATGTAGCCGTGCAGCGTGATCGCGACGGCGAGCGTTGTCTTCTTCTCCTTCGCGTTCGCGCCAGCGACGCTGATCAGGGCGAACGGAAACTTGTCTGCCTCGAGAACCTTCGCCAGCATGTTGGCGCGCGTCCCCTCGATGTCCGACTCGGTGGGCTGGGTATCGAAGCCCGCCTCTGCGCGCAGCGCCGCTTCGTCCACCTGCATGCGTGCAAGGGCCACATACAGATCGGCGCGGCCTTCGTCCGGCGCGACGTAGCCGACGACTTCGCGGCTGGCGACGACGTGGTCGTGCCCCAGGCGCGCGAGCGAGCCCGAGCGGCGCACTTCGATCACGACGAGCGACTCGGCGGGATCGACCCGGAACACGGGCTTCCCCTGCGCCAGAGCCTCCCGGTAATAGCCTTCCGGAAAATCCGCCGGCGGAGCTGCGGGCGCGGGCGCCGGCCCGCGCAGGAGCGGCGCGCAGCCCCCGAGCAGCGCCGATAAAAGCGTCGCCGTGAGAACGGCGCGAAGAGCCCGTGAGCGCATTCTTTAGCGGGCCTTGCGCAGCTTCACCTTGAATTTCACTTTCACGTCGGCGCCGATGACATCGCTCGCCGTCCACTCGCCGGTGCCGATTCCGAATGCGCCGCGCGAAAGCAGAAGCTCGCCTTCCATGACGGCGCCGTCGGCGGAAGCCGTCCAGCTGAAGGGCACCTCGATCGGCTGCTTCACGCCTTTCAGCACCAAGGTGCCGCGCGCCACGTAGCGATTGCCTTCGATGCGGCGCAGCTCGGTCGAGCGGAACTCCGCCTGCGGAAAGGCCGCGTAGTCGAACCAGTCCTTGCCGCGGATTTCCTTGTTCACGTCAGCGACGTTCATATCGGCGCTCGTGACCTTGACGGTGACTTCGAGGCGGCTTCCGGCGGGCTTGTCCGGGTCGAAGCGCAGGCGCGCGTCGAACTCCTTGAACTCGCCCGGAGCCGCGGCCTTCTCGAAGGTGGCGATGAATTCGAGCTTGCTGCCGGCAGGATCCATTTTCCAGTCCGCGCCTTGAGCGGGGAACGGCGCGAAGGCCAACAGGCCGCACAACCCGAGCACGGGGACGATTCTCTTCATGGCGCCCTGCGGGGCAGCATTCGCTCGAGCACCGTATCGCGTTTGACGAAGTGATGCCATAGCGCCGCGCCGATGTGCGCGGCCAGCACGAGCGCAAGCAGGGCGGCCAGCCCTCCGTGCACTTCCGCGACGAAATCGGCGGTGGGCTCGTCGGGCGCCACGATCGCAGGCAGCGGGACCAGCCAGAAGATCCGGAACGGAACGTTGGAGGCGGAGTTGACGATCCAGCCGGTCACGGGCAGGGCGATCATCAGCGCGTAGAGAAAGAGGTGACCCAGGCGCGCGGCGGCGCGCTCCCAGGCGGCCATGCCGGAGGGCAGCAAAGGCACGGGATTGGCAAGCCGCCACGCGAGGCGCAGCGCGACGAGCGCAAGGATCAAGATACCGGTCGACTTGTGCCAGAAAAAAAGCTCGAGCTTGGTCGGCGACACCCGCCAGTTCGCCGCCATCACGCCGAGCGCGATCTGCGCCAGGATCAGCGCCGCCATGACCCAGTGAAACAGCTTGGCCGGAGCGCCCCAGGAATCGGGGGTGTTGCGAAGCATTTCCGTATGAAACCCTCTTTGTCAGTCCGCTGCAAGTACAATGCCCACATAATTGGCTTCACAAAGGGGAGGGTGTCTTGACTCCGCAACGGCAGCTCGCGCTGCCTTTCATCCTATTGCTCGGCATTGCCTATGTTGTGACGGGGTTGGTCGGGCATGATCCGTGGAAACCCAACGAAGCGTACAGCTTCGGACTCATCTACCACATCTGGGGCGGCGGCGATTGGGTCGTTCCGATGCTCGCGGGGGAGCCGTTCATGGAGAAGCCCCCGTTGTTCTACATCAGCGCTGCCTCCGTGGCCACGCTGTTTTCTTCCTGGCTGCCGCTGCACGATGCGGCGCGTCTCACCTCGGGAATATATATGGCAGCGACTCTGGTGTTCGTGGGCCTGTCCGCGCGCGCAACGTGGGGCGCGGGACGCGGCCTAGTCGCGGTGACGGCGTTCCTCGGCTGCTTCGGATTGCTGGTCGATTCGCACCTGATGTACACCGACATCGCCCTGCTCACGGGATTCGCGCTGTCGTTCTATGGATTCGCACTGAGCCGGACCCGCCCCGGCTGGGCGGGTCTTGCACTCGGCACGGGCGTGGGAATCGGCTTCATGTCCAAGGGACTGCTCGCCCCCGGCATGATCGCTTGCATGGCCGTATCCCTGCCCGCGTTGTCCGCCTCGTGGCGCAGTCGCGGATATGCGCGCTGCCTGGCGATCGCCCTCGCCGCGGCGATGCCCTGGCTCACCCTCTGGCCCTACGCCCTCTACCAAAGGTCGCCCGAACTGTTCATGCAATGGCTCTGGATCAACAACTTCGGGCGCTATTTCGGATTCGCTCATCTGGGGGCGGAATCCGAACCTTGGTTTTACACCCGCACCTTGCCGTGGTTTGCCTGGCCGGCGCTGCCCCTCGCGCTGTGGAGCGCGTGGCGGCTCGGGCCGCAGGGATTGAAGCGGCCCGAGCTGCAGCTGCCGGTGCTCGCGCTTATCGTGATGCTTGCGGCTCTCGGCGCCTCTGCCTCGGCGGGTACCCAATATGCGTTGCCGGTCTTGGTGCCCCTGTCGGTGCTTGCGGCGGGTGCCGTGCACTTGATTCCGCAGCGCGCCGCGGCGGGTATCGACTGGCTGTGCCGCGTCGTGTTCGGTGTGCTTGCCCTGGCGCTATGGTGGGGTTGGATGGAGATGATGTTCCGAGGGCATCCGCCCGAATGGTCGTGGTTGGCTCGCTACCTGCCCATGGATTTCAAGCCGCCTTTCCAGGGTTTCGCCTTGGCCGCCGCCGTGGCCCTGACTTTGGCCTGGGTCCTGCTGCTGCCCAGACTGAGGGAACTGGAAATCCGCCCCCTGCTCAGTTGGACGGCGGGACTCACGCTGGTGTGGGGTCTGTGCTCGATGCTGTGGCTGCCGTGGCTCGACAACGCGAAAAGCTACCGCGGGATGTTTGCCTCGATGCAGCGCGCCCTGCCAGCGAATCACGGCTGCCTTGCCAGCCAGCATCTCGGTGAACACGAGCGGGCCATGCTGCAGTACGTGACCGGTATCATCTCGGTGAGGCGGGAAGTCTCCGATACGCGATGCGGCTACATCTTGCTTCAGGGCAGAGCCGGAGACGGGCGTGGCCCACTGCAGGGCGGCTGGCAACTGATTTGGAAAGGCAGCCGGCCCGGTGACAACAGCGAGCAATTCTCCGTGATCGGGTGCAAGTCAGACGCGGGAGTGACCGGGTGCCCCGTTTCCGTACCGGGGTGGCTCTCCGATCGGGGCTCCTAACCCAGTGCCCGCGATACCATCGAGCAGGAATGACCCTGGGTCGATCGCTTACTTTCTCGCCTTGATCAGCGCGTCGTAGGCGTTGTCGCAACGCTCGACCTCCGCGCTGTTTGCCGCGGGATCGACGAACAGAACTTTCGCACCACGCAGCGCGGAGGCCAGCTTCCTCACAGGCGACAGGTAGTTCATCTTCAACATCAGCGGCTGCGCGTCGCCGATCGCGTACTCGTAGAACAGCAACGCGGCATTCGGGTGAGGCGGTCTGCGCGATACGCCGATGCCGTTCGAGCGTGCGATCATCGGATCGATCGAAAACCAGTCGACCGGCGCGCCCTGTTGCTTGGCCTCCTCGATCATGTGGCTGTAGACGGCGACGGCGAACGGCACCTCGCCCGATACGACCATGTTGGCCAGGACCGAATTGCCGCTGCGCACCGACAAGCCGTTGCGCGCCACGATCTGCCGGAAGAGCTCCTTGCCTTTCTCCTCGCCCAGATTCTTGAGCACGCTGCAATACCATTCACCGGCTTTCGCTTCCACGCCCAGCTTGCCTCTCCATCTGGGATCGAGGAGGTCGGCCCAGCGTTTCGGGAGCTCCTGTTTATCGACTGCCTTGGTGTTGTACGCCTGCACGAAAACGTTGATGAATTGCGGAGCCCAGCCGCGATGGGCGGGCAGAGTGCCTTCCAGCATCTCTGGGTGCCAACCGGAGTGGGTCTCCTGCAGAAGCTTTTCCCGGTAGAGCGCTTCGAGCTCGGGCGAAGAGACGCTGACCGCGTCGAAGTCCCAGCGGTTCGCTCTTTTTTCCGCCGCCGCGCGCTGCAACACCTTGACCGAGGATGCCCGCCAGGCGTTGACGCGGACGCCGTAGCGCTTTTCGAAATCGGCGCTCAGCACCTGGAGCGTCGGTGCGGCATTGGAGGTGTAGAGGGTCAAAGAACCTTCCTTTCGCGCCGCCTCCACCAACCGCTGATGACGGGAAGGGCTCTCGTCGGATGCGAGATCGGCAAAGGATTGCGCCGATGCGAGCGGGGCCGTAACGGCCAGCAGAAACGCTGAGATCAGCCGATGGATCAAGCCGCAGCTTGCGCTGCCTGGGCGGCTTGCGCCGCCCTGGAAATGCCCGCAGGAAGCGCCGACATGTCGAGGCCGTATAGCTTGCAAGCGTTCGCGGCGAGCACTTTCGTCTGCTTCTCCGGAGGCAGGTGGCCCAGATCGCGCCGGATGACCTTGATCGAATTCGGCCAGGTCGAGTTCGGATGGGGAAAATCGTTCGACCACATGAGATTGTCCTCGCCCCACCATTCCAGATTGCGGCCGCAGACCGAATCGTTGAAGAAGCAGGAGAAGATCTGGTTGCGCACGTACTCGCCCGGCTCCTTGGTGATCGGCGGCGGGTTCACGCCGCGGAAGCGCCGGTAGTAGTAGTCCCACTGCTGCACCATGAAAGGCAGCCAGCCGGACTCGTTCTCGACGGTCACGAGCCTGAGCTTCGGGTAGCGCTCGAGCACACCGTAGAAGATGAAGTCGAAGAGCGCATTGGCGACGTCCATGAGCTTGAGGTTGACGCTGCCTCTGTAGTGCTCGATGCCCTTCCTTTCCTTCACGTGGTAGCTGTGCCCGGTCAGGATGTGCATGCTCACGGGTGCTTCCAGGTCCTGGGCGGCGGCCCAGAACCGGTCGTAGTGGTTCGAATGGAAGGGCAGGTCGGGATGCGGCGCCTGCCAGACGAGCGCGCCCTTCAATCCCGCCTTGCGGCACCGCTCCAGCTCCTTGACCGCGCTGTCGATGTTGTATGCGGAGATCGCGGCAACGCCGATCAGGCGGTCCCGGTCCACGCTGCAATACTCGATCAGCCAGTCGTTGTAGACGCGGAAGCAGGCTTCCTGCAGCCCGGCGTCGTCGAGCGCGAAGAGCTTGAGCAGGAGCGTCGGGTAGAGGACCTCGGCCGAGAGGCCGTCGACCTCCATCTCGGTGATGCGCGCGTTCGGGTCCCAGCCCCCCTCGCGCTGCTGGAAGCCTTCGCCGAGCTTGTGCGGGGGATAGAGCGGAGCGGCCTCGCGGTATTTTTCCGGGACACCCTTCTTCCAGAGGTCGACCGGCTCCATCACGTGCGAATCCGCGGAGATGATGACACCGTCGATCCCTTCAGCGCGCATCTTCGCCGGCTACTCGAAGAACTCGCCGTCGCGGACGACGACGGGCACGCGCTTGTTCTCCTTCGAATCGCCGGGCATCGGCTCGCCGCGGATATTCAGCCGACCGCTAGCGTCCTGAGCCCCCACGCGGCAACCGACCCGAACCAGCACCAGAGGCTCCTTGCTGGTGGCCTCGAACCAGTAGTACGCCCCTGCGGGCAGCATGATGCCCTCGTGCTTGCCGACGTCGGTATGGCCGCCGTCCGCGTCGTAGTAGCGCGCGCTGCCCTGCAGCACGATGAAGGCGTGGTCTTCGTTCGGATGCGTGTGCAGTCCGTTTTCGCCACCGGAGGCGTAGACCTTGAGCGTCGCCCACATGTTCTCGGTCCTGGCGAGCGCCGTGTTGGTGCGCCCCTTTTCCAGCATCTGGGCGCGCATCTTGAAGAACGACGGCTTTTTCGCCGCCGCCTCGGCGCCGGCACGGGTGATGTCGTGTCCGCGGTCGTCCCGATCGGTGGCCTGAATGGACATGGATCTCTCCTTCTCGAGAGCGCGCCCCGAATCGATCAGCGCGCGGAATGTCACGATGTTAGATTAGTGCGGTGCGAACCTCAAGTTTGCTCCTGCTCCTGGGGGCGATGGCGACGGCCGTGCCCGCCCTCGCCCAGGATACGTCGCTCTTGCGCTACGGCGGCCCGGATCGGTCCCGGAGGCTGATCGCTGCGGCGCAAAAGGAGGGCTCGTTCGCGCTGTATACGAGCTTCGCCGAAAAAGACCTGCCGCCCCTGACCATCCTGTTCGAGAAAAAATACGACGTCAAGGTCAAGGTCTGGCGCGCCGGGTCCGAGAAAGTGCTGCAGCGGACCCTCGCCGAAGCGGCGGCCAAGCGCTACGAGGTCGATGCGATCCACTCCTCCGCGCTCGAAATGGAGACGCTGCATCGGGAGAAACTCCTGCAAGCGGTCGCGTCACCGTACTCGAAGGAGTTGATCGCGGGTGCGCTGCGGCCCCATCACGATTGGGTGGCGACCTACCTGTCGGTCTGGGTGCAGGCCTACAACACCCAGCTCGTGAAAAAGGAGGACCTGCCCAATACGTTCCAGGATCTGCTGGACCCGAAGTGGAAAGGCAAGCTCGGGATCGAGGCCAACGTCCCGGAGTGGTACTCGACCGTGGTCCTCTCCATGGGCGAGGAGAAGGGTATCCAGTTCTTCCGCGCCCTGGTAGCGCGCAACGGCATCTCGGTGCGCACCGGGCATTCGCTGCTCAACAACATGGTCGTCGCCGGCGAAGTGCCGCTCGCGCTCACGGTCTACAACTTCATGGCGGAAGCCGCCAGGCGCAAGGGCGCGGCGATCGACTGGTTCGCGCTGGAGCCGGCGGTCGCGCGCATGAGCGGGGTCGGCATCGCGCGCCGCGCGCCGCATCCGAATGCTGCGCTCCTCTTCTACGATTTCATGCTCTCGACCGAGGCGCAGGAATTGCTTGTGACCATGGAATACGTTCCGACGAACGCCACAGCGCGGTCGCCGCTCGCCTTGCGGCGCTTCACGCTGGTGGATCCGGGTGTCGCGCTGGACCAGAGCGACAAATGGACCAAGTCCTTCGAGGAGGTGATACTCAGGCAGGGCGGCCGATGAGAGTTTTGCTCCCCGATTTGAAGCGCGTTTCTGCTGCACTTGCGTTCGCGGTGTCGTCTGCGATTCACACCGCGCATCCGCAGACGCTGCAAAACCTCGCAGCGTATCGGGGCGAAGACCGACAGCAGCGCCTGGTGGAAGGTGCAAGAAAGGAAGGCTCGCTCCTCTTTTATGCGACCTTCCCGGTCGAATACGCCGACCAGCTGATCGAGCCGTTCAGGACCCAATACGGCATCAAGGTCGACGTCTGGCGCGCGCGCTCCGAAATCGTCCTGCGGAAGGTCATCACCGAAGCGCGCGCCGGCGGGCCCAGCGCCGATGTGATCGCGATCATTTCGCCCCAGGAGGAAGCGCTGCGGCGCGAGAATCTGCTGCAGGAAATTCACTCTCCGTATCAAAAGGACCTGGTCCCTGCCGCCGTGCCTGCGCACCGCGAATGGGTCGCGACCCTGCACCACGTGTTCGTGCAGGCCTATAACACCGACAAGGTCAGGAAGGAAGACCTACCCAAGACGTATCGGGATCTGCTCGCGCCCAAGTGGAGAGGGAAACTCGCGATCGAAGGCGACGACCACGAATGGGTGTCGTCGGTGATCGCAGACATGGGCGGAGCCGAGGGCGTCAAGTTCTTCCGCGATCTCGTCGCAAGCAACGGGCTTTCAGTCCGCAGCGGGCATCCTTTGCTGACGAACCTGGTCGCCTCGGGCGAAGTGCCGCTCGCGCTGACGGTCTATCAATACAGCGTGGAGCAGGCGAAGAAGAAGGGCTCTCCGATCGACTGGTTCGCGATCGAGCCTGCGGTAAGCATCACGAACGCGATCGGCGTCGCCAGAAGGGCGCCGCACCCGCACGCCGCTTTGCTGTTCTACGACTACATCATCGGTGCGGGAGGACAGCGCATGCTGGCAAAGATCGGCTACGTACCGACTCACTCGAAAATCGAATCGCCGGTCAAAGGCGTCAAGCTCAAGTTTCTCGATGCCGCGACCTTGCTCGACGAGCAGGAAAAATCGTTCGACCTGTTCGAGCAGATCATTCTCAAGGGCACGACCCGTTAGTGTCTTGCCGATGGCCGCTCAGTACGGTCGCTTGGCCCCTTTGACCGTCGTTCGCCACATCAGCCGACGTTGCGTCGTCGGGAAATCCGTGCGCGCATGAGAAGAGCAGCGGTTGTCCCAGAGGAGAAGGTCGCCGACGCGCCAGACGTGCTCGTAGACAAACTCCTTCCTCTCGGCGTGGTCGAACACGGCCTTGAGCAGCGGAGCGCTCTCTTCCCTCGGCATGTCGACGATGCCGACGGTCATCAGCCGGTTGACGTAGACCGCCTTGCGGTTGGTGTCCTCGTTGGTGCGGAATACCGGGTGGACGCACTCGCCGAACGCCTCGGTGCCCTTGCCGTCGCCCTTCAGGGTCGAGCCATAGTTGTAGTGATGGACGGCCTTGCGTCCGCTGAGCCTGCTGCGAACCGCGGGATCGAGCGTGTCGTAGGCGGCATAGCCGCTCGCAAACAGCGTATGGCCGCCGCTATCGGGAATTTCGACAGAGTAAAGCAGGGTCGCCTTGTCGGGCATTTCGGAGTGGATCATGTCGTGGTGGAACATCATCTCGCCGTCCGGCAGGGCTCCGATCGGCTCGCCGTTCTCGCGGATGTTCGAGATGAGCATGATCCCCGGCAGGAGCCGCGAGTACCCCTTTGGAAAGAATCGCGGCGGTCGGCGCGGCATGCCCATCTCACCGAAATAGCCGGTGACGCGGACGAGGTCTTCCTGCTCGAGCTTCTGGCCGGGGAAAACGATCACGAGGTGATCGAGCCAAGCTCGGTAAATCGCCTTGATGGTCTCGTCGTCGGGCCTGTCGTGCAGGTCCAGCCCGCGAATTTCCGCCCCGATATGCTTGCCGAGCGCGACGACATCGAGTCGGGCTTTTGTCATCGCAACCATCGATGATATTGAAGCTGAAGCAGACGGCGGGCGAAATTCAGAGCGACGGCGCGTTACCCGCCGGCCGCACGTTCCTGGCGGTCAAAGAATAAGATCGAGGTCCGGCGAGGAGATTTTAGTGCGGGCGGCGCCCGCCGATGGCTTCGCGCCGCGTTTTGGTCTGGCTTGCCTTCGCTCCGCGCTTCACGCGACGCAAGTAGCTCACTACGGGGAGCGGGAGGTCGCTCACGCTTCCGGAGCTTTCCACTCCGTGTATGAAGCGCCCGAACAGATAAGCCACGCCCAGCCCGATCATGCACCACGTGACCAGTACCGCCACCAGTGTGATCCAACTCATGAGCCCACCCCTTTTTGACTAGGATGCTAAGGTAGCGGCGTAACAATATCATGAAGTCGGGGTGCAGCAAAAGAAAAGCGTGACGCGCGGATTGCTTTTTTGGATCTTGTGGCGGCAAAGGCGGGAAAGCACCGCGATCTGTCTCCTGCAAGCGACAGTCTGTCAGGCAACCGGTACAAGAATTGTCGGGTTAACCCGTGAGAAAAAAAAGCCCGGGGTTCCCCAGGCCTGTCCGGCACCCGCGTCTTTCAGGCGGCTTTGTCGACCCTACGGCCGCCTGCGACGCGGGCTGCGAATTTTCCGCGGCTTCTCCGGCTCAGTAGTACATCTCCGGCATCGGCTCGACTTCCTTGGCCTGATTGACGAACTGTTCCGGGAAATAGCCGGCGGGGACGGCGTAAGTCGCGGTGCTGCTGCTCGAAACGCCGGGGGTCGCCGCCGCCGGGGCCAGCAGGGCCGCCGCTGCCGCCACGAGGACGGCGCAGATAGCGATCGCGGTGACGGCGAAGAAAGCGGACTCGCCGGTGAGATTTTTGCGGTTGATCATGGTGGTCTCCTTGTCTCGTTTCCGGGCCGGCGGAAGTCGCCTGCCCCATGGAGACCACTTTAGGCTTCCGGTCGCCCGTTCTCGCCGTCGCCTGACACATGGGTTTTGTGCCGGATGCACATCTCGGCGGCGAGCGTCCGTGCGCGGGGCGCCGCCGCGCCCTCACCAATGCGACGGGAGCTTCTTGTGAACCGTAATCTGCTTGGCGTCGACCGAGATGTAGCCGCCCGCCGCGAGGTCCTTGACGATGCGATTCACCATCTCGCGCGAACCGCCGATTCGCGCGGCGATATCGTGCTGGGTGAGACGCTCGGGCACTACGCGCATGCCCTTTTGCTCGACCGCGTTCTCGTCGATGAACTTGGCGAACCGGCCGTAGACATCTTTCAGGGCGAGGTCGAGAACCTTCTGGGTGAGGCTGCGCACCTTGCCGATCAGCATGCGGATCAGGTGGCGCGCGAACGCCGGGTTGCGATCGATCAATCCCTCGATGTCGCCGCGCGGAATCACGAAAAAGCGGCACGGTTCCAGAGTCATGATCGAAGCGGACCGCGCGCCCCCGTCGAGAACCAGTTCGCCGAAGTAGTCGCCCACGCCGACCGTGCTGAGCACCACCTCCCTGCCGTCCTCCTCGCTCACGAACGCCTTGACGCGTCCGGAGAGCAGGATGTAGAGGGAGTCGGTCTCGTCGCCTTCGCTGACGACCACCGCATTCTTGGAAAATGAGCGCACCGCGCCATGGGGCGCGAGCGCGCGCAACGCGCCCTCGTCGAGATTGGCGAACGGACCGACTGCCTGCGACATGGCGTGCTCCCTGTGGCGTGGCGGCGTGAAGCGAAATTCTGGCACGGATGATCCCTATCATGGATGTCGGTATCGGCTCCCGGAATGGTGCAACCGCGTTGACTGTTGCACTGCGGCAGTGCGCGCGGCTTGCTTGCCGCACGATGAAGCGATCGACGCTTCCTCATATCAATCAGTCATATAACTAGAAATTAAGCGGTTGGCACGGCGCTTGCGACTTCCCTCTTGGCCAACAACGAGAGCGCAGACCATGTACTCCGAAACTATCGACGGGTTTTCGAAGGCCGCGGAAAAAAAACTGGCCTCGATGCGCAGGCATCCGGGCGGATTTTTCGTTTCCAGCATGCTCGCCGGCGCCTACGTCGGCGTCGGCATTCTTCTCATCTTCACCCTCGGCAGCCAAGTCCCCAAGGAATTCCAGAAACTGGTGATGGGGGCGACGTTCGGCATCGCGCTGACGCTGGTGGCGATCGCCGGATCCGAGCTCTTTACTGGCCACACGATGTTCATGGCCTTGCGCAGATTCAACGGCACGGGGACCTTGGCGGATATCGCGGCGTCATGGGGAATGACCTGGGCCGGGAATCTCGCCGGTGCCGTGGCGCTGGTGGCGCTGTTCGCCGCGGGCGGCGGCGGCGGACTGCTTTCGGCTCCCGACACCCTGGTCATGAAGGTGGCGGCGTTCAAGATGAACGATTCGGCCTTGAGTCTGCTCGCGCGCGCGGTCCTGTGCAACTGGCTCGTGTGCCTCGCTTTGTGGATGGCCGCCCGCGTCAATTCCGATTCCGCGAAGTGCATCGTCATCTGGTGGTGCCTGCTCGCGTTCATCGCCTGCGGATTCGAGCACAGCGTCGCCAACATGACCGTGCTCAGCCTCGCGCTCGCGGGCAACCACCCCGAAACGGTCTCCCTCGCCGGCGGCGCCTGGAACCTCCTCTGGGTCACGCTCGGCAACGCCATCGGGGGCGGAATATTCGTCGCCGGCGCTTACTGGGTCGCGACCAACGGGTTTCCCGGGAAAGTCGACGTAGGCGACGAGACGGCTCCTGAGCCGGCCAAGCCGAATTAAGGTGGATTTCACCGAAGAACAGAAGCTCTACCTCGACGGGTTCGGCCGCGGTCTCGCGGCGGCGCGCGGGGCGCTGCCTGCAGCCGGCGACGCCGAGCCCGCGGGACCGGAGCGCATCCATTTCGCCGCGCAGAATCGAGTTCTCGCCGCGGGCGGCAAGCTGACCAAGGAGGAGGAAGCCAAGCGCGCCAAACACCCGTTCGACATGTGGGACGAGATCGCTGCGAATGCGGCCAAGGGCGAGTTTCCGAAGGGCACCGACGTCTTCCTATACAAATTTCACGGCCTTTTCCACGTCGCGCCGGCGCAGAACTCTTTCATGCTGCGGCTGCGGAACCCGAACGGAATCATAGCCGCGCACAAGCTGCGGGCGGTCGCCGCGATCGCGGACGAGTACGGCGCCGGCTACGCGCACGTCACCACGCGAGCCAATCTGCAGATCCGCGAGATCGCACCGAAACACGCGCTGCGGGTGCTGGAGAAGCTCGCCGAGGCCGGCCTCACTTCGCGCGGCGCCGGCGCAGACAATATCCGAAACATCACGGGGAACCCGACCGCCGGCATCGATCCGCTCGAGTTGTACGACACGCGGCCGCTCGGCCTCGATCTGTATCACGCGATCCTCAACCACCGCGAGCTCTACGGATTGCCGCGCAAATTCAACATCGCCTTCGACGGTGGCGGCGGCATAGCCTCCCTGGAAGACACCAACGACATCGGTTTCTCCGCAGTGCGCGTCGGACCCGGCAAGGCGATGCCGGAGGGCGCGTACTTTCGCGTCGCGGTCGGCGGGGTCACGGGGCATGGCGATTTCGCCCGCGACCTCGGCGTGCTCGTCGCGCCCGAGCAATGCGTTCCGGTGGCCGTGGCGATCGTGCGGGTCTTCATCGACGAAGGCGATCGCACCGACCGCAAGCGTGCGCGCTTGAAGTACGTGCTCGATCGAATGGGCCTGGAGCGGTTTCTCGCCGAAGTGGAAAAACGCCTTGCGGCGCCGCTCGCGCGCCTTGGCCTTGCCGATTGCGAGCCGCGGCCGCCGCTGGCTCGCGGCGCGCACGTCGGCTTTCACGCGCAGAAGCAGCCGGGGAGGGTCTATTGCGGCGTTGCCCTGCCGGTCGGAAGGATGACCACGGCACAGATGCGCGCGATCGCCGGCATCGCCAGGCGCCACGGCAGCAGCACGATCCGCCTCACGCCGTGGCAGAACCTGATCGTGTCGGACATCGCCGTAGCCGATCGCGCCGCCGCGGCCGAGGCCCTGGCGGCGATCGGCCTGAGCGCCGAGGCGTCATCGGCTCGCGCCGGAATCGTCGCCTGCACGGGCAACACCGGTTGCAAGTTCTCGGCGAGCGACACCAAGCGCCACGCCCTAGCGATCGCCGACCATCTTGATGCGCGTCTCAAGGTGGACGCGCCGCTCAACATTCATCTCACCGGCTGCCCAAATTCCTGCGCGCAGCACCATGTCGGCGATATCGGCCTGCTCGCGACCAAGGTCGCGGCCGACTCCGCCGAAGTCGAGGGTTATCACCTGTTCGCTGGCGGCGGCTTCGGCGACCGGCGCGGGCTCGGGCGCGAAATACTGCGCGATATCCCCGCGGATGAAGCACCCCACGCAATCGAGCGGCTCCTGCGCGCCTATCTCGAGCGGCGCGCTTCGCCCGAAGAAAGCTTTCAGGGCTTCGCGAAGCGCCACGGTGCGGAAGCTTTGCGCGACTTCGCCCGGGCGAAGCTTCCGCAGGCCGCCTGAGATGCAGCAGCTGGTATTCCTTCCGGACAGCGCGCCGTTCACCGAATCCCAGCGCGCTTGGCTGAACGGATTCGTCGCCGGGCTCCTCGGCATGGAGCGCGCGCAAGGGTCGCCCGGGCCACCCGCAGCCGCACCGCAGATCGACGAGGACTTCCCCTGGCACGATCCGACGCTCGCGCTCGATGAGCGCATGAAGCTCGCCCATGGTCGGTCCTTCGAGCGCCAGCTGATGGCCGCCATGGGCCAGCTCGACTGCGGCCAGTGCGGCTATTTGTGCAAGACCTACGCGGAGGCGATTGCCGGCGGCGCCGAAGCCGACCTGGGCAAGTGCGTTCCGGGCGGACGCATCACCGCCAAAAAAATCAAGGAACTGCTCGCGCGCCGCCCTAGCGCTGCCGCGACGCCGGCCGCCCCGATCGCCGCGCCGCCGCCGGTCGAGCGCGGCTACGGCCGTGCCGCACCCGTCACTGCGCGCCTGATATCGAGCGTGTCCCTCACCGCCTTCGGCTCGGAGCGCGAAGTCCGCCATGTCGTGCTCGAACTGGGCGAATCGGGCCTGCTGTACGAGCCTGGCGATTCGCTGGGAATCTGGCCCTGCAACAACCCCGACGAAGTCGAGTTGCTGATCGCGATCTTGCGCGCCAAGGGATCCGAAGCCGTGACGCTCCCGGACGGCGTGGTGGTCGCCGCGCGCGAGGCGCTGTGCCGCGAGTGCGACCTGCGCGCACCGAGCGACGCGCTCTATGCGCTCCTCGCACGCGAAGCGAAGGACGAGGCCGACCGTTCCCGGCTCTGCAAGCTTGCCGAGGACGACTCCCGGGCCGACGGGCTCGGCGTACACGACGTGCTCGATGCGCTGCTCGAATTTCCGTCCGCGCGCCCGAGCATAGTCGAATTCGCTGCGGCACTGGCGCGCATGCAACCGCGGCTGTACTCCATCGCTTGCTCGCAAAAGCGGCACCCACGCGAAGTGCATCTGACCGTCAGCGTGCTGCGCTACGAGAAGAACGACCGCAGCTACGTGGGAACCGGTTCCGGATTCCTCTCCGAGCACCTGCGTCCGGGGCGCGCGCTGTCGGTGTTCGTGCAGCGCGCCCACGCCTTTCGCCTGCCCGCCGACCTCGCCGCCCAGGTCATCATGGTCGGCCCCGGCACCGGTATCGCCCCGTTCCGCGCCTTTCTCCAGGAACGCGTGGCTGCAGGCGCCGCCGGCCGCAACTGGCTGTTCTTCGGCAACCACAGGCGCGAAGCGGACTTTCTCTATCGAACCGAGCTGGAAGAGTTCGCGGTGAAGCGCGTGCTCAGCCGCATGGACCTCGCGTTCTCGCGCGACCAGACGAACAAGGTGTACGTGCAGCACAAGATGCTCGAGGCCGCGCAGGAACTCTGGCGCTGGCTCGCAAACGGCGCGTATCTCTACGTTTGCGGGGACGCCCAGCGCATGGCGGGCGACGTGGACCTCGCGCTGCAGCAGATCGCGGTCACGCAGGGCGGGATGGACGGCGCAGCCGCCAAGAGTTTCCTCGTGGAACTGGCAAAGGCGGGTCGCTACCAGCGCGACGTGTACTGAAGGCGTTCGCGGCGGGCCGATGAAGCGGGTCCGTCGCAGCTCCCGGCTTGCTCGGCAATTTCTCCGGCGCTGCCGATCCGCAGTCCGATGCTAGACTGGCATTCCATGTCGAATCCCGCCGCGAGGTCCGCACCCCTGCTCGCGGCCCTTTTTATCTTCGCCCAAGCGGGTACGGTTCTCGCGCAGGCGCCTGCGCGCGCGGCCGACGCGGCCGGAGGCGAACGCGAGGTCGTTTGGTACACCGCGATGAACACCCCCGACGCGGCGCCGCTCCGGAAGCGCTTCCGGGAGAAATATCCCGACTTGAATCTCACGATCCTGCGCCAGCCGGGCGAGAAGATCCGCACGCGCATCCTCACCGAGATGCGCGCGGGAAAGTTTTTCTGGGACGTGGTTTCGTTCAACCACCTGGACATGGACGCGCTCGCGCAGGAAGGGCTGCTCGCCGTCTACGCGTCCCCGGAAACGCGCAGCGGATTTCCCGCCGGCGCGGTCGACCCCCAGGGCCGCTGGGCAGCGATTTACGTGCGCCAATACGTCATCGGCTACAACACCCGCTCGGTGCCGCGGCCGGAGGCCCCGAAGAGCTGGGAGGATCTGCTCGCGCCGAAGTGGAGGGAAAAGTTCGCCATGGACGAAAGCGACGTCGAATGGTACGCCGCCATGCTCGAGTATCTGGGCGCGGAAAAAGGGCCCGCCTTCATGCGCTCGCTCGCGCGGCAGAATCCGCAATTCCGCCGCGGCCACAGCCTGCTCGCCAAGCTGCTGATCGCGGGTGATTTTCCCCTGGCGCTGGTGCACGCCGCCGAAATGGACGAGGCCAGGCGGGCCGGAGCGCCCGTCGACTGGGTGAGGACCCTCGACCCGGTCATCACCTCGACTAGCCAGGTCGCGGTCTCGGCCAGAGCCCCGCACCCGAACGGCGCTCGCCGGCTCGCGGACCTGCTGCTTTCGACCGAAGGCCAGGCGCTCATCCGGGATCGAGGACGCGTCCCGGCGCGCAACGATCTCGCGCGAGGGCAGGCCCCGATTCCGCTGAAGGAGCACTATGTGAGCCCGCGTCTCGCGCGCGAAGCGGACAGGTACGAAAAGGAATTCCGGGAAATATTTCTGCGAGGCCGCTGATTTATGCCTGCAAAAATCAAGCACATCGCCATCGTCAGCGACCAGTACGCGCTCCAGGGCAGATTTTACGAGGCGGTGTTCGGCATGAGGAGCGCGGCCGACAAGCGCCCGGAGCGGGCGGTGACCGTCAGCGACGGCTACGTGGGCCTCAACATCAATCCGCGCAAGGCGGGCCGCCCGGCGGGGCTCGACCACTTCGGCGTGGAGGTGGAGGACGCCGAACGGGTCTGCGCGCGACTGCGCGAGAGCTACCCCGCGATCGAAGTCCTGAAGCGCCCCGGCACGCGCCCCTTCGCGGGCATCAGCACCCACGATCCCGCGGGCAACCTCTTCGACCTGTCGCAGCAGGACATGGAGAACCGGACTTCGGTCTATGTCGAGCCGCCGCGCGAGCAGCCGCGGGCCATCAGCCATCTCGCCCTGCGCACTCTGCGCGCCGACGAGGTCGCGGAGTTTTACGTCGACCTGCTCGGCTTCGAGCGCTTAGGCAGGAAAGCCGGCGACGCGAACCATTATCTGAGCGACGGACGGGTCACCCTGATCGTCATGCCCTGGAGCATCCTCGACTACGAGGGCGGCGGAATCACGCGGCCCGGGCCGGATCACATCGGCTTCAGGGTGGAGAGCCTGCAGGCGGTGAAGGAGCGCCTGCAAACCGTGGGCGACGACAATCCGCATCTGCGCCCCTTCCCCTTGGGCGCGGGACCTGAGGGCCAAGCGCGGCTCGCGCTTTTCGAGCGCTGCCCCTGCGGTGCCCATCACCTCGCCGACCCCGACGGCGTGCTGCTCGACATCGCCGAGCGACGATGAAGGAGAATTTCATCAAGGTGGAAGGGCTGCGCATCCGCACCTTCGAGGAGGGGAGCGGGCCGGCGGTCCTCTTGCTACACGGGGCGTCGCTCGGCTCCTCGGCTGACGTCTGGGCGGGGAATCTCGCGGACCTCGCAGCGCGCGGCCTGCGCGTCATCGCCTGCGATCAGCCCGGGTTCGGCCTGAGCGACGACCCCGGGGACTTTTCCGTCGCCTATCGCACGCGCTTCGTCCTCGCATTCATGGATGCCCTGCGCCTTCCGAAGGCGTGTCTCATAGGCCATTCGCAGTCCGGGCGCATCGCCGTGAGCCTTGCCCTCGAGCACGGTGAGCGCGTGCCCGGGGTCGTCGTGCTCGCCACCGGGAGCCTGCTGCCGCCGCTGCCCGGTCGCGGCAAGCCGGATGCCGCGGAGGGCGAAGAAGGCGGGGCCGTGGAACCCACGCTCGAGGAAACGCGCAGGCTCCTCGAGGAGAACCTCTTCGACCGGACCTTGATCACGCCGGCCGCGCTGCAGACGCGCCACCGCATGAGCACGGGAAAGAATTTTCGGGCTTTCCTCGAACGCTCCCGCGCGCGCGGCGGCGAGAAGAAGGACGCAAAGCCTGAAGCGAAGCCGCTGTGGAAACGCCTGGGCGAAGTGCCGGTGCCCCTGCGGCTCATCTACGGAAGAGAGGACCGCGGCCATGCCGCGGAACGCGCCGCGCTCGCGATCGAGCTGCACCCCGGGCTCGACCTGCACCTCGTCGACCGCTGCAAGCATCTTGTCCAATGGGACGCCGCGGACGAATTCGCGGCGCTGAGCGGATCGTTCCTCGCGGAGAAGACGTAACTGACTCGCGCCCAAGCAGCGGACATCGACCTGCGTTTCGCGCGCTCGCGCGCGGGCATACAATATCGCGCTCAAAGGAGGCGATCATGAAGAAAATACTCGCGGCATTGCTGTGTTTCGGGTGCGGGCTCGGATGGGCCCAGACAGCGGAGGAGCTGCTCAACGACGGGAAGAACACCGAAAACGTCACCACCTTCGGCTTGGGCTACGACCTGAAGATGTACAGCCCGCTCAAGCAGATCAACAAGTCCAACGTCAGGCGCCTGGTACCGATCTGGGGCTTCAGCCTGTCAAACGACATGGGCGAGCACTCGCAGCCGACGATCTACAACGGCGTCATGTACGTGGTCAACGGCAACTGGACCTTCGCCATCGACGTCGCGACCGGCAGGCAGATCTGGCGCACTCCAGTGCAGTACGAGCGCGGGGCGCTGCGCGTCGCGACCAGCGGAGCGCTCATGCGAGGCCCGGCGACGATCTACGAGGGGAAGCTCTTTCGCCAGACGGTCGACGCGCACGTGCTCGCCCTCGACATGAAGACCGGTAAGGAGATCTGGAACCAGAAGTACGCCGACTGGAAGGAAGGCTACAAGGGCGTCATCGCTCCGCTCATCGCCAACGGCGTATTGATCTCGGGGATGGCGGGCGGGGACAGCACCACGCGCGGTTTCGTCGACGGATATGACCCGCAGACCGGGAAGCAATTGTGGCGCCGCTACACGATCCCCGCGCCCGGGGAACCGGGGTCCGAGACCTGGCCGAACCAGACGAAGCCCGACGCGTGGAAATACGGCGGCGGGGCGACTTGGCAATACGCATCGTACGATCCGCAGCTCGACCTCTTGTATATCGGCACCGGGAATGCCGAGCCGTACAACCCGACCTTTCGCGACGGCGCCGATTGTCTGTATACAGCCAGCACTCTCGCGCTCAGGCCCAAGACCGGCGAAATGGTCTGGTATTACCAGTCCGTGCCGAACGACAGCTTCGACTTCGATGCGACAGCCGAGAGCCTGCTCGCCGAACTCCGCGTCGACGGTCAGGCGCGCAAGGTGCTCATCAACGCGCACAAGAACGGGTTCCTCTACGTGCTCGACCGCAGCAACGGCAAGCCGATCGCGGCGAACCCCTACGTCAAGGTCAACTGGGCCACGCACATCGATCTCAAGACCGGCCGCCCGGTCCTGACCGATCTCCTCGAGCGCGCGATGAGGGGCGAAACCGTCAACGTATTCCCGTCGCGAGGCACGAACGCCACGCTGATCGCCTTCAATCCGAAGACCGGGCTCGTCTACCTCAACTCGTGGAATTTTCCGCGGCTCATGAAATATGTGGATTTCAAGTTCGTGCTCGGCGCGGGTTCCACCGGCATCGAGTCCACCATGACCACGCCCAAGGGTGAGCCGGCCGGCTATCACATGGCGATCGAGCCGCTGACCGGCAAAGTGGCGTGGCAGGTTCCGATGATGGAGGTCGCGAGCTCGGCGGGCATGCTCGCGACCGACGGCGGCCTCTTGTTCACGGGCCTGCTGACCGGCGAGGTCATCGCGCTCGATCAGGACAGCGGCAAGACGCTGTGGCAGTTCAAGACCGGCTCGTCGGTCAACGCGCCGCCCATCACCTACACGCACAAGGGCCGGCAATACGTGACGGTTCTGTCCGGGCGAGGCGGCAGCATCGCCAACCGCGTCGTGACCGACAGCGTACCCACCGGCGGCTCGGTGTGGACGTTTGCCTTGATGCCCGAATGAAGGCGAGACGCTGCAAGGGGTCTCGTTCATGAACGCTAGAACTCGTTTCGCGGTTTGGATTTCGTTCTCGACGGCGAGCGCGCTGCTCGTGCTTTATGCCTGCAGCCGTGGTGGCCCGGCGGCAAGCTTCACCGGCGTTTTCACCCAGCGCTACGACGCGCAGCGGACCGGACAGAACCGCGAGGAGTTTATTCTGACACCCTCTAACGTGACTGATTCGACCTTCGGGAAGCTGTTCGCGTGCGCCGTGGACGGCGAGGTCTATGCCCAGCCGCTCTATGTTGCGAACTTCGCGATAGCGGGCGGCACGCACAATGTCGTGTTGGTCGCGACCATGAACGACAGCGTCTATGCTTTTGACGCCGATGCGAGCTCTTGCGTCCCATACTGGCAGAAGAGCTTCCTCGGGACAGGCGTCACGCCCGTTCCTCCGGCCGATACCGGTGAAGACGGCGACATCAACACGATAATCGGAATCACGGGAACTCCCGTGATCGATCCCGCCACTGGCACGCTCTACGTCGTGGCGAAAACCAAGGAACCGACGGGTTACTTCCAGCGGCTGCATGCGCTCGACCTCGCGACCGGCAGCGAAAAATTCAACGGGCCGGCGGACATTTCTTCCGCGATCACGGTTCCTGGCAGCGGGGACACGGGCGAGGCCACGTGCCCCGGCTCGGCGGGAAACGTGCCGTTCTGCCCGCTCCGCGAGAACCAGCGGCCGGGCCTCCTGCTGCTGAATGGAACGGTGTACGTCGCCTGGGCGTCGCACGGAGACATTCAGCCGTACCACGGCTGGGTAATCGGCTACGACGCGGCAGATCTCACGCAGGCGCCGATTGTCTTCAATACCACGCCGAATGGCGGTCTCGGCGGGATCTGGATGACCGGCACGGGTCCGGCCGCCGATGCCGACGGAAATATCTACGTCATCACGGGCAACGGGACGTTCGACACGATGGGTACGCGCACTAACTACGGCGACAGCTTCATCAAATTGAGGACAGCCGGCGGCGGGCTGTCGGTCGGCGATTTCTTTACGCCGGCGAATCAGTCCTTTCTGGATTCAAACGACTTCGACGTGGGGTCCGGGGGCGCAATCGTCGTGGATTCCGCTGGGGCACACCCACATTTGGTGATCGGGGGAGACAAGCAGGGAGTTCTTTACGTGATCGACCGCGATAACATGACGGGATTCAATTCCAATGGCGATCAGATTCAGAAGGTGGCGATCACCGCGGGCCCCGCGTGCATCATATGCGGCCTCTTCTCGACGCCTGCTTTCTGGGAAGGAAAACTCTACGTCGTCGCGATCGGCGACGTCCTGAAGCAATACATGCTCGCCAACGGCGTGCTCTCCTCTTTACCAGCGCGCCAGGCAAGCGACATGTTCGGCATCCCCGGGGCGTCGCCTGTCGTTTCCTCCAACGGCGCGACGAATGGCATCGTCTGGGCATTGGATACGACCAACAACGGCACCAACAGCTCGGCCACCAGCGCACCGGCGATTCTCTTCGCCTACGATGCGACAAACCTGAACAAGCTCTACAGCAGCCCGACGAGCGGCGCGGGAGCTGCGGGCAACGCCGTGAAATTCACCGTGCCGACGGTCGCCAACGGCAAGGTCTACGTGGGCACCCAAACCGAACTGAGCGTGTTCGGCCTTCTGCCGTGAGGCTACGCGGCACATTCATCCTCGGCCTCGCGCTTGCCTGCGCGAGCGCCGCGGCTCAGGACGCGGGCGGTAAGCCGTTCGCCGCTGGGCAGATCGGCAAAGGCGCGGCGCTCTACGAGACTCACTGCCAGACCTGTCACGGGCCGCGCCTCGCCAACCCGGAGTGGGCGAAGGATCTGCGAAAATTTCCGCGCGAGGACCACGCGCGCTTTGTCGATACGGTAACTTACGGCGTGAGAAACATGCCGCCGTGGGCGGATGTGCTCGAGCCCGACGACATCGAAGCGCTGTGGGCGTATGTCGTTGCCGGGGAAGGAAAAAAATAATCCCCCTCCCAGCATCGCCCGAGCGCGACGGGCACATCGGCCCCTTGACCGATTTCCTGCGCCCGGCGCATGATTCGCCAGCGCGCGAAGCGGAGCGTCGGAAGCGCTGGGCTGGAGCGACCGAGCGCGCGTCGTCCGTTAGTTTGGGTCTTATCGTCGTTTCCTGATTCGCGAAGAACAACCTGGGGAGGTTCTCAGATGAATAAGCACCCGCGACAATCTATCGCTGGCTTTGTCACCGGCTCGCTTGCGGCAGCGACGCGCAACGTTCCCGTTCTGCTGCTGGCGGCGATCTTCGCGTTCCCCTTGGCCGCGCTCGCGCAGGGCTCCAATGCCGCGGGCCGCTTCCAGCAGTACGACTCACCACAAACTTTCAAGCCGGCTGTCGTTCCGCTCGGCGTGAAGGGCGGCGGCCGCGTCAAGGTCGTGGTCGTCATGGCGTCCGACTCGGTCGCCGCAGCGCGGGCGCGGTTCCCGGATCGCGCGCTTACCCGCGACGAGAGGCGCGCGGTCGAAGACCAGGCTGCGGCCGAGCAGCAGGGCGTCGAACCCGAAATTTCGGGTCGCGGTGGCCACGTGCTCAAGCGCTTCCGCCACGCCTTGAACGGAATCAAGATCGAAATCGACCGCGACCAGGTGGCGGCGCTCGCCGCGCTGCCCGGCGTCGTGGAGGTCTTGCCGGTTATCAAGCATCGCCCGAATAACGCAGTGAGCGTGCCGTTCATCGGCGCGCCGACCGTGTGGCAGGGCAGTCCGGGTTTCCGCGGCGAAGGCGTCAAGATCGCGATCATCGATACCGGCATCGATCAGAACCACCCGGCCTTCCAGGATTCGGCGCTACCCATGCCGGCCGGTTTTCCCAAGTGCACGGTCCAACAATATTGCTCTTTCACCAACAATAAAGTGATTGTCGCGCGCAGTTACGTTTC
>Ga0209155_1000281_pt1 | contig 23531 bp, 21 predicted proteins | sample GraSoiAngelo_122_FD_185879 | JGI IMG/M metagenome (GOLD analysis project Ga0209155, IMG submission 185879) | Grasslands soil microbial communities from the Angelo Coastal Reserve, California, USA - 14_0927_02_20cm (SPAdes) (version 2) | ecosystem: Environmental > Terrestrial > Soil > Grasslands ... | reverse complement strand
AAATAGGAGGCACTGAAAACCGTCTCTAACTGATTGCCTACAAAAGAGGAAATGGCTCCCCGGGCTAGATTCGAACTAGCAACCCTTCGGTTAACAGCCTTGTGCCTGATTTAATCACAATTGTGCCGGAGCCGAGACAAATCGACGGGAATCAGCAAGTTCTAGCTAAATGGGCGTAGTCAGATTTACCTTCTCTTTGCGGTCTTTATTCACGTTTTGCCGCCATTCATCACAATTCATATGACACTGGTATGACACGTCACATGTTGGCAGCTTCCAACTAAGGGGCAGCGTTGTTTCCGCGTAGCCCCGTAATCAGTCTTCGGTTTAACAGGTGCGACGCCACGCAGTAGTCATGCGCGGGGAAACAAACCTGTCTTGGAGGCCGTTAATTCTTTTTCCCTCCGCAGCGACAAAGCACACCTGCCACCGGGAACTATTTTTCTAGGAAGCGCAATGCACATGGAAAGTTCAGGTTTATCGGCAGCATGAAATCTTCATAACGATTATTTGCATTTCATAAATCAAAATTTGGAGTTGGACATACCGCTTCTGATTTCCCATATTCACTCGATCAACATCTGTTGGTGCCCCGCTGACCAGATTTCGAATGTGCCAAGAAATTTATGGCACCTTGCTCGTCACACGCATTGGGAGGCTCGCTTATGCTCATGCGTTGTTCTCGAACTGCACGGGTTTTTATTCTCCGACTATGTCGACCTGCTTGGCTGGTGGGGCTTCTGATATTGGCCGCGTCACCGCTATTGGCGCAGACCTTTGAACCGACGCTTACCGTCGGAGCCGGAATACAAACCAACTACAGCCATATGGAACCTACCGGCGCCGAAGGCCTCGATCAATTCGCGCTTGGCCACGCGCGTATTTATCTCGCCGGAGACGTAACGGAAAATATCAGCGTGATGTTTAACACCGACTATAACAACTCCACCAACAACATGGGGATCCTGGATGCGGTGGGACAATTTCATATATCGCCCAAACTCAACGTGTGGTTCGGGCGCTTTCTTCCGCCGAGCGATCGCGCCAACCTTTACGGCCCGTTCTACGCCAACGAGTGGTCAGTGTATAACGATGGCATCCAAGACGGATATCCCTTTGTCTTCCAAGGTCGCGACAATGGCGTAGCGTATTGGGGAGACTTCAAGGCCGGCGCAGCCAAGGTAAAAGTCTCAGTGGGTACGTTTGACGGCACTTCCGCAGACAGGAATACCAGTCTTATCTGGGCCGGACGCGTCCAGATTGATTTCTGGGATCCGGAGAACGGCTACTACTTGAACGGCACCTACTATGGGGACAAAAACCTGCTCGCTATCGGTGGGGCCACCCAAGTGCAGTCCGGCAAGACGGCCACAACGGTGGACTTCCTCATGGAGAGAAAGGTCCCAGGCGGAGGGGCCTTTACGATCGAGAGCGAATATGCGCGCTACAACGGACTCGGCGGATATGACCCCACCCACAAAAGCCAAGGAGGTTACGGGCTGGCGTCGTTCCTCATTCCGCAAGCGGTTGGCATCGGTAAATTCGAAGTTCTCGGCAAATACGCCATAACGGAGTCCACCAACGGAGGACCCTTCAACCCGAGCTACCGTCAAAACACCACCGAGGTGAACCTTAATTACATCATCAAGCAGTTCGATGCGCGCGTGATGAGCTTTTATAGGGATACCAGATTCAACCGCGTAAAACCAAATTCCTGGGAGGCAGGCGTCGGCCTGCAGCTCCAGATCTCCAAGCAGATCTTGAAATAAAATTTATGACTGGAAAATCATAAGGAGGACAAATGAAATCTAAATGTTTGCGTATCACAGGCCTATTGCTTGCCGTGGGGATGACCTTCTCGGGAATGGCCAAGGCTCAGGACACCATTAAGGTGGGCGTGCTGCATTCTCTTTCGGGCACGATGGCCATCAGCGAGACGACATTGAAAGACACAATCCTCATGATGATCGACGAACAAAACAAGAAGGGCGGATTGCTTGGCAAGAAGATTGAGGCGGTTGTCGTCGATCCGGCATCCAATTGGCCACTCTTTGCCGAGAAGGCGCTGGGGTTGTTGGAAAAGGACAAAGTCACCGTAGTCTTTGGATGCTGGACTTCGGTCTCCAGAAAATCAGTGCTGCCTGTTTTCGAAAAGGATAACGGCTTGCTCTTTTACCCTGTTCAATATGAAGGGGAAGAGTCGTCGAGGAACGTTATCTACACCGGCGCTGCTCCGAATCAGCAGGCCGTTCCCGCTGTCAACTATTTGATGAACGAAGTCGGCGTGAAGCGGTGGGTGCTCGAGGGAACGGACTACGTCTATCCCCGGACGACCAACAAAATTCTCGAAGCCTACCTGCTTTCCAAGGGCGTGAAACCCGCGGACATTTCGATCAACTACACGCCATTCGGTTACTCCGACTGGCAAGCGCGTGTTGCCGCGATCAAGCAGTTCGGCTCTGCCGGAAAGAAGACCGCGGTCGTCTCGACGATTAATGGTGATGCTAATGTTCCGTTCTACAAAGAGCTGGCCAACCAAAAGATTTCGGCGGAGGACATTCCAGTTGTCGCTTTCTCGGTTGGTGAAGAAGAACTTTCGGGCCTAGATGCTAAGCCACTCGTTGGCCATCTGGCGGCATGGAACTATTTTGAAAGCATCAACACATCTGAGAACAAGGCGTTCATCGCAAAATGGCACACCTTCATCAAGAACCCCAAGCGGACCACCAACGATCCTATGGAAGCGCATTACATCGGCTTTAATCTTTGGGTGAAGGCGGTACAGAAAGCGGGAACGACTGACGTGGACAAAGTAATTGCCGCGCTGCCGGGCCTTGAAACGCCGGACCTGACCGGCGGCATCGCCAAAGTGCTGCCGAACCATCACATCACCAAGCCGGTTTACATCGGCGAGGTCCGCGCCGACGGCCAGTTCGACGTGGTTTGGAAAACCAACGGCACGGTGCCCGGGCAAGCTTGGTCCACCTATCTGCCGGCGGATAAGGACATCGTCGCAGATTGGGTGACGCTGAAATGTGGTAACTATAATAAAGCAACCAAAAAGTGCGCGGGACAGAACTACAAATGAAAAAGTCTTTCATCCGGCTTGGCGTGCAGTGGCTGTTTGTATTGCTGCTGCTCGCCAACCTGAGCGCTCGCCGGGTATACGCCCAATCAGCGAGCGATGCGAACTTCCTCGCGGCGGTTGGGGAACTGCGTGACGCGACGTTCGCCGACAAAGAAAATATCATTGAGCGGTTGGTCCAAAGCGGTCATGCGAATGCCCGGCCTGTCCTCACAGCCTTCCTGGAAGATCGCCTCTACGTCCGCAACGAGGATCAGAAGATTTTCCTCGTCAAGTCGGCGACAGAAGAGAGTTCATCTTCACTTGAACTAATCGATACACTTTCTCTGAAAGGTGCTGGTTTAGCTCCCATTGATCAGCTTACTAAAATCGGCACCAACAACCATTTGCGACGCATATTGAAAACGATGCTGGCACGCTTTGAGTTGTCGAGCACAGATCCATCGGTTCGCTTAAACGCCGTACGAGACATCGAGAAGGACTTGGACGAAGGCAACGTGCGGCTGCTGCGCGAGCGGAGCGGCGTGGAAACCGATTCAAGGGTTAAAAAGGAACTTGATACAGGTCTGGCACTGGCCGCGCTGGGTGATTCGAATGTGCAGGCACGTCTCTCCGCGATATCTACCCTCCGCTACAGCCTCCGGCAGGATGCGCTGAACAAATTGGAGGCTTTGCTCGAGAAATCTCCCGACGGTAGCTTTGTGGAGCGCGATGAACGTGTGCGGCATGCCGCTGCGGCTGCGGTGGAGTTCATCAGTCGGTGGCGCACGTTCTATTCGGGAATCGAAACACTTTTTTTTGGACTTAGTCTTGGGTCTGTGCTCGTATTGATTGCCATTGGACTCGCAATTACGTTTGGTGTGATGGGAGTCATCAACATGGCACACGGCGAGCTGATGATGCTCGGCGCTTACACCACCTACGTTGTCCAAGTGGCGATGCCGGGTCACACTGCGATATCTATCCTTGTGGCGATTCCGGCAGCGTTTTTAGTCGCAGGATTTACTGGTATTCTGATCGAGCGCACGATAATCCGTTTCCTCTACGGGCGCCCCCTGGAGACGCTGCTCGCTACCTTTGGCGTCAGCCTCATCCTGCAGCAACTCGTGCGCTCGATTTTTACCGCGCTCAACCGATCGGTCGAGACACCTGCCTGGATGAGCGGGTCACTCCAGTTGAACGAATCGCTCGCGATCACCTACAACCGCCTCTACATCGTGATCTTCACGCTGCTTGTTTTCTCGGCTCTTCTCATAGTGCTGAAGCACACTCGAATGGGACTAAAAATCAGGGCTGTTTCGCAGAACCGCGCCATGGCCAGAGCGATGGGCATCCGCAGCGAGTGGGTTGACGCAATGGCGTTTGGGCTCGGCTCTGGGATTGCCGGTGTAGCCGGTGTGGCGCTAAGCCAGTTAACCAATGTCAACCCTAACTTGGGCCAATCGTATATCATCGATTCTTTCCTGGTCGTCGTTTTTGGGGGCGTCGGGAGTCTATGGGGCGCCATGGTTGGCGGCATGTCGATGGGAGTTGTCAACCAACTCCTTGAGCCTTATTCTGGAGCTGTACTGGCAAAGATTTTCGTGCTTATAGCGCTGATTCTTTTCATCCAGACCCGGCCGCGCGGCTTGTTCCCTCCAACCGGCCGCTCGTCAGAAAACCAGTAGGCATGCCTCAATACAAAGATTCGGGAACCCGATGGTTTCTGGGTGCTCTTGCCCTGGTCATTATTGTGGTGCCGATACTCAATCAGGTCGCACCCCCGTCATCGTCCTTTCACATCTCGGCCTACGGACTCACGCTGGTTGGCAAGTACCTCTGCTATGCGATACTCGCACTCTCTTTGGATCTGATCTGGGGGTACTGCGGCATTCTGAGCCTAGGCCATGCCGTTTTCTTTTCGCTCGGCGGCTACGCGATGGGCATGTACCTGATGCGCCAGATCGGCCCGAGGGGCGTTTACGGCGATCCCGTGTTACCCGACTTCATGGTGTTTCTCAATTGGAAGTCGTTGCCATGGTTTTGGTATGGCTTTAACCATTTCTGGTTTGCCCTGCTGATGATGGCCCTCGTGCCGGGATTGCTGGCGCTGGCATTCGGGTGGTTTGCGTTCCGGTCACGCGTAACGGGCGTATATTTTTCGATCATTACTCAAGCACTGACCTACGCCCTAATGCTTGCGTTCTTTCGAAACGACATGGGTTTTGGTGGCAACAACGGATTCACCGATTTTAAGGACATCCTGAGTTTCGATCTCCACTCCGACAGGGTGCGCATGGTCCTGCTGGTGATTACCGCAGTCATGCTTGCGGCTAGCTACATGGTGTGCCGCATGATTGTCGCGTCGCGCGCAGGGCGCGTGATGCGCGCGATCCGCGACGCGGAGAACCGAACTCGTTTTCTCGGTTATCGCGTGGAGTCATTCAAACTGTGGGTTTTTGTGTTTTCAGGTGTCCTCGCTGGTATCGCTGGCGCGCTTTACGTTCCGCAGATTGGAATTATCAACCCCAGTGAATTTTCGCCAATCAACTCGATCGAAGTCGTTATATGGGTCTCCGTAGGAGGGCGGGGCACGCTCTACGGCGCGGCGGCGGGCGCCGTTCTGGTGAACTACGCCAAAACGTATTTTACCAGCACGATTCCTGAAGCATGGTATTACGCCCTTGGTGCGTTGTTTGTGCTGGTGACGCTCTTTCTGCCTCGCGGAATCGTCGGCCTCGTGCAAGGCCACGCCCCGTGGCGCGGTAGGACTTGGAGGACCGCGAGTGCAAACCGATAAGGCGCACGCGTTAAGAAAATGACCGTTCGCGGCAAGATCCTCTATATCGACGACCTCACCGTCAGCTTCGATGGGTTCAAGGCGCTCAACGAACTGACGCTATACGTCGATCCGGGGGAACTGCGCTGCATCATCGGACCGAACGGCGCGGGTAAAACAACCATGATGGATGTCATCACCGGCAAGACCCGTCCGGATTCGGGAACGGTGTGGTTTGGCGACAAGTTGAACCTCCTCGCACTGTCCGAGCCGGAAATCGCGCAGGTTGGAATCGGGCGGAAATTTCAGAAACCGACCGTATTCGAGCAGCTGACGGTGTTTGAAAACCTCGATTTGGCATTGGCTGGCGGCAAGTCTTTCTTGAACACGGTGTTCGCTAAGAGGACGGCTGCGCAACAGAAGAAAATCGAAGAGGTCCTCGACATCATCGGCCTCGCCGACCAACACGAGTTGCCGGGAAGAATACTCACTCACGGCCAGAAGCAATGGCTTGAGATCGGCATGCTTCTGATGCAGGAACCAGAACTGCTTCTGGTTGACGAGCCAGTCGCCGGCATGACCTCGGAAGAGATCGAGCGCACAGCAAGGCTGCTACAGTCCCTCGCGGGCGACCACTCCGTCGTCGTGGTCGAACACGACATGGATTTCGTTCGTTCCATTGGCAAGCGCGTCACCGTGTTGCACGAAGGGCGCGTGCTCGCCGAAGGCGACATGCATCAGGTGCAAAAGGATCCACGCGTCATAGAAGTTTATCTTGGAGCATAGGCTTGCTGGCGATCAAAGCCTTCAATCAGTTTTACGGCAGTAGCCACACATTGTGGGATGTCGATCTTTCCGTGCCTGCTGGCTCGCTCATGTGCCTGATGGGCCGCAACGGCATGGGGAAGACGACGCTCCTGAAATGCATCATGGGGCTGCTGCCGGGAACTTCGGGCAGCATCACTTTTGAAGGACTCGATTTGCTCAAGTGTCCCCCCGAGGAGAGGGCCAGGATCGGTATCGGGTACGTGCCACAGGGGCGTGAAATTTTTTCGCAGCTGACGGTAGAGGAAAACCTGGGTGTAGGCCTGGGTATTCGCAAGAGCGGCGCCCGGACGATCCCCCAGCGTGTCTTCGATTTGTTTCCCGTACTGAAGCAAAAGCTGAACCAGCGTGGCGGCGATCTTTCCGGCGGGCAGCAGCAGCAGCTCGCGATTGGCCGAGCACTCGTTCTGGAGCCGAAGTTGCTGATTCTTGATGAGCCTACTGAAGGGATACAACCAAATATCGTCCACGAGATCGGCGACATTGTGTTGAAGCTGAACAAAGAAGAGCGGCTGGCTGTCCTTCTAGTCGAACAGAAGCTGCCGTTCGCTCGTCGTGTGGCGACCGAGTTCTGCATACTCGCCAATGGAAGACGAGTTTCTGCGGGAGCGATTGGTGAACTGACAAACGAAGTCGCGCGCGCACATCTGAGCGTGTAACGGCCAATAGCGATTTTCCGTAATGCTGGTATCTATGTCAGGGGGTCCTCTGGAATATTGCCCACTTGTCGGATAAACTGCGGTTCCTTGCACAGCGACTAAAACCGCTGATGCGTGAGAGACACTCGTAATTTACATGAACACTGGGTTGCAACTGTGCATTTGACGCCAAGAGAGATTGAGAAGCTTCTCATCGCCACAGCTGCCGATTTGGCGCGCAAGCGCCGTGCCCGAGGCCTGAAACTGAACCATCCGGAAGCGGTGGCGTTGATTAGCGCAGAGATTCTGGAAGCCATCCGGGATGGTAAGTCTGTCTCCGAATTGATGGAGTATGGCGCCGGGATCCTGCGCCGCGAAGACGTGATGGAGGGAGTGCCGGAAATGATTGCCGATGTTCAGGTCGAGGGAACATTCCCGGACGGGACCAAGCTCGTGACTGTCCATCATCCCATCCATTAGGCATGGCCCTGCTTTGAAGCAAGGAGTAACACATGATTCCAGGTGAATATTTTCTTGCGCCGGGTCCCGTGGTCGCGAATATGGGTCGGCGAACGCAAGAACTCGAGGTTGCCAATACCGGCGACCGCCCGATTCAGGTTGGCTCGCATTTTCATTTCTTTGAGGTCAATAGAGCCTTGCGGTTTGAACGCGCACGGGCTTTTGGGATGCGACTCAACATTCCGTCGGGAACTGCGGTTCGCTTCGAGCCTGGCGATAGTAAGAACGTTACGTTGGTCGAGTTGGCCGGCGCCTCAAAAGTATTTGGTCTGAACGGACTCACAAATGGCTCGGCAGATCAGTCCATCGAGCAAAGTTCCACAAGGAAGAGAGCATGCGAGGCTGCGAAGTTGCAAGGCTTTGAGGGGAGTTGAATCGCATGGCTCTTGAAATTACGCGCAAGCAATATGCCGCGCTCTATGGTCCTACCACTGGTGATCGGATTCGACTCGCAGATACGGAACTTCTAATCGAAATCGAACGCGACCTCACGACGCCAGGTGACGAAGCCAAATTTGGCGGTGGCAAAGTGCTGCGCGACGGCATGGGTCAGTCAGCTTCCGCCACCTCGCAAGCAGGTGCTCTCGACGTTGTGATCACCAACGCCGTGATCGTGGACCATTGGGGAATCGTAAAGGCAGACATCGGAATCCGCGGCGGCCGGATCGTAGCAATCGGCAAGTCCGGCAATCCTGACATCATGAATGGCGTCACTCCAGGAATGATTGTCGGTGCGGGCACGGAAGCAATCGCTGGCGAAGGAAAAATCATCACAGCGGGTGGCATTGATCCCCATGTCCACTTCATTTGTCCGCAGCTTGTCTGGACGGCTCTCTCGGCAGGCCTGACCACGCTGATCGGAGGCGGCACCGGTCCAGCTACGGGAACCAACGCTACAACGTGCACACCTGGACCGTGGAATATCCATCGGATGATTGAATCCGGCGAGGGATTGCCCATCAATCTGGGTTTTCTCGGCAAGGGCAATGCTTCGTTTCCTGACCCCCTGCGGGAACAGGTCCTGGCCGGAGCGATCGGGTTGAAACTTCACGAAGATTGGGGAACAACGCCCGCCGCTATTGATTGTGCCCTCTCCGTAGCAGATGAATTCGACGTGCAGGTGGCAATTCATACGGATACGCTCAACGAAGCTGGCTTCGTACAAGATACAATTCGCGCGTTCAAGGGCCGCACCATCCACACGTATCACACCGAAGGCGCCGGCGGGGGACATGCGCCCGACATTATCCGGGTCTGCGGCGAGTCTAACTGCCTTCCGTCGTCGACGAATCCGACCATGCCATTCACCATAAATACCCTGGACGAGCATTTGGACATGCTCATGGTCTGCCATCATCTCAGTCCCTCCATTCCCGAAGACGTCGCATTCGCCGAATCCCGCATCCGCGCCGAGACCATCGCGGCGGAAGATGTACTGCACGATTTGGGCGCCATTAGCATGATGTCATCGGATGCCCAGGCAATGGGACGGATCGGAGAGGTGATCATCCGAACCTGGCAGACGGCCGACAAGATGAAGCGACAAAGAGGATTCCTGCCTGGAGAGAAAACGGGCAGCGACAACCTACGGGTCCGGCGCTATGTAGCAAAGTTCACCATTAACGCCGCCATCGCGCACGGAATCGCTCACGAAGTCGGCTCCGTCGAGGTCGGCAAGTTTGCCGATCTGGTCATCTGGCAACCGGCCTTCTTTGGAGTGAAACCCGATCTTGTCATCAAGGGCGGCTTGATTGCCTGGTCCGCCATGGGTGATGCTGGCGCTTCGATTCCCACGCCGCAGCCGGTTCTCTTCCGGCCGATGTTCGGCAGCTATGGACGCGCCTTGCAAAGCACTTCTCTTATATTTGTGTCGGCGGCTGCAATGGAGGCGGGCCTTCCCGCGGAGCTCGGCTTGAAAAAGCGTGCATGTGCTGTGAAGAACTGTCGAAGCATCTCCAAACGCGACATGATTAACAATGACCTGCTGCCCCACGTGGAAGTTGACGCGGAAACATACGAGGTGCGCGCGGACGGCGAACTTCTTACGTGCGAGCCTGCGAGCATTTTGCCGATGGCACAACGCTACTTCCTTTTTTGAGTGCTCAAGCCCATGAGAATCTTTCGTACTGCACTGATGGCCGTTATAGACGGGTTACCCGTGCGTATCGATCCTGCGGATTTGCAAGGCAAAGAAGCCGACAGGCTGTTGCTGACGTGGGAGCAGCGGCGGTGGCTGCGCGGCCGTTTTACCACGGAAATGGGGCGTATGGTTGGCATCGCGCTTCCGACCGGAACACAAATCGAGTCAGGCCAGATACTTTGGATCGGTGCCGAATGGTATTTGACAATGGAGGCTGCAGTTGAGTCTTTGCTAGTTATTCAGCCCGAAGATCAACAACAAGCGATCCTCACGGCCTTCGAAATTGGCAACCTACATTTTCCGCTTGCACTCGATGCCCACGGGATCCTCGTGCCGGATGATTCGGCCATGGTCCAATTGCTCAAGCGAATCGGCGTACGTTGGGAGAGGCGCCGCGCCGCGTTCCAGCCCGCTGGAAAGGCTCGCCCCCATGAAGCCTGAGACCTTCGTTGGCCTTCTGCAATTCAGTGATGGGCTGTTCCCCGTGGGCTCCTACGCGCACTCCTTCGGTCTCGAGTCCTACGCTGCAGCGGGAACAATTCGCGACGCCAATGATGTCCAGTCCTTCCTACTTTCGTATCTGCAGGGTTCCGTCGCACCCACCGATGTTGTCGCTGTGCTCGCATCATGGAAAGTGGCACTTCGTGAGCAGCCTCCGGGAATGGAGGAGTGCCTCAACATCGACCGACGTCTCGATGCTATGAAGCTAGCTGGCGAAGCCCGTGACGCCAGCCGGCAAATGGGAAGGCAGGTATTGCGCATTGCAACCAATTTGGGTGAGCCTTTTGCCTCACATGGATTGACAGCCGATCTTTTGCGGGCGGTCGAAAATGAAGAGACGCCGGGCCATCACGCGATGGCGTTCGGCGCCGTCGGTGGCGTCATTGGATGGCTCGAATTTGATATGGCTAGCGCTTACCTCTATTCCACCTGCGCGGGATTGGTCGCGGCAGCGCTACGCTTATTGCCGCTCGGGCAGCTGGCAGGACAGCGAATCCTTTGGGCTATGGGCCCATACATCGTCAGGCTCGCGGAGGAAATCCAGGGTAAAGACATGGCTGAAATCTGGAGTTTCGCGCCAGCGATTGAAATTGCCGCCATGCGCCATGCAATGCTGGACGCGAGGCTGTTCCGATCATGATTACGAAACCTCTCAAGATTGGCGTAGGGGGTCCAGTAGGATCGGGCAAGACAGCACTTGTCGAAGCACTTTGCACCCGCTTTTGGCCAAGTAACAGCCTCGCGGTCATAACAAATGATATTTACACCCGCGAGGACGCCGACTTTCTAGTGCGTCGTCAAGTGCTCCCTCCAGAGCGAATCATCGGAGTGGAGACTGGTGGGTGCCCACATACCGCAATCCGCGAAGATGCTTCCGTCAACCTCGAAGCTTGCGCAGTGTTGATTCGCCGATTTCCTGGGCTCGACCTCTTACTGATCGAGAGCGGCGGAGACAACTTGGCCGCAACATTCAGCCCGGAACTCGTTGACGCCACGATTTACGTTATCGACGTAGCCGAGGGTGATAAAATTCCGCGAAAAGGAGGCCCAGGAATCACCAACTCCGGACTTCTAGTCATCAACAAGATCGATTTAGCTCCCTACGTTGGCGCCAGCCTTGAAGTGATGGAGCGAGATACCATGCGCATTCGCGGAGGAAAGCCCCACGTCTTCACCAACCTCAAAGACGGTACAGGAATGGATTTCGTCACCGAATGGATCCGGCGAGATCTGCTCTTCGAATCATGAACGAGTCGGGCGCGACGGCTTCCTCGACTTGCGGTTTGAGCACCGTCACGGGAGAACCATTCTTGGGCGTTGCCGCTTCAGGCTGCCTTTGCAGGTCCTCACTCCGGCCGAGCTCGCCGACGGCACAGCTTATCTGATGCTGCTCAACCCGACGGGCGGACTTGTCGGCGGTGATTTTTTGTTTACGCGAATCATTCAGGAAGCCGACACCCACGTCTGTTTGACGACGCCGTCCGCAACGCGAGTTTACCGTACTCGAGACCAACCGGCCACCCAGGAAACCCGGATCCAGCTCGGAGAACGAGCTTCACTCGAATTTCTTCCCGACCATGTCATTCCCCATCGGAGTTCGAATTTGCATCAATCGCTGCGCGTCGAAATGGGTCGTGGCAGCCGTGCTATTTTTTGGGATGCCTTGTCGGCAGGACGCCTAGCTCACGGCGAACGATGGAACTTTGCTGAGGTCGATTCAAGTACGGAAATTTCCCTGTGCGGCCGGCCCGTGGTACTCAACCGCACCAAAATTTGCCCGATTGACCTCGATCCCAAACGATTGGGGTTCGCCGAAGAATTTAACTACTTAGCTACGCTTACCATTGTGGCCGATGGGTTCAATAGCTGGAAGGAGACGGTCATGGCGATGGACGCGGAGTTGCAGAATATGCCACAAATTTATGGCGGCGTGAGCATGCTGGCGAGCGGCGGGTGCGTTGTCAAATTACTCGCCCGCACGGCGTCGGATCTGGTGCGCGCGCAGATAACACTGTGGGGGCGCGCTCGGCAGAAAGTTTTCGGATCTTTCCCCGTCGATCTCCGAAAGTATTGAGCCCGTGGATTACCGTCAGGCCATCACGATTCGCATGACACCTACATGACACCACTCTGCCACCTGCGAAATCGCTGTGACGTGGACTTATTCACGCCGGTCGACCGCTTGGTGCTCCGGGGTGTCCTTGACCAATGCTAACTCCGCGCGACTGCCAAGATTGCCATTCGCTTCCTAGTCACGTCCGGGGGACAAATCAGTTCCGATACTATCGGGAGTCGGGACGCTCGATGCTGTTCCGCGAATCAGGATCTCGCAAATTCAAGAAGTGACTTGACGTCGTTCTCGTTCGCATCGAGCGCTCGCAGCGCAGCCAGATAGGCGGCGCGCGCGCCCTTCCGCAACAAGGTTCGCTCCCGCGCCCCAGGAAAACTCCTCTTGCCCGTTTTTTACGGCAATTACGTCCGTAATCATGCGCGCGTGCCGGCCGTTTCCGTTTGCGAACGGATGGATTTTCGAAACAAGTTGGTGATGGAATCGAATCATGCATTCGTCGATTGGAAGGGAATAATGATTGTTTGCGGGGCCTGATGCGGTCGCCTAAAGTTCAACTGTGAACAGGAAAAAACACGTTTACATGACACTATGATTTTCTGGAAGCAAATGGTGAGAATGCAACTTCATAAATGCTTGAATGCAAGAGAGTTGGCTCCCCGGGCTAGATTCGAACTAGCAACCCTTCGGTTAACAGCCGAATGCTCTACCGTTGAGCTACCGGGGATCATCCCCATTTTCTGATGTTTACGCGGCGGTTGCAAGCCGAAGCTGGGGGACCTGGGGGACATGACCTGTAACAATCGCGGAGAATAACATCTATATACGAGGGCAAGCGGCCGATCCAATTTCGCTGTTAACTTGTCAGCGAACTTCAGTTTAGCTCGCTTGTCAGCATCAGATCAAATTCCTTCACCCGTCCTTGTCACCTTGGCAGACCATGGGCTCGAATCCCTAGAACGACTAACATCCTAGTTCTCAACAGCTTGCACAGCGACGAGCATTCGGTTCGCGACCGAATGGTTGCCGCGCGAAGCAGAACAGTGCCAGTGCGAGCTGTTGAACGTTAGAACGATAAGCCTTTGCTGCGATTTTTTGGCGGTGAGGAAATGCCTTTGGTTCTTCTATTTACATCTCTTTTCTGCTAGAATTACGTTCGTCATATTTTGTCATAATGATTGTCTTCGACGCATCTACGCTGATCCTGATCGCAAAGGCCGATCTTCTTGACCTATTTCTGACCAGCATTACCGTATCAGTAGCCATTCCCGGTGAGGTTGAGAAGGAATGCTGCAGTTCCAAGAAAGCGTTGGATGCAATAATCATTCAGAAGGCGCTGGACGAATCAAGAATCGAGGTCCTCACTGTCAGGAATCGTCGGCTCGTTGCGAAATTACAGACAGATTTCAGCCTGGGCAGGGGCGAAGCCGAAGCCATCGCACTAGCGCTGGACGAAAAGGCCCAGATCGTCGGCATCGACGACAAGAACGGGATCGATGCCTGCAAAGTGCTGGGCATTGCGTTCACGACGGCTGTGGGCATTCTGATTCGAAGCCGGGAAAAAGGATTGCTTGAAAAGCCCGATGCCATTGCCAAACTTGCGCTGCTGGCAAAGTACGGGCGCTACAAACATTCAATTATCGAGGATGCAAGACTGAAATTGGAGGCAAAGCCATGAGCAAGACGATGAGCATCCGTATGGATCGCGACAACTATGAGTTTCTTCACGAAATCACAAAGGAAGAGCGGAGTGACTTGTCCAAGGCTGTTCGGGACCTGGTCACTCGGGGAAGAATCTTGCTCGCTGTTGAGAGATACAAGAAAGGAGAGGCTTCCCTCGGCAGGGCTGCGGAGCTTGCCGGGCTTCCTCTGGGGCAGATGATCACGATCCTGACAGAATTTGGAGTAGAGAGCAGGCTAGAAAAGGATGACTACCTCCAAGGGCTTAGGAATCTCCATAAAGTATGGTGATCACTCGCGGGAGATGGAGCTCTGCGTCACCAGTATACTCTCGGTGTCCGCGTGCCACAGGGCGATAACCTGCGCCTGGCATTGCTGCGGAAATAACCGAGTTACTTCCGGCTAGCGACAATCCACCCAATTTCCGGTAGCCGGACTCTCCAGGCGGGACCGCCTTGGTCTTTTTCGGGAACAATCAGGATCGACCCAGGATCATCTTCCCTGATGCCAGCCGGTTGGTCAGTCAAAAGGCCGGCTAGCGCAATGATCTGTTGATCGTCTACAATTGTAGGCAATCTAGGCATATGGCAAAGCCGACCGATCTTGTCCAAGGCACTCTCGATCTCTTGATCCTCAAGACCATCTCGCTCGAACCTAAACACGGCTGGGCCATCGCCAAGCGCATCCAACAGGTTTCACAAGAAGCTCTCCAGATCCAGCAGGGGTCCCTGTACCCGGCGCTACACCGGCTGGAACAGCAGGCCTGGATCAAGGCCGAGTGGCGTCCGACTGAGACCGGGCGAATGGCGAAGTTCTACTCCCTTACACGTTCAGGACGGAAACAACTGGAAAGGGAATTGGCAAGCTGGGTTAGGCTGTCGACGGCCATCAACATCGTGGTCCAGGAGGCTTAGCAATGCGGATGTTAGACAAAGTCCGTTTGCGGCTTCGGTCGCTGTTCCGCCGTCCGAATGTCGAGTTCGAGCTCGAAACCGAACTTCGTTTCCACCTGGATCAGCTCATTGAAGAGAACATTTCATCCGGTATGCCGCCCGAGGAGGCCCGCCGGGCCGCGCAGCGCATGATCGGAGGCATCGCGCAATGCAAGGAGGAGTGCCGGGATATGCTCCGCGTAAACTTTGTCGAGGATCTTGTACAAGATGTACGTTACACGATTCGATCTTTAGCGAAGAGTCCAGGGTTCACAGGAGTTGTCGTCGCCACGCTGGCGCTTGGGATCGGAGCAAACATTGCCATTTTCACGATCGTGCATGGAGTGCTGCTGCGGCCCCTCGACTATCCAAAACCCGATCAGCTGATGTATCTGACGGCAGAAGCTCCGGCCATTGGGGGCACCGGAAGTGCGCTCTCTGCGCCAGAGTACATCGAGTTCCGCCAGATGAACCGGTCGTTCGCGGCGGTTGGCGCTTATTCGACCGGCGGCGCGGCGTACACAACCGGCGAGGTCAACCTCACGACCGGGGATCGACCTCTGCGGGTGCGCTCGATCTCCGTCGATGCACATTTGCTCAAAGCGCTCAGTATTCAGCCGGAGCAGGGACGCTTCTTTAGTGACGAAGAAACTGCGCGTTGGACTGGGACGCTACCGCCACCGATCGCAATTCTCTCCCACGAATTGTGGCGAACAGCATTTGGACAACGACCGCTCGTTGGACTAAAGGTGGAAATCGAAGGCCGCCCCCACGAAATCGTTGGCATTATGCCACCCGGGGCCGACGTCATGGATAACCACACCCAGGTTTGGTTGCCCCTCTGGCTTCATCCGAATATGGCCCGGCAACGCGAGGCCCATGTCCTCTACGTCATTGCGCGACTGAAAGATGGCGTCACCGCCGAGGTGGCACAGACGGAGCTGAGTGCATTCCTCGAAAACTGGGGCGATCATGTCGGCACGACAGACCATGTGCCCACGAACCGTCCCCTGCGCTCAGTAGACCACACCCTCCAATTGCGGGCGTTACAGGATGCGATCGTTGGGAATGCCAGCCGCCCGATCTGGGTTCTGCAGGCCGCCGTGGGATTCGTGCTGCTCATCGTCTGCGCGAATCTCGCGAACTTGGTGATGGCTCGCGCCGGGTCACGCAGACGTGAGTTTGTACTGCGCATTGCTCTCGGCGCCAGCCGCGGCCGGCTGCTCCGGCAGTCGGTAACCGAAGGTGCGGTGATGTCCGTAGCCGGTGGCATTCTGGGTCTTTGGCTAGCCAGCGCTGGCGTCCGGGAGCTAATCCGTGCTTACCCGACTAGCATCCCACGGCCGAGTGAGCTTACGATTAATTTGCCCGTTCTGCTGGTTGCGCTCGGCCTCTCGACTGGGACTGCCCTGCTTTTCGGATTCGTGGCGCTCGGGCGCGGGAGAACGAGTAGCATGGCGGCTGCACTCAAGGAGGGCGCAAGGGGTTCCAGCGGTGCCTGGCGTCATTACGGCCGTCGTGGACTCGTGATAGCCCAAGTCGCTTTCGCGGTGATGCTGGTTATCGGAACGGGTTTGCTAGTTCAGACAGTCTACAACCTCACGAGGATCGATGCAGGATTTGACCGGTCGCGGCTGGTGACGTTCTCGATGACATTGCCAATGGCGAATTCAGAGCCCGACACACGCGCGCAGGCATATCAACGCGTCCTCGACAGGCTTCGCTACGTACCGGGCGTGCTGGGAACGGTTGCCATGTCGGGTCTGCCGCCGAATCGAACTCCAGATGCGATCGCTACTCCTATCGAGAACTACACCTCCGACGATGGGAGGCCCTTTGCAATCATCGACTACTACCAATTCGTCATGGGCGACTATTTCGGGACGATGGGCATCCCGATCGTCGCCGGCCGCGGCTTCGAGCGAACCGACACCGCGTCGCAAGGCAAGGTAGCCATCGTCAATGAGACTTTGGCGAAAAGGATCTGGAAGGGGCAGAGCCCGATTGGCCATCGTCTGCGGCCTCCGGGTGGTTCGTTTGGCGCTAGCGATGATGTCTGGCATACGGTGATCGGAGTAGCCAAGGACGTCAGGCAACGCGGGGTGGAGCGCCCGGCAGGAACTGAACTTTACGTATCCCTTGACCAGCACGGCGTCGCTCCGCCGAGTATGAATGTGGTGATGCGGACGACGCTGCAACCGGCGGCGCTGTCAGGGACGATTCAGCGAGTGGTTCGGGAAGTGGACGCCGCGGTTCCCGTCGTGCGGCTTCGCGACATGGATTCGGTGTTCGCCGAATCGATTCGCCGGCCGAGACTTCTGGCGCAGCTATTGGGCGCTTTTGCAGGACTGGCGCTTCTATTGGCAGCCATCGGCACTTACGGTGTGCTCTCCTACATGGTTACCGAGCGGCGGCGCGAGATCGGCATTCGGGTCGCCCTCGGTGCAACTCGCTCCCACGTGCTCACACAGATCATGAAGCAGGGACTTCAGGTCACGGCGTTGGGTGTCACCATTGGCCTTGCAGGTGCACTTGCCGTAAATCGGCTGATTGCGTCGCTTCTGTTTGGTGTGCAACCGACAGATATTGTGACGATCGCCTTTGTGATCGCGACGATTACGGCCGTGGCGGTGGTCGCCAGTTGGCTGCCGGCGTGGCGCGCATCGCGGCTAGACCCGAACGTCGTGCTCAGAGATGAGTAACAGCTGAGGCGCTCTATTACGCCATGCTATTTTCCTGGGTGGATCGTTGGTATGGGGAAGGTGAGGCCTGTGAAACTGCGTTACCGGAAACTGAACGGACTTCGGCTCAGACTGATTGCCGAGCGGATGACGGGCAAACGTGAAGTAATCCCAAGGTAAAATTTACCGACCATGTAATCACAAGCGCATGGACGCCCCGTCAACTCTACTTCACGGGTATGCGCTTTCCCCTTGTCAAACTAGGAGAGCATTTGTTAGACTCCTAGCTAGACTAGGAGAGGCCATCGACTGTGGGAAAAACCGCGGAACTACTCCCAGGCACATTGGATATGCTGATCCTCAAAGCGGTGTCTTTGAAACCCCTACATGGATACGGAGTGTTGCTGCGCATCCGCCAGATCTCGAAGGACGCGCTTGAGATTCCACAGGGGTCTTTATATCCAGCCCTTTACCGGTTGGAGCACGACGATCTCATCGCCGCCGAATGGGGACAGAGCGAGAACAACCGCCGGGCGAAATACTACCGCTTAACCGCCGCGGGGCGTCGCCGCTTGCGCGACGAAACGGCTGGCTGGAACCGACTGGCGTCTGCGATTGCCGCGGCCTTGAATACGACATCGGAAGAGGTGTGAGGTGTTCAAGCGCTTGCGTTCTCTGTTTCGTGTTCTAACTCGGCGGCGTGATTTTGAAGACGGTATGACCGAAGAATTGCGCTTTCACATCGAGCAATATGCCGATGACCTGGTGCAATCCGGCATGTCACCGGAAAAAGCGGCCCGTCAGGCGCGGATGGAGTTCGGCAGCCTTGAAAGTGCCAAGGGTGATTGTCGCGAAGAACGCGGCCTTCACCTGTTCGATGAGTTTCGTAGAGAGCTAAGCTATGCAGTTCGATTGCTGCGAAAGACGCCCGGATTCACGGCTACTGCTCTCCTGACCCTCGCCGTTTGTCTGGGCGCTAACCTGACGATTTTTGCCGTAATCGACTCGGTCCTGCTCCGACCACTACCGTTCCCCGACTCCAACCGGCTCATGACGATATTCAATACGTATCCGAAAGCGGGCGTCGAGCGCGACGGTTCGTCACTGACCAACTACTACGAACGCCGTGGTCATATTCCCGCCTTTACCTCGCTCGCGATCTATAGTTATGGCACGGAGATTATCGGTGAGCCTGGCTCAACGGAACGCGAGCAGACCATGCGAGTATCTCCGGATTTTTTCACTACGCTTGGGCTCGGCCCGGTGATCGGACGCACTTTCACAGAGGAGGAAACCACTTCTCAGACCGACCACGTTGCCATTCTTTCCGACGCTTTTTGGCGGCAACGATACAACGCCGATCCCAATGTGATCGGAAAGCAAATTCGTGTAAACAGCGTCCCCAGAACTGTGATTGGCGTCTTACCTCCCGCCTTCCGCTTTCTCTCTTCCGATGCTCGGGTGTTTCTCCCTCTTGCATCGCGCCCTGAAGATCGCACGCCATTGAGACGGCATTCCGGCGGAAACGTCATCCAAATGATCGCCCGGCTTAAGCCGGACGCTACTCTCCAACAGGCCCAGTCTCAGCTCGACGCGCAGAACGCGGCGTTGGAGGTAGACGATCCCCAGGCCAAAATGATCGCCGATGCGGGCTTCCGTTCCTTAGTGGTGTCCTTGCAGGCCGACCATGTCGCCGCAATACGTCCCACGCTACTTTTATTACAAGCAGGCGCGATTGCGCTTCTCTTAATTGGCGCAGTCAACCTTGTAAACCTGCTTCTCGTCCGCGCCAGCGGTCGAGTGAAAGAATTGGCCGTTCGCCAGGCGCTGGGAGCAAGTCGGGGATACGTCGTGAGCGAAGTGGTCGTCGAAACTACCTTGCTCACCTTAGCTGGAGGACTGCTCGGACTCGCCGTCGGCTATGGCGGAATTCACCTCTTGCGCGTGTTGGGTGCTGATCGCCTGCCCTTGGGAAGTCGCATCGCCTTTGATATGCGCTTGGCGTTAGTCTCCCTGGTAACAGCCGTCATCATGGGCATCGTGTTCGCAGCGCCTGTTGCGTGGTTCAATCTTCGACGCCATCTGGGTAATGCCCTCCAATCGGAGAGCCGAGGTGGAACGAGTGGCCGCGCCCCTCAATTCCTGCGTCATAGCTTCGTCGTCTCTCAGATTGCCTTGGCATTCATGCTGTTGGCTGGAGCAGGTCTGCTCGGGCTCAGTCTTCAACGCGTGATGGCCGTTTCTCCGGGCTTCCAGTCCGACCACATTCTCACCGGGCAAATCTTGCTTCCATGGGCAGACTATTCGGACGTGGCTCGCCTTGCATTCATTGAAAAGCTGTTGGACAACGTCAGCCACCTGCCGGGAGTGTTGTCCGCAGGCGTGGTTAACAATGTGCCCTTCAGCGGCCACAACGGCAAGAGCGCCGCCAACGTAGCGGGGCACGTTCTCCGCCCTGGTGAATCAGCGCGTGGGCACTACTCTTACGGCGTCGCGGGCGACTACTTTCGCGCTATGGGCTTCTCCTTGCGGGCAGGACGTTTCCTCACCGTTGACGATTCACGCCGTTCCGAGCGAGTCTGCGTTGTGGATGAAGACTTCGCACGATATTACTGGCCGAACGCCAGCGCGATTGGCCAACGTTTGTGGGACGGCTCTGAAGCGGGGAAGGATGCCGAAGCTTTCACTGTCGTCGGCGTTGTGGGCGGTGTGAAACAAGCGGGGCTCACCGAAGACGAAGCCCAGGGCGCGATTTATTATCCCTATGCTTTCCGCATCGACGCTAGCTTCTTCGTCGGCGCCCGCACGAGTCTTCCACCGGAATCGCTCGGGTTGGGGCTGCAAAAGGTAGTTCGGCAAATCGACCCCGATATACCGGTCAATGACCTCCGGTCGATGGAAACCCGCATAGCCGATAGCCTTGTCGCTCGCCGTTCGCCGGCCCTGCTGGCTGGTCTATTCTCTTGCATAGCGCTGTTGCTCACGGCCGTCGGCACTTACGGGGTGTTGAGTTACGCCGTAGCGCGGCGTCGCCGCGAAATTGGTCTGCGCATGGCCTTGGGTGCGCAGCCGGGGCAGATCCGCAGTCAGTTTTTTTATCTTTCCTTACGCCTTCTCGCTGGCGGAACTGCATTGGGCTTCATCGGAGCGTGGCTGACGGGCCAAGCCATGCAGGCGGTGCTTTTCCATGTGCCGGCTCTTAACCTGGCGATCCTCGCAGGTGCCATGTGCGTGATGGGATTGGTCTCTCTCGCCGCTTGCCTGCTGCCATCTCACCGCGCCGCGCGGATATCCCCAATGGATGCTCTCGCCGAGGAGTAGACAGCCCGCCCAACCCTTCGCGCTAGCGTGCAGGGTCATTAGTCGCAGTGTGCGATTCAGCGCGAGTGACGGACAAGCCTGAAGTTATCGGCCCAGATTCTCAGCTTCTTGTTTGCCGACTCGGAAGGCAGCACAAGAATTATTTGTCTCAGCGATCCTACGCGGGACGTGGAACTCTAAGCAAGCCTACGGCTAAGGTCAGTACTGATATCGCCAGGATGACAGCTCCGATGTAGATCAGAGACATAGTTCCGTTCGGTTGAGTCGCAGTCGGCGATAGTATAGAGGAAAAGAATCCAGCGGAGATGAGAATCGCCGAAAGCGGCATACCGATTCGAACCAACCAGATCAGCGGCGACGGAAGAACCGCGGCATCCGCAAGCATCTGACAAACAAGGGAGAGAATCACAATCACGCCTGCATGGGCGTGTCCGGCGCGAAAGAAATTCTGACGCAAGGGATTCTCCATATATCCGCTGCCTCTATTCACCAGTGAGGTTAATAGAAAATACCCGCCGTACTGAATTGTCGGGACTGTGATGAGGATGATTCCGGATAACACTCTGGCTTCGCGAGTCATAGGTTCTCCTGGCAAGCTTTTATTTTCGAAGCAAAAAAGCCCGGTAGTCGGCCCTCCCTTAATGTTTTCAGATAAAGCCACCGGTGAGCGACTTGTTGCCGTCGAAGATCGCCTGAAAATCCTCAAGAGCTGATGAAGGTGATGTGGTAGTCGCGCAGCCTTCTCAACTCTTACAACTATCTCGACCTCGTTCCCAAAAAGGCCGCGATGAGGATAGCCAGCCCTTCATCATGTCATGGGTTCGCCATCACGATCGCTACGCGGATAGGTACTTAGCCGATGCGGAATATTTGAGCACCCTCCAGCGGCCCTGGCCTGTCGAACACACCACATGCTATAAACGGCCGATGCGCCTACACGATTAGGCACCCCGACCCGCGCACGTTAAATGGCTCCTCGATTCTGACCCGGCCATCCGCTGGCAGGTCATGAGGGACCTCACCGGTGAAGCGCCCAACACGATTGCGGCCGAGCGGTCGCGCGTTGCAACCGAAGGCTGGGGAGCCCAATTGCTCGCCCGCCAATCTCCTGCTGGCCACTGGGGCGACGGGCCGAAGTGGGACCTTATTGCCCTCTACAGCCTCGTCGTTTTGATGGACCTCGGCCTCGACCCCGCCAGCAAGCAGGCTCGCAAAATGATCCACCGCGTCGACAAGCGGCTCGTGTTTAAGCCGCTCAACAACCGGCCCTACCTGCACGGCGAAACGGAGCCGTGCATCAACGGCAGAATCCTCGGCATCGGTTCGTATTTCAAAGAGCCGAACGACGCACTGGCCAAGCAACTCCTCGGCGAGCAGCTCGAAGATGGCGGCTGGAACTGCGAAGCATGGCCGTTCTTATCGCCGAAGCGCCCTCCCAGCCGGCGCTCTTCGTTCCACACCACCATCTGCGTGCTCGAAGGACTGCTCGAATACGAACGGGCAGGGCGCAAATCGGCGGCCGTGACTAAGGCCCGCAAGAGGGGTGAAAACTATCTGCTCGAGCGGCGCATGTTCCGCTCGCTTCGCACTGGCAAAGTCATCGACAAACGCTGGCTGCGGTTCTCGTTCCCGACGTTTTGGCACTACGACGTCTTGCGCGGGCTCGATTATCTGCGAAATGCAGGAATCAAACCCGACAGCCGCGTCGGTGAAGCCATCAAAATCGTGATGGAGCGCCGCCACCAGAATGGGCGCTGGCCGCTGAACCTCCTTCATCCCGAACATATTCCATTGGAGATCGAGACCGAAGTCGGCAGCGCAAGCCGCTGGAACACACTGCGCGCTCTCCGAGTCCTGCGTTGGTACGACAACTCAAAGTGATAGCTATGACTTGGGCATGCTCGCGCTATACCTTGCGCCAGAAAGTTGCCCCGAATTTGCCAATCGGAGCAGATCACGGGCAACCCTGAAGTTATTGACCAGGTCGGACGACGCTGTCCCGTGGAGGAAATGCGGTGCGAAGGTTGTTCTGCATGCCACTTGGGTGCAGCACAGCGTCACCTCGCAGCCAGGGGAAGCAGCTAATGGCGGGGGACATATGGGGGACAAGAATTACGTATTTGGGGATGATCCAGAAGCTGTTAACTGACGCCAGAGAAACGAGTTATGTGATGTGAAGTTCTCTATTAACAGCCGAATGCTCTACCGTTGAGCAACCGGGGATCCGCAGAACACATTGGTTTCAATTCTAATACAGCCAAGAGAATCAAGCCACTTCGCGGTCCAGCTTAACTTGTCCGCCATTTTGATCTCGACGAGGATCTTCCTGAGAGTGTACATCCGCAATCTGAATTGCGTCTGGCGCGTGCTCGATGCAAAATCG
>Ga0209155_1000280_pt1 | contig 23595 bp, 30 predicted proteins | sample GraSoiAngelo_122_FD_185879 | JGI IMG/M metagenome (GOLD analysis project Ga0209155, IMG submission 185879) | Grasslands soil microbial communities from the Angelo Coastal Reserve, California, USA - 14_0927_02_20cm (SPAdes) (version 2) | ecosystem: Environmental > Terrestrial > Soil > Grasslands ... | reverse complement strand
CGTATCCTTACGCTGGTGTTCCGTGGTTTAGCACGGAATTTGGGCGAGACGGAATTATTACCGCGCTCCAGTGCATGTGGTTCGATCCCACCCTCGCGCGCGGCGTCCTGGCGTACCTAGCTGGTACGCAAGCGGATGCAGAGAACGCCGAGCAAGATGCACAACCAGGCAAAATCCTTCATGAAACACGCGCGGGCGAGATGGCCGTCTTGGGCGAGATTCCGTTCAAGCGTTATTACGGAACGATCGACGCAACCCCACTTTTCATCATTCTTGCCGGCGCGTACTACAGGCGCACCGGTGACCGCGCATTTGTCGAGTTAATTTGGCCGAACGTGGAGCGAGCGCTCGCATGGATCGATCATTATGGCGACATCGATGGCGACGGCTTTGTGGAATATACTCGCAGATCGAAACTTGGGCTTATTCATCAAGGCTGGAAGGACTCTCACGATGCAGTTTTCCACGCGGACGGCACTTCTGCCGAGGGACCAATCGCTCTGTGCGAAGTGCAAGGCTACGTTTACGCTGCAAAGCTGGCGGCGGCCGCATTGGCTGAACTCTTCGGCGATGATGCACGGGCGCGTGATTTGTCGAAGCAAGCCAAAACCCTCCGCCAACGATTCGAAGAGAGTTTCTGGTGTGATGAGCTTTCCACCTACGCGCTTGCGCTCGATGGCAGGAAGCAACCCTGCAGGGTCCGCACGTCGAACGCGGGTCATTGCCTTTTTGCCGGAATCACATCCGCAGAGCATGCGCGTCGTATTGCTGCGACACTGACACATGAAACGTGCTTCTCCGGTTGGGGAATTCGGACAGTCGCTACCAGCGAGGCGCGTTACAATCCGATGTCGTATCACAACGGATCGGTCTGGCCCCATGACAACTCGTTAATCGCCGCCGGGTTCGCCCGCTACGATCTGAAAGAATCAGCAGCGATCATCCTAGCCGGTCTGCTCGATGCGAGCCTGTTCTTTGATCTGCACCGTCTTCCCGAGCTGTTTTGCGGTTTCCCCAGACGCCCCGGTGAAGCCCCGACGTTGTATCCTGTAGCTTGTGCTCCACAATCCTGGGCGTCGGCCGCTGTGTTTCTTCTGCTAGAAGCTTGCCTGGGCCTGAGCGTTTCGGCTTCGGAACGAAGACTGACGTTCTCGAAGCCGGTCTTACCGCGTTTCCTCAAGCAGGTGACGATCCGTGGTTTAAAGGTAGCCGCCGGACGCGCGGATCTTTTGCTTACCAGACACGACGCCGGAGACGTCGGCGTCAATGTGCTTCGGCGTGAAGGAGCGTTGGACGTCGTTGTTTTGAAGTAGTCCCGTTTTTGAATTGCGCTTGTTCGCACGACGCAGGCAAATATGGTGAAGAAGTGAAAGCAAAGGTCATCGTCATGCCGAAGGCTGCCGTGCTCGATCCTCAGGGTAATGCGGTGCGTGATGCCATGCGGCACCTGGGAATGCCGGAAGTCCGCAGCGTTAGAATTGGGAAATACATGGAGATAGATATCGATGGGCAAAATGGTGATCTTGAAACGCGATTGCGCGGTCTTTGTCGCGATTTGCTTTCAAATCCGGTCATTGAAGATTACCAGTTGAAAAAAGCGGAGGACGAAGAGGAAAGGAAAATGCCCAACTCTCAACTGCGCAAATCAAAGGCAAGGAAACGAAAATGAAGGCGCTGCGATATTTTTTCTGCGTTGTGTTGCCACCGCTTGCCGTGCTGTTGACGGGTCGCATCGCCAGTTTCTTTCTCAGCCTCGTTTTGACGTTGCTGGGCTGGATTCCAGGAGTTATTCACGCTTGCCTGGTCGTCAATGATTATCACGCGGAGCAGCGTGCTGCGGCGCACTGAATTGATGATGAGATTCGCGGTCGTCCAGTTTCCCGGTTCAAATTGCGATCAGGATTGCGTTGCGGCGATTAATGGACTCGACGGATTGCACGCCGAATACGTTTGGCACAAGGAAACCTCGCTGGACGATTTTGAAGCAATTGTGCTGCCGGGTGGCTTTGCATACGGCGATTACCTGCGTTGCGGCGCCATTGCTCGCTTTTCGCCGATCATGAAGGCGGTGATTAGTGAGGCGGGCGCTGGGAAGCTTGTCCTCGGGACATGTAACGGATTCCAAGTTTTATGCGAGGCCGGTCTGCTACCGGGCGCGCTGGTTCGCAATCGCTCGTTGCGTTTCGTGTGTGACATGGTCAATACCCGCGTAGAAGTAGATGACTCACCATTCACTCACGGTTGCCCAAAGGGGACCCTTCTCCGACTGCCGGTAGCCCATGGCGAAGGCTGTTTCTACGCAGACGCAGCGACGTTGCGCGAGCTGAACGCAAATCGACAAGTGATTTTGCGTTACACTGACAACAAAGGTTGCATTGTGCCGGAAGCAAATCCAAATGGGTCGATCGAAAACATCGCAGGCGTCTGCAGTCGCGAGCGAAACGTGTTTGGCCTCATGCCTCATCCTGATCGTGCATCGGATGCGCGACTTGGCAGTATGGATGGTGCGAAGATCTTCCGCTCAATGGTGCAAAGTATCAGTGCGAGTCGTGCGGCGCGCAGATCAGAGCGCGTCAAGCAGGTTGCGTGAGCCTTTTCGTCACCGGGACGGACACGGGTGTAGGCAAGACGTATACTGCCACCCGGCTTTTGCAGCTATTGCGCGCATCGGGCGCGTCCTGTGCGGGGATGAAACCGATCTGCTGCGGAGACCGTCGAGATGCAGAGCTTCTCCTAGCCTCTGGTTGTGACGGTCTGACAATCGAAGAAATCAATCCGGTTTGGTTAAAGACGCCTGCGGCGCCTATCGTGGGCAGCTTGGTTGAGAAAACGAATATCCATATCGAAAATATACTCGCTGCTTTTCATGCTCTTCAGAACCGGGTTGAACACGTCATCGTCGAAGGGGCAGGTGGCTGGATGGTACCGATTCGTCCTGATTATTTCATCAGTGACCTGGCTGTCGCGATGGAGCTGCCAGTCCTGGCGGTCGCATACAATCGGCTCGGTTGCCTCAATCATGCGGCGCTTACTGTCCAAAGCATCGTGGGACACGGACTCCCTTGTGTGGGGCTCGTGTTGAACAACGCGCAAGATATCGGCGACATAGCGGCTCTGACCAATGCCGACATTCTCAGAAAAATTCTGGATGTTCCAGTGCTCTGCGGACTAGGGAAAAACCTTACAGAATTGCCTGTTGACTGGCGACTTATGCTAGATTCGACAATCGACTCCTAGCGTGTCGCGTCGATACAGAGTTGTAAAAAAAACGAACACTTTCCTCGGGATTCTGTGTGCGCTCCTACCGGGAAATGAGATTGGCATCCCTGTTGCTCTCTTTATCCCGAAAAATCGCTTATTTTTATGCTCTTACAAAAAACCTTACACATGAGTCAACCGGTGCCAGAGTGTAAAGCACGTCTTGCCAGCATTCAGTCATATCGGCGGCAGTTTCTGATGGTCACGCGAGCAACTGTCACTTCGTCCAAGACGGTCGATTTCAGCTTCCGAGGCCCGCTGGGCTTCGAAGCTCATACAGTGCTCTTGTCGGTCGAGAGCGACTCACCTGACCAATACGCATTCGAGTCCGTCGGCGGAAATATTGCGCTGATGGGCATCGTTGATTTTGCTGAGATTCGACCAAATTGCACCGAAGTCACGCTAGCGGTTCACTACGACATCAAGAATAAGCTGTTTGCCTGGCTGGATCGGCGCTTGCATTTTGTCGACAATTTTGTCACCGCCGAACTGCGCAGTATCCGTGCGCACTTTGAAGGCATCGCTGCTAGTTACCTGGATCACGCGCGCGTTATGCCGATGTTCCAAACGGCCACCGCCTGACAAAGCCAGTACCTGAAATAGTGGAATGCCGTTCGCGCCGCGTTGCGCGCGCTCTGGATCAGTGCACTCGCACCGCGTGTTTTCTATCGAGGCGAAGAGTTTGACCTGACTTAACGGTAAGCGTGGCTTTAGGGTCGCGAATTTTCGCTCCGTCGATTTCTACGCTTCCCTGTTTAATCAGTCGCGAGACTTCGCTGTGCGATTTTTCCAGATTGAATACTTCCCGATAAATCTTCGAAACGAGCGTCACCGCTGGTAGATCCTCTCCTGAAATCACTGGAAACGCCGGCAGATCGGCGTGTTCCAAATCGCGTTTGCTGAAGCGGATATTCCACTCATCGAGCGTTTTTTGAGCAACAGCAGTCGAGTGGTACGTCTGAACAATCTCGAACGCGAGCTGCTTCTTGGCTTCGAGCGGATGCACTTCAACCGGTGGAGTGCGTCCCAGGAGCAAGTCATAATATCGCGCCATCAAAGCGTCCGAGATGCTCATCAGTTTTCCGAACATCTCAGAGGCCGGTTCGTTAATTCCGACAAAGTTGCCGAGGCTCTTACTCATTTTCCTGGAGCCATCCAACCCCTCGAGAATCGGGAGCAGAAAAACAACCTGCTGCGGCAATCTTTCCTCTTTTTGGAAATCGCGCCCGATTAAGATGTTGAAGAGCTGGTCCGTTCCCCCAAGTTCCACGTCAGCCTTTACCATTACTGAATCCCAGCCCTGCATGATTGGATATTGAATTTCGTGAGCGCGAATCGATTGCTCGTTATCGATTCGCGTCTTGAAGTCTTCTCGCTGCAACATTTGCTGCAATGTGACCCGGCTATTGAGTCGAATAACATCTTCAAACGACATGGTTCGAAACCAGTCGCCGTTACAGACGGTTTCTGTTCGCTCCGGATCGAGAATCTTAAAAGCCTGCTCGCGATAAGTCGCCGCATTCGCTTGGACGTCATCGTGCGTCAATTGTGGCCGCGTCACAGATCGACCACTCGGGTCGCCAATCATTCCCGTGAAATCGCCGATGATTAGAATTGCCTGGTGCCCCAGGTCTTGAAACTGCCGCAGTTTTCGCAAAACAATGGTGTGCCCAAGGTGAATATCGGAGGTAGTTGGATCGACACCTAATTTCACACGCAACGGGCGGCCCAGCGCGAGTTTGTCGCGCAGTTCTTTTTCGTCGATGAGTTGGGCGGCGCCTTGCTTTAGCAACGCCAGAGCTTCATCCGGTTGCATGATCAACAATAGCGCGCCCGGCCTGCGCGCTACTTGTTTTTGTTCAGCAACCCGCGCACCTGGTCGATCGTGAGCGGTGCGTTTTGCCGGTTGAGCGACTTTTGACTTTTGCCCTGATCCAGAAAAGGTCGGTTCTGGGCGTATGCGCGGCTGGCAATCTTTTTGTCGGATTGAGAAGCTTCGCGGGGCCCGCGGGCCGATTGAGTGGGATAAGCAAGTCGAGAATTTCCCGCAGCTTGCTGCAATGAATTCTGAAATGCGCTGCGGCTACCGTGGAAAGGCTGGGAATTGAATTGCTGCGTCGAGAGTTCACGTGTTCCCAAAAACGTTTTCGACTTAGATTTTTTCTCGACGTAAAACGTACTGACCCTCGCCTTCTTGTTTATTGACGTGCCATCAGCGATGAATTTCTTCTTCTGTTCGCTGCTTTGCAGGGTCATGTCCGGCCTAAGCAGGCGATCGACGAGCTTGCGCTCTTGGTCCTGAGCGCGGAGGCAGGAAAGAGCAGTCAGCAGCAGTGATACTGAGATCGCCAGCGATTTCCCCACGCGCCGAGGCTGCCGAAATTACAATGTGTTTGTAAAGCAAATTCGCTGGCGACTCGGCAGGCGAGGCCGCTCGCCGGCTCCACGGACAAGGTCCGTGCCAGCTGAGACTCGCCTTTTTATTGTTTTTCCCTACGCTCTCAGGAAATAATGGGCCCATGTCTGATCATGTTTACAAAAAGATTGAGGTCGTCGGCTCTTCGCCGACTGGATTTGAAGACGCAATAACGAATGCGCTGGCACGCGCTGAGAAAACCGTACGTAATATGCGGTGGTTTGAGGTGACTGAGACGCGCGGATACATCGAAAACGGCAAGGTCGGTCATTGGCAGGTGACACTCAAGATTGGGTTCACCTTGGAGGGCTGATTGTAGCGGCGTCTGTGTCAAACGCCGATCAGGAGCTCAGCGCTTGCCGCAGCCGGCCGCTTACAGCATCATTCTTCTTCCTGCGCCGCCTGATACAGCTTGGCGGCGCCGTAAATTAGAATGGCGGGTCTCAGGGCCACAACGAGCAATCGAAAAAGACCGCCCAAAATTCGGCCCAGCGGCAGCCGGTTCAAAACGTAGCCGGCCATAAACGCACACAGAAGTGATTGTGCCGGTTTTTCCCGAATGTAATCCTCAGTTTCGCTAAGAGCTGTCTCGACCTGTTCTTTCACCCAATGCAGTCCGCGTTCCGGAAATTCAGCGGCGACTTCAGCAGTTGATCGGTCCATTTCGTTTAATGATTCGGATTCTGATCCAGTCCTGCGCGCATCTAGCTGTCAACGCAAGGTCAGCCAAATCGAGCTTGCACCCGTGCCGGGTGGGAAATCAGGGAGTGGAGACGAGCGGCGCAGTGTGCCGGCGCGGCGTGCTGCCTTGAGTCCGTAGCGGGCCATCACTTCTAACGCATGCTCACCTAATGTAGAGCAATTAGTAGACACTAGAACATGGCTGTTTCGTTCTGTCAGTTCGAGGGAATCAACCAGTAATTTTTCAAAATCGTCTTCAACGTGAAAGGTTTTTCCTCCGGGCGACCGCGAAAAAGTTGGCGGATCGAGAATGATGACGTCAAATTTCTCACCTTTCCCAGCTAACCGCGGTAGTACCGCCATCACATCGTCGGCGATGAAGCGATGGCCCATCGTTGGCAGGCCATTCAATACAAAGTTCTCGCGTCCGCGTGCCAGAGATTTCTTGGAAAGATCGATGTTGAGGGTCGTTGCTCCGACGTAGGCCGCGCCCACAGAAAAGGAGCAAGTGTAGGCAAAGCAGTTCAACAGGCGCTTGGGCGCGATGTGACGGACGAAGCTGCGATTTTCTCTCTGATCTGGAAATAGGCCCACCGAGAAGCCCGCGCCGAAGTCGATCCCAAATTTCAAACGCCGCTCGGTAGTGATCGTCTGTAGATTTTCAGCCGGGTTTCCACATATGAGCCGAGGCGGTTCGCGCAGTTCACTTTTTCGAGGAACGAATCGGGCGAAAATGCGTTCAAACTTGAAAGGGATACTGTCTCCCCATTCCTTCAATTCCTGAATGAGCCGCTCGCGAACCAAGACTCGCTTGAACGAGATGAGAATGTCGTGCCCGAAGCGCTCCACCCAGCCATCATCCATTGTGCAGAGCCGATGCGCGTCCGTCCCCTCGGCTTGAAAATCGCGAAACAAGCTTGCATCAATCCAGCCAGGACTCATTTTCGTCAGCCGTATCTACGGGCATACTTTCGATTCGGCATGGCCTAACGGATCGGTTGCCGCTGAAGCTGGGCGCCGCTACACTCCGTCTCCGAATGCAGCAAGTTACCGTTCGCGTTCCGGCGAGCACCTCGAATCTCGGTCCTGGCTTCGATTGCCTCGGTGTCGCGCTGTGCATTTATAACAGCGTAACAGTTACTCGCTGTCGATCGCGCGAACAACCCCATCCGCAAATTGTCTCGCAGGCAGCCGGCCGGTTTTTCAAACAGGCACGTCGCCGCGCGTTTTCGTTTTCTTTTTCAATTGTAGAAAAAATTCCGCGTTCGCGTGGCCTTGGTAGCAGTGCAACCATTCGCCTCGGCATTTTGTATGCGCTCAACCAGCTCAGTGGCAATCCGCTCGACCGACTGACGATTTTCCAATTGTGCGCTGACTTGGAAGGTCACCCTGATAACGCTGCACCGGCGGCTTTTGGTGGGTTTACGGTAGTGGCAGGTTCGGCGCGCTGCGCCGACTCCCGAAAGTCCGTCACGGGACGAGTCCGCCTGACTGGCGGACTTTTGGAGCGCGGCGTCCCTACGTTTCAACGCTTCGAAGTTTCCCTGCGCTTGTACTTCGTCTTACTGGTTCCAGACCTCGAAATTCCAACTTCGACAGCGCGAAAGCTTCTGCCATCGAAAATTTCGCATGCCGCCGCGGTTGCAAATTGTGCAAATGCGTGTGCGATTGCTGCTGCCTTCGCCTCAAAAGATTACAAAAAACTGCGCGGCGCCTTTACCGATTATCTGCATCAGCCGTTTCGCGGAAAACTGATTCCATTTCTTCCAGGGGTCATCGCCGGCACGGAAAAAGAAGGTGCGCTTGGTGCTTTCCTTAGCGGAAGCGGGTCGACAATCTGCGCGATAACGTTGCAACAGCCAGATCGGGTTGCTGCGGCCATGAAGCGTGCTGCCCGGTCGTCGCTGTCGCGTACAATCGTCACGCGTGCCGACAACCAAGGCGCGCGTATTATCCGATCACCGATCACGGATCACTGATCACCATTTGCCATGGGCCGGCGGCTTGAAAATCTGGAACAGTTTGGAATCGACGTTGTGCTCGAGCGCCGTCATGGCGTACGCGCCTCGATTTTGCGGGGAATCCTCTACGCGCTTTCGTTCGCTTACGATCGGCTCGTCCAAATGCGGCTTTATTTTTATCGCAAAAGAATTTTTCGCGAGCGCGCGCTTGGCGTTCTCGTGATCAGCGTGGGCAACCTGACTGTGGGAGGTACAGGCAAAACGCCTATTGTGGAAAAGATTGCCCGCGCGCTGCAGACGGGCGGGCGCCGGGTGGCGATTCTTAGTCGCGGCTACAAAAGCATGCCGCGCAGACGAAGCTTGCTAAGTCGCCTCTACAACAGAAATCCTGATCCTCCCCGAACTGTCTCCGATGGCACTTCGCTCTTGCTTGATTCGCGTACAGCTGGTGATGAGCCGTACATGCTGGCGCACAACTTGAAGAACGTGATCGTCCTCGTGGACAAAGATCGCGTCAAAAGTGGTCTGCTTGCCATCGACAAATGGAAAGTCGATACCCTTCTGCTCGACGACGGCTTGCAGTATCTCCATCTCAAACATCGGCTGGACATCGTGCTTGTGGATCGGCAGGCGCCGTTCGGCAATGAATTTCTTCTTCCGCGTGGCACGCTGCGTGAGGCGCCGCGAAATCTTCGACGCGCCAGTTACATCTTTATCACGAAAAGTACAGGGGAATCCAACGACGTGCTTGTGAAACGGATTCGCCGTTACAATCGCACCGCGGAGATTATCGAATGCGCGCACAAGCCGCTCTATCTGCAGAATGTTTTCACCGGCGAAAAAGTGCCACTGGAGCGTTTGCGTGACACTTTTATTGGTTCGATCAGCGCCATCGCCGCGCCTGAAAGCTTCGAAGGCGCACTGGAAAAGCTCGGCGCGTACGTCGACCTGGCCAAGCGTTACATCGATCACCACTACTATACCGAAGCGGAGCTAATCAGTTTCATCAAACGTTGTATCCGACGCGATCTGGAGATGATTGTGACAACTGAAAAAGATTCGGTGCGCATGCCGCGTTTGCCCGACGCTAAACTAAAAGTACCCATTTATTTTTTGCGGGTGGAGATTGAAATTCTTAGCGGACATGAAAGCTGGGAGCATTGTGTGGCGCGCATTTGCAAACCACAGCCCCTGCTGCCTCCCGAGAGGTTCTTCGCCTGATGGTTTTCTCAATTCAACGTTGGACGTTGGGCGTTGGGCGTTGGACGTTTGCCTAAATCAATGCCTCAAAAAGCGGAGCTAATTGTCGAAGATCGCAAGATTCAGGTATCGAATCTCGAGAAGGTGCTTTATCCCAAAGCCGGATTCGCGAAGGGGCAGGTGATCGATTACTACATCCGCATCGCGCCAGTCCTTTTGCCGCATCTAAGGGACCGTCCGCTCACCATGAAACGGTACCCCGACGGTGTGGACGGCGAATTTTTCTACGAAAAGAACTGTCCGTCCCATCGCCCGAAATGGGTCCAGACGGCAAAGGTGTGGAGTGAAGGTAACGAACGTACGATGAATTATTGCCTCGCCAACGATTTGCCGACGCTCGTCTGGGCTGCAAACCTCGCAGATCTCGAACTCCACACATCGCTGTCACGCAAAGACGACCTCGACCGCCCGACGATGATGGTGTTCGATCTCGATCCCGGCCCGCCCGCCGACATCGTCCAATGCTGCCATGTGGGCCTATGGCTTCGCGATTTGTTAGCCAAAATGAAACTTGAATCGTTCGCAAAAACGAGCGGATCCAAGGGACTGCAAGTTTACGTGCCGCTGAATACCTCGGTGACCTACGATCAAACCAAGGATTTGTCGCGCTCTCTCGCTCAATATCTGGAGCACGAGCATGCGAATTTGGTCACCTCGAACATGTCCAAGGCCGTGCGCAAAGGCAAAGTGTTCGTCGATTGGAGCCAGAACGACGAACACAAGACCACCATTTGTGTCTATTCACTCCGTGCCAGAGAAGAACCGACCGTTTCAACTCCAGTCACCTGGAAGGAGGTTGAAAATTGCCTGAAAAAGAAAAAAGCCGAGCTGTTGAAATTCCGTTCAGATCAAGTCCTTGTTCGCGTGGACAAACTCGGCGACCTCTTCGAACGGGTCGAAAAACTGAAACAAAAACTGCCGAAGAAGTGGAATATTTAGGATTCACACCGAAAAACATTTTTGAGCATGAACAATCAAATATGGTTCGATGCGATCGGATGGGCGGGAGCAGCTTTTCTCCTGGTGGCGTACGCGATGGTTTCCTCTAGAAAATTGGAGGCAGACTCAACTGTTTACCAACTCCTCAACATCATCGGCAGCCTTCTCTTGGTTGCTAACACCATCTTTTATCGGGCATATCCTTCCTCTTTTGTGAACGTGATTTGGGCTGGGATAGCAGTTGTTTCGATTGCGGCTAGAAGGCGACTCTCATCTGGATAGATTCAAAATTTCTCAACGTGCGCAAAGCAAATCTCAAAGATATTCCGGAGCAGGAACGAAAATCGCCGAAAGGAAAGTTTGGGCGATTCATGAAACATATTTCCATCGCTCTCGGACGCAAGCCGGACTCGCTCGATCTATCAAAGCGGCATCCGTTTGACCTCACGCTGGTCCGAATTCCAAAAGGCAAATTCCTTTGTCCCTATCACGCGCATGCCGCCGAATCGGAGCTTTACCTGGTCGTTTCCGGCCGCGGCAGCGTTCGCGACAAGGATGGGACAATCGAAGTTGGACCGGGAGACGCATTTTTGTTTCAGCCAGGTGAAGCGCACCAGCTTTGGAATGCGAGCGATGAGGACTTTGTTTATTACGTGATCGCCGATAACCCGCGTAGCGGCGGCAGCACGGGTGATTCTTGTTATTATCCTGACAGCGGAAAATGGGCGGTGACAACAGATGCGCGGGACGAAGTCGTCGTGAAGGGGACCGAGACCGATTATTTCGACGGCGAAGAATGAACCGATGTTGGTTTAGGCAGTTATGCGCAAAGTAAATTTAGACCAGATCAAGGACGAGGCATGGCAGTCACCTGGTGGAAAATACGCCGTGTCGTTCAGGGGAATTTCGGAAGCGCTCGGACGCGAACCGACTTCCCTTGATTTGTCGAAGCGTCATCCTTTTGACCTGGAATGGAATCAAGTGCCTCCGGGGAAACGAGCTTTTCCCTATCACGCGCATTCGGCGCAATGGGAGCTCTATTTAGTGGTCTCTGGAAAAGGGAGCGTTCGTCACAAGGATGGAGCGACCGAGGTCGTGCCTGGAGATGCGTTCGTTTTTGGCCCGGACGAACCGCATCAATTGAGTAACTCAGGGCAGGAAGACCTCGTCTATTACGTGATCGCAGACAACCCAATTGGCGAATCGAACTACTACCCGGATAGTGGGAAGTGGAAGGTGAACAAGTCATCCGCTGCGGATCGGGTTGTCGTAAAAGGCGAAGAAACGAATTATTTCGATGGCGAAGAGTAATCAATTGTCATGTGGAGCGAAGTCGAGACATCTTTCGATTCACTGGCATGCAAAGAAAAATCCAGAGATTGATTCGTTCGTCCCGACTCTCTAGCCGCTACCCTCGCGGCGCCACCGTCTATGTCGCTCATTCCGGTCGCTCCATTCCTCGACTTCGCTCGGAATGACAGAAAACGAATATTCCACGCTCGTGTGAAGGAGAACCCTTTGCTCGGGGCCTGCTTTATGTCCAAATTCCAATCATGGATCCAAACAAAGCAGCGCAAGATTTTCCGTACAAGACTTACCTCAACATTTTGCACGGACCGCTTGGGCTTATCGATGTGCAGAAATTAGCCGATGCCTGCACCGACAAGTGGTATAACCAGACGCTCTGCAAGGTGAACGACTCGGTCGTCAGGCTGGCGGTGATCGAGGGCGAATATCATTGGCATGAACATAAAGATATCGATGAATTCTTTTTCGTGCTCGATGGACATTTCCTAATCGATCTTGAAGATCGCGTTGTCGATCTTGCGCCGAGACAAGGCTTCGTTGTGCCTAAAGGTGTGCGCCATCGCACACGCGCGCCTGAACGAACGGTGATCTTGATGGTGGAACGTGCGGACATTGTTCCTACCGGCGACTAAATGCACTGAAGGCAGTGAAAATCATTTCGGGTGGACAAACGGGTGTGGATCGCGCGGCTCTCGATGCCGCGCTAAGACATGGAATCAAATCCGGCGGTTGGTGTCCAACTGGACGTCTCGATGAATTCGGTAGAATTCCGGATCGTTATGCAGTTAAGGAGTTGGAAAACGGTGGATCGACTGAGCGAACTTTGCAGAATGTCAAAGATTCCAATGGGACCGTTATCATTTACCCTGGTAAACTGAGTGGCGGAACCGAGCAAACACTTCATTTCTGCGTTGAGCAACGACGGCCGCACGAACTGATCGATGCCTCCAACGTTTCCACTGAAAAGGCCGCGCAGTTAATCGCCGATTTTGTCCGCGAGACCAAGATTGACATCCTTAACGTGGCAGGCCCGAGGGCAAGCGAATGGCCGGAAGGATACGATTACGCGTTTCGCGTCTTAGATGCCCTTCTCCTAGCTCTTAATGCGAGCGGAACCTAGCGCAATGACAGTCCCAGTTCACTTCGCACTTCGTCAGTTGTGTATGTTCGCTTGCCTTTATTTTTTGCGCGCGCCTCGAGCAGATCCAGATAGTCCATTAAATCCTCAACTTCTTCGCGAAGCCGTGAAATTTCCTTAACGATGCGCCGCTTCTGTTTTGCAAATGTGGTCTTTTTCTGGGTGCTAATCATATGCTTGGTCGCGTTTTTTGATCCTCTGAATGACTATGCGATCACCAACGACGTCAAATAAGATTCGATAGTTGCCGGAACGCAAACGATAACCAAAGTCGCCGGCTTGAAGTCGCTTGATGTCACCCATCAGACCGTGTTCGAGTCGCGAAATCTTTCGCACTATCTGATCAGCGAAACGTCGTGGGAGAATTCGCAAGTTGTCGAGCGCTTCTTGCGAGTAATCGATGTGCATTCCTCACTCGTAGCGCAGCGCTTTAACTGGATCGAGACGGGCGGCGAAGTACGCGGGAATGAGCGCGGCAATCGAGCAGATGAAAAACGCAGTAATACAAATGATGGCGACATCTCGCGGGATGACTTCCGCGGGAATCGACGAAAACTGATAGACTTCGCGCGGGAAGACCTCGATGTGAAATGTAGACGCGAGCCAGTGGCTGAATTCGTTGCGGTAACGGATTAACGTCATTCCGAGGCCTAATCCTGTCAGAGTTCCAAAGAGCCCAACGACGGTTCCCTGTCCAAGAAAGACCCAGATGATTTGGGCAATGTTTGCCCCGAGTGCTTTCACGATTCCGATCTCCCGCCGCTTTTGAACCGTTACCGTAATGAGCGTGCTCATGATTCCGAAGGCCGCAACAACCACGATGAAGAACAACAGGAAAAACATCACAGTCCGCTCGAGCCGCACCGCTTCGAAAAATTGGCTGTTCATGTCGATCCAGGTTTGCGCGTATCGCGGTGGTTCAAGAAATTGTTCGATTGCTTGTTTCACGCGCTCAGCACCGTAGGGGTTCTCAGTCCTGACGGTGATGCCATGTAATCCGTCTCCCAGTCCGTATAACTCCTGTCCGACATAGATCGGCACTAGCAGAAACTCCGAATCGTGCAGGTAATGACCTGTCTCAAAAATACCAGTAACAGTCAGTTCTTTCGGCAGGATTACGTCGCGCAATTGATCGATCGCTTTTTTTTCCTCTTCTCCCTGGGCATTTTCCAATTTTTTGATGCCATCGAGAATCTGTCCAAGATTGCCCGGCGAATAGACTGTGATTTTGTCCCCGACGTTTGCCTGCAGTTTTCGCGCAAGCTCAATCCCAAGTACGGTCGATTCGCCTTCCAGATTGAGATTGCCGTATTTGATGAATTTTCTCAGAGGGATGACCTTCTCCTCTTCTGCGGGATCGACACCGCGAATCATTGGGGCGACGCGCTTGTTTTGAAATTCGACGATCACCGGTCCCTGGATGTAGGGAGCCGTCGCAACCACGCCCGGCGTGTTGTCGATTTTTGCTTTGAGTATTCGCCAGTCGCGCAACACGTCCTCCGTGCTCACGAGAATGTGTGCATCGAAATCGATCACTTTCTGACGCAGCTCGCGATCGAACCCGGTCATGACAGAAATCACCAGGATCAGCACTGTTACGCCCAGCGTCACGCCGAGAATTGAGATCAGTGTGATAATCGAGAGAAACGTGCGCTTTGGTTTCAGGTAGCGCAGCGCCAGAAAAAGACTAAACGGCAGTTTCAATTCGGCGTTAGCGTGGCTGCAAACGGACTCTTATTCAACCGCGCACGCTACGGTGAGAGCGCGAGCGCCTTTAGTTCTTCCAGCGTGACGAATTCGAGAGCGGAGGCATGCGTGGCTTCAAGGTCAATCGGAGCCGCGCGATTGTGATCCAGAGCGCTTTTCCAGCGCGTCACGCACACGCACCATTTGTCACCCGGCTTCAGTCCGGGGAAGCCCCATTCCGGATGCGGCGTGATAAGGTCGTTTCCATCGAGCATCGAGAAATCGAGAAATTCCTGCGTGACTTTCACGCAGACCGTATGAAGGCCAATGTCTTCAGGGCCCGTTCGACAAAATCCGTCCCGGTAAAATCCAGTCATCGGATCCCGACAACAATATTTCAGTTCAGTTCCAAGAACATTGGTCGGCATAAAGGAAGATCACGCGCTAGTATCTGAAAGACTTTAGCAAAGGAGACGATAATGCCAATCCGCGCCGAATACGTTCACACAAATCTGATTGCCAGAGATTGGAAAAGACTGGTTCGATTCTATTCCGAAGTCTTCGGATGTAAGCCTAAGCCTCCGAAGCGCGATATGTCTGGCGCCTGGCTGGATCAATTGACTTCGCTTCGGAACGCTCATCTTAGCGGCGTTCATCTGCAATTGCCCGGCTATGGCGATGATGGTCCAACGCTTGAGATTTTCAGCTATAATCAATTGGTCGAGCCCGACCTGCCTTCCGCGAACCAGTGCGGGTTCGGTCACATCGCATTTGCCGTGGACGATGTAGACGAGGCGTTGCGGGCAGTGGTTGCGGCTGGCGGCAGCACAGTCGGAAACACTGTTACCACAGAAGTAGATGACGTCGGTATTCTTCGAGTCGTGTATGCGCGAGATCCGGAAGGAAATATTGTTGAATTGCAGAACTGGAGTTAACCGCAGATTGTTCTGCGCCCCGACTGTGTCTAGACGAACCGTTATTGCTCACTGGCTCATACCGGCTGAGCCGGCGCACCGCTTCTTTCAGGATTTGATTAACGATCTCGCGCGCCGATATGATGCGCCTGTTTTCTTGCCGCACGTGACAATTTACGTCGGAGCGGACAGCACAGATGCAGTTGATGCAACGCTTTCAATGGCCGCTCGAAATTGCGAGCCTATCGTGCTCCAATCGCTCGAGGTCAGCCATTCCGATGAATTTATCAAAACGCTTTTTGTGCAGTTCGCTATGAACAGACAATTGCAGCAGGTTAATCAAAGCATTCGTGCCGAGGTCCAAGATTCCTCTGATTACCAGCTCAATCCGCACTTGAGTCTGCTCTATAAGAGAATGTCGATTCAGGAGAGGTGCTTGCTGACGCGTTCGATTGAAGTACCGCTTCCGGAAGTGGCGTTTGATTCATTGAAAGCTGTCCGATGCGTCTCCCCGACACGAAACCGCGCCGATGTAGAAGCATGGCGCGTTATCGGCGAGAAACCGCTCGGATCGATTGGCGTCTGACACAGACGCGCTATAATTCGACAATCCGAAAAGGTTTGCCGGTTTTGCGAAGCGCGGGCGCAGAGACATTGTAAACGGGAATACCGGTCGAAGTCTTACCTTCCAGAATGCCGTTGTGGGCATGGCCGTGAAACACAGCGTCGACGCGAAACCGGTTGATCGGTTCTTCTAGTCGGCTGGAACCAAGGAAAGCAAGAATTTCGGGATGTTCCCCTTTTAACGTGGCGCGGATAGGGGAGTAATGTAGTACTACGATTCGCCGTTCCGCTTGTAGCTTAGCCAGCGCCTGTTCCAGCCGCACAGCGTGTCTGATGGATTCCTGTACAAATTGTTTAATGAGCGGTTCGCCCCATGCGTTTAACATTCGCCGGCCGAAACCACCGCCGAAACCAGCGATGCCTGCGAAGCCGACGCCGGCGACTTCGACGGCTTCGCCGTCAAGCATGTTCACTCCCGCGTCATCAAGAACTTTGCAAACCAATTCCGCCTGTCCCGATTCGAAGTCGTGATTGCCCAGCACCCCGAGCATTGGGATTTTTACGGCGGCGCGAATATCGGTGACGAGTGCCTCAGCTTCCTCAGGAAGTCCATAATCGGTGAGGTCGCCGCAAAGCAACAGGATATCAGCGCTGCTTGAAATCTCGGCGAACGCCTCATGCAACGTGCCACGCGAGTGTTTACCGTAATGAAGATCCGCGGTCGCAGCGATTCGTAGCGCTCGCTTAGCCATTCTCTTTGAGAAACGTAATCGCACACTTCAATGGACGCTTTGGAGCAGGAAAGCTTTGCGACGCCTTTGTGAACGCGTTCGCCGGAACTTAGCCCCTCCATGCGCGCGTCGCGCGCTTTAGTTGCGTTATGATGGTGATGACGCCAGCGAGGGCAGCAGCCAAGAGAAGGAAAGACAAAAGTGATCGCCTTCATCGCAGATCGGTGGTCGCATTGCAGGATGCGGACATTCCGTTTTTGATCGGCGGCGCTTACGTGGTGGAGGCTTACGCAGGCGTCTCGCGTAAGACAAAAGACTTCGATCTATACTTGCGACCGCAGCATGTCGATTTGGCCCTCGACGTACTTAAGCGCACGGGCTACAAGACGAAAAAGACTTTTCCGCATTGGCTCGCCAAGGCCGGGCGCGGTCGCGATCATGTTGATCTGATTTTTCGCGCCGGAAACGGATTGTGCGAAGTGGATGACACATGGTTCGAGCGGGCGCGTGGTCACAAGTTCCTTGGCTTGTCGGTGAAGCTTTGTGCGCCAGAGGAAATGATTTGGATGAAGGCGTACATTATGGAACGCGAGCGGTTCGACGGCGCCGATATTGCGCACATCTTTCAAAGCTGCGCAGAGAAACTCGACTGGCCGCACCTCGTTCGTCGCTTCGGTCCGGACTGGCGAGTGTTACTTAGCCATTTGGTGTTGTTCGGTTACATTTATCCAGGCGAGCGCGATAAAATTCCCGCCGCGGTCATGGACAATTTGGTCGCGCGGTTGCGAAGCGAGAGGCGCACTGCCGGAGCTGACCCCATTTGTCGCGGCACGCTGCTTTCGCGAAAGCAATATCTCATGGACATTCAAGAGCGAGGATTTCGCGATGCGAGACTGCAGCAACGCGTCCATATGAATGCCAACGATATTGCGCATTGGACAAGGGCGATCGCGAAAGAGGAAAAGGCGCAGGGCAAGCGCGTGTGATTCGTTACAACATTACAATGGACCGAATCTACCGATTCAACGTGGCGAAGCCGCTGGCAGTGGACTCGGTTGGGCAAGAACTGGTGAAACTGCTGGCGACGGAGCTGCAGATACTCTGGCGATTTTTGCTTTCGCTTCGTCGAGCACTACTTTTTCTTCCGGATAAATCTCGTCGTCCGCAGCGGCCACGTAATCCTTGGCGGTGTCGATTTGGCCTGCGTCGGCCAGCAATAGCGCCGCGTAAACTGCCGCATGCGGGTCGCGTAATTGGTCTGCTGGCAATCCTTGAATCGTTGCAAGGGCCTCCGGGTGTCGGCCAAGGCGATACAGAGAGAACGCATAAGTCACGGCGCAGTTGACTTCGTTCGGCGCGCGGTCATGGGCCTCTTTCGCCAGTTCATGCGGGGGTTCTACGTTTCGCTCGAGGTTCAGGCCTAGTCGCGCTAGATCCGCCGTGATCGGCGCTTCATTTGGAGAGCTATCGTGTAGACGTTGGAGAACATCGTAAAGTCTTTCGGTGTCGTTGGTCTTGCGATAAAGCCGGCGAAGCGCGTCCAGCGCCTCGCGTCGCATCGGTGGATCTTCCGCGACGCGCAGCCACAATTGTTCGGATTCTTTCTCCAGATTCCATTTCGATGCGAGACGGGCGAGGACAACTTCGCGCTCGGGATGATCGTGTGTCGACTGTTCTGCAGCGCGCCAAAGCGCATGGAATTCTATGTCCGCATTGTCTTGTCGTGATTGACGCGTGGCAATTGCCTGATATGCAAGGCGCAGGTAATCGGATTCGCCCCACATTCCTTTGCGAGTCCATCGTTTCAAACGCATCCAATTCTTCACATTGGCGTACGCGTCTGCCACCGCAACAGCGGCGGGCGGTGAAGTCAGTTTCTCTACGGGAAGTTTCTCGATCCACTTAGCAACCTCTCCGGTAAGTCCATTTTCGTTCATCCATCTCATAAGCGATGCAAGATCGGATGGATTCTTTGTGGCAAAAGGCTTTACTCGTTCCAGCAGTAGGTGGAATTTTTTTTCATCGAGCTTCCGATAAAAATTCAGGCAGAGAAGATAATCACCGAAGGTCACCTCCTGCGACATTTGGAGCTGTTGCGCGAAGTTATTCCCCGCTAAGAAGTCATTGCGTGCCACAGCATCATTAAGCAAAGCGCGCAGCGCGCCGGTCCGATAGGGAGCGAGCTTGCTGAGTCGCTCGAGATTTTCGCGGGCGTTCGCGTTCTTTTGTGCATCGCTGGAATGGATTTGCAGCGCTGCGAGATTGAACTGGTAGAGATCATTCTTGGGTTCTTTTTTTACGGCAGCGGCAAATTGTTCTTCTTGTTCGGCAAAGTTTCCTTCGGCAGAAGCCAACCAGCCTGCAACAACGTGAAAAGCGGCCCTGTGTCGGTCACTGGCTGCAATCTGATCGAGCGTCTTTCGAGCAAGATCGAGCTTTCCAAAGCGCAACGCCGCGGAAATGAGATTGAGCTGACTGTCCGGGTCTTTTGGGCGCAAACGCGCAATTTGTTCACGCCATGAAATCGTTTCTTCGAGATTCTGTTTCTCTGCTGCTTCCGCTAATATGTAGAGGATCGGCTGAGAATCGGGACGTTGTGCCAGGAGTTTTCGCGCGGTCTGTGTTGCTTCGTTGAATCTTCCCTGCTGCAGCATCAAAGCGGCTTCGTGTAACAAGCGGGTTTGGCGCCAGTCTTCATAGAGTTTCAAGCCGTACCTGAGAAAAAGAGTGCCAAGTAGAATCGCAATTGCCAATCCAGCGGCTACAAGAGCGACACGAGCTGGCCAGAGCTGTCGTTGGAAGAAGGATTCCAGACCAAAGAGAGATTGGCCGATTCTTCTATATCCAGCCTCTTCGGCTCGCTCCGCGATTTTCATGTCATGTCTCGGGGCGCAACGATCGACTTGTTCTTATCCATCACACCCGTGCTCGCTGCCGAGGCTAAGAGCGCGTGGCTACTTCTGCCTCTTTGACTACAGGAATTGATTTCACCGAGTCCTCGATTTTCTCCCTCAAACGCCGGCTCCAAACATATCGTCCCAACAACACTTTTACGGTGGCTGTAAGCGGGACGGCAAGAAGGGGACCGATTATCCCGCCAATGATCAAACCCCAGACAAAGATCGACACGATCACCGTCATTGGATGCAACCCGACGTAATTCCCAACAATTCGCGGGGCGTAAAATATGCCTTCGAGATTTTGAACAATGATGAAAATGCCAGTCACAATTAGAGGATGCGTCCAGTCGCCCCATTGGAAAGCTGCAATCAGAACGGCCGGCACCCAGCAGATGATGATCCCGATGTAGGGAATCATGGTCAGCACGACAACGAGCGCACCAATCACCGGCGCAAAATTGAGACCGGGAAATATTGTCAGCGTTGTGCCGATGAGGATCCCATCAACCAGACACACCAGTAGTTGCCCTCGAAAATACGCAGTGACGTAGCTGTTGATTTCTGACAAAAGCTCGGCGACTTCGTCTCTGAGGGGCGACGCGCGTAAAGGTAAATATTCTCTCCAGTTCGCTTCAATCCGCGGCCTTTCGTTCAACAGAAAAAAAAGGTAGATCGGCACCAGGATTAGGCTGAGCAAGAAACCTGTGACACCAAGAAAGCCACCGATGCTTTTCTTAAGGATATCCCAGAACTTTTCCATCAGCGTCGGAAGTGCCTGTTGCAAATTAGGCATTTGTTTTTCGACGTACGCCTGGATGCGCTGGCGTTCGGCAGTGGTCAGCTTTGGCGGGCTCGGCGCGATTGTTTCAGCAGCCGGGGTAGTCTCGAAAGCTTTAGGTGTAGGAGAGACAGTCGGTTGCGCATGAGGAGAAGGAGAGGGTATCGGTCCGATGAGCCAGTTGGTAAAACTTGTCGATGCAGATTTCGTACGGCCACTGCCGAGGAATCCGAAGGACTGATCGAATCGATAGATTAGATCCACAATGTAGTCGCGGGCTCGCTCGGTATAAGCAGGAACTTGCTTTGCGAAATTCGCGCTTTGTATTGAGATGGTCGGGACGAGCCACGCCGCCAATCCACCGAGAGCAAAAAAGGCAATGGCAAAAAGAAGAGCTACCGCCTTGGTGCGACTGAGCGTACCGCGAGACATTTTCGTCACCAGCGGATCCAGCAGATAAGTCAGAATAACCGCGATAGCGACTGGGATCAGGATCGGTTGGAGGAAACTAATGACATTAGCGCTGGCCCAAATCACCGTGCCGATAATCAGAATGAGGAGAACCACACAGAAGGCTGTGAGAGCCGCCCACATCACTTTGCGCTGCCACGGCGTGGGATAACCGCTTATGTTCGTCGCGAGAACGTCGGGCGTCACTGGGTTTGATTTGTCTTTGTTGGAGGACCGTTGCCAATTGGCGCCTTCGTTCTTTCGATCTTGTTCGCCAGGTTCTTATTGTTTGGATCGAGCGCCAGCGCTTTTTGCCAGGATTCCAGAGCTTCCGAAAGCCGATTCAATTTGAAATAGGCGTCACCAATGTGCTCAAAGATAACTGGATCATCGTGGTCGGCAGTTTTTGCAGCACGGAGCAGGTTGCTCAAAGCTTGATCAGGTTTGCCTTTTCGGTACTCGATCCAACCGAGGCTATCGAGGTAAGAAGCGTTATTAGGTTCTATCTCGAGCGCGCGGTTAATCATCGTTTCGGCTTCGTCCAGGTTCATGTTGTGATCGGCCCACATGTAGCCGAGATAATTGCAGGCTTCCGCAGAGTTCGCCGGGTCTAGAGCGATCGATTTGCGAAGAAGATCAGCTGCCTTTTGGTACAGGCCGGCCTGCTCTGCTGTCGCGCCATAGTTGAAATAGAACTTGGCATTTACCATGTCATTGCCCTGGTCGAGTTGCGCTTCGCGCAGTGCCTCCTCAAAGGTCGCCACGGCCTGCTGGGTCTGTTTCGCCTCGCTTTGGGCAATGGCCAGATAGTAAACGATCTCCGGCGCCCCCGGAAATCGACGCCGGGCTTCTGTCAGCAATCTGACCGCGCGATCGGCATCTTTTAAAGGGCCAAGCAGCAGTTCCGACAGATGCAAATATGTGCCCACGTGATTTGGATTAATCAGCAGGCTTTGCTCATAATTTGCGGCCACTTTCGCAAAGATTGCTTTGGCTTCGTCAACTCTTTTGGCGCGTTGGAGCGATCGCGCTTCATCATCCAGCACCTGTGCTAATAAATCGTAGGTTTGGTACTTTTCAGGATGCTCTTTGATGATTTGCTCGAGCATCTCAACTGCTTTACCGCGCTGATTCGTCAGGATAAAACCAGTTGCCAGTTTCTCTCGCGCATTTGCATCGTCAGGTTGCAACTCCAGAACGTGCAGATAAAGCGGAATTGCGTCTTTCAATTGCTGGGAGGCTGCATAGTAATCGGCGACATCTTTTAGAATCGCAGGATCATCGCCGGCGTGTTCGGCTGCCTTTTTGAAAATTTCGTTGGTCCTTTTCAGTTCGTCGGGCTTCGGCTGTGAATCGGACTTGAAAAGAATGGCCACGTAAAGTTTGCCCAGACGCATCCAGAAGTTGGCGTCGTCGCTGCGAACCTTTGTGGCACGATCCAGAATTTCCAGCGCCTTTTTCTCTTGCCCGGCCGCAACTTCGATTTCCACCAGGCGCTGGTAACCTTCGATGTCTCCGGGATTGAGGGCAACTGCCCGATTGGCATAATCGATAGCCTGATCGGTTTTCTTAAGATATTTCGCATAAATAAATGCGAGTTGTTGATACGGGTCTGCATCTTTCGGGTTTGCCTTGATTGCATCTTTCAACACGTCAATCGCCTGCGGAAAATCATCCTGCTCTATCAGCAAAGCTGCTACGCGCGAAGCGAGTTGCGATTGACCGGGATCGACATTTAGCACTTTGCGATACGCCTCCAGCGCACGATCCATCTCGCCATTTTCTTCGAATGACATTCCCTCGACAAAATGGACTAGCGCATCCGCTTTATGTGCGCCCTCCAAACGCAGGGCGAGATCGGCAGCCGGCCTGGCATAGAGCGAATCGTCCTGGCGACCAGTCTTTTTTGTTGTCGCCGACGAAGATTTCGGCGTTCGAGCGACTGCTGCACTCGCGCCAACGAGAAAAGCGAACGCAATGAAAAACCACCTGCGCAGCGAAACGCTCCGCTTTTTGGGCTTCCTCACATCTTAAATGGTAGCTTTCGGCCCAGCCTCCGCAAACCTTACCCTAACCTATAGAGGCGACCGTGCTGGCTGTGCTTCTCATGAACGCGGGTGGCAGGCCCGTTATAGCGTCGCGACAACTCCTGTTACGCTTTATATCGGAGCCGTTTCTTATGCCGATTCGCTTTCATGCGCTTGCGGCGCTTATGCTTCGCAATTTTCGCTTTTCGTCTTTTCTTGAGAGAGCCCATTCGATTTTCAAATTCGCGAGTTCCGATTCAACCATCAGATGCGCTACAATGCAACCCAGTTCTTACATTGCTCGTAACATCATCTCTTTAACATTTCATCTCGCTTCCCCTTAAACTCACTTTCAGGTTTCCACTCTGGAAATTTGTCGCCGTTCACGACCTGATAGCCAACCTCGAACAGAAGTTGAATATCCTGCACTGCGCCCGAGAGGTCCCAGTTTGGATTAACTTCATCCGAGACCTGATGGTAGTGGTTCGCGATGTAATCGTCTTTCTTTTGCTGGCCGAAGTCTGCTGGTTTCCCGATGAAATCCTTGCCGCCGCCAGTGTAGAGCGAGGGCACGCCGCGCTTGG
>Ga0209155_1000279_pt1 | contig 23605 bp, 21 predicted proteins | sample GraSoiAngelo_122_FD_185879 | JGI IMG/M metagenome (GOLD analysis project Ga0209155, IMG submission 185879) | Grasslands soil microbial communities from the Angelo Coastal Reserve, California, USA - 14_0927_02_20cm (SPAdes) (version 2) | ecosystem: Environmental > Terrestrial > Soil > Grasslands ... | reverse complement strand
CGATGATGTCGTCGATGAAATAGTACGAGATTCCGAAGACCACGATGAGGACGAGGAGCGCCCCGATGAGGGCGGGGTCGAGCTGCCCTTGCGTGAAACGGGCCTGTCCGCCGAGGAGGCCGTACACGACCGCGGCGGCCAGGAGGCCGACGAGGAACGCGAGCGCGACCTTCACCAGCTTCGTGAACAGGATCGATCCGATGACCGCTCCGACGAGGGCCAAGATGAGGCCAGGAACCAGGCCCCCGAGCGCCGCGCCGAACAGGAAGCCGACCGCGCTGCCGAGGAGCGCCCCGATCATCGACATCACCGTCGACCAGAGGCCGTGTCCCCAGAAGGCCAGGGCGAGGCCGGTGATGATGAGCACGGCCGCGAGGATGTACGTGACCTCGGGGCCGAAGTTGAGCCCGGGGACGGCGGCGGGCGCGGCCATGCCTATCGATTCGGCTCGCCCTATAAATAAACAGCGCGGGCTTTCTCTTTCTCGGGAGGAAACCTAGCCGCGGCCGAACACGTCGTCCGCGCGCTTCGCGATCTCCTGGAGCCGGCCCTCGTCGACGGACCTCGATCCGATGAGATGGTCGCGCACGTTCTCGTTGTCGTAGTCGAGCACATCGATCACGGTCGGGATGCGGATCGCGTCGCCGATCACCGCGACCGTCCGGAGGGGGAGCTTCGCGATGATGTTCTCCCACATCTTCTTGTCCGGGACGCCCGCCAAGGCGGCCTCGACGTCGGACGGTTCCTTGAGCGACATGACGAGGCGGTTCGCGAGTTGGCTGCGCACCTCGTCGGAGATCCGGGACGGCCGTTGGTCCACGAGGGCGAGGATGAGGTTGAACTTCCGCGTCTCGCGGGCGAGGCGGCTGAACGTGTGCGCGTACGGCGCGATCTCCGGGCTGAGGAACTTGTGGGCCTCCTCGAGGAACAGGACGAGTCGCGGGTAGTCCTCGTTTTTCTCCGTATATAGGTCGAAGAGCCGCCGGGAGAGGAGGTTCGCGACGAACAGGTACACCATCTGGTCGGTACCGTAGTCGCCGAAGTCGAGGACGACGCTCTTGCCCTCGCGGATCGCCGCGAGGATGTGGTGGAACGCGTCCTTGCCTTCCTTCGTCTCCTTGAGGAACGGCAGGCGGTCGAGTCGCCCGATCCGACGCTTCAGCCCTTGGAGCGACATCTCATGGGCCCGCTCCGATCCGAGGACCTCCATGGACGCTTCCTTGACCGTCGAGATCAGGTCCCGGCCCGCGCGTCCTTTCGCGATCTCGTAGAGCGTGTCGACCATCGGCGACGTGAGGTCCTGGAGGGCGACGATGAGGTCCTCCGGCGTGATCTCCCGCGGGTCGAGGACGAACGGCCGTGCCTCCTTGTTCTTCGGATCTAGGGAGAGGATTTCGACCTTCCCCGGGAAGAAGAATTTCAGGCCCTCCGTGTTGTCCGTCGCGCTGAAGACGCCGTATTCGCCGTGCATGTCGAAGATCAGGACGGATCCGACGTCGCGGGACAAGATGCCCGCGCAGACGAGTTTGTTGAGGATCGACTTGCCCGTCCCGGTCCGCCCGAAGATGGCGAAGGGCTTCTCGACGAGCTTGTTCATGTCGAGCTGCACGTAGAACGGCTCGACGCCCGTGATCGTCCCCAGGGTCGCCGAGGTGTCCGTGACCTCGTAGATCCGCTCGACGTCGTCGCGGGTCGCGTGGCGGCAGGGCGAGAAGTAGGGCGGGATCGTCTGCGGCTCTCCCAGCTTCTTCGTCTCTCGGTCGACGAGTTGGATCATGCGGAGCTTGGCTTTGCTGTAGAAGATCGGTCCTCCGTATCCCTCGTGGGTCTCCGGCCGCGGCACGATGACGTCGGCGATCGGCGAGCCGGCCAGTTGGTCCGCGATGTCGCTCTCCTCGTTCAACACGTCCTCGACGAGACAGTAGAAGTCGTATCGCGCCCCCTCGACGATGACCGGGAATGCAATCTTCAGTTCCTCGGGGTTCCCGAGCTGGAGCTTCGCCACGAGTCCCTCGATGACCGAGGCCGCGACGATCTCCCCGATCTTCATCGGAGGTCCCTCGCGACCTTGTCTAGATATTCGTGGAACGCGCTCCTCTTGCGACCTTCGACCTGCGTCAGCCCGTCGAGGACCGTCCGCACGTCGAGGCCCATGCGGAGGGCCATCTTGATCACGCTCTCCTGGTACACCGGCTTGAGCTGCCTCACGGTCACCGCCATGCGATGCGCCTCGATCAGCGGCCACGGATATCCGACGGAGACGAGGCTCTTCGCGTACGCGGCGAGCTGTCCGAACGCCTCGTCCGGCCGATCGCGGAACGTCCCGAGGTCCACCCGGAACCACTTCTTCGCTCGCGGATGCAGCCGGACGTAATAGATGTCCCCATAGAGGAGTCCCTCCTTCACCGCCTCGGCGGCCTTCGGCGCGCGGGCGTACGCGAGCGCGTCGTGCGGCAAACGGTCCTGGCATCGAGCCATGAGTTCCTCGTCCGTCAGCGTGTGACCGAACGCGTGAAGCTGGCTGTCCTTGGAGATCCCGACGAGGAGGTGCCCTCGCTTCTCGCACACCTGGACGAGTCGTTCCATGACGGAGAATTGTTTCGGGAACTCGGACAGCGTGCCGTCGACCGCGACGATGCCGCCCTCGAGGTCGTCCGCGAAGTTGACCGCCGTCTGCCCTTCGATGAGCCGGCGGTACTCGTTGACCATGTCCCGCGGCTGCTCCTCCCTCCGCTCCTTCGTGAACTCGAACAGGGAGCGGTGCAGTTCGTCCTGGGTCCGGACGAACTCCTCGTACGTCGAGACGCCAACCATCCGCTGGACGAGCCGCCAATCCTTCCGCCGGAACGCGTGGCCGTCGAATGCATACCGCAGGAGGCCGACGGAGATCAGCGCGAGCCACCAGCTCGAGAGGTTGAGCAGGAAGGAGTATGAGCCGTCAACGGCGATCATGTCCTTCGCGGGGTCCGCACCGCGGAAGGTGCGGAAGTCGGGGATCTCCTCCGGAGGCAAGGGGACGTCCCGATGGTGCTTCACGAGGAGCTCGAGCTCCCGGCGCATGTCGTCGACGTAGCTCATGCGAGGACTTCCGCCCGCGACTCCTGGTTCGGCGTCATGGTGACCCGGATGCGGCCGGGGAATCGGTCGGCGACTTCCGCGAGATGCGTGATCAGGATCACCTTCTCGAAGACCTCCCCCATCCGGAGCAGCTTCTGCACGAAGAGCTCCCGCGAGACCTCCGTGTCGAGCGAGCCGAGATCTCCTTCGTCGATGAAGAGCGTCTTCATCCGGCCGAACGTGCGGCCGATTTGCGGCATCGAGGCGAGTTCCCGCGCGATCGCGAACCGCAAGGCCGCGTTGATCTGCGTTTTCTCGCCGCCGCTGAACTCGGCGACGTCGTGCCACTGACCGTCGACGCCCTGCACGAGGATCCGGATGCCGTGGCCCCGGCCTTCCTCGTACGTCTCCAGCCGGATCCGCCCGAATCGGCCGTCCGTGAGCTCGGACAGATTCTTCGAGGCCTCGATCTCGAGTTCCGGCAGGAGCTGGTCCACGGCGTACATGACCACGCCGCGCTTGTGGAACACGCGGTTCACGAGGACGTCGTAGATCTCGAGTTCTCCGCGAAGCGCCTCCCGCTGTCGCTGCGATTCCTTCAATTTCTTCGAGTCCGTTTCCAGGGATGCGATCTGTTCCTCCAAGGCCTTCGCCTGCCCCTCGAGCAGGTGCCAAGCCTTCCGTTCGGTATCGAGTTCTCCCTGGAGGGCCTCAAGCTTCGCCTTCCCGGCAGCGAAGGTCTCTTCGGAAGCCCGGAGGCCCTCGAGTTCGGTTTCGAGGTCCGCTCGTTCCTTTTCGAGGGTCTTCCGCTGGGTCTCCAGGTCGCCGAGCCGTGCGCCGACCTCGCCGACTTGACGCAGGAGGACATTGAGTTCATCGAGCCGCTTCCGTTTCGCGGTTTTCTCGAGGACGGATTGGCTGATGAATTCGAGACGCTTCTCGTCCGTCTCCGCGAAAGGAACCGCGTCCAGTTGCCGTAGCGCCTCGATCTTCGCATCGTCCAGGGGCTGGATCAGCCGATGGCTGTCGTCCGTTTCCTGTCGAAGATCATCCTTCAATTGCTCGAGTTGTCGCTTGTACTCCGTCAAGACGAACGAATCCTGATCGATCGAGGCGACCTTCTCGTGAACTCGGGCGAGGGCCTTCTCCGCGCGTGCCTGCTCCTCGCTCAATTCGCGTACGAGCTCGGCGCGATCGGCGAGCCAGGCCAGCTCGCGGGCGATCCGTGTGACCCGCTCCTCCAGACGTCCCTCGTCCCGGAGGGAACTGAACGCCGTCTCGCGATCGATGTCGGTCCGAAGCGACGCAATCTTGTGATGCAGTTCGTCGATGCGGTCTTTGATCGCGTCGCGCCGCTTTTCGTGCTCTCGCTTCGCGAGCTCGAACTCCCGCACCGATGCGCGTGCGGCGGTCTCCCGTTGCGCGCGCGCGGCCTTCGTCTCCTTCAGCCGATCGAGGTCCTCGCGTAAACGGTCGAGATCTTCCGTGTCCTTCTGCAGCAGGGCCCGTTCGGGTTCGAGCTTCGCGGCGATCTGCCCTTGCTCCCGGACCTCGGCGACGCGCGCTTCCAACGACTTGAGGCGCGTCGTGCGGTCCTCGAGGGCGGCCGCTGATCGCACCCACCGCTCATGCTTCGTTTCGAGGATTTTCATCTCCTTCGAACCGAGCTCGAACTCGGTCTGCAGTTTCGCCACCCGGGCTCCGCGTTCCTTTCGTTCTTGGTCCAAGCCCACCAGTTGCGTCTGCAATTCCGGCAGGCGACCGAGCGCTTCCTCGCGGGCCGCAATCTCCGCGTCCTTCGCCTGGATGTCGCTTTTTACAGAGGTGAATCGTTCCTTCGCCCTCTCGAGGGCCCGTTCAAAGATTTCCAACCGGAAGAGCTTCTGGAACACCGCGAGACGCTCCGAGCCGCTCGCGGCCCCGAGCTCCTTCATCTCCTCCTGTCGGACGAACGTCGAGTTCCGGAAGCCGTCGTAGTCGAGCCCGACCACATCCCGGATCGTGCGCTCCTTGTCCGGGATCGTCCCCTGAATTGCTTCCCCGTCTCGGCTGACCTCCAGGTAGGACTCCTTCTTCGTCGTGAAGCCGCGGGTGACCTCCCACCGTTCGTCGCCCTGGTGGAACGCGACGCGGACATACCCGTTCGGCCGGCAGATGTCGGCCAGCTTCACGCTCTGGATGTCCGTCCGCGTCGTCTTGCCGTACAAGGCGAAGGTGATCGCGTCGAGGATCGAGGACTTCCCCGCCCCGGTCCGGCCCGTGATCACCGTGTACTTCTCCGGGAACCGAAGAGGCGGGACCGTCTTCTCGAGGTACCGCATGAAGCCGCGCATCTCGATCTCCTCGAGGATGAAGCCCTCCGGGCCCGCGGACGGTTCGAGGCTCACGACCGCGGCCGTCTCGACTTCGGCGTCGTCTCTCACGTGAGGGTCTCCTTGAGTAGCCGTCGGGCCTCGACCTTGATCGCCTCCCGCTTCGGGTGGTCCGCGAGGACCTTGTCGACGTAGTCGGAGAGGAGCCGGCCGGGATCCAAGGTGAACTCTTCCGTCACGATGCGGGGGCGGCTCGTCGAAACGAACTTGACCTCATAGTGGAAGGCGTCGCGGAGCCGGTCCGCGAGCCGTTTCTCGTCGAGCCGGTTCCGGAGTTCGTCGGGGAGGGTGATCTCGATCCTCACGAGGTGTCCGCCGACGTCGGGCGGGAGAGCCGCGAGGACCTTCTCCGTGACGTCGTCCCCCATGCCGACCGCCGTCTCGACCTTGTCCATCGGCCTTGCGGGGAGCTCGACGAAGGACCAGTCACCCTCCGGGCGGATGGTGAGGAATCCTTTCGGGTCGAGCCGTTCCCCCCAGTCGATCCGCTCCGGCGCGCCCGCGTAGACGATCTTCCCGCCGACCGTCTGGTGCATGTGGATGTGCCCGAACACGACGAGGTCGACCGCGTCTGGGATCATCTCCGGCGTGAAGGTGAAATCGTTCGGGACGACCTCCGAAGGCGCGGTGCTGGCGTACCGGACGCCCTGGAACTCGAAGTGGCCGAAGAGGATCCGCAGGTCGACGGCGCTGAGGTCCGTGGCCCGATTGTGGATCCACTCGCGCCAGGTGGCCCGGGCCGTCTCGTAGGCCAGCTCCCGCGGGACCTCCTTCCCCAGGGTCTGCCGCACCTGCTCGACGACTTGCTCCGGATGCATGTACGGGATCAGGATGAAGCCGATCTTCCGGCCCTCGATCTCTCGGATCTCCACCTTGGGGGTGCGGAACACCTTGACGTGGGCGTACCCGCGGTAGTCGTCGAGGGACGTGGACCGCGCCGTCCTCCGGGGCTCGTCGTGGTTCCCCGCCAGGATCCACACCTCGATCCCCGCGGCGCCGAGCGGCTCGATCACGTCCTTTCGGACCATTTCCCGGAACACGGGCGCCACGTGCGCGCGGTCGAACAAGTCGCCGAGGATGCAGAACAAGGACGCGCGGTGCTCGATGGCCCACCGCGCCGCCTTGGCGAAGTTCCGGTGCAGGTCGAGGGCCCGCTCGGAGATGCCCGTCTCCGGATCGATCCGGAAATCGAAGCTCAAGCCTTCGTGGACATCGCCCACGCAGACGATTTCGTGCATCCTGGCCGGGCCAAGGGTGCCATTCTACTTATAATGTCTACGAGACGGTCGGCGAAAGTATCGAACGATCGACGGCCGCCTATGTAGAAACGAAGTGCCGCGTCAATCCGAAGAGACCCACAATCGTTCCAATCAATCCCGCATACCCCGCCGCTGCCTCAACGGCATAAATCGTCCCGAGCCGCAGCGCGATCTCTGTACTCGGGTTTCCGGACAAGAGGGTCGAGAAGGTCTGGAAGTACAGGACCCGGAATACGGCGGTAACGAGGCCGGTCACGAGGAGCACGATGGCCGCCCCGAGCGTCCATGGCCCGGTCGCCGGGCGGACCTGTGCGACGCTGAAGAACAGGAGAAACAGGCCGAATCCGAGGAGGGCGATGCCGGAGGCCTGGATCACCGTTTGGATTTCCATCCGGGCAACGAACTCGTTGATTGTCCGGACCGAGCCGGACGCGGGGAGGAAGGAGATGACAAACCCCATCGCTTGGAGTCCGACTCCGATCAGGGCGAGGAGGATGCCCAGGAAAATTCGGGATTGAGCGGGCCCTCCCATCCCCTGAGGCATGACGAGCGTGGGCGGTGCAACCGGTCCGGGTAAATTCGGATTCGCAGAATTCCCTCCGGAGTCACCTTTGCATCATCGGATGAAGATGTCGAGATACAGCTTCTTTCCCAATAGGTAGCCTCCCGCGAAAACGAGGAGGGCCAGCGGCACGACCACGTGGAAGTCCGCCCAGAAATTCGTCAGGCCAAAGGCAATTCCGACGATCCTCGCCCCCACGTGATGGGGTGACAAGACACTCAGCGCTTTCGCGACCGCCACGATCGCCTCGTAGGCCGGTTGCGTGAGGCCGCCCGCCGAGGGCCGGAGGAGATAGGCGACCTGCGTCCCGATTGCCGTCAGGCCGGTCTCCGTGAACAGGACGGACAGGAGGAGGAAGATCGCGCCGAGGGCCGTGGGGGAGACGACCATTCGGCCGGCCACGTGCGCGATCGCTTGGGCGAGGAACACGCCGACGGCCAAGGCGAGGAAGCTCATCGCAAGGGCCGTCACATGGATGACCAGAAAGTCCGTGATCGGCCACTCCCCGACCAGGAAGAAGGCCCCGAAGATGCCGAAGAACAGCATCGTCGACAGGGCCGCCGCAACGATGAGGCTCGAGAGGAGCTTCGCGATCGCGATGTCGTTCATGTCGACCGGATAGAGGATGATCGACCGGATCGTGCCGCGGTGGACCTCGCCGTAATGGACGCGGGCGAAGGTGAGGCCGAGGATCAGGGACGTGAGGCCGGCCGAGATCGCATAGTACAGGCGCAGGGAGGAGTCGTACCATCTCCAGGAGAATTGGGAATAATAGCGCGCGGAGCTCAGGGCCGGCCCAAGAAAGAAGAGGAAACCCAGGGTGGCGATGAGGAACGTCGTCAGCCAGATCCACAGCGGGAGCCGGCGGTCCTTGTCGACGATGGCAACGATGTGGCGGAGGCGCTCTTCCCAGGAGATCATCGCGTCAGCCCCTGCGGCGGCTGCGGGGTCGGCAACGTGAGCCGCGAGTAGACGTCTTCCATCGTCCCGAGGCTCCGCATCTCCAGCAAGTCGACGTTCGCCTCGACGAGGGTCCGGGCGATCCGCGGCGCGTCGTCCCGCGACACGAGGCCGATGCGCACGAGCCCGCGGCCGGCCCGCTCGAGGCTTTGATGGGGGATGGCCCGGAGGGCCGCGAGGCCGCGGTCCACGTCGCCCACCTCCAGTTCATAGGCCGGCGCGAGGAGCGTCGACTTGAGCTCCCGGGCGGTCCCGAGGGCGATGATCCGCCCGAGGTGCAGGAAGGCGTAGCGGTCGACGATTGCCTCGCTCTCGAGGAGATTGTGGGACGTGAACAGGATCGAGCCGCCGCGGGACACCCAGTCGCGGAGGATCGAGCGAAGCCCGATCCGCATGCTCACGTCGACGTTCGAGAACGGCTCGTCGAGGAACAGCATCCGGGCGTTGCCGAGCATCACCCGCGCGAGTTCCGTGCGCTGCCGCTCGCCCATCGAAAGCTTGCCGATCCGGCTCTCCCGGTGGTGCGTGATGCCGAGGAGCGTCAGGGCCCATTCCACCTTCATCGGGATGTCGTAGGCCGGGACGCCGGCCATCTCCGCGAAGAACGAGAGGTACCTTCGGACGGTCACCTCCTCGTACGGGAACGGAATGTCGATGAGGATCCCCAGCTCCCGCCGCACCTCGTTGGGGGCGGCCCGGACATCGATGCCGCAGACCGTGGCCGAGCCGGCGTCGGGTTGGGTGAGCCCCGAGAGGACCCGCAAGCAAGTCGTCTTGCCCGCGCCGTTCGGCCCGAACAAGCCGAACACCTCGCCCTCCTTGATTTCCAGCGAGACTTGGTCGAGGGCGCGGACTCGCGGATACTGTTTGACGAGCCCCGAGGCCTGTACAAGCATCCGCTCCGGTCAACGGACGAAGCCGGAATAATCCTTGGGTTTCGTTCGTATTCTTCCAACGTGGGACGGCCTCGCCCCTGCGCCGCAGGGCGGTCAATCCCCCGGACTATGGGAGTCGTCGGCCCCGTCGGGGGAAGGGCGCGTCGGGCCGGACCGGCCGGCCTTCCTCGAACCGGGACGCTTGCAACGCCTCCAGCGCCTCCGGCCGACGTCCCGTCGCGACGAACTCGGCCAGGAGCCGGCCCACTTCGGGCGAGAGCTTGAATCCGTGGCCGCTGAAGCCGACCGCGACGAAGAGGCCGTCGGGGCCGAACCGGTCGAGGATCGGGTAGGAATCCGGCGTGACGTCGTACGCTCCCGACCATCCCCCGCGCGGCTGCGCTTCGGCCATCCGCGGGAACCGCTTCGCGAGGCGCCCCCGTAGATGCCGGACGGTCGCCGAGGGAAGGGTCTCCACCAGCTCGTGGTTCCGCGCCGTTTTCCGCGGGTTGGTGTCCATGTAGCCGCAGAGGGTGTCCTTGTCCCCTTCCGGCCGCGAGTACGTGTTCCCGTAGAAATCGAAATGGATCTTCGGGGGCGGACCGAAGTCGACGGGGCGTCTCAGGATCGCGACGTCCCCTCGGACGAATCGCAGAGGCAACCTCGGTCCGGCCTTCGCGACCAATTGAGGGGTCCAATTGCCGGCGGCGACCACGACCCGTTCGCACGCGAGCGATTTTCCTCCGCGCAGTTTGATGCCGGTCACATGTCCGGTTCGCGTGGCGAGGGCCGCCATGGCTTGTCCGGCGAAGACCTTCGCCCCGTCCACCGCCGCCGCGGCCGCGAAGCCATGTGCCGTTGCAATCGGGTCCGCATACCCCGCGGCCGGATCGTACACCACCGCCGCATAGTCGGACACCTCGAGTTGCGGTTCCACGGTCTTCGCATCGGACGGCGAAAGCCGCTCGACCCGGACTCCCTCCGAGCGGAGCAAGTTGAACAAGGAGTCGAAGGCCGGCACGTCCCGTGCGCGGGTGCCGGACAGGAACCCGGTCGGACGAAAGTCGCAAGGGAACCCCGTTTCCTTCTCGAACCGCTGGAAGGACGCGAGGCTCTCCCGCGCGAGTCGAATGCCGATCCGGGATTCGTAGTGTTGCCGGACGAGGGCGCCGCTGTGCCCTGTCGCCCCCGAGGCGACATGGTCCTTCTCGAGGAGGACGACGTCGACGTCGCGGCGGGCCAGGTGGAAAGCGATGCTCGCCCCCATGCACCCTCCGCCCACCACGACGACCTCGGCTTGCCTCGGGAGGCTCGGAGCGGCCAACGCGTCCCCGATGGCGTCTCGCCTTATCGCCGTTTCCACATTTCTATCCTTGATCATGAATAGATATGGCCGCAAGACAATTCTTTATCTCACCGAACTTCCGATAGGCGGACCGTGCCGGACATGTGGCAGCTCGGCACGGGCGAGGAGCGGGCCCGGGTCGCAATCGTCGGCTGTGGGGGCGCGGGCTGCAATGTCCTCCGCCGCGTCGTCGCGCCGCCGAACGCGCTGCGCATCGCGCTGAACGATGCCGTGCCGCCCTCGATCGCGGACGTCCCGACGCGGATCCTGGTCCCCGGCGCCTCCCTCCAAGGGTACGCGTCGATGGACGAGAAGAGCGTCCCGCAGATGGAGACGGATGAGGAGAAGCAGATCTCCGCGGCGCTCCTCGACCGCGATGTGGTCCTGATCCTCGGCGGCCTCGGCGGCGAGCTCGGCGGCTGGGGGATGGGCCTCGTCGGCCGAGTGGCGCGGATCCTCGGGGACACGACCCTCGCCCTCGCCACAATCCCTTTCGGACTCGAGGGCCCGATCCGGCGGGGGCTCGCGGAGGCGCAGTTCCGGCTCTTGCAGAGACGCGTCGACGGCGTCGTCACGTTCGGCAACGACCCTCTGTTGCAAGTGGCGAAGGACCTCCCGATGTCGAAGGCCTTCGCGGCCCTAAGCGCGATCATGGCCAGGCCGGCCTCCAATCTGCCGGCGGCGCTCGGACGCGCGGATGTCGCGCCGCTCCGCAAGACCTTGGCGCGGGTGAAGGACTGGCGGTACGGGATGGGCGTCGGGCGTGAGAAGCATCGATGTTTTGTCGCGGTCGAGGAAGCGTATGCGTCTCCCTGGTTCACGCCGGTCCCCGAGGAAATCCGTCACGCGATCGTCCTGATGTCCGTGCTCGAGGCGGGGACCGACGAAGGGGAGATCCTCCACGAGGTCCAGCGGCGGTCGCCGCAGGCCGAGGTCGCCTGGGCGTCGCTGCCCCATCCGCCGGGCGACGAGCGCACGATCGTGCAGATTTTCGCGGGCCTCTGAAGGCCTCGACATGCCGCCGAGTTGAATATCTCCATATACCTTGCCACGCGCTACCGCCTCGCTCGGGGGAGACTCATGCCGGTTGGGAAGGAGATCCGGCTCCGGCGGATCCTCGTCGGCGGGAAGGCCCTCCTCGTCGCGATGGACCATGGGGTCTCGCCCGGACCGGTCGACGGATTGGAGGACATGATCCGTATATCGTGCCGCGGGCCGTGCCGGTCGTCGAGAACGCGGCGGCGATGGCGATTCTCGACCTCATGCTGATCGGGGGATTCTTTGTGAGCGAAGCGGAGATCGCGCGGTTGCGCGAAGAGATTGCGGACGTCGATCGGGAGATCGTGGCCAATGTGGCCAAGCGACTGCACCTCGCGGAGCAGCTCGGGGTGGAGAAGAAGCTCGAGGGCCGCCCCATCGTCGCGGTAGACACGGAGGATCGCGTGTTCACGCGGCTCCTGACCGAAGGGGCAACGCGCGGGATTAGCCTCGCCTTCGCGGAGGGCCTCGCGCGCCTCCTGATCGACGAGAGCGTGCGGGTGCAGGATCTCGTCCGTCTCCCGCCTTCAGCGAAGCGCCGGATCCTCGTGGTCGGCGGCGCGGGGTCCATGGGCCGCTGGTTGAGCCGTTACTTCCGCTCCCGCGGATACGAGGTCGTCGTCCACGACATCGCGGGTGCGGTCGAAGACTATCCGTTCGAACCGGACCTCGGGAAAGGCGTCCGCGCGGCGGACGTGGTCGCCGTCGCGGTCCCGATGACCGTGTGCGCCGAGGTCCTGGAGCGGATCGCCGCGGTCCAGCCGAGCGCCCTCGTCTTCGACGTCGCCAGCCTGAAAGCGCCGATCGAGAAGCAGTTGCGATCGATGGGGGCCGCGGGCCTCCGAATCGCGAGCATCCACCCGGTCTTCGGCCCGAACCTGTGGCCCCTGTCAAGCGGCAACATCACGTTCAGCGATTGCGGGAACTCCGTGGCGGTCTTGGAGGTGAAAGAATTGTTCCGCCCGAGCGGCGCGTCCTTCGTTGACGTCTCCTTGGACCATCACGACGAGCTGATGGCTTTCCTGCTGAGCCTGAGTCATCTCTGCCTTCTGACCTTCGCCCGGTGCGTCGCCCAGAGCCCGTTCGATCTCGCCGGCCTACGTCGGTCCGCCGGGACGACCTTCTCCCGGCTCTCCCTCGCGGCCTCGGGCCTGCTCGCCGATCAGCCCGCGTTGCTCCGGGACATCCAGGCCCTGAACCCCCACACCCCCTTCGTCCACCGCCGGATCCGCGACGTCCTGGATGATTGGAAGCGAGCGACGGAGTCGGACGACGGGACCGAGTTCTATCGTCTCCTCGAAACGGCGCGGACGTACTTCGGAGAAGGAAAGCCCCTTTGAGATGCATCCGAAACGGTTGCAAACGTCAGCGGATGGAGTTTTGCGACGCGTAAGGCATTCTTTCGCACCCCGAATTCGGCACCAATTGTATTCCTGAGACCTAAATATTCGGACTCCGGTCGGGAGGACGAGGCGAGCCCATCGGTCGGATCCAGAGGGATCTATCTCGGGATATCGTTTACGCGATTGAAGGAAACGTGTTCCAGTTATTCGAGACGTTCGGCCGGATCCCGAATTCCATCGTCGACTCAGGCCCCAACATGCTCCGCATCAAGACCGGGCTCCCGCATGAATTCCTCAACGCGGTTTTCCGGGCCCGGATCCCGGAACAGGATCCGGTGTCCGCGATCAATTCCGCCTTGGAGATTTTCCGCTCCGATCGGACGCCTATGATGTGGTGGGTCGGGCCGTCGACGGAGCCGCAGCACCTCGGAAAGTTCCTGGAGAACTGCGGGCTCGCCCACGCCGGCGACCTCAGCGGCATGGCGATAGACCTGGAGAGCCTGCACGTGTCCCCCACGGTCCCGCGAGAGTTGTCGATTGAAGCGGTGGAAGATGACGAGACGTTGGACAGGTGGGTCCGATCCTGGGCCTCCGCGTACGAGATGCCCGAGGCCGTCTTACCGGTCCTCTTGCCCCTTTTCCGGAAAGTCGGTTTCGAGTCAGGGAGCACCTTCCGCTTCTACTTGGGAGAATGGAAAGGGAACGCCGTCGCCACGTCGACCCTGTTTTTCGGCGGGGGCGTTGCGGGCGTCTACATTACCGTCGCGCCCGCATACCGTCACCAAGGCATCGGGATGGCCATGACGTTCGTCCCTCTGAGGACCGCCCGCTCCGCGGGATTCCGAGTGGCCGTCACTCATGTCCCCACGGACCGCCTGGGCCCCAACCGCAAGCTCGGGTTCAAGCCGCACTGCACCCTGAGCACCTATGTCCCGCGGGACCTGGACCGTCGCGGGAAAGACGCCGCCTAGATCGGGCGCCGTCCGGATCGGGGGACCGCGACCGATGAGGTTCGGCCGCGACCTGTACGGATCTCCCCGATCGAATTCGCGGCTAGGGGACCGCCGCGACTTTGATTCGGATCTCGCGCGGGTGCAAGTCCCATTCCTCCGCGAGGTGGTCCCGGATCGTCCCGATCGGGTCCATGTCCCCGTCCCAATCCCGCAGGATGGACGCGAACCGCCCCTCGAGGTTGTGGACCATGCGGATCACGCGCCGTTCGAGCCGATTCGATTCCCGGCCGCGGTAGACGACGTAGAGGAGCACGGAGTGGCCACGGCCGAACGCGACGTGGTGCCGGTCTCCCATCTCGATGCTCCGGACGTCCCCGATGCCCATGCTGTGGAACGAATCGTCCATGAAGTTCTGGATCGCGGTGAACATGGACGCGATGAGATCGGGATCTTTGTCGGTCGGGAACCGGCGGGAGAGATGCACGAGGGGCGTGCCGCCGACGTCCGTCAGGTAGACGTGCTCCACGATGCGGCGGAGCGGGTGCAGAAAATCGGCCACCTCCCGTCGTCATGTTCACGGGATTAAGTCCCTCGGATGCCATTATCCGCATCGATAGGACCGGGTCGGAACCACTCGACGGTGGGGGTTCGCGACGGATGACTAAGCCGCCGCAGGCCGCTCGTTGCCTTGGGCCATGCCGAGGAGGTACCCGCCGAAGCCGATCCCCCAGGCCAGGACGGGGTAGACGATCATGCGCTCCATCCCGCCGTTCCCGAGGTCGAAGTCGTTCTTCGAGATGTACAGGCCGAGGGCCAGGAGGGAACCGACGCCGAGCAGGACCGAAAGATACGAGAGGGGCGGACGGAGGACCCGGAACGCGAGGATGGCCGACAGGGCCGCGAAGAGGAACGTGATGAAGGACACAATGCTGTGAAGCCCGTCGGGGGCCTTCTCCGTGAAGACGCCGACCCCGACCGCGCCGGCCCCCGCGAGCAGGACGACGATCATCAGGATCCGGTCCTTGAACGCCCGGAAGACGAACCAGGACGTGGCCAGGATCGCGATGCCGAGGAGGATGATCGAGGCATTGAAGATCGGAGCGCCCGCCCGGACTCCCAGATCGCTGATGTAATTCGTCGAGACGGAATAGGTCGGGTCCACCGCTTCGGCGATGATCATGCCGATCGCGAACTGGACCGTGCCCGCGAAGAGGAACAGGCCCGCCCACTGTCGGTCCTCGAGGCGCATCGGCCGGGGAGTCGGGCCCTCCGCCTTAATCATTTCGAGGGACCGGACACGAGCCGTCGGACTTCCTTCTCATCGACCTCTTGGATCGCGGTCCGGAACCATGCGACCGCGTCGCGGTATTTGGCTTCAAGGTCCTTCGTGTCCGCGACGAACGCGAGGCGCTCCAGTCGGCGGACGAGATCCGGGCGAAGCTCCCGATGGACGTACCGCATGCGGAAATCGTAATGCCTGGGGCCGTGGCGCATCCGGAGCGCCTCGACGAGGGACGGAAGGACGAGCGCTCGGTAGAACTCTAGCGCCTCGAGATGGTTCCCTCGAAGGATTTCCTTCTCGACAAAGGGGCCGAAGAGGGCCATGCGTTCCACGAGACGTTTGCGACGATCGAGGAGCCCGCGGATGAACGCCTCGGCGTCGAACGATGGAATCGAAATTGCATTCTGCTTGTTGAAGAGGAACACAGCGTCTCCGTGGATCTGCGGGACGAGGAACTTGTCGGGGGCAGACGCTTTTAACACCGCGAGATCGATGAGGAGGAATTCGGTCGCCCTCTCCAGGCGGTAGAATCTCTGGGAAATCCCCGACGCCGCGGGCCACGCGACCTCATGCCGGATCTGGATCGGAGAGAGGGCGGTCAGCGACTTCTCGACGACCTCGAACGTCGGCGGGACCATGCCGTCGTCGACGACCGCATAGAGGTCGAGATCGGACCACGTGTCGACCCGATTGAATGCGGCCGCCCCGCCCTCCCAGAACGCATGCACGTAGGGGAGGTCACGAAGATCCTCCGCCATTGATTGGATGATCGTCTCCCGCGATAGACTTCCCTTCCTGGCCATCGTCGGCCCCGCAACCCTCCCGCGGACATAAACACGCGCCGCCCAAACTCGGGCGCGGTCGGATTCGTGAGCGGAAGCCGTCACGGCTCTTCGGCGGTTTCCTCGCTGCCAATCGTCGTTGCCGTTACCGAAACGTGGCCATCGGGGATGGGCGTCGGTGCGGACGGAATCGGCGATCCCGCGCGGGCGGTCGTGAGGCGGACCGCCAGGGCCACCGACCCGAGCATGAGCAAGGCCGCGAGGAAGAACGCCAGGCCTGGCAACACGAAAGGAGCGCTCGGTTGGATCGAGGCGGCGAAGAGGACTCCGTACAGGACCGGTCCGATGACCGCCGTCACCCCATTGATGCTCGCGTTCGCCCCTTGCAGTTGGCCCTGCTGCGACGGGCTGACGAAGCGGGTCATGAGGCTCTGCAGCGCCGGCTGCACGAGGCCGATCGGCGCGAAGACGAAGATGGCGACGACGAAGATGATCCAATTCGACGCGAGGCCCCACACGAGGAGGGCCGCGGTTCCGAACAGGATCCCCACGATCATCGCGATCCGCTCGCCGTACCGCTCGATGAAACGTTTGACCACGAGGGCCTGCACCGTGATGCTGAGGGCGCCGACCAGCCCGAGGGAGAGCCCGACCTCCGTGATGCCCCACCCGATCCGGTAGTTCGCGTAGATCGTGAAGATGCTCGGGAGGACCTGGAAGGCGAGGTACTGGACGAAGATCACGGCTCCGAGACTGAAGAGCTGCGGGTTCGATCTCAACAGGACGAGCGAACCGAGCGGGTTGGCCTTCCGCCAACGGAACCGCTCCCGGTTCTTGACCGACAGGGACTCGGGCAAGAGGAGAAGGCCGTACGAAGCGCTCGTCACCGAGAAGGCCGCGGCCGCCCAGAAGGGATACCGCGGTCCGAGGAGCGCGACGAGTCCGCCGAAGGCCGGGCCGATGATGAACCCGATTCCCCAGGCCGCGCCGACCATGCCGAAGGCCGCGGCGCGTCGCTCGGGCGGCGTGACGTCCGCGACGTAGGCACCTGCGGCCGCGAAGCTCGAGGACGTGATGCCCGACAAGATGCGGCCGACGAACAGCCATTCCAGGTTCGGCGCGAGGGCCATGATCATGTAGTCCACGCCGAGACCGAATCCCGACAGGATGAGGACGGGACGGCGGCCGTATCGGTCCGAGAGGGCCCCGAGGACGGGGGCGAACAGGAACTGCATCAGGCCGAAGATCGTCAGGAACAGGCCGTTGATCGCGCCGGCCGCGGCCGAATCCCCACCCGTGAACTGTTTGATCAACAGCGGGAGCGTCGGGATCGTGATGCCGAACCCGAGGGTGTCCAGGATGATTGTGACGAAGATGAACGCCAGCGCCGCCTGTCGTCCGCGAAGAGCGACGGGCGTCGAACTCGGTGCGGTCAAGGCCCGGCGCGATGCCGCGCGCGGTTTATGAAGGTTGAGGACGGGGGTCCGCGAACCTGACCGGAGGTCGGGAATTCACGCTTCGGGCGGCGCCGCATCCGCCGGACGATTCAGCGTCCGAAGGTGGTCCGTCGCGACGCGGCGGAAGGCGGCCTCGACATTCGCACCGGTCTTCGCGCTCGTTTCGAACCAGGGCCAGTGGAGCTCCTGACACACGACCTCGATCTCGTTTCGCGGGACCGTCTTCGGCCCGCGCTGGTCCGATTTGTTGGCGAGGACGACGACCGGGACCTGGGGTCCCGCGACGGAGGCGACGGCCTCGTACCACTGGGGGAGGTCGTACAACGTCTCCGCTCGGTTCACGTCGCAGACGAGGAGGACCCCGCCGGCGTTCATGAAGAACGCGTCCTTGAGGAGTTCCCGGAACTGGTGGTTCCCCATGATGTCCCAGATCGCGGCGCTGACGGTCACGGAAGACCCGGGCCGCGAGGGATCGTCGACCGCGAATTCCTTCGAGCTGATCTTGGTCCCGAGGGTCGAGATGTACCTCTCTTCGAAGGTGTCGGTCACGAACCGCCGCGTCAGGGAGGTCTTGCCGACTCCCGGGTTACCCGCGAGCGTGATCTTGAGGGTGAGGTCCGCCTGCGTCCGTCCACGGCCCTTGGAGCGGGGAGCCATTCGTCCGTCAGCCGACGCGGGGGCGCATAAGCGTTTCCCGTACGGAATCACGCGTGGTAACGGACCGCTCGCCGGAGGGCGATCGCGTGGTACCCTTTCCGCAGGAACCAGGAGAGGTCCGCCTCAAGGTCTCCCGTGCTCGACCGCAGGCCGTCCCACTTCTCCAAGCGGGGACCGTACGCCGTCTCGAGTCCCGAGAGGAACTTGACGAGCCGCGACGCGAGCGCCCGCGGCTTCGTGCCCTTCCCGACGAGGGCGAGATACAGGAAGGCGCCCTTCGCGATCGTCAGCTCCTTGTCGTCGACCTGGAAGCTTTTGAGTTCGCCGCCGGTCCCCTGCGGCCCTTGGAAGGAGTCGCGGACGAACTGGTGGACCAAGGTCAGCATCGCGGAGGTGGCCACCTCGTCCCGCGGCCCGTCGACCCCCGCGTTCCCCACGACCCGGCCGTCCGTGTGGATGAGCAGGAGACCGGTCGCCGCGAAATGCCTCCGAAGGCGAAGGAGGACGAGGAGGGTGAGGAAGGCGAAGAAGGCGATGCCCCAACCGACCGCGGGATTCCCGAGTGCGGCCGAGCTGAGGCGGTAGCGGAGGGTGACGCTTTCGATTCGAGGCGTCACGAGCGTGTCGTTCGTGGCCAGGGTAATCTGAAGGCGGATGCCTCGAACGAGAGCCGCGGATAGGTCCTGGCCGCTGGAGGTGGGAAGCCAAGACGTGCCGTTGTCGGAAGAGTACGCGGCGGTGACGGAGGTGCCGATCGGCGCGGTCGCGTTGATCGTGAGGAGGCCCCACGACAGGAGCGGGTCGGGGGCGAATTCCTCCGTCTCAACCGATCCGGAGATCGCGTATCGCGTAAACGTCGCGGTCACGTCCTGCACGCTCGGCGAGGTGGCGGACGGGGTGAAGAGGTCGAGGAGATACTGGAGGTAGTGCGTCGGCGGGACGGCAATCGGCATTCCGAAAATCGGGAGCGGCACACTCCAAGGACTCCAGGTGGCGTCGACGGGGACCGAGTCGCCGGTCCGGAAGCGAAGGGTCACGTTCGTGCCGGAGGGGACGGTCGCATTCCACCAGAGGCCCGTCCATTGCGCGAGGCCGCCGGCCGTGATCGGCGCGGACAAGAGCCTGCCATGGGAGCTCGGGGTGGTGTAGGCGAGCTGGAGTCTCGGCCGTCGAGTGGCGTTCGGGTCCTCGGAGCTCGAGAAGCCTTTCTGCCCCATCGTCGCGGTCGTGTCGCTCACCTGCCGGACCATCAGGCCCTCGTCCGGCACGGCGGAGGTCCACCATCCGGCGACGAGGCTCGTCACGTTCCATCCGTACCAGCCGGTCCCATTCGTGATCCCGGCCACGGTGGCGACCGCCGCGGGGTCGAAGTCCCCTCCCGCGGCGTTCCAAGGCGCAAGGCCGTCCGCGCTGTTCCAGGTGGAGCCGAACTCCGTCCAGTTGCTCGTGACCGCGTGCACGCTGATGTCCATCGGAGTGGCGTTGATTACGAAACTGTAGTAGAGTTCCAGCGAGGCGCTCACGATCGTCGCGTTCGCGGGGAGGGGCAAGGCGGGGAACTGGAGGATCGATCGGGTCCAGGTCCCGTTGCTCCAATTGCCGACGAACAGCTGGGCCGCATTTCCGTAGTTTTGGTTGCTGCCCCCGGCGTAAAGGAAGTCGTCCGCCATGGAGGCGGGGTCTGGCTGGAATGTGAGGTTTTGCACGGGGCCCGCCTGGGAGGTGTCCCCCAAGAGCACCCGTCCGGGGGTCCGAACTAAGTCAATGTTCGCGAGGCTCGAAGCCAGCGAGAAGTCGGAGCGGGTCGTATCGCGATGGCTCAAGGACAGCCAGGCGAGCGAGGCGCCCGCGGGACCGAGGTCCAGGTCCGAGGCCGAGTAGTTCGCGGGGTTCGAGAATCGCCACTCCGCCACGCCCTCGTCCGCGGCGGCTCGGCTGATCGCCGGGTCGGCGCGCACGATTGGCGCCAAGAAGGCGGCCCCAAGGAGGATGGCCCCGACAAGGGCGAGGGACCACCGGCGACCCATGCCGGTTTCGTAGGAAGGGGGCCACCTAAACCCTCTTGGACGATTATCACGAAGGTCACCAGGACTCGATGGCCAAGATTTGGCGAGAGGGTGCAAGATGATGCATCGGCCACGGTCCGTGCGGCGCACGAGCTACCGGGAAGCGCTCCAGAGCATCGCCCCGAGGCCGATCGCCTCGAAGGCGCCAATCCCGAGCAGGTACGGATCGAGGGCGTTCGGGACGATCGACATCATCGTGGCGAACGAGTAGACGACGAGGACGTTCTGCGCGAGGAACGCGGCCGCGAACAGGAGCAACGCCAAGGTGAACGGGGCCTTCGTGCGCGCATAGACGCCGCGGTACACCACGAGGAGAGCGGCGGCGAGCCCGATGTTGACGAGGCCGACCAGGATGCTGGCCGTCATCATCTCGCTCATGGTGCCGGCTCCGATACCACGGTGAAGCCCATGGATGTATCTCCGGTCATCGATTGGATCCTCCCGATCGCGGCAATCCGCGTCGAACCTCGTCGAAGATCGCGTAATTGCCTTCGAGGTACGCGGTCAGGAAGTACGGGGCCGCATATTCCTTCCCCGCGGGCTGCTTCACGAGCCCGTTCCGTTCGAGGAGGCCGAGATGGTGCCGCACGGTCCGGTAGTCGAGGCCGAGGATCTCCGACAACTGGTTCGCATTGCACGGTCGACCGTGCAGCGTCTCGAGGATCCTCGCCCGGTTCGGACCGCCCCGCGTACCCGCGATCAGGAACCAGAGCAGCTGCCGCAGCGCCGCGCTCACGGTCGATCGGGCGCCGTACGGCAGGGCCGCCTAAAGAGGGTCTCGTGGCTCAGCTCACCACGGGACAGTTCACGTAGATCGTCGTCGGATCGATCGTGAGTTGGCCCGCGTCGCGGGCCGCGAGGATCGAACGGGCATCCTTCAGGCCGTTCGCGACGTAGGACATGTCGACGACGACCTTCATCACGTGCCAGAGGTCGCTGTAACCGGGGGACCCGGGGAGCGCGTCGATCACGTTCCGCTGGCCGGCGACCGGCGTCCCGTCGGCGTGGAAGAACGCGTAGATCGGCGCGTCCACGACGACCCAGCCGTCCACGGGGGACCGGGTGCCCTCGTCGACGTAGGAGACGTCGCGGTCCCGATACCAGCCCGAGACGAGCGTCGCCGGGGAACCGCCGACCGTCGCGTTCGGATTCACGACGGGACAGTTGACCACGGTGTCCGTCATCTGGATCGCGTACCCGGAGGCGACCGCGACGGTGAGGGATCGGATCGTGTCGGCGACGTATCCGCTGGGGGCCAGGACCTTGAAGACCCGCCAGAAATCGTTGTAGCCGGGCTGGCCAGGGATCGTGTCGATGATGTTCCGTTGACCCGCGACTGGCGACGAGGGAGAGGAGGCCTGGAAGAACACGAGGATCGGCAAGGCGACGTTCGCCTGAGGGCCGAAGTCGAGGTAGCTGACGGAAGCATTTCGGAACCAGCCGTCGACGCGAGGGATCGTGCTCGGCCGGGCAAGATTGTTTACGGCACCTGGCATCGAGGTCGGGGCGGGTCGTCCGAGGACGTAGCCGGCTCCGATCCCAACGAGTAGGAGGGCGATTGCGATGATCGCGAACAGGACGTTCGACCGGCCCTTTGGCGGAGGCGGACTCGAGGGTTCCATGGCTTCGCGAGCCGACCTCCGGGTCAAATCGCTATGTCAGAATTCGGCCCGAATTGGACGCATAGTCCGTATTTCTCCGAAGGGCAACGCGGAGTCCGGGGTCACCTATCTCGGGAGCCAACGAGAAGCCCGGAGGGAACTCGGGTTCCATTCGCGGTCGTTCGAGACCGGACTCCGAGAGACGTTGACGTTTGAGCGGACGCTCCTCGAAAAATCGCCCCAAAACCGGGCTTCCGCCGTCCGCCCCAGTCGAGTCGCGGCTCCAACGAAAGAGTCGGGGTCTCGAGTCGGCGCACATCGGCTATTCGAACGGGTACGCGATTGGGTCGGGTGGCGGGAGAAAGCTTCGCGGTGTCCTGGGTGTCTTCGTGGGTGGTCTCCGAGCCCTCTTTGCTCAGGCCCGCCCCCTCGTGAGTCACCGCCCTTTTCCTAGGCCGCCAGACGACAGGGACAAGGGCGGCCACGAACAGGATCGCCGCCGCGATCGACAGGTACCAACCGAGGCCCGGGCCCCACGACGTCGTCTCGTTCGCGACCGAACACCCAACCGCGCTCGGACTTCCGCACGTTCCCCAGAACGATTGGCCGGGGGAGGGAGGGGAGACGGGACCGCGGTCGGCCGCGTACGCACCCGGTTGCAAGAGGGCGGCCGCTATCGGGGAGAGTGCGACGAGGAGGAGCGCGGCGATGAGACATGCCGTCGCCGTTCGTGCGCGTCTCCGTGTCCTCGGCCGGTCCTTCGTTCCCGACCTCAGGACCGCGGCGAGCGCGCCGAAGAGGACGCCCAGACCAAGGACGAGCCGGATGTCTCCATAGAGTTGCCCGACCTGGGTCCACGGCACGACCCCGGTGGAGTAGAGGTCGGGGATGCTGCCGCCCTCCGAGATTGTCAGGTTGCAAAGCGGGCCCCAGATCCGCTCCGTCGGAGGATCTACCGTACAGCCGGATTCGAGATGATCTCCCGGCAAGAACACGGCGTGGCCATGGATGTCATAGGTCGCGTACCCGCTGTCGTTGTACAGTTCGGGGAACCGGGAGATGTCCTGGACGGACCACCACGGTGTGTACAGGGAGACGGAAAGGGTGACAAGGCCCGCGAGCAGGAAGAGCACGGCGAATCGCTCGCGCATGCGAGAAGGGTCCGCAGGCGTTTGACGGGGACGACCCCGAGACCACAGGAAGGCGCCGGCGAGGAATAGGACTCCTCCGACCGCCATCACCGCAATGCCCAAGGAACGGTACGCGTAGGTCGTGATGGCCAAGGTGCCGAACAAGACCGGTCGCGTCCTCGTCGCGACGGTTCCCAAGAGCGAGAGGCCCAGAAACCCGGTCACGAGCCCGATTCGTAGGAGCCATTGCTCCCGAGGTTTCCGCGAGACGGACTCCCTCCGAACGCGAAGGAGCCCCGCGGGACAAAGAGCTTCCGGCGTGAGTCACGTTCGCGGCCAGAGTTCGATGCGCGATCAAGCGCGGAGCGAGGCACCCGGTCACGGACGAGCTCGTCGCTTGGAACCCGCGGTGGGTTTCGTCCCTTTCTTTGGCAGGGAGGCCGCGTACGCGACGCCGCGAGCGACCCATGAATGGAGGGCCGCATCGGTTCGAAAGCCCACGGGCCCGACCAAGAGCCATCCGGCCGGGGAGCGACCACCAGGTCCCAGGTCGAACGGCTTCGCACCGGGCTCCCGCAGCAATCCAACCGTCTGGGCGGGCTCTACGCGGACGATCAGGTCCTCTCCATGTACGCCGACGGCCATATTGCCACCGAGGAGGAACGCGATCCCGCCGAACATCTGCTTCTCGACGATCCCCGATCGACCCGCGAGCTCTTTCCGAACCCGCGCGGCCTGCACTTCCGAGAACGTCAACGTCCCCGCCAGGGTGCGACAGGCAATGAACCTTGCCGCGAGCCCCGCGCAAAGGCGTTCGATGCCGTCAGTTCGCAATCGCGGGCATCTTCCGGGCGAACTCGTCGCTC
>Ga0209155_1000278_pt1 | contig 23630 bp, 23 predicted proteins | sample GraSoiAngelo_122_FD_185879 | JGI IMG/M metagenome (GOLD analysis project Ga0209155, IMG submission 185879) | Grasslands soil microbial communities from the Angelo Coastal Reserve, California, USA - 14_0927_02_20cm (SPAdes) (version 2) | ecosystem: Environmental > Terrestrial > Soil > Grasslands ... | reverse complement strand
TTCGGCCAGCGCGTCATCGGCGCGGTCCGGCCGGCGCGTGCCGGTGACCCCGAGAAGACGACGCACCTCGCCCACGTTGACGCCTTTTGCGTAGCGAATGAGCTCGAGCGACCGCGTCGCGCTCCGTCTGGATGACTCGCATGGAGACGACCGGGCCGCCTCGACTTGAGGCTTACGGCGTAGACGAGAGCTCGCGCGCCGGCACCTGCTTGTGCACCTGCCGCAGCGTCCGCAGGTACGCGATGAGCGCGTCGAGATCCGCGTCGGTCATCGCCGCGAAGTGTGGAATGTAGCTCGACATCGGAAACGCCATCGGCTTTCCGTCCTCGAGGCGCAGGCCCTTGCGGAGCGCGTCCTTCACCCGCGCGTCGTCATACTTCGCGATCCCGAACTCCGGATCGGGCGTCAGGTTCGTGGCCCACACCTTGCCGACGCCCCGGGTGGTGAACGGCTTGTCCGAACCGCCCATGAACGCGTCATCGTCCTCGCCTTTCGGCCCCCGGCTGCCGAGCGCGTGGCACTCTTCGCAGTGGGCGAGATACATGACGTACTTTCCGTAGACGACTCGGTCCTTTCGATCGGGCATCGGCACGTTCCTGGCCGGGGCGTGGTGTACGAAGCCGAGCCGAATTGCCCACCTGGCCATGAAGGGGATGTCACCATCGAACCAAGGCCGGTCCGGCCGCGCCTTCGGCACCGTGCGCAGGTAGGCCACGATCGCGCGCACGTCGGAGTCGGACATGTGCTGGTAGCTGAGGAACGGCATCACCGGGAAGAGCAGCGTCCCTTCGTCGTCGACGCCGTCGCGGATGGCGCGCGAGATCCGATCGTCGGACCACTTGCCCAGGCCGGTCTCCGCGTCCGAAGTCAGGTTCGGGACGTAGAGCTTGAAGTTGCCGACGTCCTCGAGCGTGTTGCCGCCGGCGAGGTAGCGCTGCGGCTCCTCGGGATCGGTGAGCAGGCCGCTGGCGCGGCCGGTGTGGCACGCTCCGCAGGCAGTGACCGCATCGACGAGGTACTTGCCGCGGGCGACTTCGTCGGGCGTGGTGGGAAACGGCTCGCTGCTGGTGTCGCGAACGAGACTTCCCGTACAGCCGGCGATCAGCAAGCCGACGAGCGCGGATTTCATTGGAATCCTCCTGGCGCCCCGTACAGCGCTGCAGGAGGGAATGCGTCCGGCGAACGGTTCCACTGTCTGATCGACGGCTGTAGCGTTTTCTCGCGCAGAGTCTCAATGGGCGGCAGCAAGGAGGCCGCCTTGCGTTGGTCAATGCAACTACTGATCATCGCGGATGGCGGGCTGCCTCGTTGCCAAGGCGAAGGTCGCCGGTTCGAGCCCGGTGTTCCACGCAACCGAGGGCTGACATCGGGAAACCGTTTGATTATCGCAGCCCCAGAGGGAAAGTTACTTGTCGATGCTGATGGCCTTCCGAAGGAATTACCGTGAGTGAGAAAGTCGAATTCGTCCTGCGCACGATTCTGATCGGAGTTGGCGCCACAGTGGTGATGGACGCATGGGCCTTTCTGCTTAGACAGTTTGGAATACCGCCCTTGAATTTCGCTTTCCTGGGGCGCTGGATAGGTCACCTTCGCCGACGGCAATGGATGCATGAGAGCATAGCCAGGGCAACGCCCGTGAGAGGCGAGGTGCTGATGGGCTGGTGTGCACACTACTCGATTGGGATAACGTTCGCCGCTCTCCTGCTGTCGACGTTCGGCTTGAAGTGGGCCCGATCGCCGTCTTTGCTTCCCGCGCTCCTCATTGGGATCGTGACGGTGTTAGCGCCATTGCTTATCTTGCAGCCGGCATTGGGAGCAGGGATCGCATCCTCCAAGACGGCAACCCCTCTCTTCAACAGCATGAAAAGCCTAGCCACACACACGGTCTATGGCTTTGGCCTGTATCTCGCTGCTCTCGCAACAGCTTCGCTCATCCCCGCAGGAAAGTGAGTAGCGCCGCAATTGCGGCGGCGGTCCCGGCATCGATCTGAAAGTGACACCCACCTTCAAGGCAGGCACGTTCACGATGCGTCCTTCCTCGCGGCAATTTAGATTAGCGCGTCGAACCAGGGCAGCGATCGATTCCCCGATCGCAGGAATCGGCTTGAGTCACGTCGTCACCTCGCTGATTCGCTCCAGCCTGGGAGGCTGGTCGTCTTTTTCTTTGCATGCCACATGAGGCTCACGCCGAACGTCAAGAGCCAGATCGACCACACCGCAAAGGCGATCATCGGCAGCGGCTTGAGCAAAGCGCTGACCAGAGGGACCTTACCCGCTCGCGCGCGGCAGCCCGAGCTAGACACCACTGCGGCGCCCATCCGCGATCGTCGCGAGCAAAGGCACAGTTCCGCAAATGGTTTCCGTGCCCGAGTACGGACAAGCACAGCGGTGCCTGCCCGGGCTGGGTGATCGATCACATCGCCCCCTGACGCGAGCAGAAGCGGAGAGAGCAGTCCAGGCGGCCGAGGCGCAGCAGGCGCCGTGAGCACCGCCATGTCGCAGGAGTCGTCGCCCTGCAAGGGCCGGCCATGACCCAAAAGGGTGATAGCAAAATTCGACCCCATCCCTGCCTCAAAGAGCGATTAGATCGCGCGCCCAACCGGATTCGTCGATCAGGTCGGCGACCCGGTCGAGATCTGCGCGGATGCGCTGGTCCCACTCGGCGGTCGCGCCGCTCCATCCGAGCGAGCGGAGGAAGTGAAGCCGATAGGAGGTGTTCTCGAACAGGCCATGCAGGTAGACGCCTGCGACGTTGCCCTGGCGAAACCCGAGGCCGCCATCCAGGTGTGTCTCGACGTGAGCGTCGGCGGCCGTCTGGCCAAGGTGGATCTCGTACCCCTCGATCCAGCCGCAGTCCGCGGAATGCACTCGCGTCCTTCGTGTCGTCTTCTCGCCGGCGAAGGTCGTCTCGACGTCGAGCAATCCCAACCCCTCGGCGTCTCGCCCCTCGATCCGCTGGGGATCGCGGACCCGTCTGCCCAGCATCTGCAGGCCGCCGCAGATCCCCAGGATGGGGACGCCGGCTCTGGCCAGCGAGCAGATCCGAGCGGCGAGTCCGCTGCGACGGAGGTAATCCAGGCTTGCCGCCGTGTTCTTGCTCCCGGGGAGAAGGACCGCGCCCACTCCCTCCAGTCCTTCCGGCCCCTCGATCGGCACCACATCCACGCCTTCCTCGTGCACCAGCGGGTCGAACTCGTCGAGGTTCGACGCGTAGGGGTACAGCACTAGCGCCACCCGTGTTGCACCCGTCCGCCAGTTCGGCCGATGGAAGAACGCGTCCTCCTCGGGCAGCAAGTGTCGCCGATACGGGACCAGCGCCGATGTGGGAATGCCGGTCCGCGTCCGCAGCCATTCTCGCGCGTCGAGCAGGAGCGCCGGATCGCCGCGGAACTTGTTCAAGACGAATCCGCGGAGGAGCGCGCGGTCCCGCGGCTCCAACGTCTCCCAGGTCCCGAGCAGGTGCGCGAAGGCGCCGCCCCGATCGATGTCCGCGATCAGGTAGCAGGCGGCGCCTGCGTGTCGCGCGACGGCGAAGTTCACTACATCTCCCGGCATCAGATTCGGTTCCCCCGGGCTGCCCGCGCCCTCCAGCACGATCCGCTCGAAGTCCCCGAGCAGGGAATCGAGTGCGCCCGCGATGGCAGGCCAGAGCCGATCCCGACGCTCGAGCCAAGGCATCGCGCTCAACCGCGAATCGTAGCGGCCCAGGACCACGACCTGGCTGCGCGTGTCCGATTCGGGCTTGAGCAGGACCGGATTCATCCGGGCCTCCGGCGGCACGCCGGCGGCGAGGGCCTGAAGGTACTGGGCGCGTCCGATCTCCGATCCGTCCGCGCACACGCCCGCGTTGTTCGACATGTTCTGCGCCTTGAACGGCGCCACTCGCTCCCCCCGCCGCGCGAACCAGCGGCACAGCGCCGCGGCGAGGAACGATTTCCCGGCATCGCTACTGCAGCCGAGCACCATGATCGGGCGTTTCGGGATCGCCGTCACTTGAGGCGCAGCGGCCGGCCGGCGATCAGGAGCCAGGCCTCGTCGGCGGCTTCCGCCGTCCGCTGACCGAGCCAGCCATTGAGATCGCGGAAGCGGCGCAAGAGCATGGAATCGGGCACCGGCGCCCAGCCCACTTCATTGCCGACGATCACGGCCGGCCACGCCGCCCGCCGCAATGCGCCGAGCTCCTCGTCCCACGCCGCCAGGATCTGGTCGTCGGTCGAGTCCAGCCGGTCGCTCATCCAGAGGGTGACGCAGTCGAGCACCACGCCACTCGGCGGCGGCAGGATGCTCGCGAGTGCCGCGCTGACGCTATCGGGCGCCTCGATGGTGCGCCAGGAAGGTCGTTCGCTCCGGTGGACGCGGATGCGGTCGTCCATCTCCGGATCGCCGGGCCTGCAGGTCGCGACGAAGACCACCTCGGGTCCCCACTCGCGCGCGCGAGCCACCGACCAGCGGCTCTTCCCGCTCCGCGCCGGACCAGTGACGAACAGGATCGTTCCCATCAGAACTCGATCCCCGGCTGCGCCCGGATGCCTTCCTTGAAGGGGTGCTTGATCTCCTTCATCTCGGTCACCAGGTCCGCGATCTCGATCAGCGCCGGAAGAGCGCCGCGGCCGGTGACCACGACGTGCAGGTCCTCGCGCTTGTTCCGCAGGGCCTCGATCACTTCGGCGGCGGGGAGGTACTCGTAGGACAGGACGATGTTCAACTCGTCGAGCAACAGGAACTTCAGCTCGGGGTCCGCCAAATGTCGCCGCACCAGCGCCCACCCGGCCCGGGCGCACTGCGTATCCTTCTCCCGGCTTTGCGTGTCCCAGGTGAAGCCCTGGCCGACCTTGTCCCACCGCAGGCGTGGAGACTTGAGCAGGGACTCTGCAGTCCCGCGGCCGCCCTTGATGAACTGGACCACCGCGCATTTGAAGCCGTGGCCGAGCGAGCGCAGCAACATGCCCAGGGCGGCGCTGGTCTTTCCCTTTCCGTCGCCGGTGTGGACGATGATCAGTCCCTTGCGGCGGCGGGCGGCGGCCATCTTGCTGCGCATCTGCTTCTGCAAAGCCTTCATCTCCGCTTCATGCTCGTTCGCGTCTGTCATCGGGGAGCTCCAGATGAAGGGAAACAGCAGGGCGTGCACGCACTCCGAAGACTTTGAGGATGGCAGCGGGAGTGAGCACTTCCTCCGGGCGGCCATCGGCGACCAACCGGCCGAGCTGGAGCAGAAGGACGCGGTCGAACGAGCGCGTCATGCGCAGGTCGTGGAGGCTGACGAGGAGCGCAGCGCCGCCGTTCGCGAATCGGCGCGCCAGGGCCATGACCTCGAGAGCGTGCCGCACGTCCAACTGGGCGACGGGCTCGTCCCAGAGCTGCAATCTAGCCCCGGTCGCGACCGCGCGTGCAAGGCTCACCCGTTGGCGCTCGCCCCCGCTGAGCCGGGTCACCGGCCGGTCCGCCAGATCTCGAAGGTCGAAGGCGGTCAGCGCATCATCGACGCCGCTCCCATCGTCGGCCCACATGTAGCGCCCCTGGGCGACCACTTCCCGGACGCTGAAGGCGAACTGGAAGCTCGCTTCCTGCGGCACCCAGGCCAGGCGTCGCGCCCGGTCGATGACGGCGATGCGCGGCAGCGTCCGTCCATCCAGCTCGACGTCGCCGCCGGCCGGCAGGAGTCCCGCGGCCGCCTGGAGCAATGTCGACTTGCCGCTTCCGTTCGGGCCGACGACGGCTGCCAGGGTGCCGTGCCGCAGCGCGAAGGACACGCCGTTCAGTCGGCCGGGCACCGTCAGCGCGCGGACCGTCAGAGCGCTCATGCCAGCGTCCTCAGCATCCAGAGGAAGAACGGACCGCCCACGAGCGCCGTGATCACGCCAAGGCGCAGCCCGCCCGGGAGGAGGCGCGTCGCCACGTCGCAGGCGAGCGTCAGGACCGCTCCGCCCATCATCGAGGCGGGAAGGAGTCTCCGGTGATCGGGACCGAGCGACAGCCGCAAGAGGTGTGGAACGACCAGCCCGACGAAGCCGACCACTCCCGCGACGGAGGTGGCGAGCGCGGTGAGCAGGGTAGAGAGAACGACGAGCCTCCAACGCACCCGGCGCACGTCCACGCCCAGGCTCTGCGCGCTCTGCTCGCCGAGGCTGATGAGATTGAGGTCGCGCCCCAGCGGCAGCAGGAGAACGCAGGCGACCACGATGGAAGGAATGCCGATGATCACGTGCTCGGCCGTACGGCTCTCGAGCCCGCCCATCAACCAGAAGAGGATCTGGCCGCTGAGCTCGAGGCGGCCGGCATTGGCCGAGAGCACGAACGCCGTCCCCGCGTCCAGGAGAGCATTCAGCGCGATTCCGGAGAGGAGCAGTCGCTCCGTCGCGGCGCCTCTCCGGGCGAGCACGACCACGGCCGCCGTGGCGGCGAAGGCGCCCGCGATGGCCGCGAGCGGGACGGTCCAAAGCGCATGCCCGATTCCGAACGCCAGCACCGACACTGCACCCAGCGCGGCGCCGCTGGAAACACCAAGCAGTCCCGGGCTCGCCAGCGCGTTGCGGAAGAACGCCTGCATCACGACGCCGCTCGCCGCCAGCGCGGCGCCGACGGCTGCTCCGACCAGCGATCGCGGCAGACGGAAATCGCGGACGATCGTCACGGCGATGGGATCTCCCCGGCCGCGAAGCGCCTGCGCGACGTCCGTGAGCGGGAGCCGCACCTCGCCGAGCGCGAGCGACGCGAGAAATGCGGCCGGCAGCAGCGAGACCAGCAGCCAGGTGACGAGCCGTCGCTTCACGGGAAACGCTCCGGGTGCAGTTTGCGGGCAAGCGCCTCGAACGCCGCGACGCGATGGTGAGTGACGCTCGCCATCAGCGGCCCGGGAAGAAGGACCAGCTGGCCGGCCCTCAGCGCCGGCAGGTGCCGGTAGGCCGGCATCTGCCAGAGCCGGGCCTCCAAGCCGGCTCCCTCGTTATCCGAGGCGATCAGCAGCTCTGGATTCCAGGTGAGCAGCTTTTCATCGGGGGTCGAGGCATGCCCGACGAGGCCCGCTTCGGCGGCCACGTTGATCGCGCCGGCGTGGTCGCAGAGATCCTGGAACGTGGTTTGCGAGCCTGCGGTGAATGGATAGGTGCTCACCGCCAGCACGCGGACCGGTTTCACTCCCTCCAGCTTGCGGGCGAGCTCGGCTACGCGCTGTTTCGTGCTCCCGATGAGCTTCTCGGCGCGATCGGAATGGCCGAGCGCGGCGCCGATGGCGCGGATGTTCGCGTAGACGTCCTCGAGCGACTCGAAGCGCTCGACGACGATCAGCCTCACGCCCGCGCGGCGGAGGAGCGCGAGCGTGGGCGCCTCCGTGTAACTGGCGACCAGCACGAGGTCCGGACGGAACCGCATGACACTCTCCGCATCGTTGCTCTTCAGCGTGGGATACGCCGCCGCCTCGCTTGCGTTCAGGCTGTAAGCCCGGTCGCGGCCAAGGTGGCTGAGGGCGGCGATTTGCCCCGGATCGGCCAGGGCGAGCAGAAGCTCGTCGGTGCCGACGGTGTGGCTGACCACCCGCTGCGCCGCGGCTGGCGCACCTCGCGCCACCGCCAGCGCGCAAAGAAGGATGGTCCAAGCTCGAAGCGGGATCTTCATCGGTGCGAATCTCGAGCGATGGGAAGGGCCAGCCACTCGAGATGCGGAATGGGCTGGTGGAGCGCTTCGTCCCAGGTGGCGCCTGCCCCGAGCACGCGCAGGGCACGGATGACGCCCGCGTGACCGACCAACGCCAAGGTCTCGATGTCGCCGTGAGCGCCGCGTTCACCTGCCCACGCGCGGACGCGACCTTCGAAAGCCACGAGAGATTCGCCGCCCGGCGGACCGACGTCGCGCCAGGAGGCGAGCCATGCTTCGTAGCGGACGCGATCCCGGCGCTCGATCTCGTTCCAGCCGCGGCCCTCCCATTCGCCAAAATCGATTTCCGCCAGCCTGTCGTCGATGCGCAGGACGGCCTTCAGGAGCCGGGCAAGCTCGTCAGCCACTTCGCGGCAGCGCCGCAACGGACTCGTCCAGACCGCCAGCGGGGTCGTGCTCGGGAGCGCGAGCGAAAGACGGCTCGCGCTCGCGCTCGGGTCCTCGCCCGGGGGCAGGTCGAGTCTCCCGTAACAGCGGTTGGTGACCGCGACCGCGGCGTGCCGCGCGCACAGGAGGAGGCTCATCGGACGCCGCTTCCCCGCCAGAGAGCAAGCGTGAGCAGGAGGGTGCACTCCACCACCTGCTCCGTGGCGCCGAGGAAGTCTCCCGTCAATCCGCCGGCCCGCCGCATGAAGCGGACGCCGCACGCGACCGCGGTCAGGCCGGCGATCGCGAGCAGGCCCACCAGCAACCTCCAGTCGAGGAATCCGGTAACGGCGGCCGCGCCGAAGAGCAGCGCGATCCAGCCGCTCGCGACCGCCACCTGCGCCGCCCCAGCGCGCACCACAGCGCTGCTCTTCGCGCCTTCCGGCGACACCGAAGGCAAGATCGCCATCATCCACACCGGCGGAAGACGCGCCAGCGCTTGCGTCAGCAGCAGCGCCAAGGGCGCCAGTCCGGCAAGAGCGGAGAGGAGCGCGACCCGCAGGAGAAGCGCCATGCAGAGGGCCGCCGCGCCGAAGCTCCCGATGCGGCTGTCGCGCAGGATCACGAACAGCTTCTCGCGATCGGAAGCGCCGCCCAGCGCGTCGGCGGTATCCGCGAGGCCGTCCTCGTGGAAGGCGCCCGTGAGCAGCATTCCGGCGGATACGGCGAGAGCGGCCGACACCACCGGGCCGGCGCGCGCGGAGACCAGCATCACCCCCGCGAGGACCGACCCCAGCACCGCACCCACGAGCGGAAAGTGCGCGGAGCTCCAGCGCAAGTCCTCCGCAGTGAATGCCGGTCCGCCCACCGGCAGCCGGGTGAGGAAGGCAAACGCAGCCGGCACCGCGCGAAGGACGGTCATGGGGCGCCGCCGTCCGGGACGCCCGCCGAGGCGAAGGTTGCCATGCGCACGTGGAGCGCGCAGGCGTGATCGAGGAGGGACAGCGCGAGCAGCGCTCCGCTCGCCTCGCCCAGGCGCAGCTCGAGGTCGAGGAGGGGTCTTGCTTCCATCGCCTCCAGGACGCGGCGGTGCCCCGGCTCGGCAGAGCGGTGCGCGAAGAAGAGGGATCTGCGCACCGCGGGCGCTGTCCGCACCAAGGCAAGGACCGCCGTGGAAACGATGAAGCCGTCGACGAGGATCGCCATTCCACGCTCGCAGGCGCGCGCGGCGGCTCCGAACAGCGCGGCGATGTCGCGCCCGCCCAGCCGGCGAACGGCCTCCAGGGACGAACCGACCTTGCCGACGCGTGCGAGCGCGTCGCGCACGACCGCTCTCTTCCGTGCCAGCGCGGCACCGCTCACGCCGGTGCCGGCGCCCACGAGCGTATCGGCGTCCGCACCGCGCGCGTCCAGGAGCATTGCGGCCACCGCCGAGGCGGCGGTGGTGTTTCCGATTCCCATCTCGCCCAGGGCTAGCACCAGAACGCCCGCGGGCAATGCGTCCACCGCGGCCGCCCCGGCCAGGACGGCGCGGGCGAACGTCGCCTCGCTCATCGCGTCCTCCACCCTCAGGTCGCCCACTTCGTCTCGAGCCACGGGCGCGCGGGCGAGACGAATGTCCTGCTCGAACGCGAGATCGGCGCCGTCTCGCACGCCGACGTCGACGATGTGGAGCGGAACCCGGAGCTCTTTGGCCAGGACGCTCGCCGCCGCGCCGCCGGCGACGAAGTTGCGCAGCATCGCCGCGGTGACTTCCACGGGATAGGCTGAGACGCCGTGCCGGGCGACCGGATGGTCGGAGGCGAACACGATCGCGGCCGCGGGCCGCGAAGCCGGCAGCGCAGTTCGTTGCAGCCCGGCGAGCTGCACGGGAATGTCCTCGAGCAGGCCGAGGCTCCCGCGGGGTTTGGTCAGGCGCTGCTGGCGCGCCCGGGCCAGCTCCGCGGAGGCGAGGTCGAACGGCGGGACGACGACTTTCACGGCCTCGCCCCTTTTCTGAAGTCCACGCCGACAATGTTTCCGGCGATGAAGTTGCTGACGATCGCTTGGTCGTCGTCGAGCGGCAGGATGTTCCAGGGGTTCGAACCGTCGCCGGTGTTGACCTCCGCGACCAACATCTTCGCCGGGTCCTTCACGGACAGGTCGAGCTTCTGCACCGTGTTGGTGGCGGACGCCACGGTATAGAGGAACTGGCCGCGTGCGCGCACGTCCTGCAGCGCGGCGCTCTTGCCGAAGGAGAAGAAGTTCACCTCGGCAATCATCGTCTGCGCGCCGATCGTCACCATCGTAAGGGTGCCGCTCACTGAGTTGACCACCGCCAGACGGCCGTCGCCGGCGACGGTCATCGCGGTAGGCTGGGCGCCGACCAAGACCTTGTCGCCCTTGACGGCGCCGCTCTGCGGGTCGAGCCGGACCAGGTAGCCCTCGTCCGCTCCACAGAGCGCGAACAGATCGTTGCCGTTCACCAGCAGATCGGCCACGTACGTCAGCGACGCGGGGCAGGGCAGCTGGATGGCGGGGTGACTTTCGTCCGCGCCGTCGGCCAGCGCGAACGTGCTCCGGTCGAGGCTGTAGAGGCGCGCGGAGCCGAAGTCGCCCACCCATATCTTGCTTGGACCACTGGCGACGTACGACGGCTGGAAACCCGCCGGTGGCGATGCCTTGCGGAGCGGCGCGTTCGTGGCCGGATCGACCTCGATCACCGCGCGTCCGCGTAACTCCTGCGCGGAGAACGAGCCGGCGCAGACCACCAGCAGCAGGTTGCCGTCGTTTCTCACCACGCCGCTGTTGGTGCAGGCGTGATCGTCCGCGCCGCCGGGCAGGATCACCGTCCTGACACCGGTCTCCGGCTGGACCCGGACCAGCATGCCGGGACCCCCAGGCGCGAAGTTGTCGTCGAGGTTGGTCAAGGAAACGAAAGCGGATCCACTTGGTCCGGACGCGATGACGGCAGGCGCGGGCCGGGTGGGATGGGTGGGATCGAAGGGCCGCAACGCGCTTCCAGAAGGCAAAGGAATGCTGGCGAGGGGGGGCGGTGCGCGGAACCTGCCGCCGCTGCAGCTGGCCAGGAATGCCGCCAGCGCCAGGGTAAACGATCGAGTGGATACGGAACGGTTCATGTGGACCTCGTGCGCGTGGCAAATGTGCGATGGCGAAGGGCTCGCCGGCGCCACCGCTGGGAAGAGGAGTGGCGCTAGAAGCGGGCCCGCGCGGTCGCCTGGAACGAGGCCCCCGGAAGCGGGTACTGGAAGAGATCCTGCTGCGTACGGTCGTCGAGCACGTTGCGGACTTCGAGGTCGACCCAGAGTGGGCCAGCCACGCGCACACCCGCGCCTGCGTCGATACAGACCTGCGCGGGCAGTTCGGCCGTGCCATACGCGTTTCGCGGCATCGCCGAGGAGAGCTGGACTTGAACGAAACCTTCGAGCCGGTCTCCCCGGCGGTCGAGCCGCGCGAAGAGGCGGTGGGGCGAGCGGTACGAGAGCTTGCGCCCTCCTTGGGTCGCCGAGGGCCGCTCGTTCACCGCCTCGACGAAGCTGTAGGCCACCTCGAGGCCAACCTCGAGCGGGAGTCTGACGGAGAGTTGGACTTCGGCGCCTCGGATTCGCGCAGCGCCGATGTTGTACGGCTTCACCCGCGCCGGCGGATACAGCTCGTAAAGGATCAGATCGCGATAGCGAGACCAGAAGACGCCGGCCGAGGCGGTGAACGGATGGGTCTTCCAACGCAGGCCGGCGTCGACCGACAGGGCCCGCTCGGGGCGCAGATCTGGATTCGGCTGCGTAGGGCCCGTGTCGAGATACAATTCCGAGAAGGTGGGCGGGCGGAAGGAGGCTCCAGCGCCAGCTCGCACCTCGAAGGGTTCGACAGCAGTGCCCAGAAAGGGTCGCGCGCTGGCGCTCAGGCCCGGACTGAATCCGGTCATTGTCCCAACGAAGTCGAGCCGCAGTGCCGGATACACGGAGAGCGCTCCCCGCAGGAGCGAAGCGTCGTCGGAGATCCCCAGCGAGACGATCTCGCGGCGGTGGATTCCGGCGTAGCTTCCTGCTAGCCATTCGCCGCCCGCGGATAGGGACGTCGCGATGGAATGGCTGAGAGAAACGGGGAACGTCACCTCGAGCTCGCCGCGCGTCCCCAGTGTGTGGCTCTGCTGGACCGCGCAAGCAGGGCTCGAACCGCCTTCGGGACAGTCGAAACCCAGTCCGAGCGCGCGCAGCTGGACGAGGCTGGCGCGGCCCCAGCCGCGAGCCTGGATCACGGTCTCCCCGACGGTCGCCCGCAGTCGCGCGCCGAAGATCCCGCCTTGGTCGCTTTCACGCGCCCGCGGCGTGAACATGCCCACAGGTCCAGGCAATCCGCGGCTGGCCGCGGTGCCCTGGAAAAGAGCGTCGAGCTCCAGGCCTTCGCGCAGCGGCACTTCGGTCCGCACCAGCAGCGAGCCGCGCATCGCATCGGCGTTCTCCCGCACGGCTGGGTAGTAGGGCGCGCCCGGGATCTCCGGCGTGAACTGGCGCTCGTACTGGAACCTGCCGTTCGTCCGATCGAGCTGTATCGCCACGATGCTGCGGGCCGCGCTGGCCAGCGAGACCACCGCATCCGCCGTCACGCGCACCGAGCCGAACGACCCGGCGGCGAGTTCAGCGCCAAACTGCGGCTCGGAAGCACCGGTCGTCTTCGGCACCAGCTCGACCGCCCCGCCGAGAGCGCCGGCGCCGAGCTGCGCGCCGAGAACGCCGCGGCTAACGACCACCTTGCTTACGAACGAGGATGGCAGCGTGGACAGGTCGATGGCATCGCCGCCGGGCCCTTGGAGCGGAATGCCGTCGAGCAGCACGAGCGTTTGATCGGGCGACGCTCCGCGCAGCGACACGAACGCGGCTTGTCCCGGGCCGCCGCTCCGCTGCACTGAGACGCCGGGCGATGTGGCGAGGAGCTCGGCGACCGTCGGCGCCTCGCCTGCGAATCGTTCAGCGTCCACCACTGAGGTCTGCGCGGCGCCGCTCGGGCGCGAGCCGCGGACATTGATGACCTCGGTCAGTGGCCCGGCAACAGGCTCCTCCGGGACGCCCGCGTCCTGATCGGCACGGACGCTCCGCGTCCAGGAGAGCAACGCGGACAGGAGGACGGTGAAGAAGCTCGCGGCCGACTTCGCGCGCGAACAAACGAGACGCCCCTGCGGGGCTTCGACCAGCGGCATGATGTCTCCCTCTTTCTCTCGAAGAGGCGAAGGACTTCGTCTCATGCCGCCAGGCAGGTCTCCTGGCTCCCGGGTCCGCAGCGACTCGCTGCGCGCGCGTCCCGCCTTCCCCGGTGCGTGCACCGAGTGGCTTCTGGGACGAGCTGCCCGGCTACAGTGGCGGGACCGCGCCGGAATTCGACCGGCTTCCCTCTAGGCCCTTGTGGGGCGCCACGGCGGCACGTCTAGCAATTGCGTTGGCGCGTTTACGCCGTTCGCCACGACTCGTCAAGCGGGGCGTTTTCGGCCAGGGGTCATTCGTGCTCCGGACGTGCGACGATGAACGCAGCGAGATCTCGAGATGCGAACGTGTGGCAGTCGTCCACGGGCGCACAGCGTGTAGACCGTGACGTGGAGGTTCGGGAATCCTGGCCTTCAGAATTGCCAAGGCGAAGGTCGCCGGTTCGAACCCGGTGTTGCGCTCCAAGTCTTTGAAAAAGCCCGGTCTGATCCGGGCTTTTTTATTTCCAGCGCAAAAGGCTCTGACGTGTCGATCCGGCTCGGGCTCGCTCGTCGCATGATCGGAAGCCGAGGAGGAGCCATGAAATATCTGTCGTTCATCCGCGGCGATTCCCCGGGAGGCAAACCGTGAGGAACCTCATTCTCAAGATGTCCGTCTCGGCAGGAGCCAGGCAAGGAGATCATGGCGCACGGAGGCGTCGGGTTTGCCCGGAGCCTTGTGCGGCTCGGACTGGTCGACGAGTACCGGCTGCTGATTCATCCGGTCGCACTCGGGAGCGGGCTAGGCCTCTTCTCGTCCCTGGCCAGGCTGATCTGGGCCTGGCCCCCGTCGGCGGTGAGCTGCAGATTGCCCTCGGCGCCGTTGATCTCCCGCATCAAGTTCGTGCCGCGCGAACGGCCGCCGCGGTAGTGGATCGAGAGTGCGGCGACCTTGGCGGTGCCTATTGACATCCCGAGCAGCCGCTTCTAATCGAGGGCCTCGGAGGGCAATGCAATCACCCTCCACGGCAACGAACAGGTTCCGCGCACTGCGCGTCAGAGGAGATCGCCATGCCTGCAACCGATAGCTCGGCAATCAGGAACATCGTTCTGGTCCACGGCGGCTTCGTCGACGGCTCAGGCTGGGCGGCCGTGTACGGGATCTTGAAGAAGGACGGGTACGACGTAGTGGTCGTGCAGAACCCCACGCTGTCTCTGGCTGACGACGTCGCGGTGACGAAGCGCGCGATCGCCGCGCAAGGCGGCCCCGTATTGCTCGTCGGTCACTCCTACGGCGGCGTGGTGATCACCGAAGCCGGCACCGACCCGAAGGTCGCCGGGCTCGTGTACATCGCCGCTTTCGCTCCCGACAAAGGGGAATCGGTGTCGTCGTTGATCAAGGATCCCCTGCCTGGCGCGCCGGTCCCTCCGATCCTGCCTCCGCAAGACGGCTTCTTGTTCCTCGACAAGGCGAAGTTCCACTTCTCCTTCGCGGGTGACGTGGACGCCGATACGGCCGCGTTCATGGCAAGCTCGCAGGTCCCCTGGGGCGTGGAAGCACTGTCCGGGACGATCACCGAGCCCGCCTGGAAGACCAAGCCGAGCTGGTACCTGGTGTCCACCGAGGACAGGATGATCCCGCCGCCTGCCCAGCGGAACATGTCGAAGCGCGCCGGCTCGACCGTCACGGAGGTCGCCGGCAGCCACGCGGTCTATGTGTCGCAGCCGAAGTCGGTGGCCGCATTCATCGAGAAGGCCGCCAACGAAGTGGCGGCGAAGCGACGGTAGCCGCCTTCGGGGAACCGCACGCTACGCGCGCATGCGGAGATACTTCTCGATCTGCCCGGAGAGGGCCTCGGCGGCGCAGAACGCGCAACGGGACACAACCCCGCGCATCGTTCAACCGTGACGTTCGATGCCTTCTTCCACCGTGACGGCGGCCGCTACGTCCCGACCGAGCTCACCCGCGGGCCTTGGAGCGCCGACGCGCAGCACGGCGGTCCGCCTGCTGCGCTCCTCGGCACCGTCCTGGAGGCAACGGAGCAGCGCGGCGACTCGATGATCGTGCGCGCCACCTTCGAGATGCTGAAGCCCGTCCCACTCGCGCCGCTGACGGTCGCGACCCGCGTGCTCAACGCGGGGCGCAGCGTCCAGGTCCTCGGCGGCACGATCTCCGCGGGCAGCGAGGAGATCCTCCGCGGGGAGGCGCTACGCATCCGCACGACCGACCTCTCGTTTCCCGAGCCGCCGCTCCTGCCTGCGGTTCCCGGACCCGATCGGGGCAAGGTGGCGCGGTTCTTTCCCACCGGCTACGAAGTCGGCTACCACACCGGGATGGAGAACTCGTTCGTGCGCGGCGGTTTCCTCGAGCAGGGCCCGGCGATCGCGTGGCTGCGCATGCGCCATCCACTCATCGCGGGCGAGCCTGTGACGCCGCTCGCGCGCGTGCTCATTGCCGCCGATTCCGGCAACGGCGTGTCGAGCGCACTCGATTACCGCCGTTTCATCTTCATCAACCCCGATCTCACCGTGTACCTGCACCGCTACCCCGAGGGCGAGTGGGTCTGCCTCGAGGCGGTGACCACCGCCTCGAACCGCGGCCTGGGGCTCGCGCACTCGGTCGTGCACGACGTGCGCGGCCCCATCGGATATGGCCTGCAGGGTCTCCTGATCGGCGAGCGAAAGCGCTGACTCTGATGAAGCGGGGAGATAGGCGAGGACCGTGCTTATCCGTCCTTGCCTTTGGCTTCCAGAACGCGCACACCAGCGCACCGACCAGGGTCTTCCACGGGCGCGAAGTGGCGGCCAAAGCGCGACCCTGATGCCTCACACGACCAACCCACGGAGGCCACGATGAGCAGCACGCAGATGCACAGTGAAAACGCAACCCAGAACCCGAAGGCTGGGATGGTCGATCTGAAGCTCGAGGTCGTCGTCCTTCCGGTGTCCGACGTCGATCGCGCCAAGCGCTTCTACCAGAGGTTGGGGTGGCGCCTGGATGCCGATTTCACCAACGGTGACGACTGGCGGGTGGTGCAGCTGACACCTCCCGGCTCACCGTGCTCGATCCTGTTCGGCAAGGGAATCACGACTGCCGTGCCGGGCTCAGTTCAGGGAAATTTCCTCGTCGTCGATGACATCGAGGCAGCACGCGCCGAGTTGATCCGACACGACGTCGACGCGAGTGAGGTGTTCCATTTCGCGGGCGGCCTCCATGTCGACGGGACGAAGGGACGCGTGCCGGGCCCGGACCCGGAAGGTCACTCCTACCGATCATGGGCCTCATTCAGTGATCCAGACGGCAACAGCTGGCTGCTCCAGGAGATCAAGACGCGGCTTCCCGGACGAGGACTGAGCATGGACGTCGCGACTCTGACGGAGCTTCTGCGAGAGACAGAGAAGCGCCATGGCGAGTACGAACCGACCGCTCCAAAGCATCACTGGTCCGGGTGGTACGCCGCCTACATCGTCGCGCGCGAGCAGGGGAGGACTCCCGACGAGGCAGCCAAAGATGCCGCGCTCCACATGGAAGGTACCCGCCGCTGAGGGCCGCGCGCCAGCCGATCGATGAGCCGCCGGCCGCTTGTGCGACCGCGCGCAGGGGTAGAGATTGTCGGAATGCGACCCGACATCGTTCCCGGCGCGGTGTTTCCCGACTACGAGCTTCCTGACCACCGCGGCAAGCACCGCACGCTCTCGGAGTTGCAGGGAGGCGATCCGTTGGTGCTGGTGCTCTCTCGCGGAGGTTTCTGTCCAAAAGAAAGGAGGCAACACGAAGGGCTCCTGCAAATCCACCGCGAGATGCAGGTGGGCTACTGCCGTCTCGTGACGATCTCGACCGACAACCTCCTCGAGACGAACGAGTTCCGCGCTGGCGTCGGCGCCTGGTGGACGTTTCTCGCGGACCCCGGGCGCAAAGTGCAGAAGGATCTCGACATCGCGGAATACACCGACCCGCATCACAATCCGATGATCCCTCACACGCTGGTGCTCGAGCCTGGCCTGCGTGTCTACAAGATCTACAATGGGTACTGGTTCTTCGGCCGGCCGACGGTGGAGGAGCTGCGCCTCGACCTGCGCGCCGTACTGCAGCGCTGCCGTCCCGATTGGGACATCAGCGGCGCGGAGCAGCGAACAGCCTGGGCGAAGGGCGAGAAGGCAAACTTCCATCCGTACGGAAAAACGCAGGCGCAGATGTTGGCCGAACAGGACTGATCCGCTCGGCGGCAGCGGGCTTTCCGCGACTCCGAGGAGGATTCATCTCCAAGCGACGACGCCGACAACGTCGGCGCCGCGCCGTCGTGACCCGGATGCGGACACCCACGCGCATTCTTGATAGATGTGCGCGGGAGCGGTTCTGCATCGTTCGCCCGCGCGCCGCATCCGAGCACCGGGTGGATCATGAAAGGGGGCCGCGCCATGATGAACACGCGCACTTGGATCGTCGCCCTGACGCTCGCCAGCGCCGCCTGTCACAAGACCGCCGCCACTCCAGCGCCGCCACCTCCCACCGTCCAGGTGGCGCAGGTCGAACAGATGGACGTCCCGCTCTTTCGCGAGTGGGTTGGGACTTTGGACGGCTTCGTCAATGCGGATATCAGGCCGCAGGTCGAAGGGTATGTCCGCAAGCAGGCGTACAAGGAGGGGACGTACGTCGGGAGGGAAGATCTCCTCTTCGTGATCGACCCGCGCAATTACAAGGCGGTAGCCGACCAGGCAAAAGCTGCCCTGGAGAGGAACATCGCGGCCCTGGCTAAGGCGCGCCTCGACGTCCAGCGCGACAGGAAGCTGATCGCCCAGGAGGTGATCCCAAGACAGCAACTCGACAACGATCTCGCGGCCGAGAAGGAGGCGGCAGCGAGCGTCGAGTCTTCTCGTGCCACACTTGCGCAGGCGAAGCTCAGTCACGGCTGGACCCAGGTGACTTCGCCGATCGACGGCATCGCGGGCATAGCCCAGGCGCAGGTCGGCAGCCTGGTGAGCCCTTCCACAGTCATGACCACGGTCTCGCAAGTCGATCCGATCAAGGTCCAGTTCAACATCAGCGAAGTCGAATACCTCCGCTCCGCCCAGGGCAACCATTGGGCCGAGCCGGCGAGGGGCGATGATCCGCTCCTCGACCTCATCCTCGACGACGGCAGCGTGTACCCGGCACGCGGGACCGTGGTCGTGACCAATCGCCAGGTCGATCCGCGGACGGGCACCATCGCCATCCAGGGTGCATTCCCGAATCGCGGCAACATCCTGCGCCCAGGTCAGTACGGAAGAGTGCGGGCCGCGATCGACGTTCGGAAGGGGGCGCTGGTCGTGCCCCAACGGGCCGTCAACGAGCTCCAAGGGGCGTACCAGATCGGCGTCGTGGCACCGGACGGCACGGTCGACGTCCGGACGGTGCGAGTGGGAGAGCAGGTCGCCAACCGGTTGATCATCGAGGAAGGTCTTCAACCCGCCGACAAGGTCATCGTCGAGGGATTCGTGCGTGTGAGGCCCGGCATGCTCGTGCACGCGACTCCTTCCTCCGACAGCTCCACGGCTTCCGCGACGGCACCTGCGCCGCCCTCACCGGGTCGCTAGCCATGTCCCGCTTCTTCGTCGGCCGTCCCATCGTGGCGATGGTCATCGCCATCCTGATGGTGATCGTGGGAGCCGTCGCGCTGGTCGGCCTCCCGGTGGCCCAGTACCCGAACATCGTGCCGCCGCAGATCCAGGTGCGCACGATCTACACGGGAGCCGATGCCGTCACCGTCGAGCAATCGGTCGCGACTCCGATCGAGCAGCAGATGTCCGGGGTCGAGAAGCTGCTCTACATGCAGTCCACCAACGCCAACGACGGCTCGCTCGTCCTGCAGGTCACCTTCGACATCGACAGCAACATCGCCATCGACCAGGTGAACACGCAGAACAAGGTGGCTCAGGCGCAGCCATCCTTGCCGGCCGACGTGGCGAGCTACGGTCTCACGTTCCAGCAGTCCACCGGTCTTCCACTGCTGGGGATCTCGCTCTACTCGCCGAAGGGCAGCTTCGACACGCTCTTCATCGGAAACTACGCCACCATCAACTTGACGGATGCGCTCTACCGCGTGCCCGGCGTGGGTCAGGTCCTCAATTGGGGGACCTCGGATTACGCGATGCGCGTCTGGGTCAAGCCCGACAAGCTGGCCAAGCTCGGTCTCACCGTCCCTGACCTCGCCGCCGCCATCCAGGCGCAGAACAACGTGAACCCCTCGGGCCGCCTCGGCGCGGAGCCGGCTCCGCGCGGCCAGCAGTTCACCTATACCGTGCGCGCCCAGGGGCGGCTCCTCACCGCGGAGGAGTTCGGCAACATCGCCGTGCGGCTCAACCCGGACGGTTCGACGGTGCGGCTCAGCGACGTCGCCCGCATCGAGCTCGGCGCGCTGACCTACAACCAGCTCGGGCGCTACAACGGAAAGCCTGCGCTCGTCTTCGGCGTCTTCCAGACGCCCGGCTCGAACGCGATCGCCGTCGCCAACGGTGTCCGGGCGACGATGGCGGAGCTGAAGAAGCGCTTTCCGGCCGACCTAGACTACGCCATCTCCCTGGACACCACGGCGCCGGTGACCGAGGGAATCCGAGAGATCCTCGTCACCCTCCTCGAGACCGTGCTGCTCGTCGCGCTGGTCGTCTTTCTCTTCCTGCAGAGCTGGCGCGCCACCTTGATTCCGCTGCTCGCCGTACCGGTGTCGCTGATCGGGACGTTCGTTCTCTTTCCGTTCCTGGGCTTCTCCATCAACACGCTGTCCTTGTTCGGGCTGGTGCTCGCCATCGGCCTGGTGGTCGACGACGCGATCGTGGTGGTGGAGGCGGTCGAACGCCACATCGAGGAGGGGCTCACGCCCAAGGACGCGACCCTCGCGGCGATGAAGGAGGTCACCGCGCCGGTGGTGAGCGTGGCGGTCATCCTCGCTGCGGTCTTCATTCCGCTGGCGTTCACCGGCGGCATCACCGGGCTCCTCAACCGGCAATTCGCGCTCACCATCGCGGTGTCGGTGCTCTTCTCCGCTTTCAACGCGCTGACGCTTTCGCCTGCGCTCTCCGCCTTGCTCCTGCGGCCCCGGCAGGAAAGGAAAGGCGTCCTCGCCGGATTCTTCGGTGGCTTCAATCGCTGGTTCGGCCGGGCGAACGACGGGTACGTCACGGCGTCCGCTTTCCTCGCGCGCAAGGCGGTCGTGGGCATCGCCATCCTCGCCGGATTCACCGTGCTGACGGTGCTCGCCGGCAAGAAAGTTCCCGCAGGGTTCATCCCGGAAGAAGACCAGGGCTACTTCTTCCTCAACGTGACGCTCCCCGACGCCGCCTCGCTGGAGCGGACGGATGCGGTCTGCCGGAAGATCGACGCGATCCTCGCGGCGACCCCGGAGGTCCAGTCCTACAACACCATCGCCGGCTTCTCGATCTTGAGCTACAGCTCGGCGACGTACAGCGGCTTCTACTTCGTGTCGCTCAAGAATTGGTCGGAACGCCCGGGCGCGAAGCACACCGTCGACGCGGTGATCGCCCGCATCAACGGGCAGCTCGCGGGTCAGGTCAACGAGGCAATCGCCTTCGGCTTCCCGCCGCCTGCCATCCCTGGTCTAGGGGCCTCGGGCGGATTCTCCATGTGGATCCAGGACCGCAGCGGCGCCGACGTCCCGTTCCTCGCGAAGAACCTCAATGCGTTCATCGCAGCCGCAAGGAAGCGGCCCGAGGTGGGATCGATCAACACGGTCTGGCGCGCCTCGGTACCCCAGATTTACGCCGACGTCGACCGCGACAAGGTCCTCAAGCAAGGCATCAGCTTGAGCAGCGTCTACCAGACGATGCAGGCGTTCATGGGCGGCGGCTACATCAACCAGTTCAACCGGTTCGGCCGCCAGTGGAGGGTCTACTTGCAAGCGGAGGGCGATCAGCGCCAGAGCACGAACGACATCGCCGGCTACTACGTCCGCAACGCCAACGGCCAGATGGTCCCTCTCTCCGCCTTCGTTTCCACCAAGCGCGTCTACGGTCCCGAGTTCACGAATCGCTTCAACCTGTTCCGCGGTGCCCATCTGATCGGAGGACCCGCACCCGGCTACAGCTCGGATCAGGTGCAGCGAGCGCTCGAACAAGTGGCCAACCAAGTCCTGCCTCGCGAGATGGGCTTCGAGTGGGCGGACCTCTCGTTCCAGCAGCAAAAGGCCGCTGGCACCGGCACGCAGACCTTCGTGCTCTCGCTGATGTTCGTGTTCCTCATTCTCGCCGCTCTGTACGAGAGCTGGTCGCTGCCGTTCAGCGTGCTGCTTTCTCTTCCAATCGCCGTGTTCGGCGCTTTCGCTGGATTGCTTTTGCGAAAGTACGACTTGAACGTGTACAGCCAGATCGGGCTCGTCATGCTCGTCGGTCTTTCGGCGAAGAACGCGATCCTCATCGTCGAGTTCGCCAAGGGAGAGCTCGAAAAGGGCCGACCGCTCATGGACGCCGCCCTGGAGGGAGCAAGGCTTCGCTTCCGGCCGGTGCTCATGACTTCGTTCGCGTTCATCTTCGGTCTCTTGCCGCTCTGGATCGCGTCGGGCGCCGGCGCGGTTTCGCGGCGGATCCTGGGGACCGCCGTCATCACCGGCATGCTGGCGGCGACGGCCATTGCGATCTTCGTCATCCCGATGCTCTTCGTCCTCGTCGAACGGCTGAGCCACAGGCGTAAAACGCAGGTCGAAGGCCGGCCCCTTTATCCGGTTGCTTCGGACGGAGGTCATGTCGACGCGGTCTCTGACGGCGGAGCACAAGTCGGATTGAAGTGAAGATCAGGAATCCTCCGTGTCCGCGAACGTCACCTTCCCTCAGCTCCTCCACCTGCAGGACTTCGCGCTGCTCGGTTTGCGCGTGGTGGTGGCGATCGTTTTCGGTGCCAGCGGCTACTTCCATCTCAAGGACCCGATTGGGCGCGCGAAGAGCGTCGAGCTGAGCCCCGCCGTCACGGCCGGGCTGGGTGCCGCGGAAGCCCTGGCGAGCCTCGGCTTGGTCACTGGAATTCTCATCCAGCCGGCGGCGCTGGGGCTCATCCTGGTGAGCATGGGAGCAATCCAAAAGAAGGCGCTGACGTGGAAGACGGGATTCTGGGGCGAGAAGGCCGGCGGCTGGCACTACGACCTCATGCTCATGGCCATGAGCATGGTCATTCTCTTCACGGCCGGCGGCCGTCTTGTCTTACGGTTCTGAGTCTTCAATCGCTGATCTTCTGGATCGCAGCGATCAATTCTTCCGTCGAGAAAATCGCCCGGGCATAGTTGGGGAGATTCAACTCGAGCGTGGCTTTCATTTCGTCCCAGCCGAAGCCCCCGATGGCATCCTTCACCAGCGTGACTTCGTAACCCAGTTCCGCCGCATGACGAATTCTCGAGTCGATGTAAGTGTTCGCGCGCAGGCCGATCGCGATCAGTTGGTGAATGCCGTGCTTCTTGAGCTGCAAATCGAGATCGGTGTTGGCGAACCCGCTGGAGCACCAGTGTTCCAATGCAATGACGTCCGTCCGATCCAATCGAAACGTCACATCTGCCATGGATTGTCTCCTTCGCTCTCTCGCACCGGCGCCCATGGGCCGGTGCAAACCGGGTCTCTCTAGCGGACAGCGCCGGGCGCGTGAAGCCCTCTCGGCAGACGGTTGAAAACTTTTGATCGGGCCGTATCCGAGCCGTCGTGCGGTTCTTTGTCACTTGACTTTCCCGTCCTCGGCGAGCGTCATCCGCGCGCTGTAGCGCGGACGTAGAACGTACCGCTCCGCTACGACGTAGCCCGCGCGTCGCGGGCTGGGGGGAGCACCATGAAGAGCCCTGGATGGCTGACGGGCTGTGCGCTCGCGCTCGCGTGCGCACACGAGAGCAAGGGCGTCGTAAGCCAGAGCGACACGAAGATGCAGGGCGCTGTAGTGGGGGCGTCCCAGCCGCCGGCGGACGGCGCGACAGCCGCAATCCGCCCCTTCAACGTCAACGTTCCGGAGGACGCTCTCGTCGACCTCCGCCAACGCATCGCAGCTACGCGGTGGCCTGACCGCGAAACGGTTCCCGATCGATCGCAAGGCGTCCAGCTGGAAAAGCTACAAGCGCTCGTTCGCTACTGGGGGACGGGCTACGACTGGCGGAAGGCGGAGGCGAAGCTGAATGCCTTGCCGCAATTCATGACCACGATCGATGGCCTAGACATTCACTTCATCCACGTCCGCTCTCGTCGTCCGAACGCCCTGCCGGTCATCATCACCCATGGCTGGCCGGGGTCCGTCATAGAACAGCTCAAGATCATTGCTCCGCTCACGGATCCCACCGCTCATGGTGGACGTGCGGAAGACGCCTTTGATGTCGTCATCCCCTCGATGCCCGGATACGGCTTCTCCGGCAAGCCAACAGGCACAGGTTGGGATCCCGACCACATCGCGCGAGCCTGGGCCGAGCTGATGAAGCGCCTCGGG
>Ga0209155_1000273_pt1 | contig 23791 bp, 18 predicted proteins | sample GraSoiAngelo_122_FD_185879 | JGI IMG/M metagenome (GOLD analysis project Ga0209155, IMG submission 185879) | Grasslands soil microbial communities from the Angelo Coastal Reserve, California, USA - 14_0927_02_20cm (SPAdes) (version 2) | ecosystem: Environmental > Terrestrial > Soil > Grasslands ... | reverse complement strand
TCCCTGCTACTTCAACGACCATTCCACCAACCACATGGCAATGGCCGAGCACCACGCGGAAGAGCACTTCTGCCGTGCCAACCTCGTTCTCAAAGTAGATAAAGGCTCATACAAGGAGGTCAAGTTGGATGGCGCCAAGGTCTGGATCGCTACCGATTTGGGCAGCGACTGGAGCACCGGCAAGGATTCCTGGCTGGTGGTGAACTTTGATCCCAGCGTCACCAAAGAGCAGCAGACCGCGCTGGCCGACGTCCTCGGGCAGCTGTATCCGATCCCCTGGCAAAAGAAGGCCGTGCAAACCGCTGCATTTTCATGGAACGTGGACGCTAAAACGGGTGTCGCGCACGCCAAGATGAACGACGGCAAAGGCGAAGTCATCCTTGAAAAGGTCAAGGGCGATAGCGCCAGCCGCGAAGTCGTCATGCGCAATTTGAAATACTGGGGCGCGCAATCCAACGATGGCTTCCGCATGTGGAAGAGCAAACACGAAGCCTTCGAAGGGGACGGCCACAAGTTTTCTTACGACGGGACGAATGGATTCCTGATTACCATCCACTTTTCTGGCAATGCGAAGACCGCCTCTGCGGACTGATCGTCGATTCGGATCGGCGCCGGCGGCCGCGCTTTGCCGGTGGATAGCAGAGCGCGGCTGACGAGCTACAATTCCTCCTCGTCCTCACTCGTGTGTTTTAATACAGTCGTCTTGTGCGTGATCCGGATGCCGCCGTTGCGGAGTCCAGCGAGAATGGCTCGCCGGATTTCTGCGGGGAGCATCTCTGGCGCGAAAACGCCGGCGAGGTCCCGAGGGAAAAACTTGATGAAGAGCGCGGCAACGTGCGCGGTGGCATAAGCCACTGGCGTCGTAAATCGTCCTTGCTGCCGTATCTGATAGAGCGTTGGAAACATGCAATCGCTGCGGATCAACAGGAGCAGATCGTCCTTCTTGTTGTGCTTTACTCCCCGCACCAGAACAGCCGCGGCGAACCGCGCATTCTGTAAAATTCCTTGGCGAATCAGCTTGGCGATCATGCGAGGGGAATAGGTTTGCGGAAAGTGGCGCCTCAACATTCCGCGAGATTTCGATAATTTTCCCAGTTTGTGCCAGCGCCGCAGCCGGTCGATCTCGTTTCCGCCGATTTTTACGTCGAGCTCCCGCATGGGAATAAAACGAGGAAGAGTAGCCACTTCGTCCTGCGCGGCCAGGAACACGCGCACTATCCCAATGGGTTCTGGGAACCGGGATTTCTCGACTTCGGAGAAACGCTTGCCCAATTGAAATTTTCCGTTGCGATAGATGCGCGGGTGCGAGATCGCTTCGTCGAACGATACTTCCGGCGACCACTGAGAGATGGGGTCGTCGCTCTCGCTGCTTTCGTACAGGCGGATGTGCACGTTGTGAACTTCGTCCAGCAATTCCGCGGCGCGCTTCACCAGCAAATTTGTCAGGCCAGGCGCCAGTCCGGAATTAATCAGCGCCACGCGTTTTTTTTCTTCGAATTTCTTCGCATAGCGGAATTGCTCGGCCTTGAAAGGGTGGCGTGTCAGGTGCGAGCTTAAATCCATGTAATGCGCACGCAGCCGCAGCGCGGCCCGCAACACGATCTCGTTAAAAACGGAAGCCGAAGCGTTAATGATGAGGTGGCAGCCCTTCGCGGTCTTCACGATTCTGCGCAGGTTTCGCGCGTTCACTTCCGTTACGGCGATGGTGCTTTTCTTTCCCAGAAAGCGCCGCGCGCGCTCCGGATCGCGGTCTCCGCACCAGACCGTATGTCCTTGTCGCTCCAGCAATTGCGCGAGAAGAGAGCCGGTCGCCCCAGCCCCTAAAACGAAGATCCGCATGGCGTGGCCAAAACTCTACCACAATCCGAAGGGCCGCCCTTAGCGGTGGTTTTCTGTGCCCCAATTGCGTACTTCAGGCGGGCGGCGTAGACTATCGCTGTGACTCCGACCCCGGAAGCCTAGCGGAGAGATAACCCACGGCTGCCGGGGCGACGTCCCGGGAAACAATCGGGGCTGAGGGTTTGGGTGGAAACACCCAAGTCTCCCGTGCTTGGAAAGGAGCGATCACGCCGAAAATGAGCACTTTTTCGGTGCGCGCCCGATTCCAACACTGGATCGGGCAGCCTTGTTTTAGACCCGCAGTGCGCCTTGCTAGCTAGGAATTGCATCCAACGAATGCGACGGAACATGATCCTTCACGACAAATTCGGCCGCCAGATCACCGACCTGCGCATCTCCATCACGGACCGCTGCAACTTCCGCTGTGTCTACTGCCGTTCTGCTGACCCGGAAAACTATCGCGATCACGACGAGATTCTCTCTTGGCCGGAACTCGACCGCCTAGCCACGGTCTTTCTTAGGCTGGGTATCCGCAAGATACGCATTACTGGTGGCGAGCCGCTCGTGCGCGAGGGTGTAGAAGACTACATCGCGCGTCTCAACACCCTCGGCGTCGAAGACCTTTCCATGACCACCAACGGCCACTTGCTAGCTGAGCATTGCGACCGGCTCTTGGCCTCCGGCCTCCGCCGCATCAATATCAGTCTCGATTCTCTCGATCCCGAAAAATTCGAGCGCATCACCAGAACCAAATCCTTTTCAACCGTGATGCACAGCATTGACGTCGCGCAGAAATCGCGGTTGGCCCCTGCGAAGGTGAACGCCGTCCTGGTTCGTGGCATCAATGACGACGAAGTCGAAGCCTTTGCTTTGTTCGCCCGCGAAACCGGCGTCATCATGCGCTTTATCGAATTCATGCCTCTCGATGCCGACCGCCACTGGACCCGCGGCTTAGTCGTGCCCGCTGCGGAAGTCCACCAACGGATCCACACTCGTTGGCCGCTCATGCAGATACCCCACGAGCGCAGCGAAACCGCCCGCAAGTACCGCTTTGCCGACGGCGCACCCGGCGAAATCGGTCTGATTGCCCCCGTGACCCAGCCTTTCTGCGGCCATTGTTCCCGCATCCGCCTGACTGCGGATGGCAAGCTCCGAACCTGTCTTTTCAGCAAGGAAGACCACGACCTGCGTGCGCTGCTCCGGGAAGGAGCCTCCGACGACGATCTGGTCGCCTACATCAGCTCAATTGTCATGGAAAAAGAAGAGGGGCACCACATCAATGAGCCCGGTTTTGTACCGCCTTCCCGCACCATGGTCTTTATCGGCGGATAGTGGCAAATTATCGGGAATATGAGAAAATGAGGTTTCCAAGCAGGGATCAGGGACCGCTTAGCATCAACCTCTAAAGCAGACGAAACACACCCCATGGGCAACCTAGTTTCGATATCGGATAGCAGCATCTTCATCGGCGTAGACCAGCCGCCCACCCTCCACGCCCCCGAAATCGAAGCCGGCGTAGGATGCGACTTCGATTCCTACCTCTTGGTGCCAGACAATACCCTCGACGACCGCATCGCTGCCGCCAAAGCCCGTCTCGGCAACGACGTTGTCATTCTGGGCCATCACTACCAGCGCGACGAGGTCATCAAGTTCGCCGACTTCCGCGGTGATTCCCTCAAACTCTCCTTCCAGGCATCGCAGGCCGAGGGCCGCTATATCGTCTTTTGCGGTGTGCATTTCATGGCCGAGAGCGCCGATATCCTCCGACGCCGACACCAAACCGTCATTCTTCCCGACCTCAATGCCGGCTGCTCCATGGCGGATATGGCCGACATCGGCCAGGTGGAAGCCTGCTGGCACGAACTCTCATCGCTCCTCGATGTGCGCAAGGTCGTCCCTGTCACCTACATGAACTCGACTGCAGCCATCAAAGCCTTCACCGGCGAGAACCGCGGCTCGATCTGCACCAGCTCCAACGCCGCGGCTGTCATGAACTGGGCTTTCGAGGGTGGCGAGAAAGTTCTCTTCCTTCCCGACGAGCACCTAGGACGCAACACCGGCTATCGCATGGGCATCCCGCTTGACCAAATGATCGTCTGGGATCCCTGCCAGGATTTTGGCGGAAACACGCCGGAAGCGATTCGCAACGCGCGCATTATCCTCTGGAGGGGCTATTGCTCGGTTCATCAGCGCTTCACGCCGCAGCAAGTTGAGCGCGTCCGCGGCCAGCATCCCGGCATTCGCGTCATCGTTCACCCCGAATGCCGTTTCGAGGTTGCCGAGGCCGCCGATCAAATCGGCTCGACCGAGGGCATCATCAAAGCCATCCAGGCCTCTCCACGAGGCACTGAGTGGGCCGTCGGTACCGAAATCCACCTCGTCAATCGTCTTGGCAAGGAATTGAAAAACCACAAGGTCATCTCGCTCGATCCCAGCGTTTGCGTTTGCACCACCATGTTTCGCATCACGCCGCAGCATCTCCTCTGGGCGCTCGAAAATCTGGGCGAGGGCAACGTCGTTAACCGCATTTCCGTTGACGAACGCACTCGACACCATGCGCGGGTTGCTCTCGACCGCATGCTGAGTTTGCGTTAGCATCGAACAGGACGGACTTTTGCTTTGCGCTGCGCGATGAGCACTCTGTCCCCTCTGTGCCTCTTTGTCCCCGGAACGGAAAAACGATGGCAGACGAAGACGATGATCAGGAGCAGGACGAGACTCCGGAACCGCCGCAGCGCCTTTTCACGCTGACCGAAGCCGAACGCGCGCGCCAGGAACTCGAGCCTTTTCTCGTCGAGGCCATGGATTCCCGCAAAAAGCTCTCAGGCTTGGAAAACGAGCTAGCAGCCGTTTCCGCGCGCATCATGATGATGGGCGGCATAATCGTCCCATATGAAAAATTGGCTGCCGTCCGCATGGAGCACCAGCAACTTGCCGAAACACTCAAGACAGCGCTCAATCGCATTCTCGAAACCGGTTGCCTGGTCAAGGATCTTGACGTCGGCCTCCTTGATTTTCCCGCCGTCATCAACCATCAGGACGTCTACCTCTGCTGGAAGCTCGGCGAAGACCGCATCCGTTTTTATCATCGCCAGGACGAAGGATTCGCTAACCGTAAACCGCTCGACCCGCGCGACCTCGGCCCCGGCGACACCGTCCAGTAGTTTTGGTTTTGCTTGTTTGTGGAAAGGCAGGACTTTAGTCCGGCCGTATTTTTCTTGCTGTCATCCTGAGCGAAGCGAAGGACCTCAACTGCCCGTTTCTCGCTTCTTCAAATTGTGAGAAACCTTGACCAACCATCCTGAAAACCGCCTCAAAGATTCCGCCAGCCCGTACCTGCGCTCCGCAGCGCATCAGCCCATCGACTGGCACGAATGGGGCGACGCAGCTTTTGCCCGCGCCAAATCCGAAGACAAGCCCATCCTCCTCGATATCGGTGCCGTCTGGTGCCACTGGTGCCACGTCATCGACCGCGAATCCTACGAGAACGCCGAGCTCGCGAAAATCATCAACGAGCATTTCGTCGCCGTGAAAGTCGACCGCGACGAGCGCCCCGACGTTGATTCGCGCTACCAGTCCGCCATCAGTGCCATTTCCGGACAGGGCGGCTGGCCGCTCACAGGCTTCCTTCTTTCCGACGGCAAACCGTTTTTTGGCGGTACCTATTTCCCGCCCGAGGACCAGATGGGTCGCCCCGGATTCCGCCGCCTTCTTCTCGCCGTCGCCGATTCTTATCGCAACAAACGCGCCGAACTCGAGCGCGCCGCCAACTCTCTTGCCGACGCCGTCTCGCAGGCGGAAGTCTTCACCGGCGCCCGCGGCGATTTCGATCTCGGCGTCGTTGAAGCGCAGGTCAAATCCATCACCCAGCTTTTCGACATCAAGAACGGCGGTTTTGGCCGTGCCCCGAAATTCCCGCACTCCTCGGCTATCGATCTCATCCTTGAGCGCTATCAACAGACGAAAGAAAAACATTTGCTCGCCATGGCCGAAACCACCCTCGAAAAAATGGCCCGCGGCGGCGTTTACGACCAGCTCGCCGGCGGCTTCCATCGCTATTCCGTCGATGAACGCTGGCTCGTCCCCCATTTCGAGAAAATGTCCTACGACAATTCCGAACTCCTGAAGAATTATCTCCACGCTTCGCTTTTTTCATGGAGCGACGATGACCAAAGCACCCGCAAGCCGGATGCAAATTGGTATCCGAAGTCTTCAGTTTTCGGAGAACTCGCCGAAGGGATCATTCGGTGGGTTAACGAAGTTCTGTCTGACCAGGAGAACGGCGGATTTTACGCCAGCCAGGACGCCGACTATTCATTGGATGACGATGGTGACTACTTCACCTGGACGCTTGGCGAAGTTCGTGCCGTTCTCGCGCCCGCAGAATCGCGGGTGATAGAGCTCTACTATGATGTTGAGCCACACGGAGAGATGCATCACAATCCGGCTAAGAATGTTCTTTGGATCGCTCGTGAATTCTCGGAGATCGCTCAAATCCTCAAAAAAGACGAAGACGAAGTTGTCCGCATCAAGCTGCACGCCGAAGCAAAGATGCTCAAGGCGCGCGCGGACCGTTCCACGCCTTTCGTCGACAAAACGATGTACGTCTCCTGGAATGCGATGTTTGTCTCGGCCTATTTTGAGGCCGCGCGCATCGTCGGCACGGCTTGGATCGCAGAAGACTGTCGCAAGTTCGCCCTGAAAACTCTCGATCGCATGCTGAAAGAAGCCTGGACTGAAAGGCGCGGTTTCGGCCATCGCATCGGCGGGCCTATTCTTGAAGGCTCGCTCGACGACCAAGTCTTCAGCGTCCTCGCGCTTCTCGACGCCTACGAAACCACTCTCGATCCCCGCTATTTCAGCGCCGCGCAGAAAACCATAGACCTAGCCATCTCCCGCTACGGCGACGCCGAAGGCGGTGGCTTTTTCGATCGTCCTTCCGACGCTGCGCCCATGGGCGGCCTCGACGTGCGCCGCAAGCCTTTTCAGGATTCACCCACGCCCGGCGCCAATTCCATCGCCGCCATCGCCCTGATTCGAATGCATGCCTTCACAGGCGACGATCGCTACCGCGCTTTCGCCCAAAAAACGCTCGAAGCCTTTGCCGGCATCGCTCCGCAGTACGGCCTCTTCGCCGCCACATACGGTCTCGCTGCCACGCTCTTCGCCCATCATGCCATCCAGGTCGTCATCACTGGTCCTGCAAACGATCCCGCTGCGCAAGCCCTCGAAGCCGCCGCCCACCGTGTCTTCCGCTTCGGCAAATCTGTCCTTCGTGTCACGCCCGAAACTCCGCAGGTTCATCTCGCTGGCGCTCTCAAAGAAACTCTCCCTCATCTCCCATCCGGCAAACCACTCGCCGTCGTTTGCTTCGGCCAAACGTGTCTGCCTCCAACTAGCGATCCCGCGCAACTCATCGCCCTGCTCGAAAACGGCGTCGCTGGCGCTGCCACTCCTTAGCCTATTTTGATCGCCCAACTTGTAGGGCCGCAAGCATGCTGGGCTTGGGTTTCAAGGCAAACAAAAAAACAGGGCGCGATGCTCATGCACCGCGCCCTGCTTTTCCCTAACTTCCTTTACGTCCTTTACTTCTTTTACCTCATTATTTCTTGGGTCTCGACTCCGGCGGCACCATCCCGTTGGCCCGGTAATACACCACCAGGTTGCCGTAGTGTTCTCCAGAGTGTTCGATCAACCCGTAAGCCAAGTCATACAGCCGGTCCAAGTGGGGCCCGCCGTCATTCACCGCCTCATTCAGTCCCTTGTCGCCCTTTGCCTTGATCACGTCGGCACCGTCGCTCACACACTGTTTTACGAACGTCACCAGGTCGGCCTTACTGTTAATCTTCAAGTCGGCTGGCTTGGGATCGTCCGGATACCGAGGTTTTTTTCCTTGCGCGGTGTCCGTAAAGTAATACATCGACGCGGTGACATGCAGCAGCACCCCGCGAAACGTCCTCGAATCCGGATTCGGTTTGTAATCGTACTTATCTTCCGGCAAATCCTCCGCAATGGTGATCAATTTCCGCCCGATTTCGTTCCACTGCTCCAGCACCGCCTGCGAAGGACTCGGCGCCGGTTTCGGCGGTGCCTTCTTTGCCGCATCCTGTGCCAATGCCGGCAACACCGCCAACCCCATGGCCAAGGCTAGACCTGCCACCCACTTGAGTTTCTTCATTTTCCCTTCCCTCCGTTACGCCCAAAAGCCGGACGTTCATTCCTTCAGACGCGCCGCCAAGCCAGGAGTTTCCTTTAACCAGCATCGACTCTCCCAAACATACCTGGCCCCCGCGGGGGGTTCATCTTACGCAGTAAAGCCGTCTTCGTCATGCAAAATTCCCAACCTTCGCATGCTAAACTCATATTTTGCGACTAGGGGCGCCATTACAGTGAATTGGGGCTTTCAGTTTCTGCGCATTGCCATCGGTTTAAGTATCCTGACGCTGCTGTATCTTTCGCAGCGCTTCTGGTACCGCTCCCTCTGGCGTGTGACCTCGCATTGGGGCCGGACGGCGCTCCGAATCACTCCCCGGTTGGCCTATATCGTTCTGCTCCTGCTCGTAATCGTTACTACGGCTCAAGGTTTGGTGTTCGGGCGCGCATCCTTCACGCGGCACAGTTCCATGGTGACGGTTATCGGTGGTCTCTGGTTTTTCAGCGCGCTCTTCGCCTATATCGCGGTCAAGGCGGTCCACGGGTTGGAACGCCTCTGGCGATGGCTGCACCCCGCAACTGCCAAGAAATCTACTCCCAATCCACTCGCTGCAGAGTCCGCTTCGGCCGCTGCTGAGACCGTTGCCGATCCCGGCCGCCGCTACTTTTTTCGCGCCGCCACTGCTGCCGCCGGGGCCGCTCCTTTTCTTGGCGCCGTGTATGGTTTCGCTGCCGAGCGCCTGAACTACCAGGTCCGTCACATTGAGATACCTGTCCCCAATCTTCCGTCCGCTCTCGACGGCATGCAGATCGTGCAAATCAGCGATATTCACCTTAGCGGCTATATGTCTACCGCGCAGGTGCGCCGCGCCGTGGATATGGCGAATGGTCTCGGCGCCGACCTCGCCGTCGTCACCGGCGATCTCATCACCGGAAGTGGCGATTCGATTGCCGATTGCGTCGACGAGGTTCGCCGTCTGTACGCTCCGCTCGGTACCTGGGGATGCAACGGCAACCACGAAATATACGCGCGCGCCGAAGACGAAGCCGCTTATCGCTACTCCCAGGCGGGCATGAAGCTGCTGCGCCAGGAAAACGCGCTAATCACTTTCAAGGGCGCCAAGTTCAACCTCATCGGGGTCGATTACCAGCGTGAACGCATGCGCAACGGCCAGAGACAGCAGACCCTTTCGAATGTCGAGCCACTCGTTCGCCGCGACATGCCCAACATTCTCCTTTCGCACAATCCGAACTCTTTCAATCGCGCCGCCGAACTCGGCATCGAGCTTTCCCTCGCCGGTCACACCCACGGCGGACAGATTCAGGTCGAAATTCTCGATCACCGCCTTAGTCCCGCCCGCTTTATCACCGATTACATTGCCGGCCTTTACCAGCGTCCGCTTTTTTCGCCAGCTGCCACTGATCGTGCTGCTGCGAACGCTTCCGCCTCCCAGACGTCCAGTCCGTCGCTCCTTGACTCTCACTTGTCTCCCGTTGCCCATCTCTATGTGAATCGCGGCTTGGGCACGGTCGGCGCCCCCGTCCGCCTCGGCGTCCCTCCCGAGATCAGCCTCATCGTCCTTCGCCGAGCCCAGGGGGACACTCTTCGCTAGGTTCTTCTCGGCTTTTTTCCGAATCTCAGTGTTTTTCGGCGCGAGAGTTCCGCCTTTGTCTCTGTACTAATCGTAGTCCTCACCCGATAAACTTGCGCCACCTCACAGAATTCCTCCGATAATAGAAGTAACCGTTGCCCGCCGGCACAAACTGTCGGCGCCCTCTCTTCCTCATTCTCTTCACGCATCAGGAGAGCACGGCCAGGTCACCCGGGCTCCGAAGCTAAGTTCTTGAGCCGAGATAGAAGACTTTGCCATCATCAGAAAAAATTGAACAGCGCATCGACGGCCGAGGCATGGCTCCTTGGCCTCGCCTCTGCCCGGTCTTATTTTCCATTGTTCTGTTGATCGCCTTTTGCGTGGCGCATTGGGGCAAGCGGGGTTTTGCCCTTTCTGCATTTGGTGATTTGGCGGAACTCGGTTTTCTTTTGGTCGCGGCTACCTTCATGATTCGAAACGCTTTCGCGAGCCACGGCGCCGCCCGCATTTTCTGGTTGTTTTCATCTGCGGGCATCGCCTTTTGGATCTTCGGTGTCGCCCAGTGGACGGAGTATGAAATAGTTCTCCGCGTATCGGCGCCTCAGACGCCTGTTGGCGACACCTTGCTTTTCCTCAAGCTCGTGCCGCTCGTTGCGGCGCTTGCCATTGAGCCTCAGTCCCAGCTCACCCGTCGTTTTCGCATTCTTGGTTTTCTAGACTTTTCGTTTCTGCTGGTCTACTGGTTTTATTGCTATGCCATGTGGGTCATTCCCTACAGGTTCGTTGTGAACGAGGATGGTGTTTATAGTTTCCATTTCAATACCATAGATGCCCTTGGGCATATCATTTTCGTTTCCGTCCTCGGAATTGTGGCCTTGCGAGCACAAGGCGCGTGGCGGAATCTCTATCGCCTCTATTGGGCGTCTTTCGCCCTCTACACTCTGTCCTCCATGATCGCCAACGTCGCCATCGACGAGGGCAAGTACTATTCCGGAAGCCTCTACGATCTCCCACTATTGACCTCCGTCGCCGGAATCGCCTACTTCGCAATTCTGGGTGGCAATCTCCCCGTGCGTTCCGCTCCATCTCCGCTCACCGGCGTTCATTCCAAATCTTCGCGGGCCGTGGTTCTGTTGCCGGCTCGCATCGCCATGCTGGCTACGCTCTCCACTCCTCTCATGGGGTTTGCCTTGCTTGGTTCCACCGGTCTCTCTGACAACATTGGACGCTTCCGCGTCCTGGCTACGTTCCTCGCTATGCTGATTCTGACTGCACTTCTTTCTCTCAAACAGGATCTCTTGAGCTCCGACCTGATTCGCTCGCTCCGTGAGGCTAATCTTGCCTGTGCCAGCCTCTCGAATACGCGCCAACGAATGCTCCAGGTCGAAAAGCTCGCCTCGCTTGGTCAGGTTGTGGCCCGCGTCGCCAATGTAGTCAAGAAAGCCGTGGCTGCCACGCTCAACGCTTCTTCGACTTTGATAAGAGATGCCGTGGTCGGCTCTCCCACGCGTGGGATGGTGGAAAAATTAGTGAGCCAAGCCCACCGCACGGACGCGCTGCTCAATAACATGCTTAGTTTCGCCTGCGAATCACCGCTGGAAATTACCAGTGTCGATCTGCGCCAGCTGCTCTCAGCTGCCGTCGGCTTGACCCGGGTGGGACAAAACCCTCGCGTTCAATTGGAAATCAAATCAGAAGGCGAGATTCCCAGCGTTGCGGCTGATTCCAGCCGCATTCTCCAGGTCTTTCTTCAGATCATCGGCAATGGCGTCGATGCCGTGGAAGAAAAGGGTTCGGGTTCTCTTGTCATCACCTTGCGCGTCGTGCACCAGCAGGTCGAAGTCGAATTCGCCGACAGTGGAGGCGGATTGTTGGAGCCGGAACACGTCTTCGATCCTTTCTACACCACTAAGGGTGTAGGCAAGGGCGTCGGCCTTGGCTTGAGCACTTGCTACGGCATTGTCCGCCAACACGGCGGCGATATTTCTTGTCGCGATCGAGTGGGGGGCGGCGCCGTCTTTACTGTCAGCCTTCCCGCCGCAAGGGAAGGAGCCTCTCGCATCAGCCTGCCGAATCTTGCTCCCGCGGAGGAAAGCTAACTTTGTTCGCGCGGACACAATCCATTTGCCTCAAAGTGGCCATCATAACCACTGTCGCTCAGACACTGGCCGCCTTTGCTCTGAAGGAAAGTTATGCCGCTACGGTCATAGGCGACATCGCGTCGCTGATCCTCACCGGGATCCTGCTCATTCTCTGCGGACTAAATTCTCGCGCTTCCACTGGCCCCGCGCGCATGTTCTGGCTTCTGAACACCGCCGCTTTTATCTTCCTTTTTTCTTCCTATTCCTATTGGTCTTACTCCGAAGTCTTACTTAAGAAACCGGCCGCAAATCCACTGATCGGCGATGGTTTTTTCTTCTTGATGCCGGCCCTCATGCTCGCGGCCCTTGCTTTTCGTCCCCATTCGGAATCCGCCGCCAGTGATCTGCGTTTCCGGCGTATTGATTTCGCCTTTTTGCTTTCGTGGTGGCTATGCCTCTATTGCTACTTTGTCGTGCCGTGGCTCACCGTGGTCAACAATTTCGCTTCGTATAATCGCGCCAACTATTTCTTGGTTCTGGCCGAGCAATCGTCGGTCGTCCTCGTTTTGCTTGTGCTTTGGCGAAGGACGACAGGACCCTGGCGCAGGTTTTACCGCCATGCTTGCCTGGGCAACATGGTTTTTGCCCTTGCAAACCTTATTCAGGGCCTTGCCTTGGCGGCCGGCAAATACTATTCAGGAAGTATCTATGATGTGCCCCCTAGCCTGGGTGCCCTCTGGATCATCTACGCTTTTGCCATTGGTTCGAATCTCGAGCCTTCTTCCGACTTAGCGCCGGTAGAATCCGATCGTCAGGGATTATGGACCGCGCGCCTGAGCATGATCGCAATTGTTTCCTTGCCATTGCTCGCGATATACGGTTATCTCGAAGACTCCGACCCCGGAGTGGTAATCACATTCCGCCTGCGTCTGATCCTCGGCGCTATGTTTTTCCTCGGCGCGCTGGGCTTCCTTAGGCTCTTTATTCTTGAACGCGAACTTCAGCGCCTGGTTAGGCTCACGGAATCCTCGTACGAGAGTTTGAAATCCGTTCAGGAGCGCATCGCGCTTTCGCAGAAGCTCGCGGCCCTTGGCCGTCTATCCTCGGGTGCCGCTCACGAGATCAACAATCCTCTTACCGCCATCTTCGGCTACTCCGGATTGCTTGCTGACAATCCTTCTCTCTCGCCCCAGGAGCGTCGCCTCGCCTACGAAATCCAGCAGCAGGTCCGTCTTGCCCAGTCGGCCGTTTCCAGCATGCGCGAACCGGCGAGCAGTCCTTCCGCGGATAATCCGGCACAGAATCCCTCTTCGTCATCTGTTCGTATCATGGAATAAATACCTTCCGACTTTGGTATTCAGACTAGTGCGTGGATTCTAGTTTTTGGAGCTGGCCTCCGCGCGTTTGCCATTCGAAATGCGCAAGTTCCATGTTCTCAATCGCGGAGCAATTTATCTCTTCACCATCCTGCTTGGAATCTGATTTGCACTACAGTGTCGCGAGTCCGGCCAGGAGATGTCCGTCTGCGAACGCATGGGACGTGTTTCGCGTCGAAAATCTCACTTTGGAAGGATTCTCAAATGCTTTCCGCAAGGAAGTCTTTGTCCATTTTTGCTCTTTCGCTTTTTCTACTCCCCGCTGTAACGCAAGCGCAACATTACAAACAAACGAACCTCGTCTCTGACGTTCAAGGCATGGCGCCGGTTATGGACCCTAACCTGAAGAATCCCTGGGGGCTCACTCGCTCGTCCACCACGCCCACTCGTCCTGGCAGTCCCTTCTGGATCGGCAACAACAATTCCGGCACCTCTAGCCTCTACGGCGGCACGGGAAATGCCATCAACATTTTCACGGAAGCTGGCGGCGTTCCAGGAAATTTCGTTATCGTTCCGCCTCCTGGATTTGCTCCCGGCACGCCATCCACTCCCACGGGCGTCGTCTTTAACGGCAGCTCCACTGATTTTCCACTCGACAAGGGTACGCCCGCTGGCTTGCCTGCCGCGTTCATCTTCGCCACGGAAGATGGCACCATTTCCGGCTGGAACCCGGGCGCCAACCTCGCCGCGGGTGCCACGCCGCCTTCGATCGACGCTGTTCTCGAAGTCGACAATTCAGAAAAAGGCGGTCCCAACGGTGCCGTCTACAAAGGCGCAACCTCCGGAGAAATCAATGGCCACAAATTTCTTTACGTCACGAACTTCCGTGGTGCGAGAATCGAAGTTTATAACACCACGTTCAAGCGCGTGAATCTCGGTGAAGATGCCTTCAATGCCGAGGAAATTCCGCACGGCTTCGCGCCCTTCAACATTCAGAATATCGGCGGCACGCTCTTCGTCACTTACGCGAAGCAGGACGCCGCCCGCCACGATGACGTTGCCGGTGACGGCCTCGGCTTCGTCGAGCTCTTCACACCCTCCGGCCGGAACATCGGCCACCTCCAGCATGGTCCCTGGTTCAATTCGCCGTGGGGAGTTGTCTGGACCACGCGCGATTTCGGCGAGTTCAGCAACGCCATTCTCGTAGGCAATTTCGGCAGCGGCAAGATTGCCGCCTTCAACGGCTTCACGTACAAATTCATCGGCTTCGTGAAGAATCCCGACGATTCCGTCCTGACCATCGATGGGCTTTGGTCTCTCACCTTCGGCAACGACGCAAACGCCGGGCCAGCGAACACTTTGTTCTTCACTGCCGGCATTAACGGCGAACAGGACGGCCTCTTCGGCACGATCACGCCTGTCGACGGCCTCGACGGCGACGAAGAATAAACGGCGCCGCGTTTTTTCTCTTGAAACAATCTCGCGCAAAGAGATGGCAGATGCGCTAACGCTTTCTGCCGTCCCTTTTTTTTGTGCGCTGATCCCGCAATTGTTTTTCAGCCTGCGGCCAATGCTAGAATCTCTCCGCGCCGATTCATCCATGCCCATCCAAGAGAAAAATTTCTGGGCGACCACCGCACATTCGCCGGCAGTAGCCGCCTCTCCCGATTTCCCCGATGCCGTTGACGTCGCCGTTGTCGGAGGCGGTTACTGCGGCCTCTCCGCTGCGCTCACGCTCGCGAAACGAGGCGTCAAGGTTGCGGTGTTCGAAGCGGAAACACTCGGCTGGGGCGCCAGTTCGCGCAACGGCGGCATGGTTCTTACCGGAATGAAGCTGCCGGTCCCGAAGCTCGTCAAGCGCTACGGGAGGGAAGCCGTTCGAAAAATGTACGCCGCGTCTCTCGAATCGATTGATTGTGTCGAACACGTTGTCCGCGAAGAAAATATCGACTGCAATTTTTCGCGTTGCGGCCACCTAGAAGTGGCCTGCAAGCAGGCGCACTTCGATGGTTACGAAGAGTCTGCTACATTGATAAAGCGCGAATTCAATCATGAATTGCGCATTGTCCCGAAAAGCGAGCTGCGCGGCGAAATCGGCTCGGACATTTATTGCGGCGGAATGGTCGACGAAACCAGCGCCGGTCTGAACCCCGCGCGCTACGTTGCCGGACTCGCGCGTGCCGCGCACCATGCTGGCGCAAGCCTTTACGATCGTACGCGCGTTACATCCGTTGAGCCGGAGAAAAACAGCGGCGGGCCCAAATTTCGCCTGCAAACTTCAAAAGGCGCTATCACGGCGCGCGAAGTGATTCTTGCCAGCGGCGCATACACAACCGAAGCTACTCCCGTGCTGCGAAAGAAAATCATTCCCATCGGTTCCTACATCATCGCCACGGAAATTCTTCCAGCGGACCTCGCCCGCGAACTCAGCCCGCGCAATCGCATGATCTACGACTCCAAACATTTTCTCTATTACTACCGGCTCACGCCGGACAATCGCATGCTTTTCGGAGGCCGCGCCGCCTTTTTTCCGGAGACTGAAAACACCGTGCGACGCAGCGCCGAAATCCTCCGGCGCGGCATGATCGCCGTGTACCCGCGACTCCGCGGCGTAAAAGTTGAATTCGTTTGGGGCGGCACTCTCGATTTCACTATCGACGTTATGCCACACGCGGGACAAATCGACGGTATGTATTTTGCCGCGGGCTTCGCTGGGCACGGCGTTGCCGCCGCAACCTGGTTCGGCGCAAAGCTCGCCGGCATTATTTGCGGCGAACTCAACGACATCCCTTTCGACGGTATCAAGTTTCCTGCTGCTCCTCTTGGGCTGCGCAGCGGTAACACCTGGGCGCTTCCCCTCGCCGGCGCTTGGTACAAAATCCTCGATTTCTTCACATAGGTTGCGGGCCGGCGTCGGCTTTTCCTGCCTGTAATTTCCGAAACACAAAATACATCACCGGGCCGACCAGCACTGGTACCGGACCCCACTTCCGGGCAAAAGGATCACTGGCCACGAGCGCGACCACGCTCATCGCCAGCGGCGCGGCCACCACGTAAATCAGCCCAGCCCGCCCCCACGGAATGCGGAACGGCCGCGGCAAATCCCGCTGCGTCTTGCGCAATCGCCACGATGCCAGCACCGTCAGCACGGTTACCCCGATGCGCAGCCACACGTACACGGTCAAGAGCTGCACCATCGTTTTCCGCGCCAGCAGCGCGTAAATGATCGAGGAGACAATGATGGCGATCCACGGCGTTCCGTAGCGCGGGTGCCGCGCGGAAAACGCCGCCGGCAAGTAGCCGTCCTCCGCCATCGTCGACGGCATACGCGTGCTGGTCAGCACCGTGGCGTTCAGCAGCGAAAGATTGGTGATCATCGCCGCGATGGACATCGCAAAGCCCAGCCGCGGCCCGCCAATCAACGCCGCTGCGCCGGAAAAATATCCGGTGTGCCACCTCTGCCAGTCGCCGAGCGCGGCCAGCGAAAACATCGTTGGCAGGAAATACGTGGCCATCGAAAGCGGCACCACAATCGCCAAGGCCCGCGGATAACTCCGCTGCGGGCTTTCCACTTCTTCTGCCACGCTGGACACTTGTTCGTAGCCAGAGTAAAGCCACAAACCGAGCGCCAGTCCCGCGCCGAAGACTTGGAACGGCGGAACGTGCGGCGGCACCAGCGGCACAAACGGATTGTGATGCCACTTGGCCGCCGCGATGGCGCACAGCGTGGCGATCACCAGCAATACGAAAAGTTCCAGCACCGTGGAGACCGCGCCGACCATCTGAATCCCGCGCGCGTTGATCCACGCAATCGTAGCGATGATGATCACGCTCACCAGGTGGTGCTTCCATCCCACAATTGCCGGGAAATAAAAACTCAGGTAGTCCGTCGTCAGCACCGCATATGCGGCCGCCAGCAGGAACGAGGCGCTCCAGTTCCACCATCCCGCCAGGAATCCCCAGAAGTCGCCGAACGCCGCGCGCACCCAGCGGTAGAATCCGCCCTCGACGGGAATCGCTGTCGTTAGTTCCGCCGCCACCAGCGAAACGGGAATGCACCAGAAGAACGGAATCAACAGGTGATAAAGCAGTGTCAGTCCGGGCCCGCTCGTCGTGACCATGTCTTCCAGTCCGAACGGCCCGCCCGTGGCGTACGCAAACATTACGAAGACGAAAGGCAGCAGCGCGGCCTTGCGCACTACCGCGCGCGTTGCGTTTTTCTTGTTGGCTTTGTCGGAAATGTTCTCTGCGCCTTGGCGTCTTCGAATGCCAAAATCTGTCTCGAGAGTATCGTATTTGGCCTTGGGAATCGAACCCGCCAACGCTGCCTCGCTTTCCGCGCGCGAAACGACAACGGTGAGGATTTTCTTGCACTCTTTGGGCGTGTGATGCTAAAATGCATCACATGAAGAAGGCTACCGTCCGCGATCTTCGTTATCGATTTTCCGTTGTCGAAGACCTTCTCCGCGATGGCGAGGAAATCCACATCACCAAACGCAAACGCGTCATTGCACGGCTCCTTCCCCCGAAGCCTGCCAAGCGGGTCCGCCGGCCCGATTTCCTTGCGCGCATGAAGAAAATCTTCGGTAAAAAGCGCATGAAGATTTCCGGCGCCGAAATCATCGCTCTGGACCGCGAGGAACGCTTCTGACTTCCTGCGTCGACGCCAGCTTCTTGTTCTCCCTCTACGTCCTTGACGTGAATTCTGCCGCGGCTTCTGCCAAGGTGAGGCGGGCGGTCCTGCCTCTGCTCCTTACCGACGTAGGGAGAATCGAGATCCTGAACGCCGTCGGATTGCGGCTTTTCAGAAAAGAACTGCTGCCCTCCGCGGCGGCGAAGGTCTATGATTTGTTTCGCGAAGACGTCGAGCATGGCGTGGTGCAGATCGTCCCGCTTCCCGCCGCTGCTTACCAGTTAGCGGAGGGGATCGCTCGAAAGTACACACCTCATTTGGGCACGCGCACGCTTGACGTGCTGCATGTTGCCGGCGCACTCGCTCTCAAAGCCCGTGCCTTCTACACCTTCGATAACAAGCAAGCCAAGCTCGCGTTCACCCTCGGCCTGCGCATTCTTTAGTTCTCAAACGGCTGTGCAGACAAAAAGGATGCACATCCAAGAATGGCTGTGCCACGAGAGCTGACCTACGCTGCGCGCGGTTAAAGGTGCGGATCCGAGGACCCGCTGGTGTTGAGAGTTGGCACGACTAAAGCCGCGCGTTGGCCCTATTTTCGAGCGGGTTCTGAACGGAGGCGGGCTATGACTAGGCGGATCTCCTCGTAGGGGATTTCTGGTGGGAGGGCTTCCTTGAGCGGTTTGAGGCGTTCCATCCCGAGCCCGTGGCAGGCGGCGGCGATTTGGCTGTATCGTGCTGCGGGCAGCCAGGCGGGCTGAAACTCGACATCGCCTCTTTCGATCAACTTCGCGACCATTTCTATGACCGCCGGCACGCGCCGCCCACGGATTTGCGCGATTTCCTCAAAAGTGCGGCCCTCCTCGATCAGCCGCCGGGTTTCTTTTGCAGGCGATGATGCTTCCTGTCTTCCTTGGTTGCTCGCGCGACCGCCTTCACGGAAGCGGCGCAGGGCCTCTAGGATTTCTTTGCCGTACATTTCGACTTTTTTGTCGCCGAAGCCGGGCACGCGGCGGAGTTTCAGCAAGCTCGATGGATTTGCCGCGCACAGATCAATTAGAGCGCAATCGTGGAGGACGACGAAGGCTGCGACACCCTTTTCCCTGGCTGTGATTCGCCGCCACTCGCGGAGGTACTCCTTCAGTTCCATGTCGACGGAAGCCGGTTCAGAAGTCGTTGCCGCGCGAGGCGCGGACGAGCGGGTGGTCTGCGGCTTGAGATCGGCGCCCCGTTTACTTCGCGGTGATTGCCTCTCGATTTCCAGCCAGTCCGGTGTGGTTGCGCAGGCATCGCAATTGCCGCAGGAGTCCCACTTGGGGGATTCGCCGAAGTGGCTGCATATGTGGTGCTGGCGGCACTCAGTGGATTGCACGAAGTGCTCGACTTCGTGGTAGCGCAGCCAAGCGCGTTCCTTTTCGCCCGGATCCTCGATCTTTCCGATAAAAAAGGCGTGCAAGCCGGTGTCTTTCCTTTGCCAAAACAGAAAGCAATCGGCAGGGAGGCCGTCGCGGCCAGCGCGGCCCGCTTCCTGGTAATACTGTCCGAGGCTCTTCGGGAGCGAAAGATGAATCACGGCGCGCACGGCGGCTTTGTTGATGCCGAGGCCGAAGGCCATGGTGCCCACCATGACGCGCACTTCATCGGCCATCCATTTTTCCTGGTTCTCGCGTCGCGCCGCGCTCTCCATTTGGCCGTGATAGCCGATCGCGCCGATCCCGTTTTCTTCAAGAAAGTCGACGGTGTCTCCCACGCGGGCGACTGTTGGGGCGTATACGATGATGCTTCCGTCCGAGACTTGCGTGACGGCGCGGAGCAGCAGCTCGTTTTGCGCTCTTGCGTCACACTGGCGAACAATGTAACGCAGGTTGGGACGGCGAAAGCTGGCGATGTGTCTGTAAGGATCGCGCAGGCGGAGCTGCTCGATGATGTCGTGGCGAACGCGTTGGGTGGCGCTGGCGGTGAAGGCGGCGATGGGACGGTCGGGGAAGAGTTCGCGGAGGCGGCTAAGCTGCCGATATTCGGGGCGGAAGTCATGGCCCCATTCGGAGATGCAATGTGCTTCGTCGATGGCGAAAAATGAGACCGGGACACGTCCTAGCCAGGCCGGAGTGCCGTCGAGAGCGATGCGCTCCGGTGAGAGATAGAGAAGGCGGTAGTGGCCCTGGCTGGCACGGCTAAGGATGAGGCGGCGCTGGTCACTCGAAAGAGAACTATTGAGAAAACCGGCCCGGATGCCCATCTGCTCGAGTTGCGCAACCTGGTCTTGCATCAGGGCGATTAGGGGCGAGACGACTACAGCGGTGCGCTGGGTGTCGAGCACGGCGGGCAATTGATAGCAGAGCGACTTGCCGCCCCCGGTGGGCATGACGACGCAAGCGTCACGGCCTGCGGCGATGCTTCGGACGATGTTTTCTTGGCCGGGGCGAAAGGATTCATAGCCCCAGTAGCGGTGCAGGGTCTCAGAAAGCCGCAACGCTGTCTGCTTTGGGAGGTCTTGTTCGGGAACTGGTAATGCCAAAGTCGCCATGGTTCTCGTTCCTTCCTGAAATTATCCAGCGCTCGGGATGCAAAGAGCGCGAGCCGAGCGGTTTGCAGTATTCGCTTTTATTTCGCCCACTGTCAAGCACAAATCTGGCAACGAGAAAAATTGGAAGATGCTGACCGGAGTCACGCAGCTGAGGACTTTGCGGCGGCTTGGTGGGCCAGGCTGCCGGGCGAGAGGCGACGCCTGGACCTGGACGCGCGCGGAAAAAAATCCGCGAGGATGGGGCGTTCGGCGAGCAGGCGGATGAACTCCTGAACGTAAACGGGCGAGTGATTGTCGCGCAACTGGGCGACGGACCACTGCCAGCGATAGCCCGGCGGCTGCAGCGGCACGCCAATCAAGGAACCCGAAGCAATCTGCGGACCGACAGCCCAACGGGGAAGCGCGGCAATTCCGAGTCCCCCGATAACCATCTCGAGAATCACTTCATTCAACAGCACTTCCTGAATTTTCCGCGGTTGAATTCCCGCAGGCTCAAGAATTTTCGTCAAGAGCGTGCTGTCCGATTTCGGCGGGTACAGCAGAATGTTTTCGGCGACAAAGTCCTGAGGGGCGGCACATTTCTTGGCGGCGAGCGGATGCTTCGGAGGAACAACGATTACCACGTCATCCTCGAAAAGAGGAGTGTAGTGAATCTTGCGGTTTCGGATGGGTTCGCAAACGAGCGCCAGATCCAGCTTGCCTTCGAGAAGAGCTTCGAAAGGGTTATTCGTCGCCTCAATGACCAGTTGTACCTCCACGCCAGGAAATTTCTTCTGAAAAAGAAGCAAGCGGGGCGGAAACCAGTGATAGGCGGTGTGGCACTGCGTGGAAATGCGGAGCAACCCCGTGGGGCCTTTTGCGTTCTTGGCAGAGTCGCCGTTTTTCTGAATGTCCGATTCCGCGCGATCGAGCTCCGTAAGCACGGCGCGAGCCGTCTGCAGGAGGCGGTCACCGGCTGAGGTCAGAATCATACGGCCATTCTTGCGTTCGAAGAGCGGGGCACAGAGCTGCTCTTCGGCATCGCGAAGCTGATGGCTCAAGGCAGACTGCGTGAGATGAAGGCGATTGCCCGCGCGAGTGACGCTGCCGGTTTCCGCCACGGCTGCAACCAGCTTCAAATGCCGGATCTCAAGATGCATGGGCCCTCCGCAATCGGGGACATGAATAATGCTCATTTAGATGATGAAATCATGCCATTCGGTTCATTTCGTTAAGCACTCTAAACTGGAATTGTTTCGAAACACGCCCGGTTCTTGAAGCCAAATTGGAGGCGACAAGGACTAAGCGTGACACTGGACGGATTCGCGCGAATGGTCATATGGTGCAGCGTTTCGAATTTGAATTGCTAAGCCGGATAGATTCGATTCTGCGCGCGTCCTAAAGTTGGTTCGAAATCGCCAGAATGGGTCAGTGCCCGTTGCTGCTGGTTCGGTGAGAGCGCGACTTGGACACAACGATGAAGCGCGGATTGATACTGGTCTTCCTCTTGTTGGCGCCACTGCAGGCGCTGGCCCAGCGCCGAATTGTGACTGTGCCATTTCGTTCCGTGGACTCGTTTATTTTGGTGGACGCAAAGATAGACGGCACGCCCGTCCGGCTGCTGGTGGACACCGGAGCGAACAAGACCATCCTCAACGCGAAATCGTTCTGCAAGACGGAAATGAACGTGACAAGGCCCGTGAATCGGGGAGCGGGAATCGTTGGGAATGCTTTGCGCTTGAGAGTCGATCTGGAAATCGCGCATGAGTTTATGTTTTCGCAGCGGGTGTCGGTAATGAACTTGGAAGAGCTATCGAGGCGGTTTGGAATCCAGTTCGACGGTTTGCTTGGCCAAGACATCCTGAATCAATTCCGTTCCGTGCGTATTGACTACAAAAGGTCTGTGATCGAGCTGGAGCTGTAGAGCGGTGATCCCGTGATCCGATAAGTTGCCGCGTCCATCCCCAGGTGCCATAATTTGATTTCAAGCTGCAGGATCGCGATTCGCAATGTTTTTTGTTGCGAAACACGGTCCACGGTTTCTGAGGGGGTTTTATGGGATTGCGCGATAGCTGGATTGAAAAACGCGAAGCAGCAGTGGCCGCAGCGAACAGCAACGGTAATGGCACGGGTGCGTCCCCCAAGCGCAACGTCTCGCAGATGCATTTTGCGCGGCAGGGCGTAATCACGGAAGAGATGGGGTACGTTGCGAAGCGCGAAAAGCTGGAAGCGGAGCTGATTCGCAGCGAAGTCGCGCGCGGCCGGATGATTATTCCCGCGAACGTGAATCACCGCAACCTGGAACCGATGGCCATCGGCATCGCGAGCAAATGCAAGATCAACGCAAATATCGGCAATTCTGCGACGAGCTCGAACATCGATGAAGAGCTAAAAAAACTTCACCACGCGGTGCATTATGGCGCAGACACGGTGATGGACCTTTCTACGGGCGGCGATATTCCGGTGATCCGCAAGGCGATTATTGAAGCGTCGCCGGTGCCGGTGGGAACCGTGCCGGTGTATGAAGCGATTTCGCGCGTGCGGCGGCCGGAGGACTTGACGATTGGGCTGATGCTGGAAGTGATTGAAGAGCAGGCCGAACAGGGCGTCGATTACATGACGATTCACGCCGGCGTGCTCCGCGAGCATGTGCCGTTCGTACGCAAGCGGATTACCGGGATCGTGAGCCGCGGCGGTTCGCTGATGGCGCACTGGATGGAGCATCACAAGAAGCAAAATTTTCTGTACGAAAATATCGAGGACGTTTGCAAGATTTTCAAGAAGCATGACGTGAGTTTTTCGTTTGGCGATGGGCTGCGGCCGGGATGCATTGCGGACGCGAGTGACGAAGCGCAGTTCGCGGAATTGAAAGTGCTCGGCGAGCTGACGAAAAAGGCATGGGAGCACGACGTGCAGGTGATGATCGAAGGTCCCGGGCATGTTCCGATGGACAAGATCAAGGAGCAAGTAGACAAAGAGATGGAATGGTGCCACGAAGCGCCGTTCTACACGCTGGGCCCGCTGGTAATTGATATCGCGCCGGGATACGACCACATCACCAGCGCGATTGGCGCAGCGATGATCGGCTGGCACGGGGCTTCGATGCTGTGTTACGTGACGCCGAAAGAGCACCTCGGATTGCCGAATCCGGAGGATGTGAAGCAGGGCGTGATTGCATACAAGATTGCGGCGCACGCGGCGGACGTGGCCCGGCACCGGCCGGGCGCGCGCGACCGCGACGATGCTCTGAGCTATGCGCGTTTCCTGTTTGATTGGAACAAACAGTTCGAGCTATCGCTCGATCCTCCGACTGCGAAAGCCATGCACGACGAAAACCTTCCCGATGATTTTTACAAAGAGGCGAAGTTCTGCTCGATGTGCGGACCGAAATTCTGCTCGATGAACATTACACAAATGGCGGACGCCGAAGGCGGCCACGACCAAACCGAGCGCAAACAAAAATTCGTCGAACTGCTAGCGAAGGTGCAAAACGTCTAAAGGAAGTGGCGGTGATCAACGATGGGAATGTTCGACGTGAAAGTGAAATTAGCGAACCTGGCTGCTCCCGGTCGGACGGAGGAACTCTCTTTATTGGTGGACACCGGCGCCACTTTGTCGTGGATACCTCGAGAAATCCTTCAGAAGCTTGGCGTAACAGCTTTCTCAAGGCTCCC
>Ga0209155_1000272_pt1 | contig 23930 bp, 25 predicted proteins | sample GraSoiAngelo_122_FD_185879 | JGI IMG/M metagenome (GOLD analysis project Ga0209155, IMG submission 185879) | Grasslands soil microbial communities from the Angelo Coastal Reserve, California, USA - 14_0927_02_20cm (SPAdes) (version 2) | ecosystem: Environmental > Terrestrial > Soil > Grasslands ... | reverse complement strand
ACGAGTCCGTTCTCCATCGACACTTCGATGCCGAGCCCGCCGAACTCGCCGCGGGTCTGCACCTTCATGTCATTGAAGTTTTTGGAGTTGAGGTAATTCGAATGCGGATCGAGCGCGGTCAGCATGCCGTTGATCGCGCCCTCGACCAGCTGATCATCCTTGACCTCATCGGCGTAACCGTTGCGCACGATCTCGAGCACATCGCCGAACAGGTTGAGCTGCTTGTAGGTCTCGGCCGTGTTCGCAGAGGTGGACGCCGGCGGCGCCGCACCGACATCCTGATGTAGCCCGAATACAATGAGCGTTGCGGCAGCCGCCGCGATCAGCCCGGATCGCTTCATTCACGCACCCTTTGGTCCCCGATCCTGTCGTCACGCTGAGCCAGCCACGGTTGGGGATCGACCGGGCCGCCGTCGCGGCGCAACTCGAAAAAAATCTCGCCGCCCGAGCCCGGCTCCACGGCATCCGGCATGACGCCTACCGGCTCGCCTGCCTGGACCCATTGGCCGACCGCGCTGTCGGCCCGCCCTAACCCGGCGAGGAGCGAATGATATCCGTCCGCATGGCGAATGATCAAGGCCAGCACGTAAGGGTGCAATGGGCCGGCATAGACGATCTGGCCGTCGAACGGGGCGGTGACGATCGCAGCTGCCGGCGTCGCGATGTGCAGGCCCTGGGCGGCGGAGCCCGATCCGCCGGCCTCGGCGGCGGCCAGGATCCTCCCCGGGGCCGGCAGCAACAGGCCCCCAATGGCCGCGGCGAAGGACCGCAGCTCTTTCGGCCGGGTCGGGTCGGCCTCGGCCGGGGTCAGCGCCTCGGCCTTCTCTTTGGGGAGACCGGCGCGGGCGCGCGCCAAGAGCGCCTTGTCGCGCTTATCGGCGGCGGCATCGGCGCGTTCGATCACTTTGTCGAGATCGGCCGTCTCCGGCTTTGCGGACGGGCGCGCGGCTTTGTCGGCATCCGGCAGCGCTTGGCGGATCAGCTCGGCCCGATGCGCGACGATTTCCGCGAGGTGCTCGCGGTCTTTTGGGAGCGCGTCGCGGGCGCCGGCCAGTTCGGTTTCCTTGGTCGCGATCCGGGCGCGCAATGACGCGACCGCCTCGACCTCGCCGGCGAGCGCCTGCGCTTCGGCGCGCAAGGCCGGGATCGTGGCGGCGAGCAGGATCTCGCTGCGCACGCGGTTGATTGGCGAGTCGACGGCCGGTTTTGTTGCTTCGGGCGGATGCCGCGCCAGCCGTTCGAGCGCGCCGAGCAGTTGCGCCTGCTCGACCTGGCTCTCGTCGAGACCGCGGCGGCGCGCGGCGAGATCACGGTCCAACAAGTCGATGTCGCGCGTGAGCGTGCCGATGGTCGATTGGCGCTGCTGCGCTTCACGAGCCGCCGCGATGCTCTCCTGCCGGACCTGCTCAAGCTCGGCGACGAGCTTCTCCGGCGGATCCGCTGCCCGTGTCGGCGCGGCCGGGCACAAGGCGGCCGCCGCGACTAGCACGGCGGCCCATGAAAGGCGCCTATTCCGCGGCACGCCTGTCATGGTCCGGCACGATCAGCGAGTGGCCGGTCATCGCCGCCGGCTTTGGCAGGCCGAGAAGATCGAGCAGCGTCGGCGCGACATCGGCGAGCCGGCCGTTCTCGACGCGCGCCACTGCGCCCGGGGGGTTCACGATGACGAACGGCACCGGGTTCAGCGTATGCGCGGTATGCGGCTCTCCGGTGTCCGGATCGCGCATCATTTCGGCATTGCCATGATCGGCGGTGATGACGAGCGTGCCGCCCGCCTTCTCGACGGCTTCGGCGAGCCGCCCGAGGCAGGCATCGACGGTTTCGACTGCTTTCATAGCGGCGTCGAGCTTGCCGGTATGCCCGACCATGTCGGTGTTGGCGTAATTCAAAACCATGACATCAAACCGGCCGGAACGGATCGCCGCGACGACTTTGTCCGTAACCTCGGGCGCGGACATCTCGGGCTGCTGATCGTAGGTCGCGACCTTTGGCGACGGCACCAGAATGCGCTCCTCGCCAGGGAATACGGTCTCCCGCCCGCCATTAAAGAAGAATGTGACGTGCGCGTATTTCTCGGTCTCGGCGATGCGCAATTGCGTCATACCGGCATTCGATACGATCTCGCCAAAGGTGCCGCTCAGATCCTGCGGCGGGAATAAGGTGGCCATGAAGCGGTTAAGCTCGGTCGAATACTCGACGAGCCCGAGCGCGGCGGCAAAGGCGATGTGCTTGTCACGCGGGAAGCCTGGAAAATCAGGATCGAGCAGAGCGGTCGCGATTTCGCGGATGCGGTCGGCGCGGAAATTGGCGAAGAACACGCCGTCGCCGTCCTCGATGCCGCGGTAGTCGCCGATGGCTGTCGGCAGCACGAACTCATCGGTTTCGCCGCGGGCATAAGCGGCTTCGACCGCCTTGACGGGGTCGTCGGCATGCTCGCCAGCGGCGGCGGTCAGCGCGGCATAGGCCTTGGCGACGCGGTCCCAGCGCTTGTCGCGGTCCATCGCATAATAGCGGCCAGTGACGGTGGCGATTCGGATAGCGCCGTGCCCGGCGACGTCCCGCTGAAACTGCTTCAGATAGCCGGCAGCGGATTGCGGCGGCGTGTCGCGGCCGTCGAGAAAGGCATGCACCGCGACCGGTACGCCGGCATCGCTCACGATGGTGGCGAGGGCAGCGATCTGGTGCTGGTGCGAATGGACCCCGCCCGGCGAAACAAGCCCCATGACATGCGCCGTGCCGCCGCTCTGTTTAAGCTTGGCGATAAACTCCTGCAGCGTCGGCAGGCTTGCGACCTTGCCTTCGGCGAGCGCCTTGTCGATGCGCGGCAGATCCTGGATGACGACCCGGCCGGCACCGATATTGGTGTGGCCGACCTCGGAATTGCCCATCTGCCCGTCGGGCAGACCAACGTAATGCTCGCTCGCGTTGAGCTGGGCATGCGGCCAGCGCCGCATCAGCTCGTGCCAGACCGGGGTTTTCGCCTTATCGATCGCGTTGTCGGCGCCGTTCGACCGCTCGCCCCAGCCGTCGAGGATGCAGAGCATCAGCGGTTTCGGGCGAGAGGTCATGGTTAATGCTGCCTCGCAGAACGGCCGGAGCGCGATGTATACGCGAAACGGCCAGTTTCCCGGTAGTGTTGCCGCATGGCAGATCAGTCACGGTGATAAGGGTGGCCGGCGAGGATCTGCTGGGCGCGGTAGAGCTGTTCCAACAGCATCGGGCGGACGAGAAGGTGCGGCCAAGTCATCGCGCCGAGGGAGAGGACCATATCGGCTTTCTCGAGAACCGGCTTGCCCAACCCTTCGGCGCCGCCGATTGCGAAGGCGACCGCACCGGCGCCGCGATCACGCCAAGCCGCCAGCCGGTCGGCTAAGTCGCGGCTCGACCATTCTGCGCCGCTGCGGTCGAGCGCGACGAGCATGGCGGCGGCCGGACGGGCGGCAAGGATCAATTCGGCCTCGCGCGCCTTTAGCTCGGCCGGCGAGAGTTTCCGCTTCTCTTCCACTTCGATGACCGTGGCGGGCGGGACGAGCCGCCCGGCGTAATCCGTCTGAAGATCGTGCAGCGGGCCGCGCCGCAGGCGGCCGACCGCGACCAGGTAGAGACGGATCGCGCCGCCCCTTACTGAAGCACCGTCTCGATATCCGGCAGATCCGAGCCCCACATTTTTTCGAGATTATAATAGGCGCGGATTTCCGGCCGGAAGATGTGAACGATGACGTCGCCGGCATCGATCAACACCCAATCGCCCTGGCTCTTGCCCTCGACCGCGACGCGGCCGGGGATCGCCTGTTCGAGGTGATCGGTCAACGACGATACCTGCCGCGCCGACCGGCCGCTCGCGACGACCATGTAATCGGCGATCGTCGTCTTGCCGGCGAGATCGATCGTGACGATGTCCTCCGCCTTGCCGTCCTCGAGACTGTCGATGATGCGGCGGAGCAGGTCGGGCGCGCCGGTTGATTGCCGGGCGCGAGGGATCAGGGCGGTAACGGCGGATGGCGAGGTCACTGCGGGTCTCATCTCCTTCAGGGTTTTGAGGCGCTCAGCCCGAATGCGCGTGGCCGAGCGGGGGTCGAGCCGGGTGTGCAAAAACACCCAGGCCGGGGGTGGGGTGAGCGCGAGCCGGCGCGCCGCGGCGGCCGACAGCCTCGCCCGGGCGAAATGCCGGGACGCCGCTCCGGACAACGCTTTCGCGGTCAGGCCGGGACGCGCAAAGACGGCGATCGGAACCGTGCGGAAAATCTCCTGCCACCGCTTCCAATATGGGAATTGCGCGAGGTTGTCGCCACCCATCAGCCAGACGAAACGGGCGCGCGGGAAGCGGCGACGCAAGGCTTTGAGCGTGTCCGCGGTATAGGTCGAGCCGAGCGCAGCCTCGATGCCGCTGACCCGAATGCGGTGCTCACCGGCGGCGACTTCGCAGGCCTGGGCGAAGCGGTCGGCGAAGGGAGCCATGCCGGCGGGCGGCTTCAGCGGGTTCTGCGGCGAGACGAGCCACCAGACCTCGTCGAGGCCGAGACGCTGCAGCGCCAGCCGGCTGATATGCAGATGCCCGCCATGGGCCGGGTTGAACGAGCCGCCGAGAAGGCCGATGCGCCGGCCGCTTCCGGCGTGGAGGCTCCCTCGCGGCGCGTAGCCCACACCCACCTCACCCTCCCGCCGCTTACGCGACGGGCCCCTCCCTCTCCCCCCTGAAGGGTGGAGAGGGGCTGTTTTGGCGGAGGGCGAGCTATTCAGGGGCGCACCTGGCCGTTGCCGCGGACGAGGTATTTGTAGGTGGTCAGTTCGGCGGCGCCGACCGGCCCTCGCGGCGGCAGCCGCTGGGTCGAGATGCCGATCTCGGCCCCCATGCCGAACTCGCCGCCATCGGCAAACTGGGTCGAGGCGTTGACCAGCACGATCGCGCTGTCGACCTCGCGCAGGAACCGCTCGGCCGCGGCGTCGTCCTCGGTCACGATCGCATCGGTGTGGTGCGAGCCGTAATGGTTGATGTGATCGATTGCGGCGCTCACACCATCGACGACTCGCACGGCGAGGATCGCGTCGAGATATTCGGTACGCCAATCCTGTTCCGTTGCAGGTTGGACGTGCGCATCCAAGGCCAGCGTTTCCGTATCGCCGCGCAATTCGCAGCCGGCGGCGCGCAGATCGGCAAGGATCGGCGGCAGCACGATGCGGGCGACCGCGCGATCGACCAGCAGGGTTTCGGTCGCGCCGCAGATCGAGACGCGGCGCATCTTGGCGTTCAGCACAATCTGGCGCGCCTTCTCGGGGTCGGCTGCGCGATCGATATAGGTGTGGCAGAGGCCTTCGAGATGGGCGATGACCGGGATGCGGCTCTCGCGCTGCACCCGCTCTATCAGCGAGGCGCCGCCCCGCGGCACGATGATGTCGATGATTCCGCTCATCTTAAGCATCAGGCCAACCGCGGCGCGGTCCCGCGTGGGCACGAGCTGTACCGCATGTACCGGTAGACCGGCCGAGTGGAGGCCCTCGGAAAGCGCGGAAACCAACGCTTTTGAGGAACGGAAGCTCTCGGAGCCGCCGCGCAGGATGGCGGCATTTCCCGATTTCAGGGCCAATCCGCCCGCATCGGCGGTCACATTGGGGCGGCTCTCGTAGATGATGCCGATGACGCCGAGCGGCACGCTGACCCGCGCGATGCGGAGGCCATTGGGTCGGGTCCATTCGGCGAGCACCCGGCCGACCGGGTCGGGCTGGGCGGCGATGTCTTCGAGGCCGCGGGCGACCGCTTCGAGGCGCTTCGGGTCGAGCGCGAGCCGATCCAGCAAGGCGGAGCCGATGCCGGCCTGCTTCGCCTCGGCAAGATCTTCGGCATTGGCGGACAGGATTTCATTCGCCCGCGAGCGAATCGCAGCGGCGGCGGCTTTGAGGGCAGCGGTCTTGGATTCGGCCGAGGCGAGCGCCAGCCGGGAGGCGGCGTCGCGGGCGCGGCGCCCGATCTCGGCCATGGTCTGGGCCAAATCCGAGGCCGGCTCGGCCGGGCGATGGATCAGGTCGTCGGGGCTCATCGGGCCTCCGTCAGCACCAGATCGTCGCGATGAATGATCTCATCGCGACCACGGTAGCCGAGAATTGTTGCAATTTCACCGCTCTTGTGGCCGGCGATCAGCCGGATATCGGCGGCGGCATAGGCCGAGAGGCCGCGCCCGGCCTCGATCCCGGCGCGGGTGCGGATGACGACGCAGTCGCCGCGCTCGAAGGCGCCCTCGATACCGACCACCCCGGCCGGCAACAGGCTCTTGCCGCTGTGCAGCGCGCGGGCGGCCCCGTCGTCGACGATGAGGGCACCGGCCGGGTTGACCGCGCCGGCAATCCAGGCCTTTCGCGCCGAGCGCGGCTCGCTGTGGGGCAGGAATAATGTCGCGCGGGCGCCCGCCTCGATTGCGCCAAGCGGCCCCGCCATCTCATTTCCTTTCGGGCGGCCCTCGGCGATGAGCATGTGGCAGCCGGCCTGCATCGCGATGCGGGCGGCCGCGAGCTTGGTGACCATGCCGCCCGAGCTGTAGCCAGGCGGCGCGCTGCCGGCCATGCCCTCGATCTCGGGGCCGAGATCACGCACCAGGGGAATATGACGCGCGGCCGGATCGTTGCGCGGGTCGGCCGAGTAAAGGCCGTCGATATCGGACAGCAGCACCAGCATGTCGGCGCTCGCCATCTGCGCGACGCGGGCGGCGAGGCGATCATTGTCGCCAAAGCGGATCTCGGCAGTGGCGATCGTGTCGTTCTCGTTGACGACCGGCACGGCGCCGAGGCCGAGCAGCTGGGCGAAGGTGGCGCGGGCATTGAGATGCCGCCGCCGCTCCTCGGTGTCTTCCAAGGTCAGCAGGATCTGCGCCACCGTGATGCCGTGGCGAGCCAGCGCCTCCTGATAGGCATGCGCAAGACGGATCTGGCCCGTCGCCGCCGCGGCTTGCTTTTCCTCGAGACGCAAGGCGCTGCCGCGCAGGCCGAGATGGCGGCGCCCGACCGCGATCGCGCCGGACGAGACGACGATGACCTCCTGCCGCCGGGCGCGGCAGCGCGCGAGATCATCGACCAGCGCGTCGAGCCAGGGGCGGTCGATCTCGCCATCCTCGCCGACCAAGAGGGCCGAGCCGATCTTGACGACCAGCCGCTTGGCCTGGGACAGGGCCGTGGCTGACGTGGGCAAGCCCCCACCCGTCCTCGGCTCCGCCTCGGACTCCCTCCCCCGCTTGCGGGGGAGGGTTGGGGTGGGGGCCGCTTCGGAGGTCGTCATGATACTTCGACAAGGTCGCCGGTTTCGGAGCGGACGTGTTCGATGGTTCGAGCCAACGCGCCGAGGACCTGAGGCAGACCGGCGCCGCTGACCCCGGAGAGCGGCAGGATCGGCGTGCCGGGCCGGGCGGCGCGGGCAAGCGCCCGGCATTTCTTCTCCACCGCCTCGGGGTCGATCGCGTCGATCTTGTTGAGGCCAACGATCTCGGGCTTGGCGGCGAGGCCGTGGCCGTAATCGGAGAGCTCATGGCGGATCGCGCGGTAGGCGCCGACGACGTCCTCCTCGGTGCCGTCGACCAGATGCAGGATCACGGCGCAGCGCTCGACATGGCCGAGAAAGCGGGTACCGAGGCCGGCTCCTTCGCTGGCGCCTTCGATCAACCCCGGCAAATCGGCCATGACGAATTCGGTGTCGTCGTCGAGGCGCACGACGCCGAGCTGCGGATGGAGTGTCGTAAAGGGGTAATCGGCGATCTTGGGGCGGGCATGCGACACGCGGGACAGCAAGGTCGATTTGCCGGCATTGGGCAAGCCGACGAGGCCGGCATCGGCGATCAATTTCAAGCGCAGCCAGACCCATAATTCGCGCCCGGGCCAGCCCGGATCGGCGCGACGCGGCGCCTGGTTTGTCGAGCTTTTGTAATGCGAATTGCCGAACCCGCCATCACCGCCGCGCAGCAGCACGATGCGCTGGCCGGGCTCGGTCAAATCGGCGAGCACGGTCTCTTTGTCGTCGTCGAGGATCTGAGTCCCGACCGGCACGCGCAGCACGAGATCGCGGCCCTTGGCGCCGGTCTTGTTGGCGCCGGCGCCGCCACGGCCTTTCTGGGCACGAAAATGCTGCTGATAACGGTAGTCGATCAGCGTGTTCAGATTGTCCGCCGCCTCGAACACGATGTCGCCGCCCTTGCCGCCATCGCCGCCATCCGGCCCGCCGAACTCGATGAACTTCTCGCGGCGAAAGCTCATGGAGCCGCGGCCGCCGTCACCGCTCTTCAGGTAGATCTTGGCTTGGTCGAGGAATTTCATCGGTCGCCATAAAACAAAAAAGGGGAGCGGACGGGCCGCTCCCCTCGCGTTCCGTCGGTCGGGGAACGGCTATTCGGCAGCCTCCGCCGGTCGGCCATCGGCGTCTTTGGGCCGGATAGAGATATAGGTGCGCCCGCCAAGTCCCTTGCGGAACTGCACGGCGCCGGCTTCAAGCGCGAAAATCGTGTGATCGCGGCCCATGCCGACGCAATCGCCGGGATGAAACTTTGTGCCGCGCTGGCGCACGATGATGTTGCCCGGCAACACGATCTCGCCACCGAATTTCTTGACGCCGAGCCGCCGCCCGCCGCTGTCGCGGCCGTTGCGGGACGAGCCGCCTGCCTTTTTATGGGCCATCCTTTACCTCCTACGCCTGCGCCGGCGCCTCGGTCTCCGCGCCTTCCGAGCCTGCCTGCGGTTGGGCCGCCCGACGGCTGCGCGTGCCGGCCGGAGCGCTCGATCCGCCCTCGGCGCGGATCCCGGTGATCTGCAGCACCGTCTGATGCTGACGATGTCCGTTTTTGCGCCGGTAATTCTGCCGCCGCTTCTTCTTGAAGACGATGATCTTGTCGGCACGGCGGTGCTCGACAAGGGTCGCGCTCACTGACGCGCCGGCGAGGAGCGGCGTGCCGGCCGAGACATTGGCGCCATCGCCGATCAGCAGGACTTCGCCGAGCTCGATCGTGGCGCCAGGCTCGCCGTCGAGCTTCTCGACCGCGATCACATCGTCCTTGGCGACCGTGTACTGCTTGCCGCCGGTGCGGATCACTGCAAACATGATGGGACCGATATCGGTTGGCGCGCCCGCGGCGGCAAGCCGCCCCAGGGCTGAAATCAGGGCCGGGCAGGCCGCCCCGCCCGGGAGCGGCGCACTATAGTTGCGCGCCCCTGTGTGTCAACGCTTCTGGCACCGTTTCTGGGCAACGTTTTCGGCCGTTGGAGCCCCTCCGCGATGTGGCGAGAACAGCTCGGCTGGACAGCGGTTCGCATCCTCCTCCCGTGGCTGGCGGGCGCGGCGCTGATCGCGGCTTTGTTCGACCGGGGCGCTCTTGGCGGATCAACCGCGATCGGGGCCGCGCTGGTGCTGCTGGTTCTGCTCGCGGGCGCCGTCCTGGCGACGAACCGCCGGCTGGGATTGGCGGCGCGCGAGGCGACCGCACGGCTTGGGCCCGATATGGCGAGCAGCGGCAGCGCGCGGCCGCTGAGCCCGGCGGCCCAGGCGCTGTGGCCGGCCCTGTCGCGACTCGACCGCGACTGGCGCGAGCATGCCGGACAAACCGAGACGCAGCTCGGGGCCGCCGAGGCGGCGATCGCGGCGATCCCCGACCCGCTGATCCTGATCGACCGCAATCGGCGGATCGTCCGCGCCAATGCCGCCTGGGCGGAGCTGATCGGCTCGGTGTTGGAGCCGCGCGATCTCGCCGCGGCGTTGCGCAACCCGGCGGTGTTGGGGGCGGCGGATGCGGTTTTGGCCGGAGAAGAGATCCGCACCGTCGAATTCGCTGTCTCGGTTCCCGTGACGCGGCTGCTGCAGGCGCGGATCGCGCGCATCGAGGGTCCGTCGCTCGACGGCGCCGCCGCCGTGATCAGCCTGCACGACATCACTGCACTAAAACGCGCCGACGAGATGCGCGCCGATTTCATCGCCAATGCTGGGCATGAGCTAAAGACGCCGCTCTCGACCCTGCTCGGTTTTATCGAGACGTTGCGCGGGCCGGCGCGCGACGATGCGGCGGCGCGCGAGCGGTTTCTCGGTATTATGCAGGAGCAGGCCGGGCGCATGGCGCGGCTGGTCGATGACCTGTTGTCATTGTCGCGCATCGAACTCAATGAGCACGTCGCACCGACCGCGCATGTCGCGCTCAAACCGGTGCTCGACAGCGTTGCCGCGGCGCTCGAATTGCGGGCGGCCCAACGCGGCATTCGGATCGAACTCAAGCTGCCGGAGACTCTGCCCGAGGCGCAGGGGGAGCGCGACGAGCTGGCGCAGGTCTTTCAGAACCTGCTCGACAACGCGGTCAAGTACGCAAGGCGCGACAGCACGGTCACGGTAACGGCCGGCACCGCGGACGGGGCGACGCCGGCGATGGTGTGGGCGACGGTCGCCGATCAGAGCGACGGCATCCCGAGCGAACACCTGGCGCGCCTGACAGAGCGTTTTTACCGGGTCGACAATGCCCGCTCGCGCGAATTGGGCGGAACGGGCCTCGGGCTTGCCATCGTCAAGCACATCCTCAACCGCCATCGCGGCCGGCTGGATATCGCCAGTACGCTGGGCCAGGGCTCGACCTTCACGGTATGGCTCCGAGCGGCGGCTTGACGCAAACATCCGGCCGCCCTTCAGGAGCTTTTGCAACAGCGGTCATTACGCCGTCATTCCGGGGCGACGTTGCAGGCGGCGAGCCCGGAATCCATTTTCCAGAGGCCTGTGTTCATGGGTTCCGGGCTCTCGGCTCCACCGATCCCCGGAATGACCGGTCATTGTGCAAAGCCCTCTTAGGGGCCGAGCGGGAGTTCAGGCGGGTGTCATGCAACCGCAACAAAAGCGTCATAGAAGCGTATCCCGGGACGGGTAGAACGGCGATGGCGGCCGGGAGAGCCGGCCGCCATCCCAGAACGGAGTGAACTGTGGCTGCTTTACGCATCGCCTTGATAGCGGCGGCTTGTACCGCGATCGGCTGGTCGGGCACGGCCGGCGCGGCCGACATTTCCGGCGCCGGCGCGACCTTTCCCTACCCGATCTACGCCAAATGGGCGGAAGCCTACAAAGCCAAGACCGGGACCAGCATGAACTACCAGTCGATCGGCTCGGGCGGCGGCATCAAGCAGATCACCGCGAAGACGGTCGATTTCGGCGCCTCGGACATGCCGTTGAAGCCGGAAGACCTCGACAAGAACGGGCTCGTGCAGTGGCCGCAGGTCATGGGCGGCGTGGTACTGGTCATCAATTTGAAGGGCATCGGGCCCGGCCAGCTGACGCTCGACGGCAAGACCGTCGCGGGGATGTATCTCGGCAAGATCGCGAAATGGAACGACCCGGCGATCGCCGCCCTCAACCCCGGCGTCACCTTGCCCGACAAGGCCATCGCAACGATCCACCGATCGGACGGATCGGGCACCAACTTTATCTTTACGCACTACCTCTCGACCATCGATCCGGAGTTCAAGGACAAGATCGGCGAGAACACGTCGGTCGACTTTCCGGGCGGGCTCGGCGGCAAGGGGAATGAAGGCGTGGCGGCATTGGCCAGCCGCACCGACGGCGCGATCGGCTATGTCGAATACGCTTATGCGCTGCAGAACAAGATGGCCTACACGCAATTGCGCAACCAAAGCGGCGCTGCCGTATCGCCAAACAACAAGGCGTTCCAGGCCGCCGCGGCCAATGCCGACTGGTCAAAGGCGCCAGGCTTCTATCTGCTGCTGACGAACCAGCCGGGCCCCGACAGCTGGCCGATAACCGGCGCCAGCTTCATTTTGATGCAGAAGCAGCAAACCGATCCGGCCAAGGCCAAGGAAGTGCTGAGCTTCTTCGACTGGGCCTTCCATAATGGCGGCCAGATGGCCGAGCAGCTCGACTATGTGCCGATCCCCGACAAGGTGAGCGGCGCGGTCGAGCAGAGCTGGAAACTGATCACCGGGCCGGACGGCAAGCCGGTGTGGACCGGCTCGGGTTCGTGAGGCGCGATGATCGTCGAGCGTTCGAGTTGCGGTTCTAAGGAGTTCCGAGCAAGCCGTGTCGGCAGAGATCGCGATCGGTAGAAAAGGGCGAGCGGCCGGACGCCACGGCGCGTTCGGCGACGCCGCTTTCAAAACCCTGACCCTCGCCTTCGCGGTGCTGGTGCTGGTGGTGCTGGCCGGGGTCATCGCCTCGCTGGTCCTCGGCGCCGCGCCGGCGCTGGAGCACTTCGGCTTCAACTTTCTGATCACCGAGGCATGGAACCCGGTGACCGAAAAATTCGGCGCGCTGGCCCCGGTCTACGGCACGCTCGTTACCTCGGCAATCGCGATGCTGATCGGGATCCCGGTAGCGTTCGGGATCGCGCTGTTCATCACCGAGTTGTGCCCGAACTGGCTGAAGCGGCCGCTGTCGATCATGATCGAATTGCTGGCGGCGATCCCGAGCATCATCTATGGGATCTGGGGCCTGTTTGTCCTGGCGCCCTTTGTGCAGGAGCATATCGAGCCGGCATTGATCGACACGCTCGGCGCGGTTCCGGGAATTGGTCTGTTGTTCCAAGGACCGCCGCTCGGCATCGGAGTCCTCACAGCGGGATTCATCCTCGCGATCATGGTGCTGCCGTTCATCTCGGCGGTCATGCGCGATGTGTTCGAGACCGTGCCGGCCGTATTGCGCGAGAGCACCTATGCGCTCGGCGCGACGACGAGCGAGGTGGTGTGGCGGGTCGTGCTCCCCTATGCGCGCATCGGCGTGTTCGGCGGCATTCTGCTCGGGCTGGGGCGGGCGCTCGGCGAAACCATGGCCGTCACCTTCGTCATCGGCAACGCGCACCATATCCACGCCTCGCTGCTGCAGCCCGGCACGACCATTTCGGCCGCGCTCGCCAACGAATTCACCGAAGCGGTCGGCGACCTCTATCTGTCATCATTGATCGCGCTCGGCCTGATCCTGTTTGTCATCACCTTTATCGTGCTGGCACTCGCGAAGCTGCTCCTGATCAGGCTCGAGAAGCAGGCCGGGAGCTGACGTGATACCGCTCTATGCCCGCCGCCGTCTGACCAACCGGATCATTATCGGCCTGTCGATTGCGGCGACCGGCTTTGGCCTGCTGTGGCTCGTCATGGTGCTGGGGACCTTGTTGATCAACGGCGCGAGCGCGATCGGCCCGGCGCTGTTCGCGCAAATGACACCGCCGCCCGGCAGCAGCGGAGGCCTGTTGAACGCGATTGCCGGCAGCCTTGTCATGACCGGAATTGCGACGCTCATCGGCACGCCGACCGGCATCCTCGCCGGCACCTTTCTGGCCGAGTACGCGCGCGGCAGCCAATTCGGCGAGCTGGTGCGGTTCATCAACGACATCCTGTTAAGCGCGCCATCGATCATCATCGGCCTGTTTGTCTATGAGGCGATGGTCGTGCGCATGGGGCATTTCTCCGCCTGGGCCGGTGCGGTGGCGCTGGCGATCATCATGGTGCCGGTCATCGTGCGCACGACGGAGGATATGCTGCGCCTTGTGCCGAGCGCGCTACGCGAAGCCGCGGCAGCGCTCGGCGCACCGAAATGGAAGGTCGTCGTCATGGTCACCTACCGCGCCGCCCTGCAGGGCATGGTGACCGGGGTGCTCCTGGCGATTGCGCGCATCTCCGGCGAGACGGCGCCGCTCCTCTTCACCGCGCTCAACAACCAGTTCTGGAGCACCGATCTCAACCGGCCCATGGCCAATCTGCCAGTTGTCATCTTCCAGTTCGCGATGAGCCCCTACGCGGATTGGCAGGTGCTGGCTTGGGGCGGCGCCTTGCTGATTACCGTCAGTATCCTCGTCCTCAACATCACCGCCCGCATCCTGGCGGCGTGGAGCAGCTTCAAGTCATGAATTCCCCCACAGCGCGACCGCTCGCCACCGAACCCGATTCGCCCGATAGAGCCAGCGACGATGCCGCGCCGCCGCGGCAGCCCCGCCGGCCGTTGGCGGCGCCGCCGATCGCCGCCCTCGTGCAGCGCAAGCCTGGTGACGAGGCACCGAAAACCGCGATGCCGGACGTCAAGGCGGATGTCCGGCACGTCAATTTCTTTTACGGTAAGTTCCAGGCGCTGCACGACATCAGCGTGCCGCTCTACGACCGGCGGGTCACCGCGTTTATCGGGCCGTCAGGCTGCGGAAAATCGACGCTATTGCGCATCCTGAACCGAATTTATGAGCTGTATCCAGGCCAAACGGCGACCGGTGAGGTCATCCTCGACGGAGAGAACATCCTGATGCCCGGTCTCGACCTCAACCGGCTGCGCGCCAAGATCGGCATGGTGTTTCAGAAGCCGACGCCATTCCCGATGGCGATATACGACAACATCGCCTTCGGTATCCGCCTCTACGAGAAGGTGTCGAAATCGGAGCTCGACGACCGCGTCGAATCGGCGTTACGGCGCGCCGCGCTATGGGATGAGGTGAAAGACAAATTGCGCGACAGCGGGTTGAGCCTGTCCGGCGGGCAACAGCAGCGGCTCTGCATCGCGCGAGCGATCGCGATCGAGCCGGAGGTGCTACTGCTCGACGAGCCCGCTTCGGCGCTCGACCCGATCTCGACGCAGCGCATCGAGGAGCTGATCGCCGAGCTGAAGGCCGACTATTGCATCGCGATGGTCACGCACAACATGCAGCAGGCAGCGCGCAGCTCGGATTACACCGCATTTCTTTACCTCGGCGAACTTGTCGAGTTCGACGAGACCGAGACGATCTTCACGCATCCGCGGGTGCGCCGGACCGAGGATTACATCACCGGCCGGTTCGGCTGACAACGAGGGCGAACATGCCTGCCGAGCACATCATCAAGAGCTATGACGAAGAGCTGGCGCGGCTCAACAAGATGGTCGTCGAGATGGGCGGGCTCGCGGAAAGCCAGCTCGCCGCGGCGATCGACGCCGTTGTCAGGCGCGACAGCGCGCTCGCCGCTCGTGTCGTCGAGGGCGACGCCGCTGTCGACCAGATCGAGCGCGACCTCGACAATCTAGCGATCCGGCTGTTTGCATTACGCCAGCCAATGGCGCGCGATCTGCGCGAGATCTTTGTCGCGCTGAAGATCGCCAGCGACCTCGAACGCATCTGCGACTACGCCGCGAACGTTGCGAAGCGCTCGATCGCGCTGTCGCAGGCGCCGCCCGTGCAGCTCGTGCACGCGTTGCCGCGCATGGCGCAATTCGCGTTGCTGCTCGTCAAGGATGTCATCGACGCGTATGTCGAGCACGATGCCGACAAAGCGCTCGAGGTCTGGAAGCGCGACGAGGAGCTCGACGAGATGTATTCGAGCCTGTTCCGCGAGTTCCTGACCTACATGATGGAAGACCCGCGCAATATCGGGACGTGCACGCACCTCCTGTTCATGGCGAAGAACATCGAACGGATCGGCGACCATGCGACGAACATCGCCGAGAACCTCTTTTACCTTGTGCACGGCACGCCGCTGACGCAGGCGCGGCCAAAGGGCGATAAATCGAGCCTCGAAGTCGTCGCGCCCGATCGGGCGCAGAGCCGGTGAAGCCGCTCGTCCTGATCGTCGAGGACGAGGCGCCGCTCGTCGCGCTGTTGCGCTACAATCTCGAAAAAGAGGGCTTCGCCGTCGCCGAAGCGGCGGATGGAGAAGAGGCGCTGTTGCAGATCGCCGAGCGGCGGCCCGATGCGGTATTGCTCGATTGGATGCTGCCCCTGGTCTCCGGCATCGAGGTGTGCCGCCAAATCCGGCGGGCGCCGGCGACCCGCTCGACCCCGGTCATCATGCTGACCGCGCGCGGCGAGGAAGGTGACCGGGTGCGCGGGCTCAACAGCGGCGCCGACGACTATGTCGTCAAGCCGTTCAGCCTCAGCGAACTGATCGCGCGGCTGCGCGCGGTCATCCGGCGGGCGCAGCCGAATGCGAGCGAACAGACGCTGCGCTATGCCGATGTCACGATGGATCTCGTGGCGCACCGGGTCACGCGCGCCGGAAAGGCGATCCACCTCGGCCCGACCGAGTTCCGCCTGTTGCGGCATTTCCTGCAGCAGCCGCGCCGGGTCTTTTCGCGCGAGCAGCTGCTCGACCAGGTATGGAGCCAGGACGCGGAAATCGAATTGCGCACCGTTGATGTCCATATTCGGCGATTGCGCAAAGCGCTCAACGAAGCCGGCGCCGGAGACCTGTTGCGGACCGTGCGCTCGGTCGGCTACGCCCTCGACCGGACCCGCTGAGCTCGGACCCGCTTCAGCCGATCAGCAAGCTTACCGGGATTATCACGGCGGCGGCTTTGAGCGGCCAGATCCAGCCCTCGGCATAGACGAGCGCGGCGAGCGCCGCGGCGCACCCGACCAGCAGCAGCTCGTAGACGCCTATCTCAAAGCGATTGCGCATAGCGCCGGAAAATAGCATGAAATCACGGCAGGGGACCGGGACATCATGCCACGATGAGACGGGCCATTCTTTGCGCCGGGCTGGCGCTGCTGCTGCTCGCCGGCTGCTCATGGCTGCCGCGGGCGGGACCGAGCGGGTCCGAGGTCGAAGCTCAGGCCGCGACCGGCGACCAGGTCTCGTTCGACCTCGTCAAGGTCGATGACGCGGTCATCAAGGTCCTGCGCACGCAGGGCGAGCCCGGTTTTCCCGAGCGCTTCAAGAAGTACACCCCGCCGACGGGATACAAGATTGCCGTCGGGGATACGGTGTCGGTCATCATCTGGGAAGCGGCGGCGAACGGGCTGTTCGGCGAGTCGCTGGCCGAATGGTCGGTCCCCTCCGGCGTTGCGAGCCGGCTGTTCGGGACCCCGACAACGGGCGGCACTACGCTGTTGGGTACGGGCGAGAGCGTCACCGCCTTCGCCTCCGACGCCGTTACCCGGCTCCTCGGCCTGCAGGAGGGACCAAACCAAACCGGCTTCGCCGCGCCGGGAGCGCGGGCCGCGCCGACCGGGGCGACGCCAGCGGGCGGCGGAGCGGCGCTGGGGTTGGGAACGGCCGGAGCGGCGCAAGGGCTCGCCGGCCTCGCCGGGCAGGAACTGGGCGGCGCTGCGCTGAGCCAGAACCGTCCGCAAACAGCCCCGCTCGGCGTGGCTCCGGGCGGCGCGCTGCCGACGACCCTGCCGCTCAACCCGCTAACGACGCCGACGATGACGTCGCGCAGTGTCGAGGAGCTGCTGCAGCAGGCAACGAGCAGCGGGCGGCCGGGGACCCGCGTTCCGGACCAGCAGGTCGGCCCGGACGGGGCGATCAGCATTCCTTATGCGGGCCGGGTTCCCGCGGCGGCGCGCAGCCCGGCCGAGGTCGAGCGCACGATCGAGGCGCGCCTCGGCCCCAAGGCGCTGGAACCGCACGCGCTTGTCGTCATCCGGCGCAGCATCTCCAATTCGGTTGCAGTCGCGGGTGACGCGGTGAAGGGCGGGCGCGTGCCGCTGTCTCCCGGCGGCGACAGGCTGCTTGAGGTTGTCGCAGCAGCCGGCGGAGCCAATGCGCCGCCGCACGAAACCTTTGTCCAGCTGTCGCGCGGCGGGCTCACCGCAACCGTGTCGCTCGCGACGCTGGTCGACCACCCCGATCAGAACATCTTCGCCGAGCCGGGCGACGTGTTGACCGTCATCCGGCGGCCGCAAACCTTCAGCGCCTTTGGCGCAACCGGCAAAAACGATGCGATCACCTTTGGCAGCGAGAACCTGTCATTGGCCGAGGCGCTCGCCAAAGCGGGCGGGCTGCTCGACGATCGCGCCGATCCGAGGGCGGTGTTTCTGCTGCGTTACGAGCCGGTCAGCCTCGTCCACGCGCTTGGCCAGCCGATCGCGACCGCGGCGCCGGACGGCATCTCGCCGATCGTCTACCGGCTCGATCTAGGGGACGCCAAATCCTATCCGCTCGCGCAGGAATTCCGAGTGCGCGACAAGGACATCATCTTTGTCGCGAATGCCGAGCTTGCGGGAGTCTACAAAGGCTTCAACGCTCTTTCGAAGCTGACGGGACCGATTATTACTGGGCTCCTGGTCTGCCAGAACGGCGGTTGCTGATCCGATGAAGCATCATCGAAAGAGCCGGCCGACCGCATCGGCGTGAAAGGCGGCGAGATCCTCGGGCCCGAAATAGCTGATGTCGCCCGGCGTCGCGAGCGCGACCGCGGCGGCATAAGCGGCGAGCCGGATCGCGAAATCGAGATCGCCGTCGAGGAGACCGTGGATCAGCCCGGCAACAAACGAGTCGCCGGCGCCAATTCGATCGACGATCTCAACGGGGTATCGCGGCGCGTAGCGGATCTCGCCGCGCGCCAGCAAGAGGTCACCGGGTTCCTCGCCCGGCGGACGGGTCACCGCCACGAGCGGCACGCCGTAGCGAGCCGCAATCGCTTCGGCGAGGCGCTCGGCTTGTTCGGCAAAGCCGAGGACCGCGCGGGCATCGCGCTCGGCGACGACGAGCAACTCGAGATGGGGCGCCACCGCATCGAGCATCGCGCGCGCTTCGGCTTCGGTCATCAAGGTCGCGCGATAGTTCAGATCGTAGGAGACCGGCTTACCGGCGGCATGGGCCAGGGCGGCGAGCTGCGGGATCAAGGCGCGGCAACTCGGCCCCAACGCCGGCGTAATCCCGGAGAGGTGAACCCGGCCGCTCGCCGCGATCAGCGCTTCCCACGGCGCATCCTCAAACGCGAGCGCCGACGCAGCGGAATGCTGGCGGTCATAGATGACGCGGGCGTTGCGCGGCGCCGGGCCCGGCTCGAAGAACATCAGACCGAGACGCGCCCCGGCCACCCAGCGGATATGGCGCGTATCGACGCCATGGCGGCGCGCCTCGCCATCGACGATCCGGCCGAGCGGTCCTTCCGGGAGCCGCGACACCCAGGCGACCTGGCGGCCGAGCCGCGCCAGAACGCAGCCGACATTGAGCTCGCTGCCGCCGATACCAGTCTCGAACAGACGCGCCTGCTCCAGACGCTGCAGGCCGGACGGAGACAGGCGCAGCAGCGTCTCGCCGCAGGTCAGGAGATCATAGCTCGGCGTCGCCGGCGGTTCGGTCATGCACTAGTCAACCAGTTTCAGCATTCAGCGCACCTGACCGTCATTCGGGGGCGCGGCGCAGCCGCGAGCCCGGAATCCATATTCCAGAGGCCCGTGTTCATGGATTCCGGGCCTCGCTCTATGGGCGATCCCGGAATGACATTCTTTTCCAATGCGACATCAATCGTCTAAAGCCGCTGCTAGCTGCGGGGGCCGCCGGCGACGTAAATGACCTGGCCGGAGATGAAAGAGGCTTCGTCGCTGCACAGGAAGGCGACAAGATTGGCGATGTCGCGCGGCACGCCGGCGCGGCGGACCGGGATCTCCTTGGCGCGCTCCTCCTTCCATTCCTCGGGGTCCCGGCCGAGGCGGATCGCGGTCGCCCGCGTCATCTCGGTATCGATAAAGCCGGGCGCGATGGCGTTGGCGGTGACACCGTAGCGGCCGAGCTCGATCGCCAAGGTGCGGGCCATGCCCTGCAACCCGGCTTTCGCGGTCGAATAATTGGTCTGGCCGCGATTTCCCAGCGCCGAGACCGAGGACAGATTGATGATCCGCCCCCAGTTGCCCTTGACCATCTCGCGCTGCGCCGCGCGAGAGCAGAGGAAGGCGCCCCTGAGATGCACCGCGACAACGAGGTCCCAATCCTCGTCGGTCATCTTGTGGATCAGGTTGTCGCGGGTGATGCCGGCATTATTGACCAGGATGTCGAGCGAGCCGAGCCGTTCGGCAATCTGCGTCACGGTGCGGTCGACCTCGGCGGCCTGCGAGACATCGCATTTCAGGCCGATCGCCGGGACATTGTAGGCTGCGGCGATCTCTTTAGCCGTGGCTTCGGCACCGGCGCCGTCGAGATCGGCGATCGCGATCGCCGCGCCATCCTCGGCGAGCCGCTCCGCCGTCGCCGCGCCGATGCCGCGAGCCCCGCCAGTGATCAGCGCGACCCGTCCTTCCGACCGTTTGGCCATGTTCTTATCCTTCCAATAAAAAAGTGACGCAAACTGGCTCAGCACCACGGGGCGTGCAACCCGAAATGCCCCCTTTTTGTCATCCCGGCGAAGGCCGGAATCCACGGTTCCGCCGTTCTTGCCGCTGACCGGTGGGTCCCAGCCGTCGCCGGGACGACGTGGTTGCTAGACGGCCATCCAGCCGCCATCGACATTGTAGGACGCGCCCGACACGTAGCTGGCCCGCTCGGAGCAGAGCCACACGACCATCTCGGCGATCTCGCCGGGCTCGCCCATGCGGCGGAACGGGATCTGCGAGATGATCGCGTCGCCCCGGCGGCGCATCGTGTCGGCGGTCATCTGCGTCTTGATAAAGCCGGGGCAGACCGCGTTCACGCGGATATTCGCGTCGGCGTATTCGAGGGCGGCGGTCTTGGTCAGACCGATGACGCCGTGCTTCGCCGCGACATAGGCCGAGGAGGTCACAAGGCCGATCAGGCCGGCAATCGAGGCGGTGTTGACGATGGCGCCGCCGCCCTGATTCTGCATGTGCGGGATCTCCTCCTTCATGCAGAGCCAGACACCCTTGAGATTGACCGCGATCATCCGGTCGAAGGATTCCTCCGACCACTCGGCGGTCTTCTGGCCCGAGGCATTGACCTGGTAAGGCGCGATGCCGGCATTGTTGAAGGCGCAGTCGAGCCGGCCATAGGCCGACAGCGTGTCGCCGATCATCGCGCGGACATCCTCGGCGCGCGTCACATCGCCGGTCAGCGTGATCGCCTGACCGCCGGCGGCGTTGATCTGCGCCACCGTATCGCGCGCCGCGGCGGCGGCAAAATCGGCGACCGCGACACGCGCGCCTTCGCGCGCAAAGGCGAGCGCGGCGGCACGGCCGATGCCGCCGCCTCCGCCGGTCACCAGTGCGATTTTCCCCTCGACAATTCCCGTCATCGCGTTCTCGGATCAGAGGCTGAGAGGTGCGACAATACCGCGCTGCCGGTGTGCCGGCGAGGCAATCCGCTACACTCGGCGTAACGGGAGCGTGCATCGGGGGGTGCTCATGCCGATTGCGTGGCGCAGGGTCATTTGGATCGCGATGGCGGCGGCCATCGGGCTTGCGCAGCCCGGCCACGCCGAGACGGACACGCTGCGCATCCTGCGTCCGATCGATCTTGCGGCATTGCCGCTGCTGATTGTCGAGCACGAAAAGCTGATCGAGAAGCAGGCCGAGGCACGCGGGCTCAAAGCGCCGGCGATCCGCTGGAGCGCACCAGGCAAAACCGGGCCGCTCGACTCGCTGACTGCAGGCCAAGCCGATGTCGCGGCCACCGAGATCGTGCCGTTTCTGCTCGCCGGCGAGGCCAATAGCGGCACGCCGCAGCAGGTGCGCGGCATCGCGGCGCTGGCGCAGCGGCCCTATGTGCTCGTGACGCGCAATGCCGCGATCAAAACGATCCGCGACTTCAAGGACAAGGACCGCATCGCCGTGCCGAGCAAGAACAGCGGGCCGGCCGTGCTATTGCAAATGGCGGCGGCGCAGGAATGGGGGCCGGAGAATTACGGCAAGCTCGATCCGCTGATCGTGGCGCGCTCGGACGAGGCGGCGGTGCAGACTGTCGAGTCCGGCAAGGGCGACATCGCCTCGCATTTCTCGCGAAGCCCCTATTCCGACGACGAGCTGGCCGACCCGAAGATCCACCGGGTCATGGATTCATTCGACATCGCCGGGCCGCATAGCGCGAGCCTCCTCGCGGCGACGGCGCGCTTTCACGATGCCAATCCCGGGCTCTGCGCCGCGGTTCTCGCCGCGCTGAGTGATGCGAACAAACTCCTCAAGGACAATCCGGGCCATGCGGCGGAAATCTATGTCGGCATGGAAAAGGACCACGACATCGCGCTCGAGGATCTGAGCGACATGATCGGCGACCCGGATCTCGCCTATACGGCGGCGCCGGCCGGGGTCATGCGGATTGCCGAGTTTCTGCACCGGACCGGCCGGCTAAAGCGGGCGCCGCAATCCTGGAAGGACTGGTTCTTCCCGGAAGCGCAGGACCTCACCGGGAACTGAGTCGGAAACGGCCGAACCTGCCGGAGCTATCGGGCGGGACCCGCGAGTTCCGGCGCGGGTTCCAGGGTCAGCGAAGCAATGCCGGCCGCGACATTGAGGCCCTGGTTGGTCTCGATGCTGATCGGTTGCAGCACGATCGAGTTGAACGAGCCGCCGACGAGCCCGTTGGCGCCGACGCCGAGCCCGACCGTGACGCTCGCGGTGCCGCCGGCATAGGTGCCGGCAAGCGCGCCCGGTGTAAGGTTGAACGCCGGCGCGAACACGGTCCACACCATAACGCCATTCTGCGTGTAGCCGATATCGAGGCCGAGTTTCCAGATCGTGCCGAGATAGCGCTCAGCGCGGCCGCCATAGGCGGTGAAATTGCAGCCGAGCGCGCGCGCCGAACCGAGGATCAGGCCCCAGCCGCTCGCGACGCTACAGGTCAAGGTGCCCATATTGACGGCCTGCGCGCGTGCCGGCGCGGCGAGCGCCGCCGCCATCCCCAAGCCGGCCATAATGGACAATACGGAACGCAATCCCCCCGCCATCGCCGCTGCTCCCCCTTTGCCCCGACGAGTATCCTCTCGATTATGCCGCGCGGCCAACGCACGGCCGAAGGGATTTTCCACGGGATTTGCCGCAGCAGCTGGGAGCCGCCGATGGGGAGCGATATCGAGCCATACGACATCATCGGGTTTGCCGGCGCGGCGATCTTTGTCGGGACGTATTTCGCGAATCAGCAGCGCTGGCTGTCTTCCGAAGACTGGCGTTTTCCACTCCTCAACCTGATCGGCGCCGTGCTGATCCTCATATCGCTGATCTTCGAGTGGAACTACCCGTCGGTTGTCATCGAGGTGTTCTGGGCCCTGATCAGCATCTACGGCCTCGTGAGGGCGCGGCGCGAGCGGGCCGCGGCCTAGGCGAATCGCCGCCGAAACGGCTTTGCATCGGCGCCGGGTTCGGCGGATAACGGGCCATGCAGTTGCGCATCCGCTCGATCACCTATTTGGCCGAAGACATCAACGGCTACGAGCTTGTCGATCCGAACGGGCACGATCTGCCGCGCTTTGCCGCGGGGGCGCATGTCGGGGTCCGGCTCGGCGATGCCGGACGAGAGGGGGTGTGGCGCGATTATTCCTTGTGGAACGACCCGGCCGAACGCCGGCGCTATTGCATCGCGGTGCTGCGCGAGGGCGACGGCTCGCGCCGATTGCATGACGAGATCCGGGTCGGCGACACCGTCGAGACGACACTGCCGCGCAACAATTTCCCGCTCGCCGAGGGTGCGGCACGGCATCTGCTGTTGGCCGGCGGCATTGGCATCACGCCGGTGATGGCGATGATCGCCGAATTGAAGCGCCGCCGCGTCGAGTTCACGCTGCATTACTGCACGCGTTCGCCGGAGAAGACCGCGTTTCGCGACGAGCTCGACCTGCTCGCGGCGATGGGGCGCGTCGTCTTTCATTACGATGGCGGCGACCCGGCAAAGGGGCTCGACGTCGCGGCGTTGCTGCGCGAGCGGCAGCCCGGGACGCATCTCTATTATTGCGGGCCGGCCGGCCTGATGGCGGCGGCGAAAGCGGCATCCGCGCATTGGCCGGCGGACAGCGTGCATTGCGAATATTTCAAAGGCCCCGCCGCGGCGCCGCCGGCGCGGCTCGAAGACGACCGGCCGTTTGTCGTGCGGCTGGCAAAGAGCGGCAGCCAATATGAAGTGCCGCCCGGCGAGACGATTTTGGATATGTTGCGACGGCACGGGGTCGAGACGCGCAGCTCCTGCGAATTGGGTTATTGCGGCGCGTGCCTGACGCGCTATGTCGAGGGCGAGGTCGATCATCGCGACCCGATCCTCAACGAGGCGGCGCGCAAGACGCATCTCCTGATCTGCTGCTCGCGCGCCAAAAGCGCCGAGCTCGTGCTGGATCTGTAGCCGGCCGATCGCAGCCTGACATTCGCCGCACCATG
>Ga0209155_1000270_pt1 | contig 23948 bp, 24 predicted proteins | sample GraSoiAngelo_122_FD_185879 | JGI IMG/M metagenome (GOLD analysis project Ga0209155, IMG submission 185879) | Grasslands soil microbial communities from the Angelo Coastal Reserve, California, USA - 14_0927_02_20cm (SPAdes) (version 2) | ecosystem: Environmental > Terrestrial > Soil > Grasslands ... | reverse complement strand
GAGTCCCGCGCGCGTCGCATCCGCCCAGGGCATCGAGCGCCGCAGCACGAAGGCTTCGGGCGAAAAGCTCTCCTGCGTGGTGCGCTTCACGTGCGCCGAAGGCGGCGCGTTTCCGATCTCCTTGTTGTCGGTTTTGCGCCGGCCGATGGTGTCGTCCTGCTGTTTCCGCGGCATCGCGGCGAATTTCTCAAGGTCGTGCACCCACTGCTGCACGGCGGCGAAGCTCGCGCCACCGATTCCCGCCCGCTTGTCGCGCACGATCGCGGCCTCGGCGGCTTTCTTCCCCTTCGGGTTCTCGGTGCCGTCCTCGTAGCCGGTGAGATCGAGCCCGCGGCCGTGCTTGAATCCGTCGACGACGCCGCTCGTCTCGAAAGCGGGCGCGAGGATCTTCTCGATCGCGCGCGCGCGGAGCACGATGTCGCCGCGGTCTTCGCCGCGCAGCCAGCACCAGAGCGCGGCCGGAGTCGATGGCACGTCGACGCCTTCGCCCTTGTGATGCGGAAACGGGCGCAGCCCCTCGATCCTCTTTTGCAGCGCGAACAGCAGGACGGCGCCCAAGCCCACGACACAGCTCTCACCGTCCGCGATCGCGGCCAGGGCCCGCAGCGCGGCTTGCGGGCGCGCGCCCTGCTTCAAGCCGAAGGTGAGATAGCGCGCGTGCCGCGGAATAGGCGCCAGGATTCCGGGTTGGGCGTTCTTCAAGGCTCGTCCCCTTCGGCTCGATTCTAGGCCCGAAACCTCGCGATCGCATCCGCGACGCGCTCGACGGCGACGATCTCGAGCCCGTCGATCTTCTGCTTCGGCTGATTCGCCCTGGGGACGATCGCCTGGGTGAAGCCGAGCTTGGCGGCCTCCCTCAGCCGCTCCTGTCCGCGCGGCGCGGGGCGCACCTCGCCCGCCAAGCCGATCTCGCCGAACACCGCGAGCTTCGCAGGCAGCGGCTTGTCGACGTGCGAGGAGACGATCGCGAGCAGCACCGCGAGGTCGGCGGCGGGCTCGCTGATGCGCACGCCGCCCACCGCATTCACGAACACGTCCTGATCGTAGCAGGCGATGCCCGCGTGGCGGTGCAGCACCGCGAGCAGCATCGCGAGGCGGTTCTGCTCCAGGCCCACTGTCAGCCGCCGCGGATTGGGCGCGTGCGCCGCGTCAACCAGCGCCTGGATCTCGACCAGCAGCGGCCGCGTGCCCTCCTGCGCGACGAGGATGCACGAGCCCGAGACTTCGCCGGAGTGCTGCGACAGGAAAATCGCCGACGGATTGGAAACCCCGCGCAGGCCCTTGTCGGTCATCGCGAACACGCCGAGCTCGTTCACCGCGCCGAAGCGGTTCTTGAAGGCGCGGATGAGGCGGAAGCTCTGGTGCGTGTCGCCTTCGAAGTACAGCACCGCGTCTACGATGTGTTCCACGACTCGCGGGCCCGCGATCGCGCCCTCCTTGGTGACGTGGCCGACGAGCACCACGACCGCGCCGCTCGCCTTGGCGTAGCGCGTGAGGTGCGCCACGCACTCGCGCACCTGCGCGACAGAGCCCGGCGCCGAGGTGAGCTGCTCCGAGTACAGCGTCTGGATCGAATCGACGACGGCGATCTCGGGCTTCGCCTTCTCCAGCGTCGCGAGAATGCGCTCGAGCTGGATCTCGGCGAGCAGCTCGAGCTTTCCTGAGTCGAGCGCAAGGCGCCGCGCACGCAGCGCGATCTGCTCGGCGGACTCCTCGCCGCTTACGTATACAGCCTTGTGCGAGCCGCTCATGCGCGCCAGGACCTGGAGGAGGAGCGTGGATTTCCCCACGCCCGGGTCGCCCCCGATCAGCACCACCTCGCCCGCGACGAATCCGCCGCCGAGCACCCGGTCGAGCTCTTCCATCCCGCTCGCCATCCGCGGCGCGTCGCGCGCGCTCACCTCCGCGAGCCGCTTGAGCTCCGAGCTTTTCGTGACGCCTGAAAAGCGGTTTCTGGGCGTCGACTCCGCGACCCCTTCGACCAGCGTGTTCCAGGCGCCGCAGTGCGGGCACTGTCCCTGCCACTTCGGCGACTCGCCGCCGCATTCGGTGCAGGCGTAGACGCTCCTCGCCTTGGCCATCAGGGCGCCTCCGACACGGGCACCCGCTGCGAGATTGCGCACAAGAGCTCATAGCTTACGGTGCCCGCGCTCGCCGCGACTTCGTCGGCGGACAAGCCTTCGCCCCAGAGAGTCACCGCCGAACCGACCTCTGCGCCGGAAATTCCGCTGACATCGGCGAACAGCATGTCCATCGCCACGCGTCCCAGGGTGCGAGTGCGCTTTCCGGCGACGAGGATAGGGGTCCCGGTAGGCGCGTGGCGGGGATAGCCGTCGGCGTAGCCGCAGGCGACGACGCCGACGCGCATCCGCGCATCGGCGGTGAAGGTGCAGCCATAGCCGACGCAGTCGCCCGGGCGTAACTCCTTCACCGCAATCAGCTCACTCGTGAGCGTCATCGCCGGCTTCAGACCCAATTTTTCGGCGCTTTCGTCGGGAAAGGGCGAGCAGCCATAGAGCATGATCCCCGGCCTCACCCAGTCCTTGTGCGCCTCCGGATAGCGCAGCAGCGCGGCGGAGTTGGCGAGACTCTTCGGAAGATCGACGCCCGCGCTCGCCGCCTCGAAGCGCTCGAGCTGCCAGCGCACGCCGCGCTTGCCGTCGGCGTCGGCGAAATGCGTCATGAGCGCGATCGCGCCGGCGCCCGGACAGTTGCGCAGGCGCTCGAGCACGCCGCGAAGATCCTCCGCGGGAAAGCCGAGCCGGTTCATGCCGGTGTTCAGCTTCGCGACCACCGCGATCTTCTTCGGCGGCCGCGCGCGCTCGAGGATGGCGAGCTGCTCCGCGTCGTGCACCACGGCGGTGAGACCGTGCGCCGCGATCGGCTCGAGCTCGTCGGGGGAGAAAAATCCCTGAAGGAGCAGTATCGGGCGCCGCTCGCCTAGGCGCCGCAGCTCGAGCGCCGCTTCCAGTTCGATCAGCGCGAGGCCATCGGCCGCGGCGAGCGCCCGGGCCGCGCGCGCGAGACCGTGACCGTAGGCGTTCGCCTTCACCACCGCGCAGATACGCGAGCGCGGCGCGCGCCGCCTCGCCGCATCGAGGTTGTGGCGCAGCGCGGCGGAATCGATGCGGACTCGGATGGGGCGCATGGCCCGCCATTCGACCACAAAACCGGGATTTCCGGAGAGCGGTCATGCACAAGCTTACGCACCTGACAAATGACTCATGGTATAAAGCGGGCGGCCGAGGGCGTTTACCTTCCGAGACGCCCGTGCAGGACGCAGGGTATCGATGAATCGCAGCTTCAGCACCCACGACTCCGCTCGACGCAGGCGCCGGCAATCATGAAGCGGGGTTTCTACACCATCATGGCGGCGCAGTTCTTCAGCTCCCTCGCCGACAACGCCCTGCTGATCGCCGCGATCGCCCAGCTGCTGGAGCTCGACGGACCGGCGTGGATGGTCCCGCTGCTGAAATTCTTCTTCACCGTGTCCTACGTGGCGCTCGCCGCGTTCGTCGGCGCTTTCGCCGACGCGATCCCTAAGGGCCGGGTGATGTTCATCACCAACACGATCAAGATCGCCGGCTGCGTGATGATGTTCTTCACCGACTACGTCGAATTCGCGGGCATTCCCGGCTACGCGCTGGTGCTCGCCGCGTACGCGGTGGTCGGGTTCGGCGCGGCCGCGTACTCCCCCGCGAAGTACGGGATCCTCACCGAGCTGCTGCCCCCGGAGAAGCTCGTCGCCGCCAACGGCTGGATCGAGGGGCTCACCGTCGCATCGATCATCCTCGGGACCGTGCTCGGCGGAGCGCTGATCAGCCCGCGCATCGCCTCGCTGCTGCTCGCGATCGACGTGCCGCATATCGACACGGGGATCGAAACACCGGCCGAGGCCGCGATCCTCGTCATCTCCGCGATCTACGTCGTCGCCGCGATTTTCAACCTGTTCATCCCGGATACCGGCGCGCGCTACGGCCGGCAGCAGACCAATCCCGTGCTGCTGATGCGCGATTTCTACCTCTGCTTCGTGATGCTCTGGAAGGACAAGCTGGGGCAGGTCTCACTTTCGGTGACCACGCTTTTCTGGGGGGCGGGAGCGACCCTGCAGTTTCTCGTTCTGCAGTGGGCCGCGGGCCACCTCGGGCTCCCGCTCGACAAAGGCGCGGTGCTCCAGAGCATCACCGCGGCGGGCGTGGCCCTGGGCGCGGTGATTGCCGGACGCTTCATAGCCCTGCGGGACTCCCTCAAGGTGCTGCCGGCCGGAATCGCGATGGGCGTCGTGGTCGTGGGGATGATCTTCGTGACGAGCATGCCGCTCGTCTACGCCCTGCTGGTCGTGATCGGCGCCATGGCGGGATTCTTCGTGGTGCCGATGAATGCGCTGCTGCAGCACCGCGGCTACGTGCTCCTTTCCGCCGGCCATTCGATCGCGGTGCAGAATTTCAACGAGAACATCTCGATCCTGCTGATGCTCGCCATCTATTCGGCGATGATCAAAGCCAACGTGCACATCAACACCATCATCGTGGCCTTCGGCGCGTTCGTCGTGCTCGCGATGGGCGCGGTGATGCTGCGCCACCGCTACAACCAGAGCCGCGGCGATTCGCTGCACTTGATCGGAATGAAGACCAGCAAGGAACGCGGATATCCTTGATTTTCCGCCGGGCGCCCCCACGTCTGCAAGACCATGGGCGCGATTGCGGTACTCGACGACGGCTCGCCGCGGCTCGATGACGGTTCGCCGCGGGCGGCTTCCCCGGCGCGCGGCGAAGGCGACGCCGTCCTGCTCGACGCCTATTCCGCCGCGGTGATCGCGGCCTCCGAGCGGGTCGGCCCCGCCGTCGTTCACGTCGAGGTCGCTCAAGGCGCGCGCTCGGCCGAAGGCGAAGCGCCGCGCCGCGGCAGCGGCTCGGGGTTCGTGTTCACCCCCGACGGATTCATCCTCACCAACAGCCACGTCGTGCACGGCGCGCGCGCCATCCAGGTGAGCATCGCCGACGGCGCGAGCTTCGACGCGGACTTGGTCGGCGACGATCCCGACACCGACGTCGCCGTGATCCGCATCGGCGGGCACCATCTTTCAGCGGCGACGCTGGGAACCTCGCGCGGCCTGCGCGTCGGCCAGCTCGCGATCGCAATCGGAAATCCCTACGGCTTTCAGCACACGGTGACGGCCGGCGTGGTGAGCGCGCTCGGGCGCAGTCTGCGGGCGACGACCGGACGGCTCATCGACGACGTGATCCAGACCGACGCGGCGCTCAACCCGGGCAACTCGGGCGGGCCTCTCGTGAACTCCGCGGGCGAGGTGATCGGCGTCAACACCGCGATCATCCCGTTCGCGCAAGGAATCTGCTTCGCGACCGCGATCGACACCGCGAAATGGGTGGTGGAGCAGTTGCTGCGTTTCGGCCGCGTGCGCCGCGGCTATATCGGCGTGGGCGGCGCGACCATCGCTCTCTCGCGCCGCGCCGTGCGCTTTCACGGCCTCGCGGCCGGGGCGGGAGTGCGCGTCGAGTCGGTCGAGCCGGGCGGCGCCGCGCAGCGGGCGGGGATCGAGCCCGGAGACGTCATCATCGGTTACGACGGAGAAAACGTCGCGGGAGTCGACGAGCTGCACCGCCTGCTCAGCGAAGAGCGGATCGGCAAGGCGACGAAAATCGCACTCTTGCGCCGCACCCAAAAGCTCGATCTGCCGATTCAAGCGGCCGAGTTGCCGCCTAGGGGCTAGCAGGTTGTTGAAAGGGGGCACGCCCCACGTTCACAGCACGACGGGCTTGTCCGGCAGCTCGTTGCGGCGGTCACCCGAAGGCGGGAAGTGCGCTGCGAGCAGATCGCTGACCGCGCGCACGCCGAGCACCACGCCGCGCTCGAACTGCCCGCGCGCGAACTCCTGCTGCATCTCGCCGCAAATCGCCTCCCAGGCGGTCGTCCCGACTTTGCCGTGGATGCCGCGATCGGCGACGATCTCGACACGCCGGTCGGCGAGCAGAAGATAGATCAGCACGCCGGTATTGTGCTCGGTGTCCCACACGCGCAAGCGGCCGAAGCACTCCAGCGCGCGCTCGCGCGAACGGACGCCGCGAAGCAGCTCACCCAAAGGCAGCGAAGCTTCGACGGCGAAGCGCAGCTGCCCGGCGTGGCGCCGTTCCTCCTCGCCGATCGCTTTTTCGATGGCGCGCAGAGCGGCCGGGGGGAACGCGCGCCTGACCGACCAGTGGTCGGTGAACAGGTGACGGAACCAGCGTTTCCAGGCGGTCATCGCGTCACCAGCTCCCGGAGGCGCCGCCTCCGCTGAATCCCCCGCCACCGCCGCTGAATCCGCCACCGCCGAAACCGCCTCCGCCGAAACTGCCTCCGCCCGACCATCCTCCGCCGGGCCAACCGCCGCTAGCCCAACTGCCGCGACGGCTGCCCAAGCCGTTGACGAGCGCCACGACGAATCCCAGGAGGCCCCCGATGACTGCGAACGCGAGCACGCCCGCGGCCAGCCAGACGATGGCGCCCACGATCCCTCCGGAAATTCCGGCGCCGACGACGCGGCCGAAGAGGCGCCTGAAGATCGCATCGGTCACGACGAGCGCGACGAACAGCAGGAATATCGTCTGGAAATCGATAGTGCGATGAACGCCACGGATGATCACTCCCGACTGCGGCGCAGGCAGGCCCTCTCCCTCGATCAGCTTAATCAGCGCGTCGGTCCCGGCCGCGATGCCGCCGTAGTAATCGCCGGAGCGAAAATGCGGCGCGATCACGTCGCTCACCACCCGCTTTGCGACGGCGTCGGGGATCGCGCCCTCCAGACCGCGGCCGACTTCGACGCGGAGCTTGCGGTCGTTCTTGGCGACGACGAGGATGACGCCGTCGTCGACGCGCGCGCGGCCGATTTTCCAGGCGTCGGCGACGCGGATCGAGTACTCCTCGATGGTTTCCGGCGCAGTCGTCGGCAACATCAGCACCGCGACCTGGCTGCCTTTGCCGCGCTCGAAGACGGCGAGCCGCGACTCGAGATCCTGAAGCTGCTGCGCCGAGAGCGTGCCGGTGAAATCGCTGACGTGCGCCCGGAGCGGCGGCACCGCCACCTCGGCGCGCGCGGAGCCCAGACCCGCGAGGACAACGCCGGCCGCGACGAGGCCGAGCCAGCGCCCGAGCATGGGACTACTGCTTCGCCGGCGCGCCGGCTTTGCCGAAATCGACCGTGGGCGGCTTCGAGATCGCCTTTTCGTCTTCGACGCTGAAGCTCGGCTTGAGCTGGTAGCCGAACAGCATCGCCGTGAGGTTGACCGGGAACTGGCGCACGAGCACGTTGTATTCCTGCACCGCCTTGATGTAGCGGTTGCGCGCGACCGTGATGCGGTTCTCCGTGCCTTCGAGCTGCGCCTGCAGGTCGCGGAAGTTCGCGTCCGACTTGAGCTGGGGATAATTCTCGGCGACGAGCAGCAGCCGCGAGAGAGCGCTCGTCATTCCCGCCTGCGCCTGCTGGAAGCGCCGGAACGCCGCTTCGTCGTTGAGGAGCTCGGGCGTCGCCTGGATGCTGCCGACGCGTGAGCGCGCCTCGGTGACCTGGATCAGCACCTGCTGTTCCTGCGCCGCGAATCCTTTGACCGTGTTGACCAAGTTGGGAATGAGATCGTTGCGCCGCTGGTACTGGTTGAGCACCTCCGACCAGGCCGCCTTGACCTGTTCGTCGCCTCGCTGGATGTCGTTGTAGCCGCAACCCGCCAACCCCACGGTGATCAGGACGACGGCCGCTGAAAGTAGTTTGCGCATGGATTCCTCCCTGAAAGTCGTGCCCCTGAATTGGGGACGCCGCTCCGGATTACAAGGCCGCGATGCTGCGCCGGGCGAAGCACAGGTCTTCCCAGGCCTTGGCCTTGTCGGGGAGATTGCGCAGCAGGTAGGCCGGGTGATAGGTCACGATGAGCGGCACGCCCTGATAGCGATGCAGGCGCCCGCGCAGGCTCGCGATGCTCGCCTCGGTGTTGAGCAGCGCCTGCACCGCGAAGCGCCCCATCGCGAGGATCAGTTTCGGCCGGATGAGCTCGAGCTGGCGCAGCAGGTGGGGCGTGCACTGGGCGACTTCGAAGGGATCCGGATTGCGGTTGCCCGGCGGGCGGCACTTGAGCACGTTGCAGATGTAGACGTTCTCGCCGCGCGCGAGGCCGATCGCGGCGAGCATGTTGTCGAGCAGGCGGCCGGCCTGCCCCACGAAAGGTTCGCCGCGCGCGTCTTCCTCGGCGCCCGGCGCCTCGCCCACCAGCAGCCAGTCGGCCTGCTCGTCGCCCACGCCGAAAACGGTCTGAGTGCAGGTCTTGCGCAGTCCGCAGGCCTGGCAGGCCGCCACCGCCGTCTTGAGCGCCGGCCAATCCATGCGCAGAATGCGCGCCGCGCGGTCATCGGCGAGATCGAGCCTGGCCGCCCCCACGAGCCCCGGAACCGGAGGAAGGATCTCCGCAGCGCGGCGCGGCGGCGCCGGTTTCAAGGCGACGGGCGCGGCAGGGCGGCTTTCGCCGGATTTCTTTTCCGGATCCCGAATCCCCCGCGCCCGCTTCGGCCCGCGCAGCTTCCATACGGGAGCGAGCCCCATCTCTTCCAGATAGCGCTCGCTCCGCCCTCTCACAGATCGAGCGCCAGGACCAGCGCGTCCTCGCGGCCGCGGCGCGCCGGATAGTAGCCGCGTCGAACGCCGACCTGCTTGAAGCCGTAGCCGGAATACAGGCGGCGCCCGACTGCGTTCGTCGGCCGGACTTCGAGGAACAGGACCTTCGCCTCGCTCTCCCGCGCGATTGCCACGACGTGCGCGAGCAGGGTGCGTCCGTGGCCGCGGCGCTGCGCGTGGGCGGCGACGCTCAGGTTGAGGAGATGCGCTTCGCCCGCGGCGAGCATGAGCACCGCGTAACCGATCAGCTGAGCGCCGTCGCGGTACGCCCAGCAGCCGTACCCGGCGCGCAGCGAGTCGCGGAAATTCCCGAGCGTCCAGGGAAAATCATAGAGCCGTTCCTCGATGTCGATCACGGCGCGAAGATCGGCTTCGCTCATCGGCTCGAGGCTGGGGGCAGGTCGCAGTACCGCGCTCATCAGCGTTCGCTCGTCTTGAGCGCGACCTTGTCGCGCAGATACACAGGCACCGCAGTGGCGGCGTCCTTCGCTTCCCCGGCGGCGAAACGCGGGATCGCTAGCCTCAGCACCGCTCGCGCGCTCGGGGCCGCTTCGGGACGGATCGCCGAAACGCATTCGCCGAGCCGGGCCGCGAGGCGCTCGCGATAGGCGGCGAAACCGTCGCCGCAGCCCGTCCAGTCCCCGCCCGATGCGACCGGCACCGCCTCGGGCCGGTACAGGCCAGGAGCGGAAACCTCTTCCCATCCGGCGCCCGTCCTGCGGTAGGCGGCATGATACACCTCGCCCCTGTGCGCATCGAGGCAGGCGATCACCCGCCCGTCCGCGGCATCCTTCCCCGCTTCCTCGCTCAAGGCGAGCAGCGAGCCCACGCCGATCACGCCGATGCCGCGCGCGAGCGCGAGTCCCTGCGTCACGCCCGCCGCGATGCGAAGGCCGGTGAACGAGCCCGGGCCCGCGCCGTAGGCGATGCCCTGGATCTGCGCGACTTCGATGCCCGCCTCGGCGAGCACCTCATCGACCATGCCGAGGATCGTCTCCGCCTGGCGCTGGCCGGCGCGCTCGTGACGCGAGAACAGGGCCTCGCCGCGGCTTGCCGCGACCGAGCAGAAATCGGTGGAGGTATCGATCGCGAGCAGGTTCATGGTCGCTCGGGAATTCTATCGGATCGCAGAGCCGCCGGCGGCGCTTGACGCCGGGCGCTCGAGCCCCGATGATGGTCCCGGAAAATAAGACATCCACCCGGAGGAAAAAGATGCGTCGACGGATCGCGTTGGTGGCTGTGGCGCTTCTGCCTGTTCCCGTGTTCGCGCAGGACGCGTATCCGTCCCGCCCCATCACGATGGTCGTGGCGTTCCCGCCGGGCGGCGTGGCAGACATCACCGCACGGCCGACCGCGTTCGCGATGGAAAAGATGTTGAAGCAGCGCGTCATCATCGAGAACAAGCCCGGCGCCGCGGGGGCCACGGGCAACGCTTATGTCGCGAACGCGAAGCCGGACGGGTATACGCTGCTGATGGCGCTCTCGTCCATTTCGGTGATCCCGGAAGCGGAACGTCTCCAGGGACACAGCCCGCCCTACGAACTCAACCAGCTCGCTCCAATCGCCCTCATCTCCGCCGACCCCGTCGTCCTCGTGGTGCGCAAGGAAGCGCCCTGGGCGACCGTGAAGGATTTCGTCGAGGACGCGAAGAAGCGTCCCGGGAAGATCAGCTACAGCTCTTCCGGGATATTCGGCGCGCTGCACATGCCTTACACGCTTCTCGAGCACGCCACCGGGATCACGCTGTGGCACGTTCCCTACAGCGGCGGCGGACCGGCGCTGCAGGCCCTGCTCGGCTCGCAGGTGGATTCCACGGTCGGCGGTCCGGCGGCCATGATCGGCCAGATCAAGGGAGGGCGGCTGCGGCCGCTCGCGAGCTTCGGGAGCAAGAGGCTCGCCTCGCTTCCGGACGTGCCGACGCTGAAGGAGCTCGGGATCGACGCCGAGTACTTCATCTGGGCGGGATTGATGGCGCCCGCCGCGACTCCGCCGGCCGTCCGGAAGAAGCTGCGCGACTCGCTGCGCCAGGCCGTGCAGGACCCCGACTTCCGCAACGCCATGGCGAAGGTCGAGACGCCGATCAACTATCTAGACGCGCCCGAGTTCCAGAAATTCTGGGACGCGGACGCGAATAAACTCGCCGAGGCCGTGAAGCGCGTCAAGATCGTCGAGCAAAGGCAATAGACCGGGAATGGCCGCAGCGCAAGGCAAGGTCATCATCACCTGCGCCGTGACCGGCGCGATCCACACCCCGACGATGTCGCCGCACCTTCCGGTGACGCCTGAGGAGATCGCCGCAGGCGCGATCGGCGCGGCGCAGGCGGGCGCGGCGATCGTGCACCTGCACGCGCGCGAGCCCGCCGACGGCCGGCCGACTCAGGATCCGAAGATGTTCATGCGCTTTTTGCCCGCGATCAAGGCGGCCTCGAACGTCGTCATCAATCTCACCACCGGCGGCGCGCCGACCATGACGGTCGAGGAGCGGCTGCAGCCGGCGCTGCAGCTCAAGCCCGAAGTCGCCTCGCTCAACATGGGCTCGATGAACTTCGGCCTGTACGAGATGCTGACGCGCTACAAGGAATGGAAGTACGACTGGGAAAAGCCCTACCTCGCCGGCTCGGACGAGCGCATCTTCAAGAATACGTTCAAGGACATCGCCTACATCCTTCAGTCCTGCAGCGGAAACGACACGCGCTTCGAGATCGAGTGCTACGACATCGGGCACTTGTATACAGCGGCGCATTTTCTCGACCGCAGGCTGGTGAAGCCGCCGCTTTTCATCCAGTCGGTGTTCGGCATCCGCGGCGGAATCGGCCCGCACCCCGAGGACGTGATGCACATGAAGCGCACCGCCGACCGCCTCTTCGGCGACCAGTATCTGTGGTCGGTGCTCGGTGCCGGACGCAACCAGATGTTCGTCGCCGCGATGTCCGCGGTCATGGGCGGAAACGTGCGCGTCGGCCTGGAGGACAGCCTGTGGCTCGGCCGCGGCACGCTCGCAAGGACCAACGCGGAGCAGGTCACGAAGATCCGCCGCATCCTGGAGGAGCTCGGGTTGCAGGTCGCGACTCCCGACGAAGCGCGCGAGATGCTCAAGCTCAAAGGCGGACGAAACGTCGCATTCTAGAGGTGAAAGATCGATGAAGAGCTACAGGATCGCCGTCATCGCCGGCGACGGCATCGGCAAGGAAGTCGTGCCGGAGGGCGTGCGCGTGCTCGAGGCCGCAGGCAGGAAATTCGGCATCGCATTCGAGTGGGACGAATTTCCCTGGAGCTGCGAGTACCGCCTGAAGCACGGGCGCATGATGCCGGAAGACGGCCTCGCGACGATCCGGAATCACGACGCCGTGTTCTTCGGCGCCTGCGGTTTTCCCGGCGTGCCCGATCACGTGTCCCTGTGGGAGCTCTTGATCCCGATGCGCCGCGGCTTCGACCTGTACGTGAATCTCCGCCCGGTGCGCCTGATGCCGGGGATCCAATCGCCGCTCGCCGGGCGCAAACAGGGCGACATCGATTTCTGGGTGGTTCGCGAGAACACCGAAGGCGAATACTCGTCGATCGGCGGGCGCATCTTCGAAGGCACCGAGCGGGAAACCGTGGTGCAGCAGAGCACCTTCACCCGGGCGGGCACCGACCGCATACTCAGGTACGCGTTCGAGCTCGCGAGGAGCCGCCCGAAGAAGCACCTCACCTCGGCCACCAAGTCGAACGGGATCTCGATCACCATGCCTTACTGGGACGAGCGCGTTCGCGCCATGGCCGCGCGCTACGCCGAGGTGAAGACCGACCAGTACCACATCGACATCCTCACCGCCCACTTCGTGCAGCATCCGGACTGGTTCGACGTCGTGGTCGGGTCGAACCTCTTCGGCGACATCCTCTCGGACCTGGGGCCCGCCTGCACCGGCACCATCGGCATAGCGCCCTCGGGCAACATCAATCCCGAGCGCAAATTCCCGTCGGTGTTCGAGCCGGTGCACGGCTCGGCGCCGGATATCGCGGGCAAGAACATCGCGAACCCGATCGGGCAGATCTGGTCGGGCGCGATGATGCTCGAGCACCTCGGACACAAGGACGCGGGCGAAGCGATCGTGCGCGCGATCGAGCGCGTGCTCGCCGAAGGTCCGCGCACGCGCGACATCGGAGGCAAGGCCTCGACCGGCGACGTCGGCAAGGCGATCGCCGCGGCGTTGTGATGGGCTGGAGATCCCGTCAGGGCCGGTTCTGGCCGGCAGTGCGCTCGCGGTAGATATCGCGGCCGTGGTCGTGGACGTCGCGCCGCAGCTGCCGGCGCTGCTCCGGAGTCATGCGCGCCTCACGATTCGCGTTCTGCCCGGCGACGTCGCGCGCCGGTACCTGTTGAGGCGGTGTCGGGCGTCCGGGCGCGGCGCGACCGAGCCCGCGGTTGCCCTGGCCGTGCTGCGCTGCCGCCGGATGCGCGGCGAGCACAACCAGGGCGACAGCACCCAATGCGATCAGGAACCTCACACTCGCCTCCATGGAACTCTTCATTGTCGGCCGTGTGCGAAGATTAGACGGCGTTTGTAAGTGATTTGCGACGACCGTCGCACCGATTGTAACAACTTGTTTCCGCGCGGCACCCAGCAACCTGCGGTTACGCTCGCCCTGCAAGCACGCCGCCCATCAGGTTACGATACGCCGATGACCGAGCCCAAGACAAGAATCCTGGTGGTCGACGACGATCTGCGCCTGCGCGACCTGCTGCAACGCTATCTGACCGAGCAGGGGTTCGGCGTGCACACCGTTCCGGATGCGGCGGGCATGGACAAGCTGCTAGCGCGCGAGCGCGTCGATCTCCTCGTGCTCGACCTGATGCTCCCGGGAGAGGACGGCCTGACGATCTGCCGCAGGCTGCGCGGCGGGAAGAATACGGTCCCCATCATCATGCTGACCGCCAAGGGCGAGGACGTGGACCGCATCGTCGGCCTGGAGATGGGCGCCGACGACTACCTGCCCAAGCCCTTCAACCCGCGCGAGCTGGTGGCGCGCATCAACGCGGTGTTGCGCCGCCGCGCGGCGCCGCTCCCCCCGGGCGCCCCCGCCGTCGAGGCGGAAGAGGTCAGCTTCGGAAACATGACGATCAACCTCGCCACGCGCACGCTCGAGCGCGACGGCCAGTCGCTGGCGCTCACCACGGGCGAGTTCGCCCTGCTCAAGGTCCTCGTCACGAATCCGAGGACGCCGCTGTCGCGCGACAAGCTGATGGAGCTCGCGCGCGGCCGCGAGTACGAGGTGTTCGACCGCTCGATCGACGTGCAGATCTCGCGCCTGCGGAAGCTCGTCGAGAAGGATCCCGCACATCCCGCCTACATCCAGACCGTGTGGGGGTTCGGCTACGTCTTCGTGCCCGACGGCCGGCCGCAATGATTTTGCCGGTCTTGTGGCCGCGCTCGCTCCTGTGGCGCACTTTCATCCTGCTCGCCATCTTGGTGATCGTCACCACGGTCGGGTGGTTCCAGATTTTCCGCAGCTATGAGCGGGAGCCGCGCGCGCGCCAGATTTCCCAGAATCTCATCAGCGCCGTCAACCTCATTCGAACCGCGCTGATCACTTCCCAGCCCGACAAGCGCCGCGACCTGCTCTCCGAGATCGCCGAACGCGAACGCATCCAGGTCTACCCGTCCGAGCCGGGCGAGCGCGTCGTACCGCTGCCCGACCTGCCGTTGCTGCGCCTGGTGAGCGAAGCAGTGCGCAAGGGGCTGGGGCCCGACACCCGGTTCGCGATCGAGCGCGAAGGCCAGCCCGGGCTCTGGGTGAGCTTCCACATCGACGACGACGAATACTGGTTGCGGGTGCCGCGCGAGCGCATCGAGCGGCAGATCGCCCTGCGCTGGCTCGGCTGGGGCGCGCTCGTCTTGGCGCTGTCGCTCCTCGCCGCGTACTTCCTCGTGTCGCGCCTCAACCGCCCCCTGAAGGCGCTCGCTCAGGCCGCAAGCGCCATCGGCATGGGGAAGATGCCCGAGCCCGTCCCCGAGTCCGGTCCCGAGGAGATCCGCATGCTGTCTCAGGCTTTCAACCAGATGTCGAAGGGCCTCGCGCGCCTGGACGCCGACCGCGCCCTGATTCTCGCGGGCGTCTCGCACGACCTGCGCACGCCGCTCTCGAGGCTGCGGCTGGGACTGGAGATGAGCGGAGCCGAGGCGCAGCTGAGGGAGGGAATGACCGCCGATATCGAGGAGATGGACCGCACCGTCAACCAGTTCCTCGATTTTGCGAGGACCGACGGCGGCGAGCCGGTGCAGAGCGCCGATCTCGCCGCGATCGCGGCCGAGGTCGCCGAGCACTACCGGCGGCGCGGCAAATCGATCGAGACCGATTTTTCCCGCGTGCCCGAGCTGCCGCTGCAGCTGATGTCGATGCGGCGCGTGGTGCTGAACCTCATCGACAACGCGCTGCGCTACGGGGAAAAGGAAGTGAGCGTCGCGGTGCGCGCCGAAGACGGCGCGGTGGTGCTCCAGGTCGCGGACCGCGGCCCGGGCATTCCGGACTCGGAGGTGGAGCGGCTGAAGCAGCCGTTCACGCGCCTGGAGGTCGCGCGCAGCGACAAGGGCGGCGCGGGCCTGGGTCTCGCCATCGTCGAGCGCGTGGTGCGCGCGCACCGCGGGCGATTCGAGCTGCTCCCCCGCGAGGGCGGGGGCCTCGTCGCGCGCATCCGCCTTCCGCTCGAAGGGCAAGCGGCCGCGTGACCGCGCTCCGGACGAGAGACGCTTTTCCGGTACACTTCGCGGCAACTCAAAAGGACAATCCCGCCATGAAGAGACTGCTCGCCGTCCTCGCCCTGGCCGCCGCCCCCGCGGCGTTCGCGCAGACCTGCCCGGAGAAGAACCTGATGTACTGGCAGGCGTTTCCGGCCGGTGGCGAATCCGACATCTCGGCGAGGCACCAGCAGTTCGTGCTGAAGAAGAAATGCCCCGCGATCGAAACCATCATCCAGTACAAGCCGGGAGTGGGGGGCGCCGTCATGTGGAACCAGATGAACACCCTGCCGGGCGACGGGCTCAACGTCGTCGGCATCAACCTGCCGCACATCGTGCTCGCGCCCTTCGAGGGACAGGTGCAGTACAAGACCGAGGACATCACGCCGACGTACTGGTTTCACTACACGCCGGACGCGCTGGTCGTGCCCGAGTCGAGCGCCATCAAGACCTTCCAGGATTTCCTCAAGGCCGCGAAGGAGGAGCCCGGAAAGCTCACGCTCGGCGGATCGGGGATCAATTCCGCGAACCACGCGGCGCACGAGCGCCTCGACTCGGAGTTCGGCGTCAAGACCCTCTACGTGCCTTTCAAGGGCACCGGCGACATGACCATCGCGGTGGCGGGCGGCCACGTGAGCGGCGCCATGTCCTACACCGCCTTCGCGATCAACAACAAGGGCAAGATGCGCGCGCTCGCGGTGGCGATGGACAAGCGCCACCCGCTGCTGCCGGACACGCCCACGTTCAAGGAGCTCGGCGTGAACTGGGTCGACGGCGCCTTCCGCGGCATCGGCATGCCGAAGTCCACGCCTCCCGCGGTGCGCAAGCGCATGTCCGACCTGTGGGCGGAGCTGAACAACGACCCGGAGATGAAGGAGCTCGCCGCGAAGAGCGGCTTCGAGCTGGTGAACGTCGGCGTGGGGCAGATGGACGCTTTCATGAAGGAACGCATCCGCGTCTACACGGGCGTGGCGAAAAAGATGGGGCTTGCGAAGTAAAACGCGACCGGCGGGCTCGCGCCCGCCGGGATTTCAGCTCAAGTATCCCACACGTCGCGCGTGGCGGTACGCGTCTTGGTCTTGTAGTAGTCGTCGAGCGTGCTCAGCTCCATGAGGATGTTGAGCGGAAAGCCGTTGCGTTTCCCGCGGGTGTCGGTGAGCAGCTCCTCGAAATAGCGGTTCATCTCGCGCGGTATCTTCCACAGCTTGGCCATGTGATTGACGATCCTCGGAAACGCGGCGGCGAGCTCCTTGGGCCGTGCCGATTCTTCGATGTACGCGAGCAGCGCCTCGCCCGCGGGATTCAATTCGAAGTCGTCTTTTTCGGGCTGGTGGCGGCGCTTGCTGTAATCCACCGGCGCCGCGACGTTCGGCTTCATGGGGAATGCGATATCCATTTGGGGACTCCATCCGGGTGAACACATAGCGAAATTACTCGGATTTTCCTTCCCCTGGAAGGCATTACGTCACGCCGACCAGGATCTCCGGACTTCGTAGCGGCTGCCCCGGGGCAGCGTCACCGACTGCACCAGCGCGAATCCCGCCAGCCGCCATTCGATCGGCGCGAGCTCAGGGATGGCGCGCGGCTCGCGCCCGTCGCGTAAGAGCGTCACGTGCGACACGAAGGGCTTGGTGTCGAAGGCGATCCGCGATTTAGCAAGCGCCCCGCGCAGCCCGGAGACGAGCGCTGCCAGCTCTGGCGGGACGAGCGAAGGGCCGGCCCAGGCGATGCGGTTGTGCTTCCAGTAGCCCGGCCGGTCGAGCACGAGCGACGCGGCCTGCATCGCGACCCCGCCAGCGGCGCGCTCGACCTCCGCGACGTGCGCCTCCTCGACGCTGCCGAGGAAGGCGAGCGTCACGTGCAGATTCTCAGGGTGCGTGGCCCGGCCGCCGCACAGCGCGTGCAGCTCGCGCGACCAGCGCGCGAGCTCGGCGCGCACCGCGTCGTCGGGCCACAACGCGAAGAACAGCCTCATTGATCAAAATCGGGGACAGACCAGGGTTTCGTGACCGAACGAGCGATGAAAACCGTGGTCTGTCCCCGGTTTACTCGATCAGCGCGATCGCCTCGGCGGCGATTCCTTCGCCGCGACCGATCGCGCCGAGCCGCTCGGCGGTCTTCGCCTTGACGTTGACCTGGTCGGCGCGGATCCCGAGATCGGCGGCGAGGTTTGCGACCATCGTCGGGATGTGCGGGGCCATCTTCGGCGCTTCGGCGACGATGGTGGCATCGACGTTGGCGATCGAGAATCCGGCGTCGCGGATCTTTCCGCCGACCTCGCGCAGGAAGGCGCGGCTGTCGGCGTTCTTGTATTTCGGATCGCTGTCCGGGAAATGCCGGCCGATGTCGCCGAGCGCCGCAGCCCCGAGGAGCGCGTCGCACACCGCGTGGACCAGCACGTCGGCGTCGGAGTGCCCCGCGAGGCCTTTTTCGAACGGTATGTTCACCCCGCCAAGGATGAGCTTCCGGCCCTTCACCAGCGCGTGCACGTCGTATCCCTGGCCGATCCTCACGGCAGGTCCCTGAGCATCTTTTCCGCGATCTCGAGGTCCGCGGGAAAAGTCACCTTCATGTTTTTCGTGCTGCCTTCGACGAGCTTCGGTTTGTAGCCGAGCGCTTCCACCGCGCTCGCCTCGTCGGTGACGTGCTCGGCTTCGCGCAGCGCGCGCAGCAGCATGCTGTGCCGGAACATCTGCGGCGTCTGCGCCCGCCACAGCCCGTCGCGCGGCGCGGTCGCGGCGATGCGCCGCTCCTCGTCCGCGCGCTTTAGCGTGTCGGCGACGGGAACGGCGAGGATTCCGCCGACTTCGTCTCCCCCGGCCTCTTCGATCAGGCGGCGCAGCTCGGGCGTGCCCAGGCAGGGCCGCACCGCGTCGTGGACCAGTATCCAGTCGTTCGGGTCGACTAGGCTCGCCGCAGCGATGATTCCGTTCAACACGCTGTCGCGCCGGCTCGCGCCGCCGCAGTAGAGCGGGGCGAGCCGGTTGCCGAAGGCGCTCCAGTCGCACTTGCGAAACTCGGTGTCCCCCGGAGCGAGCACCACGAAGGCGATCTCCACTTCCGGCGCGGCGAGCAGGCGCGCGATCGAGTGGTGCAGCATCGGCTTGCCCGCGAGCGGCGAGTATTGCTTGGGCACGTCGGCCCCGAAGCGCGAACCCGAGCCTGCGGCCGGAACCAGGCCGAAATATCTGGAAGTCACTGAAATCGGTTGAGATTCGAAGAATTCGACACGATATATAATTACCTCGATTATAACTGGGTCCCGAGTTCGAACTCCGCTTCGCAAGGCGAGCGGCGCTCAACTCGGGTTTTGCTATTTCTGAAACGAAGACGATGAGCGCAGTCATCGAAAAAAACGCGAGCGCCGCCCGCCTTCACGGCTCGAGCGACGCGCTCGCGCTCGCGCTCGCAGCGAAAGCCTCGCGGCCGGCGGTGGTGCTCTGCGCCCGCGCGACCGAGGCGCAGCGCTTGAAGGACGAGATCGCGTGGTTCGCGCCGCAGCTCGCCGTGCTGCTCCTGCCCGACTGGGAGACCCTGCCTTACGACGGCTTCTCGCCGCACCATGATCTGGTGTCGGAGCGCTTGGCGACGCTCTACCGCATCATGCGCGAGGACTTCGACGTCGCCATCGTTCCCGCAGCGACCGCGCTCACGCGCCTCGCGCCCCCGTCCTTCCTCGCCGCGCACAGTTTTTTCCTGAAGGCGGGGGAAGCGCTCGATCTGGACGCGCTGCGATCCCAGCTCACGCTCGCCGGCTACAGCCACGTTACGCAGGTGGTCGCGCCGGGCGAGTACTGCGTGCGCGGCGGTCTCGTCGACCTCTTTCCCATGGGCAGCGCCCTCCCCTACCGCCTCGATCTCTTGGACGACGAGATCGAGTCGATCCGCTCCTTCGATGCGGACACCCAGCGCACGCTCTACAAGGTGGCGGAGATCCGCCTCCTGCCGGCGCGCGAGTTTCCCATGGACGAAGCCGGGCGCAACCAATTCCGCCGCAGCTACCGCGACGCCTTCGAGGGCGATCCCTCGAAGAGCCGCATCTACAAGGACGTGAGCAACGGCGTCGCGCCCGCGGGGATCGAGTACTACCTGCCGCTCTTCTTCGAGAAAACCGCGACGATCTTCGACTACCTGCCGAAGGGCGCCACGGTCAGCATGCACGGCGAGGTGCACGCGGCCCTCACCGAGTTCTGGCGCGATGCTCAAGGGCGCTATCACCTCCTCCAAGGCGACCGCGCGCGGCCCTTGCTCCCGCCCGCGGAGATTTTCCTCTCCGCCGAGGATTTTTTCGTGCGCGCCAAGGCTTTCCGGCGCGCCGAGTTCGAAGGCGAAGCGCCGTCCGCGCATCCGTTGCCCGAGCTCGCGGTGGAGCGGCGCGCTGCCGATCCCCTGCACCGCCTGAAGACCTTCCTTGCCGCGACGCCGGCGCGCGTCATGCTGCTCGCCGAATCGCCCGGCCGGCGCGAGACGCTCGCCCAGTACCTCGCCGAATACGGCTTGAAGCCCGAACCCTGCGCTGGCTTCGAGGAATTCAAGCGCTCGGAATCGCGCTTTTCGCTCGGCGTGGCCCCGCTCCTCGCCGGCTTCTTCCTCGATGCGGAGGGCCTTTGCTTCGTCACCGAGTCGGAGCTCTATGCGGGAACCGCGCGCTCGCCCGCGGCGCGCGAGCGCAAACCGGTGAGCTCGGTCGAGGGGATGCTGCGCGATCTCTCCGAGCTGCGCTCGGGCGACCCGGTGGTGCACGTGCAGCACGGCATCGGTCGCTACCGGGGCCTCGTGGATCTCGACCTGGGGGAAGGCGCCGCGGAATTTTTGCTGCTCGAATACGCGGAGGAGAACAAGCTCTACGTGCCGGTGGCGCAGCTGCACTCGATCGGCCGCTACTCGGGCGGGCCGCCGGAGCAGGCGCCGCTGCACAAGCTGGGCGGCGACCAGTGGGAGAAGGCGAAGCGCAAAGCCGCGCGCGCGGTGCGCGACACCGCCGCGGAATTGCTCAACCTCTACGCCCGGCGCGCGACCCGCCTAGGCCACGCCTTCCAGCTGAACCAGCACGACTACGAGGCCTTCGCCGAAGGCTTCGGTTTCGAGGAGACGCCGGACCAGGCGGCCGCAATCTCGGCTGCCATCGACAACATGAAGAGCGGCAAGCCCATGGACCGCCTCGTCTGCGGCGACGTCGGTTTCGGCAAGACGGAAGTCGCGCTGCGAGCCGCCTTCGTCGCCGTCGCCGACAACATGCAGGTCGCGGTGCTCGCGCCCACGACGCTCTTGGCCGAGCAGCATTTCAACACTTTTTCCGACCGCTTCGCCGACTGGCCGATCAAGCTGGCGGAGCTCTCGCGCTTCAAGAGCGGCAAGGAGACGACGGCGGCGCTGGAAGGCCTTGCCGCAGGCGAAGTCGACATCGCCATCGGCACGCACAAGCTCCTGCAGCGCGACGTGAAGTTCAAGCGCCTGGGCCTCGTGATCGTCGACGAGGAGCACCGCTTCGGCGTGCGCCAGAAGGAAGCGCTGAAGGCGCTGCGGGCGGAGGTCGACGTGCTCACGCTCACCGCGACGCCGATCCCGCGCACGCTCGCGATGTCGCTCGAAGGCCTGCGCGATCTCTCGGTGATCGCCACGGCGCCGGAACGGCGCCTCGCGATCCGCACCTTCGTCACGCCGTATTCGAGCGGCATCATCCGCGAGGCGGCGTTGAGGGAGTTGAAGCGCGGCGGGCAGATCTTCTTCCTGCACAACGACGTCGCCACCATAGAGATCATGCGCGAGAAGCTGGAAAAGCTCCTGCCGGAAGCGCGCATCGCGGTCGCGCACGGCCAGATGCGCGAGCGGAACCTAGAGCGCGTGATGCGCGAGTTCCTGCAGCAACGGCACAACCTCCTCCTCTGCTCGACCATCATCGAGACCGGGATCGACATCCCGACCGCCAACACCATCATCATCGAGCGCGCCGACAAGTTCGGCCTCGCGCAATTGCACCAGCTGCGCGGCCGCGTCGGGCGCTCGCACCACCAGGCCTACGCCTACCTCCTCACCCCCGGCGAGGAAGCGCTCTCCGCCGCGGCGAAGAAAAGGCTGGAAGCGATCCAGATGATGGAGGAGCTGGGCTCGGGGTTCTACCTCGCCATGCACGACCTCGAGATCCGCGGCGCGGGCGAGGTGCTGGGCGAATCGCAGTCGGGCGAGATGCAGGAAGTGGGCTTCAACCTCTACGCCGACATGCTCGACCACGCGGTGCGGTCATTGAAGGCCGGACGCGAGCCCGACCTGTCGCAGCCTTTCGAGGTCACGACCGAGATCAACCTGCACTTCCCGGCGCTCCTGCCCGCGAGCTACTGCGCCGACGTGCACGAGCGCCTGGTGCTCTACAAGCGCTTCGCCAATTGCGAGAGCGCCGAGCGCGTCGAGGCGATGCAGGAAGAGCTGGTCGACCGCTTCGGCGACCTGCCGGGCGCGGCGCGCGCGCTGATCGAGAGCCATCGCCTGCGCATCCTCGGTCGCCGCTTGGGCGTCTCGCGCGTCGACGCGGCTCCTGAATTCATCCAGGTGCAGTTCGTCCAGCATCCCCCGCTCGACCCGGCCGCGGTGCTGAAGGTCGTGCGGAAACAGCGCGGCTGGAAGCTCACTGCGCCGAACAAGCTGCGCGTCGAGCGCGTCACGAGCGAGCTCCCCGAGCGCGCGCTCGCCGTCCGGCAGGTGCTGGAAGCGCTCGCCCCGGCGGCGCTCAAGCAGGCGGCGTAGTCGCCTGCTGCAGCTGCGGCGCCCACGCGACGCTCCACTCGTCGCGCCGCTTAAACGCATAGGCCGCGATGTAAACATCGAAGGCCGCGCAGAAAACCCCATAGGCCATCGGCACCGCGGTCAACCGGCCCAGGTAGTAAGCGGAGATGGCTCCCTGAGCCTGAAGCTCGTGCACCAAGTCCCACGCCCCGTGCAGGGCATAACCGATCACCACGGCGATCGGCAGGCGCACGCCGAACAGGCCTATCAGCGCGAACAAAACGACGGCGACCATTTCCACCCGCCACGTCGCCGCATTTCCGAAATACGCGACGAAGGCCAGATAGAACGCGGCGATGATGACGAGGAAAAGCCCGTAGAGAACCTGTTCCGCCTTGGGGCCGATCTTCCGGGTGATGGAGATGGCGCCCGCCGCCGCCAAAAGCCCGACCACCGCGTAGAGCATTACGATCACGACAAATCCAATCATGCTGTATCTCTCGTCCATCGGTGTGCCTCCGTGGTTTGCTTCAAGACTACCCGTAGAGCGGCGCGTCGATCAAGGATACTATTCACACGTTTCTCCATGAGCTACCTCGTCATCCACGGCCTCGAAGTCGAAACCCCGGACCTCAAGGCGATCGCCAAGCTCTGCGGCGCCTCACGCATCGAGAACGTCGGCAACAACGCCTTCCGCTTGCACGACTACAAGACCCAGGACGGCGTCGCCGAATACTGCGCAAAGGCGGAGCTCGACTTCGCCTTCGTGCCCGCGGCGCGCAAGCTCTCCGATTTCGGCCTCGTTGCGATGGACATGGACTCCACCCTCATCACCATCGAGTGCATCGACGAGATCGCCGACATCCGGGGCATCAAGCCGCAGGTCGCGGCGATCACGGCGAGCGCCATGCGCGGCGAGATCGAGTACCACGAGAGCCTGCGCCGGCGCCTCGCGCTGCTCGAAGGCATGGACGAATCGGCGCTGGCGCGGGTCTACGACGAGCGGCTGAAACTCTCGCCCGGCGCGGAGCGCATGCTAGCGCGGCTGCGCTCCCTCGGCATCAAGACCCTGCTCGTCTCGAGCGGCTTCACCTACTTCACCGAGCGGCTCAAGGAACGCCTTTCGCTCGACTACACCCTGTCGAACACCCTCGAATTCAAAAACGGCAAACTCACCGGCAAAGTCATCGGCCGCATCGTCGACGCGCAAATCAAAGCCGCGAAACTGCTCGAACTGCGCGACGGGCTGCGGCTAACGCGCGATCAGATCATCGCCTTCGGCGACGGCGCCAACGACCTGGCGATGATGGCGGAGGCCGGCGTTTCTATCGCGTATCACGCCAAGCCGGTGGTGCGGGAAAAAGCGACCTACTGTTTTAACTATGTCGGGTTGGATGGGCTTTTAAATCTTTACCCCTAGAGTACTATTGCAGAAAGTGCGGCACCCAAGGCCGCATAGACCAACCAAGGAGACGAAGCCATGAGAAAAATCCTGGCAGCACTTGGCTTGATGTTGCTCGGCACGGCCCACGCTTATGAGTACAAGCTCCAGTTCATCCCATGCGCCTACGTCGTGACCTACGATCCGACAACGATCCAGTGCACCCCGTCGACCCAGGGCCTGGTCTACACCACCATCACCCTGACGCTCGCCACGGACGCGGGTGAGAACTTCGACTTCACCCAGATCTACACGGTGACAGGCGTTCCGGTGTGCGATGACTGATCAGGAGGACAGGAATCGCCCGGAACTCCGCGCTAGTGCGGATCTCGCATTATGAATCTTGCGCATTTCAGTCTGCGAGTAAGTTCATTTCCCGCGCCCAAACCAAAGAGGTGAGCCGCATGCGTAG
>Ga0209155_1000266_pt1 | contig 24158 bp, 24 predicted proteins | sample GraSoiAngelo_122_FD_185879 | JGI IMG/M metagenome (GOLD analysis project Ga0209155, IMG submission 185879) | Grasslands soil microbial communities from the Angelo Coastal Reserve, California, USA - 14_0927_02_20cm (SPAdes) (version 2) | ecosystem: Environmental > Terrestrial > Soil > Grasslands ... | reverse complement strand
CGCGGCATCGTCAAGGGCGCGAGCAGCGACATCGAAAAGGCGCGGGCGATCTACGAGTGGGTCGTCGACAATACGTTCCGCGATCCCAAGGTGCGCGGCTGCGGCTGGGGCGACATCAAGACGATGCTCGAGACCGGCAACCTCGGCGGCAAATGCGGCGACCTGAACGCGCTGTTTGTCGGGCTGGCGCGCTCGGTGGGCGTGCCCGCCCGCGACCTCTACGGCATTCGCGTTGCGGCCTCGGCGCAGGGTTACCGCAGCCTGGGCGTGGGCACGCCGATGATCAGCAAGGCGCAGCACTGCCGCGCCGAGTTCTACGCCCAGGGCGCGGGCTGGGTGCCGGTCGATCCCGCCGACGTGCGCAAAGTGGTGCTCGAGGAGCCGCCGGGCCGGCTCGCGGTGAGCGATCCCAAGGTCGTGGCGGCGCGCAAGCGCCTGTTCGGCAGCTGGGAGATGAACTGGCTCGCCTACAACATGGGTCACGACATCGCGCTGCCGTATTCGAAGGGTCCGAAGCTGCCGTATCTCATGTACCCGAACGGCGAGACCGGCAATGAGAGGCTCGACCAGCTCGACCCGGATGCGTTCAAGTACGCGATTCGCGCCCGCGAGATCACCTGATGCGGCAGGGGTTCCTGGCTGCGCTGCTGCTCGGCTGGGCGGCGCTTGCTCCAGCGCAAGCTCTGCGAGCCTGGAGCGGAGGCACCGCGCCGCCGCTGGAGCTGCAGGATCTCGATGGCGGCGCGCACCGTCTTGCCGATTACCGCGGCAAGACGGTGCTGGTCAATTTCTGGGCCACCTGGTGCGCCCCCTGCCGCGAAGAGATGCCGAGCATCGAGCGCCTGCGCCGCGCTCTGGAGGGCAAGCCCTTCACCGTGCTCGCCGTCAACGTCGGCGAGAGCGCCCGCGTCGCGCGCTCTTTCGCCGACACGATACCGGCGCGCTTTACCTGGCTCCTCGATCGCGATACGCAGACGGCGAAGGCCTGGCGCGCGCGCGTCCTGCCCGCGAGCTACCTCATCGGTCCGGACGGCGCCATCCGCTATAGCGCGCTCGGCGCGCTCGACTGGTCGAGCGACGAGGTGCGCAAAACGATTCAGGGCGTCATGAAGTGAAGTTGCGAATCGCATTTCTTCTTCTGCTTCTGGTCTGCCTTGACAGCAGCGGGGAGGAGGGCGAACGCAGGCCGCCTTTCATCAGCACCCCGGGCGACGTGGTGGAGCGCATGCTGCAGCTTGCCGGCACGCAGCCGGGGGACCTGGTGGTCGATCTGGGCTCGGGCGACGGCCGGATCGTGATCGCGGCAGCGCAGAAATTCGGCGCGCGAGGGCTCGGCATCGAGCTCGACGAGAAGCTGGTCGAGCGCTCGCGGCACAACGCGCGGCTCGCGAAAGTGGCCGACCGCGTGTCCTTCGTGCACGGCGACGTGCTGGCGTCCGATATTTCGAGGGCGAGCGTGGTGACGGTGTATCTGCTGCCTTCGCTCCTGGACCGGCTGCAGCCGCGCTTTGTCGACGAGCTGCAGCCCGGCACGCGCATCGTCTCGCACGCTTTTGCCATGGCGGGCTGGAAGCCCGACCGCGCGGAGACCGTGCGCGTGACACAGCCTCATCCGGGGCAGGGCGACGAGAGCACGCTTTACCTCTGGATCGTGCCGGCCGAGGCGCGCGGCCTTTGGCAGGGGGGCGATCTCCGCTTGCGGATCCACCAGAACTACCAGGACATTGAAGTCGAAGGGACGCAGGGCGGCAAACCCATCGCGGTTCGCCGCGCGACGCTGACCGGGCGCGACATCGCATGGGAAACCCGGGCCTGGAGTTTTCGGGGCCGGGTAGAGCAAAACCAAATTCTCGGCAAGCTTAACGACGTGCCGCTGGTCTTCACGCGAGCGCGCTAAAGCAGCTTTCCGGGATTCATCAGCCCGCGCGGATCGATGGCTTGCTTGAGCGCTCGCATCAGCTCGAGCTCGAGGGGGTCCTTGTGGCGGCGGATTTCGTCGCGCTTGAGCTGCCCCAGGCCATGCTCGGCCGAGATCGAGCCGCCGAGGCTCGCCACCGCGTCGTAGACGATCCGGTTCACCGCTTCGCGCTGGGCAATCAGCGCCTCGGGGCCGACGTTGTAATGCAGGTTGCCGTCGCCCACGTGGCCGAAGACGTACGGCCGCACGCCGGGAAACGCGCTTCCCAGGGCGGCTCCGGCGCGCTCGATCAGCTCCGGGGTCTTCGACACCGGCACCGAGACGTCGTGCTTGACGTTGGTGAATTGCGCCTCCGGAATGGTTTCGCGCAGGCGCCACAGCGAGCGCGCCTGCTCGCCGCTCTGGGCGAGCACCGCGTCGCGCAGCACGCCGCGCTCGGCGCATTCGAACAGGGCCCGCTCGAGATGCTCGTGCAACGCCCCTTGCTCGCCGCTGTCGGCGAGGTCGGCGAGCACGTACCAGGCGTGCGGCGAAGCGAGCGGATCTTGAAGATCCTTTGATAAGAAAAGAACAGCTTCCAGGCAGTTGCGCGAAACCAGCTCGAAGGCGCTCAGCCGCTCGCCGAGCCGCTCGCGCAGCAGCGCTAGCAGCTCGACCGCGCGCCGCGGGCTGTCGAGCGCGATCCACGCCGTCGCCGTTGCGCTCGGCCTGGGATGCAGCCGGAGCACGGCGGCGGTAATGACCCCGAGCGTCCCTTCCGCGCCGAGAAACAGCTGCTTGAGGTCGTAACCGGTATTGTCCTTGCGCAATCCGCGCAGCCCGTTCCAGACGCGCCCGTCGGGCAGCACGACCTCCAGGCCGAGGACCTGGTCGCGCGCGGTGCCGTAGCGCAGCACATTGACGCCGCCGGCGTTGGTCGAGAGGTTGCCGCCGATCTGGCAGCTGCCCTCGGCAGCAAGCGAAAGCGCGAACAGCCGGCCCGCGTCGGCGGCCGCTTTCTGCACCGCGGCGAGCACGCAGCCCGCCTCGACGGTCACCGTGTCATTCAGGGTATCGAGCTGGCGGATGCGGCTCATGCGCGAAAGCGAGAGGACGATCTCGCGCCTGGATCCGCTCGGCACCGACCCGCCGGAAAGGCCGGTATTGCCGCCCTGCGGCACGAGCGCGACGCTCTCGCGCGCGCAGAGCGCGACCACGCGAGCGACTTCGGCGGTGCTGGCCGGGCGCACCACGCACTCGGCTGCAGCCGAGTACTGCCTGCGCCAGTCGGTAAAGTACGGGGCGGTATCCTGCGGGTCGGTGAGGACGTTGGCAGCGCCTACAATGTCGCGCAGGAGAGCATGCAGTTCCATCCTTGAGCAGGATAAATGACAAGCTGGATTATTAGGGCGCTTTTCGCGCTGTTCGTTCTCGCGCCGGCGTTCGCAGCCGAGCCGCCGATCGTGGTAGGCGCGGTAGTCTCGCAGTCCGGGATGCTCGCCGACCTCGCGGACGGGTACCGCAAGGGGCTCCTAGTGTGGCAGGACGAAGTGAACGCCGCCGGCGGCTTGCGCGGCCGCAACGTGGAACTGCGGCTGCTGGACGATGGCTCCGAGGCGGCGCGCAACTCGGCCCTCTACCAGCAGCTGATTCGCGACGACAAGGCCGATGCGTTGATCGGCCCCTACGGAACTGCCGCTACGCTCATGGCCGCAGCCGAGGCGGAGAAAGCGCGACACGTCATGGTAAACGGAGCTGGTTCTTCGGTGGCCGTGCACCGCCGGCTGCCGCGCTACGTGTTCCAGAGCGCCGTGCCTTACGCGGCGTTCGGCGCCGGCGTGCTGCAAATCGCCGGGGAGCGAGGCTACCGCTCGCTGCTCGTCCTCGCGCGCGATGACATGATGTCGCAGGAAATGGCCGAAGCGGCGCGCGAGAGCGCGCTCAAGCAGGGGTTCACGGTCGGCCCGGTGGAGACCTACGGCGGCGAGGTGAACAACTATGTCCTTCAGGTGGTCAAGGCCATCAATGCGGAGGCCGATGCGTGGATCGCGTTCGGCCAGCCGCGCGACGCTGCGGACATGGTCAAGACGCTGAAAAGGGTAGGCTTCGCGCCGAAGCTGTTCTTCGCGCGTGCAGCGGCGGATCCGAAGTTCATCGAGCTGGTCGGCCAGGACGCGGAATTCAGCCTCGCCGCGGTCGAATACCATCCGCGGCTGAAGACGGATGGAAATGACAGGTTCGTGAAGCTGTATTCGCAAAAATGGTCGAGCCCGCCCAATGCCGCGGCCGCGCAAGGCTATGCCGCGGGAACGGTGCTCGGCGAAGCGCTGCGCCGCGTGGGAAGCGCGGACCAGGAGAAGCTGCGCGCGGCGCTCGCGGCGCTCGAGCTCGACACGGTGCTCGGCCGCTACAAGGTCGACCCGAAGACGGGGGAGCAGACCGGGATCAAAGCCGCGGTCGTGCAGATCGACAGAGGAAGGCCGCTCGCAGTGTGGCCGCCAGAGCTGCAGGCGGCGAAGCCGGTGCTGCCCTATCCGCAATGGCGCGAGCGGCAGTTGCTGAGATAGCGGGAAAGGCATGACGTGGCGTTGAACCGTTCTTTCCTGTTTGCCCCGGGCAACGTGGCGCGGCGAGTAGAGAAGGCGCTGACCCTGGAAGCCGACGCGGTGATCCTCGATCTCGAGGATTCGGTGGCCCCATCGGACAAGCCGGCGACGCGCAAGCGGGTCGCGGAGGCCCTGCGGCAGCCGCGGCGCGTGCGCGGTTACGTGCGGGTGAATGCTCCATCCACGGAGTTTTGCTACCGCGATCTGGTAGATACCATTCACGAACGCGTCGACGGCGTGGTGCTGCCCAAGACGGAAAGCGCCGCCGACCTTCACGCCATCGACTGGCTGCTTGCGGCACTGGAACGCGAGCGCGGCGTCGCCGAGGGCTCGATCGACCTGATGCCGCTGGTGGAGACCGCCGCCGGCGTGCAGCGCGTCGACCGCATCCTCCAGGCGAGAAACCTGCGGCCCTATTCCGCCCCCTGGCGCGTCAAGCGCATCGCCTTCGGCGCCGGCGACTTCGGCAACGATGTCGGACTCGAGCCCGGCCTCGACGAGGCAGAGCTTGCAGATGCCCGCGCGCGCCTCGTGCTCGCCTCGCGCGCCGCCGGCATGGAGAACCCGATCGACAGCCCGTGGTTTCACTTCAGGGAAGCGGAAGCCTTCAGGCGGGCGCTCGAGAGGAGCCGGCGCGGCGGCTTCCAGGGTCGGCTGTGCGTGCACCCCGATCAGATCGGCCCGGTGAACAGCGCGTACCTGCCCTCCGCCGAGGAGTTGGCGCGCGCCGAGCGCATCGTCGCCGCGTTCAGGCAGGCGGAGGCCAGGGGAGAAGCCGCCATCCAGGTCGACGGCCAGATGATCGACTACCCCATCGTCTATCGTGCGCAGGCGCTCCTCGATGCGATGCAAAAAGCGGCGAAATGAACGCCGTGGTGCTGGCCGGCGGGCTGTGGATGCCCGGCATGGCCATGGCGCTTCTCGGCGCCCGGCTCGGCCGCCACGGCTACTCGACGCACGTGTTTCACTATTCCGGGCGCGAGTCGCTCGAGGGCAATATCGAGCGGCTCGTACGCTACGCACGCGCTCATGGAAGGGTGCACTTGGTGGGCCATAGCCTGGGCGGGGTGCTGGTGTTCGACGCGCTCGAGCGTCACCCCGAGCTCGACGTGGCGACGGCGGTGCTGATCGGAGCGCCGGTGCGCGGCTGCCTGGCCGGACGCCGGCTGGCCGCCTCGCGGCTCGGACGCTGGATGATCGGCGCGACGGCGCCGCGCTGGGGCGAGCGCAACGCGACCTGGCGGCGCCGCGAGCCGCTCGGGATCATCGCCGGTACGCTGCCGCTCGGGCTGGGATGGATGACCGGCAGACTGCCCGGACGCAGCGACGGCGTGGTGCGGGTGGAAGAAACGCTTGTCGAGGGCATGGCGCAGCAGGTTACCGTGCCGGTCACCCACAGCGCGCTGATCGTCTCCCGGCGCGTCGCGGGGCTCGTCGGGCGCTTTCTTGCCGCCGGTCGCTTCGAATGAGCTGGCGCCACGGCCTCGCGGCTGCGGTGCTTCTGCTCGCTGGCGGCTGCGAGTCGATCGGGTACTACCGCCAGGCTATCGAGGGCCATCTCGGCGTCATGGCTTCCGCGCGGCCGATCGACGCATGGCTTGCTGACCCGTCGACTTCACCCGCGCTGCGCGAGCGGCTCGAGACCGCGCGCCGCATCCGGCAGTACGCGTCGCGCGAGCTCGGCCTGCCCGATAACGGCAGCTACCTCTCGTACGCCGACCTCGGCCGGCCGTTCGCGGTGTGGAACGTCTTTGCGGCCGAGGAGTTCTCGGTCGAGCCGAAGAAGGAGTGCTTCCCGTTCGCCGGCTGCGTCAGCTATCGCGGCTTTTTCTCCGAGGAGGAGGCCCGCCGGCACGCCGTGCAGCTGCGCGCGGCCGGCTACGACGTGCATGTCGCCGGCGTCGCGGCCTACTCGACGCTCGGCTGGTTCGACGATCCGCTGCTGTCGAGCTTCATCCTGTATTCCGACGCCCAGCTTGCGCGCCTCATCTTCCACGAGCTCGCGCACCAGGTGGTTTACGCGAGCGGCGACAGCACGTTCAACGAATCTTTCGCCGTGGTGATCGAGGAGGAAGGCGTACGGCGCTGGCTCGAGGCCGAGGGCCGCTCCGCGGAGCTGGCGGCGTTCCGCGCCGCGCAGGCGAGGAGGCGCGAATTCGCAGCCGGCGTAGAGGCGGCGCGCGAACGACTGAAGTCGATCTACAGCGGCAGCCTGTCGAAAGAAGGCATGCTGGAGCTCAAGCGCGGCGAGTTCGCGCGGCTGCGCGCCGAGTATGGCGCGATCGTGCCGGCTGAGCCCAACAACGCGTTCCTGGCTTCGATCTCGCTCTATACGCAGCTGGTGCCGCAGTTCGAGCGGCTGCTCGCCGAAAGCGGCAGTCTTGAGACGTTCTACCTGCGGGTGCGCGAGCTCGCCGCTACGAAAGCGGAATATCGACGATTTTCCGGAACGCAGGACGGCCGCACAGCCGGTCGAACCAGGCCTTCAGGCTAGGCAGCGCCGGACGCTCGAGCGGCAGGCGCATCCACAGCTGCACATGGCAGCCGAGCGGAATGTCGCCCATGCTGAAGCTGCCGGCCAGGTATTGGCGTCCCCGGAGCGCCGCGTCGGGAATGGCGAGCAGCTCGGCGCATTTCTTCCTCGCCTCCTCGATCGCGTTCATGTCGCGCTTCTCCGCCGGCGTGCGCACCAGCCCCCAGAACACGGTGCGGAACGCCGCCTGGAAGGTGAACGCCCAGTCCATCCAGCGCTCGGCGTCGGCGCGCACGCGCAGCTCGTTCGGCCACAGGCTGCCGGCGCCGTGCTTGGCCGCGAGATAACGCACTATGCTGTGCGACTCCCATAGCACGAAGCCGTCGTCCTCGATGGTCGGCACGAGTCCGGTCGGGTTCATCCTGCGGTACTCGGGGGTGTTGTTGACGCCGAATTGCATGCCGGCGTCGATGCGCTCGTACTTGACCCCCAGTTCCTCCAGAGCCCAAAGCGCCTTCTTCACGTTGACCGAGTTCGTCCTGCCCCAGATCTTGAGCATGGTTTCTCCAGAATCAGGGACAGACCACGTTTTTCCTCCGCCCAACTGGCAAAAAACGTGGTCTGTCCCTGTTTTTAAAAGCCTACGGCCTGGCCGTCTCTGCGGGGATCGCTGGCGGAAAAATAACCGCCGTCGAGCTTCCAGATCAACTGCGCGCAGCCGAACTGGTTGTAGTCATCGGGCACCGAAACGATCTTGTGGCCGCGGCGCGCGAGGTCTTCCAGCACCGCCGGCGCGAAACCCGACTCGACGCTGACTTCCAGGCCCTGCACGATGCGGTAGCGCGGCCCGTCGCTCGCCGCCTGCGGATTCTGGCCGTAGTCGGCGATGCGCACCATCACCTGGGTGTGGCCTTGCGGCTGCATGGTGCCCCCCATGACGCCGAAGCTCATCACCGGCTGGCCGTTTTTCGTGACGAACCCGGGGATGATCGTCTGGTAAGGGCGCTTGCGCGGGCCGACGCGGTTGGGATGGCCGCTCGTCATGACGAAACCCGCGCCCCGGTTCTGCATCGAGATGCCGTTCACTACCACGCCCGAGCCGAACCCCATGTAATTGGACTGGATGAACGACACCATCATGCCGGAGGCATCGGCCGCCGTGAGATAGACCGTGCCGCCCTTGGGGGGCGTGCCGTGGCCGAAGTCCTGCGCGCGCTTCGAGTCGATGAGCGCGGCGCGCGACTTGAGGTAGCCCGGCCCCAAGAGCTGCTGCGGCCGAACGTCCATGTAGTCGAGATCGGCCACGTAGCGGCGCGCATCGGCGAAGGCGAGCTTCATCGCCTCGATCTGCAGGTGCAGGCTGTCGGCGCCGTCGACTTTGAGCGAGGCTAGATCGAAGTGCTGCAGGATGCCGAGCGCGGCCAGCGCGACGATCCCCTGGCCGTTGGGCGGCAGCTCGTGCAGCGTGTAGCCGCGGTAGTCGATTGCGAGCGGCGCGACCCAGTCCGGGCGGTGAGCTGCCAGGTCCGCGGCGCGCATCGCGCCGCCGTGCTGTTTGGCGTGCGCCTCGATTTTTTCGGCCAGGGCTCCCCGGTAGAACGCCTCGCCCCCGGATCTCGCAATCTGCTCGAGAGCCTCCGCATGCTCGGGAAAACGAAAGCGCTCGCCGGGCCGGGGTGCCCGGCCGCCCGGCATGAAGGCTTCGGCAAACCCCGGTTGCGCTTTCAGCTCCGGCACCTGCTTCTCCCACTGGCCGGCGATGGTGGGCGAGACGAGGAACCCTTCTCGAGCGTACCGGATTGCCGTCTCAAAGAGCTTTTCGAACGGCAGCTTGCCGAATTTGCGATGCAGCTCCAGCCACGCCGATACGCAGCCCGGAACAGTGACGGTATTCCAGCCGCGCGTCGGCATCGCTTTCTGGCCGCCGAAGAACTCGGGCGTCCAGCCGGCCGGAGAGCGGCCGGACGCATTGAGGCCATGCAGCTGCCTGCCGTCCCAGACGATGGCGTAGGCGTCGGAGCCGATGCCGTTGGACACCGGCTCGACCAGCGTGAGGGTGATGGCGGTGGCGAGGGCGGCGTCGACTGCCGTGCCGCCGGCGGCGAGCATCTGCAGCCCGCCCTGCGCGGCAAGCGGCTGCGAGGTGGCCACGGCATTTTCGGCGAGCACCGGCCGGCGCGGCCAGGCGTAGGGATTGTTCCAGGAAAAGGGCGTCATGGTTCGCATACGGTCGCTGGAGCAGTGCTCACCGACCCGAAGTCCAGCACCACGCGGCCGAGCACCTTTCCGCCTTTCAGGTCTTCGAGCGCGCGGCTCGCCGAATCCGCGGCGCGCGTCTCGACCGGGATCGGCTTCAGCTTCCCCTTTTTCGCCAGCGCCACCACCTCCTTCAGCTCGCGGAGGTTGCCGACGTACGAGCCGACGATGCCGATGGCGCGCTGCGCGATCGGCGGCAGCGGATGGGCGAGCTCGCCGCCATAGAGCCCGACCAGCACATAGCGCCCGCCCTTTCGCAGCGCGGCGATGCCCAGGGCGGCTGTTACGGGGCTGCCGACGAAGTCGATCGCTCCGGCAACGCCCTGCAGCTTTTGCGCCGCGTCCGGCGATCGCGTATCGAGCGTCGTCTTCGCGCCGAGCCTGGCCGCTGCGGCGAGTTTTGCCTCGTCGATATCGCACGCGACGATGTTCTTCACTCCCTTCGCACGCAGGACCGAGATGCCGACCAGACCGACTCCGCCGCAGCCGATCACCGCCACCCGGTCCTTCGCGTCCAGCGCGGGAAGCTTCGCGCTCGCGCTGTAGGCAGTCAGCGCCGAGCAGGCGAGCGTGGCCGCGAACGATTCGTCGATCCCGCCTGCGTCCACCAGGTATTTCGCGTCCGGCACGAGGACGTGCGTGGAATAGGCCCCGGCGCGATTCACACCGAGGAATCTGGATTTCAGGCAGTAATTGTCCTGCCCCGCCTTGCAGACCGGACATTGGCCGCAGCCGATCCAGGGATACACGATGCGCCTCTGCCCCAGCTTCACTCCCTTGGCTCGCGGACCCACCGCCTCGACGATACCGAAGGGCTCGTGTCCCGGCGTGAAGGGCGGCACGCAGCCGCGCTCCTTCACGTAGAAGCGCCTGCCGCCGCCGAGCTCGAAATAGCCCTCCCAGATATGCAGGTCGGAATGGCACACCCCCGAGCGCGTAATCCTTACAAGGACTTCTGTCCCCTGGGGCTTCGGAGTCTCTCCGAGTATTTTCTGCAATGGCCTGCCGTGCTCGACGATCTGATAGCTGATCATGACTTCCTTGCCGCGTGCAGCGCCTGGTCGATGTCCCAGAGGATGTCGTCGAGCGTCTCGATGCCGACCGAGATGCGGACCAGGTCGGGCGTCACGCCGGCCTGCAGCTGGTCGGCCTCGCTCATCTGCCGGTGCGTGGTCGAGGCGGGATGGATCACCAGGGTCTTGGCGTCGCCGATGTTTGCCAGATGGCTCATGAACTGCGCCGCCTCGATGAAGCGCTCGCCGGCCCTGGCGCCGCCCTTGACGCCGAAATTCAGCAGCCCGGAGGCGCCCTGCGGAAGGTATTTCTTCGCCAGTGAAAAATACCTGTTGTCCGGCAGCCCCGGGTAGTTCACCCATGCTACGCGCGGATCGTCCCGCAGGAATTTCGCGACCGCGAGGGCGTTCGAGCAGTGCCGCTCCATGCGCACGTGCAGCGACTCGAGCCCCTGCAAAAGCAGCCAGGCGTTGAGGGGAGAAAGCGCAGGGCCGAAAGTGCGCATGATCTCCATGCGCGCTTTCATGGTGTAGCCGAAGTCGCCGAAGGTCTCGTGGAACACGACGCCGTGGTAGCCGGGCGAGGGCGACGTGAACTCGGGAAATTTGCCGTTGCCCCAGTCGAACCTGCCGGACTCTACGATCACCCCGCCCATGGTGGTGCCGTGGCCGCCGATGTACTTGGTGGCCGAGTGCACGACGATGTCGGCGCCCCATTCGATCGGCCGGCACAGGTAGGGCGTGGGCACCGTGTTGTCGAGCACCAGCGGGACGCCGGCGTCATGCGCGATGGCGGCGAGCGCCTCGATGTCGACGATGTTGATCAGCGGATTGCCGAGCGTTTCGGCATAGATAAGTTTTGTATTTTTCCGCATTGCCTTGCGGAAGTTCTCCGGCTCATCAGGGGCGACAAAAGTCGTTTCGATCCCCAATTTCTTCAGGTTCACGTGCAGCAGCGTATGCGTGCCGCCGTAGAGCGTGGACGCCGAGACGATGTGATCGCCGGCGCTGCACAGCGTAAGGATCGCCGTCACTTCCGCCGCCTGCCCGGTGGCCGCGGCAAGGCCCGAGCGCCCGTCCTCGAGCGCCGCCATGCGCTCCTCGAACACCGCCACCGTGGGGTTGGAGATGCGCGAGTAGACGTTGCCGAACGTCTGCAGGTTGAAAAGGCTCGCCGCGTGGTCCGCGGAGTCGAAGACGAACGAGGTGGTCTGGTAGATCGGCGCGGCGCGCGCGCCGGTGGCGGCATCCGGAATCTGCCCCGCGTGCAGGCAAAGCGTCTCGATGCCGAATTTACGGTCCGCCACGCGAGCAACGCCTAGGCCAGCTTCAGGTTTCCGGGTCCTCGGCGGGTGGCGCGTCGCTGCCGCGCGCGCTGCGGCGGTACTCGGACGGGGGGACGCCGACCTGGTTCAGGAAGAAGCGCGTGAAGTTGCTCTGCGCCGAGAAGCCGAGCTCCGCGGAGACCTCGGAAATCTTGCCGTCGCCCGAGGACAGGCGCGAGATCGCGGTCTCGACGCACAGCATGTCGAGGTAGGCGCGGGGCGAGAAGCCGGTGCACAGCTGGAACAGGTCGTAGAAGCGCGAGCGCGACAGGCCGACGCGGTTCGCCAGCTCGTCCATGTTGAGGTCCTTGTTCGGCCGCGCGCGCAGCAGCCCGATCGCCTGCCGGATGCGGCTGTCCTCGAAGCGCGAGCCGCGCCACAGCAGCGCCGCGGCGCGGCGCTTGGCGAGGTAGGTCTCGACGATCAGCAGCACCAGCTCCTGCAGCATGAATTCCAGGCGCTCGGCGGACAGGAACCGGTCGTTCAGCACCTCGACAGCCAGGGTCTCGGCGAGCCGGCGGATGCGCGGCGTGACCGGCTCGCGCAGCAGCGCGAAGGGTCGCGGGTCTTCAGGTCCGAACACCGCCGGAAAGCCGGCATGCAGCCAGCTCCCTGCGGCGTGGAACACGAGCGCGCGCGTGGCTTCCTGGTAGACGTGGACCTCGCCGGGGTTGAGGAACAGCAGCTCGCCGTCCTTCTGCTGCAGGACGATGACCGGGTCGGCCAGCGCCTCGAGCATCTTGCCTGGCGCGAGCTCCATCAGCAGCAATCGGCCGAACCTGCCTTCGAACAGGCGAACCAGTCTCCCCATGCGGGAAGGATACCTCAGTAAGCCAGCCAGCGGGGACGCTTGGCCGAGATCACGCGGGTGTTCACTCCCACCCAGTTGAGCCCTCCGAAAAGACGCCCATGCTCGATCTTGACGCAGCGGTCCACCACTGCGTCCAGCCCTGCGGCGCGAGCCTTGGCCGCCGCTGCCTCGTTTTTGACCCCGAGCTGTTGCCATAGCACCTTGGCGCCGATGGCGATCGCCTCTTCCGCGATCGGCATGACGTCCTGCGTCTTGCGGAACACGTCGACAATGTCGATCTTCTCGGGCACTTCGCGCAAGGACTTATAGCACCTCTGGCCGAGGATCTCGTCGTACTTCGGGTTCACGGGGATCACCCGGTAACCGTGCTCCTGCATGTACTTCGCCGCGAAGTAGCTCGGCCGGTACCAGTCGCGGGAGAGGCCGACGACAGCGATGACGTGGTTCTCCCTCAGGATGCGGCGCAGCGTGTTGATGTCGTCCATCGCCGGGATACTATAATCGAAGCCCAGATGCTGGCGGCGGCGAAATGAGCGTGCATCCCCAGGTGGCCGCGCTTCTGGAGCGCGTCGCGCGCTCGCCGCTGCCGCCGTACCATACCGTGTCGCCGTTCGTGGCGCGCCGCATCTATCGCGATACGCGGGCCGCGCTCTCTTCCGTTGCGCCACCCGTGGCGGAAAGCAGGTTGCTCATTTTCGATCGAATCGCGGTGCGGGCCTATCGCCCGGTGACCGGCGAAGTGCTCCCGGCGCTGGTGTACTTCCACGGCGGCGGCTGGACGATCGGCGATCTCGATACGCACGACGTCCTTTGCCGGCAGCTCGCCAACGGCGCGCGCTGCGCCGTTTTCTCGGTCGACTATCGCCTCGCGCCGGAAGCGCCGTTTCCCGCGGCAGTGGAAGATTGCCTGGCGGCTACGCGATTTGTCGTTTCCAATGCAGCAAAACTGAAAGTGAATGCAAGCCAGGTCGCCGTCGGCGGGGATAGCGCCGGCGGCAATCTCGCCGCCGTAGTGACCTTGTATCGAGATCTGCCGCTCGCGTTCCAGCTGCTGATCTATCCCGCAACCGACCAGCGCTGCGACACGGAATCTCACCGCCGCAACGCTGCAGGGTATCTGCTCACACGGGAAGGCATCGAGTTTTTCCGCCGCTGTTACCTTCCTGAAAAAAAGCACTGGGCGGATTGGCGCGCTTCACCGCTGCTCGCGGCAAGCCACGCGGATCTTCCGCCGGCCTTCGTCATCACCGCTGGGTACGACCCGCTGCTCGACGAAGGGCGTGCGTACGCCGAGCGGCTCGCCAATGCGGGCGTCGAGGTGGCGTATCGCGAGTACAGCGACATGGTGCACGGCTTCCTGCTGTTCGGTGGCGTCCTCGATACCGCCAACACCGCGGTGGCCGACTGTTGCGCCGCGTTGCGCGGCGCGTTCGAAAAGGTGCCGGCATGAAATCCGATCTGAAGACGCGCCACGGCGGCAGGATCCTCGCCGACGCGCTGGTGGCACAGGGAGCAAAGCTCGCTTTCGGCGTGCCGGGCGAGAGCTACCTGCCGGTGCTCGACGGCCTGCACGACGTGCGCGAGCAGCTCGCCTTCATCGTCTGCCGCCAGGAAGGCGGAGCTTCGTACATGGCCGAGGCCTGCGGCAAGCTGACCGGCGAGCCGGGCGTGCTGTTCGTGACGCGGGGGCCGGGAGCCACCAACGGCGCGATCGGCGTGCACACGGGATTTCAGGATTCCACGCCGATGGTGGTGTTCATCGGCCAGGTCCCCAACGAGTTCGCCGAGCGCGAGGCGTTCCAGGAAATCGACTACCGGCGCATGTACGGCCAGATGGCCAAGTGGGTGGCGCAGATCGACCGCGTCGAGCGCATCCCCGAGTACGTGAGCCACGCTTTCCATACCGCGATGGCGGGCCGGCCCGGCCCCGTGGTGCTGGCGCTGCCCGAGGACATGCTGTTCTCGCAGGCGGCAGTCGCCGATGTACCGCGATATCACACTGTCCGGCCGTCGCCTTCGCCCGCCGAGGTTTCCGCGTTAAGAGAACTGCTCTTGAAGGCGCAGAGGCCTTTCGTTCTGATCGGGGGCGGGGGCTGGAACCGCGACGCCTGCCTGAAGCTGCAGCGCTGGATCGAAGCCGCCGGCCTGCCGGTCGGCACTTCGTTCCGTTGCCAGGACCTGTTCGACAACCGCAGCCCGAGCTACGCGGGCGATGTCGGCATCGGCATCAACCCGAAGCTCGCGCAGCGCGTGAAGGAGGCCGATGTGCTTCTGGTCATCGGCGCGCGGCTTGGCGAGATGACCACCAGCGGCTACACATTGCTCGAGGCGCCGGTGCCGCAGCAGACGCTGGTCCACGTTCACGCCGGCGCCGAGGAGCTCGGGCGCGTCTATCGCCCGGCGCTGGCGATCAATTCAGGCTATGCGCAGTTTGCCCAGGCCATCGAAAAGCTTTCCTTTTCGAAGCCCGAGTGGCGCAAGGAGACCGAGTCCCTTCGCAAAAGCTACCTGGAGTGGACCGAGCCGCTCCCGATGCCGGGAAAGCTGCAATACGGCGAGGTGATCAAGTGGCTCAGCGCGCAGCTTCCCGAGGACACGATCGTCGCCGGCGGCGCCGGCAACTTCGCCGGCTGGCTGCACCGGCACTTCCGCTACAAGGGCTTCCGCACCCAGCTCGGATCGACCAACGGCTCGATGGGCTATGGCTACCCGGCCGCGCTCGCCGCCAAGCTCGCCCTGCCGGAGCGCAACGTGATCGCGTTGTGCGGCGACGGCGATTTCCTGATGACGGGACAGGAAATCGCGACGGCAGTGCAGTACGGCGCGGCGTTCGTGGCGCTGGTCGTCAATAACGGGCTTTACGGCACGATCCGCATGCACCAGGAGCGCGAGTACCCCGGGCGCGTGCTCGGCACCGAGCTGAGGAATCCGGACTTCGCCGCGTATGCGCGCGCATTCGGCGCGCACGGCGAGGTCGTGGAGCGCACCGAGGACTTCGCGCCGGCGTTCGAGCGCGCCCGCGCCTCCGGCAAGCCGGCGATCCTCGAGCTGCGCATCGACCCCGATGCCATCACCCCGGCCACCACGCTCTCGGCGATCCGGGAAAAGGCGCGCAAAGCTCATCCTACGTTAGGGCGCTAGACCCGGGATCGTCCTGGCTTAACCCTTTTCCACCGCGCCTTCGTTTCACTCCCTTTCCGCGAGGATAATCGCGTGGCATGGAGGCCCCGGACGAACAGCTCATGCTCGCCTATCGGGATGGGAACGCCGCGGCCTTCGAAACGCTCTATCTGCGCCACCGCGGGCGGCTCTTCCGCTTCGTGCTGCGCAGCGTGAAGAGCCGCGCCACCGCCGAGGAGCTGTTCCAGGAAATCTGGATGCGAGTCATCGAAGCACGCGAGCGCTATGCGCCGCAGGCGCGCTTCACGACCTGGCTGTACACGATCGCGCACCACCGCATGGTCGATCACTGGCGGCGAGGCGGCCTGTCCCTGGTCGAGCTCGACGAGCAGCACGACCCGCCGGGCGATGCACTGGACCCGGCCAGGCAGATCGAGGCGCGCGAAGCGGTCGCTCGCTTTGCGCAGGCACTGCAGGCTTTGCCGGCCGCGCAGCGCGAGGCGTTCCTGCTGCACGAGGAGGCGGGCCTGTCGATTGCCGAGATCGCGGCCGCCACCGGATCGAATGCGGAGGCCGCCAAGAGCCGTCTGCGCTACGCCGTCGCGAAGCTGAAGGCCGCGGTGGAAGATGACTGACGAGCGCGACCCGAAGGTATCGCGGCGCTACCGGGAGCTCGGAGCCGAGGAGCCGCCAACCGGGCTCGACGCCGGGATCCTCGCTGCATCGCGCCGCGCTGCCGAGACGCGCCTGGCGCCGCTCGTGCCGCCCACCGGCCGGCGCCGCTGGTACTTCCCGGTGGCTGCCGCCGCCATCATCACGCTGGCCGTCGCGGTAACGGTGCATGTGGAGCAGCAGCAACCCGATGCCGAGTCGATTACACCTCCGCCGCCGTCAGCGCCGGAATCGCGCACGGATGCGCTGGAAGCGAAAAAAGAAGATGCTCCGCAGGCAAGCCGCCAGAAATCGCCGGCAAAACCCCAATCGGCTGACACGGCGCGAAACATGGAACAGCCTGAACCTCAAGCGCGGTCCGGGCCGGATGCGCAAGTTAAGGGGCTTGCCATGCTGCGAGCGGAGCGAGGCGCTGTGGAGGAAGCGCCCGAGCGCATTCTCGAGCGCATCGCGGAGCTGCGCCGACAAGGAAAGCAGGACGAAGCGGACAACGCGCTTGCGGAATTCAGGCGTCGCTTCCCGAACTACCGTATCCCGGAGGAAATGCTCAAGAAGGTCGAGCGGCGGCGGTGATCGAAAACGTGGTCTGTCCCTGTTTTTAGTGGTGCAGGATCTTCGAGAGGAACTGCTGCGCGCGCTCCGAGCGCGGCGTGCCGAAGAACTCTTCCTTCTTGGCGTCCTCGACGATCCTCCCCGCGTCCATGAAGATCACGCGGTGCGCCACCTTGCGCGCGAATCCCATCTCGTGCGTGACCACCATCATGGTCATGCCTTCCTTGGCGAGCTCGACCATCACGTCGAGCACTTCGTTGATCATCTCGGGGTCGAGCGCCGAGGTCGGCTCGTCGAACAGCATGGCGATCGGGTCCATCGACAGCGCGCGCGCGATCGCCACGCGCTGCTGCTGGCCGCCGGAGAGCTGGCCGGGGTACTTGTCCTTGTGGGCGAGCAGGCCGACGCGCTCGAGGAGCTTGAGCCCTTTTTCCGTCGCCTCGCCGATAGAGCGCCCCAGCACCTTGACCTGGCCGAGCGTCAGGTTCTCGGTCACCGTCATGTGCGGAAACAGCTCGAAATTCTGGAACACCATGCCGATGCGCGAGCGCAGCTTCGGCAGGTTGGTCTTGGGGTCGCCGACCGAGATGCCCTCGACCGTGATGCTGCCCTTCTGGAAAGGCTCGAGCGCGTTCACGCACTTGATCAGCGTCGACTTGCCGCTGCCCGAAGGGCCGCACACCACCACCACCTCGCCCTTGGCCACCTCGGTGGAGCAGTCGGTGAGCACCTGGAAGCTGCCGTACCATTTGCTCACGTTGTTCATTGAGATCATGGGACCCTACCGGATGATTGCAATGCGTTGTTGTAGCCGCCTGACGAGCGTCGACAGCCCGTACGACATCACGAAGTACACGATGGCAACGAAGCTGTACATCTCGACCAGGCGGTAGTCGCGGTTCGCGATCTTCGAAGCCGCGCCCAGGAAGTCGGTGGCGGAGATCACGTACACCAGCGACGTATCCTGGAACAGGATGATGGTCTGCGTCAGCAGCACCGGCAGCATGTTGCGGAAGGCCTGCGGCAGGACGATCTTCCCCATCGTCTGCCAGTAGTTGAGGCCGAGCGCGTAGCCCGACCAGACCTGGCCGCGCGCGATCGACTGGATGCCGGCGCGCATGATCTCGCAGTAGTAGGCGGCCTCGAACATGGTGAAGGTGATGAGCGCCGACCAGAACGTGCCGACCTTGATCGGGTTGGGCTCGCGCAGGACCCATGCGCCGATGTAGGGCACCAGGAAGAAGAACCAGAAGATCACCAGCACCAGCGGGATCGAGCGCATCAGGTTGACATACGCGCCGGCGAGCATCGACAGCGGCTTGAAGGCGGCGAGCCGCATCATCGCGAGCAGCGTGCCGAAGACGATGCCGCCGGTCATGGCGAGCGCCGTGAGAGTCAGCGTGAACGTCATGCCTTCCCTGAACAGGTAAGGCAGCGAGCGTTCGATGACGTCGAAATCGAAGCCGCTCATCAGTGCCCGGCCTGCGGCGTGGCGGCGGCCGCGATCAGGCCGGGCACGCGCACTTTTTTCTCGACGGCGCGCATGAGCAGCACCACCGCCAGGTTGGTGAGCAGGTAGATCACGGTCGCCGCCGTGAACGCCTCGAACACCCGGAAGCTGAACTCCTGCATCGCGCGCGCGCGCCCGGTGAGCTCGAGCAGCCCGATGGTCAGCGCGACCGAGGAGTTCTTGATGATGTTCATGAACTCCGAGGTGAGCGGCGGCAGGATGATGCGGAAGCTCTGCGGCAGGATGACGTAGTTATAGGTCTGCGCTTCCGTCAGCCCCATCGCGATGCCCGCCAGTCGCTGCCCGCGCGGCAGCGACTGGATCCCGGCGCGCACCTGCTCGGCGACGCGCACCGAGGTAAAGATGCCCAGGCACAGCACCGCCGGGACGTACGAGCCCCACGGCGGCGGCATCTGCTTGATCCAGTCGCCTAGACCTTGCGGCACCAGCTCAGGCATCACGAAGAACCACAGGAACATCTGCACGATGAGCGGGATGTTGCGGAATATCTCGACGTACAGGTTGCCGAGCCGCACTGCCCACTTGAGCGGCGTAGTACGCAGCGTGCCGACCGCCGCGCCGATGGCGAGTGCTATGACCCAGGCGGCCAGGGCCGTGGCCAGCGTCCAGAGCAGGCCGACGAGGAGGTAATGCAGGTAGGTGCCGGTGCCCCCCGGCTCCATCTCCAGCAGCACCTTCCAGTGCCAGTTGTAGTTCACGTCCCCCTCCCGAACGCAACTACCGCAGCAAGGCTACTTGTACGCGGCCGGGTCCCCGGAATCTGTCGGGTTCGCGATCACCTTCCTGAACGGCTCGCTCATCGGCACGTTGAGGTTGAGGCCCTTCGGCGGCACCGGCTTCAGGAACCACTTGTCGTAGATCGCGTTGATCGCGCCGGACCTGTAGGTGTCGACCATCGCCGCGTCGACCACTTTCTTGAACGCGGTGTCGTCCTTGCGCAGCATGATGCCGTAGGGCTCGACCGACAGGGCCACTTCCGAGATGGCGTAATCCCTGGGGCTGCGCGATTGCGCCGCCAGGCTGTAGAGCAGGATGTCGTCCATCACGAAGGCGACCGCGCGCCCGGTCTCGACCATCTGGAACGCTTCGGGATGGCCGTTGGCCGAGATGATGTTCATGCCGAGGTTCTGCTGCGCGTTGATCTCGGTGATCTGCTTGATGTTGGTGGTGCCGGCGGTCGAGACGATGGTCTTGCCCTTCAGGTCGGGCAGCGCCTTGAGGTTCGCCGCGCGCTTCGCCACCCAGCGGTTGGCGGTGACGAAGTGCGTGATCGTGAACCAGACCTGCTTCTGCCGCTCCAGGTTGTTGGTGGTCGAGCCGCACTCGAGGTCGATGGTGCCGTTCGCCATCAGCGGGATGCGGTTGGCCGAGGTGACGAGCTGGTAGTTGACCTTGAGGTTGGGCATCTTCAGCTCGCTCTTCACCGCGTCGACGATGCGCATGCACAGGTCGACGGCGTAGCCCACCGGCTGCTGCCTGTCGTCGTAGTAGGAGAACGGGATCGAGGCGTCGCGATGGCCGATGGTGATCGAGCCGCTGTCCTTGATCTTCTTCAGGGTGCCGTCCTGCGCCGCCGCTTCGAAACCGGCCAGCAGGGCGGCTGCGGCCGCCGCGAATCCGGCGAGCAGGACAAGAGCGCGCTTCATGGGGTGGACCCTCCTCGTTGGTCGTTCCGCGGAAAATTCTACCCTAGTTGAAGCTGGCGGCCATGTTGCGCACCCGCTCGGCGACGGCAGAGAGCAGCGACACGGCGAACGTCGGGTCGGACTTCACCAGGTTGAGGAACACGTTGCGGTTGATGGCGAGCAGCGCGCAGTCGGTCTCGGCGGTAGCGTCCGCGGCGCGCGCCGACTGGTCGATCAGCGCCAGCTCGCCGAACACGCCCCCCGGGCCTACGTACTGCAGCACGGCTCCGCGCAGCGTGATCACCACGCGGCCTTCCAGCACCACGTACATCAAGACCCCGGCCTGTCCCTCGACCATGATCACGCTGCCGCGGTCGTAGCGCACCCGCACCTGGTCGCCGAGCCCCTCGGCGAGCGCGGCGAGCAGCCCCTTGTCGAACACCCGGGAATCCTTCTCCTGGCTCGCGGCCGACGGGATTCCCGTCAGCTGCCCCAGCATGGCGCGCAGGCGGCGGATCATGGTGCCCATCAGCATGAGAGAGAACTCGGGGTTGCTGCGCAGCGCGGCCTGGAATCCCCTGCCGTCGAGCGAGATCACGCGGCACGCGGCCGTGGCGAGCGCGGTCGCGCTGCGCGGCGACTCGCTGAAGGCGGCCCACTCGCCGAAGATCTGCCCGGGGGTCACGGTGCGGACCGGCTTGCCCTGCACCAACAGGGTCACTTCGCCCTCGAGCAGGTAGTACATCTTGTCGCTCTGCAGGAAGAAGCGGCTCGCCTTCTCGTTCTCGCTGAAGATCCGGGTTCCGGACGCGACCTGCTCCTCCTTTCCCGCCGACCTGAAAAATTCCAGCGCCACCTCCGGGTCGTACGCGGGCGCCCGCGCGGGTTCGCGCGCCGGCCTGCTGAAATCGAGCTCCTCCATCAAGCCTCCTTTACTCCGTAAGCGCAGACGCGCCGGACTCCTCGATGAAGTCTTTGATCGCAGCGCGAAGCAGCGGCCCGCCGACTGCGGCGTTGTTATTGTGCAGGCCGCCGCCGATCGCAATGAATCGTTTTCGTCCGCCCGAAGCCCTGAACAGCTGCTCGCCCATGGCGTAGGGAACGATTTCGTCGGCTGTTCCATGGATGTAGAGCACGGGAAGCCTCAGCTTGCTCACCTTCTGGATGGAATCGAAGCGCTGACTCAAGAGCTGCATCGGCAGCAGCGCATACTGCTTGCGGAGCTTCGCCATCTCCCGGATCGAGGTGAAGCTGCTCTCGACGATGAGACCCGCAGCTTCCGGGTGATGGAGAGCCAGCTCGATGGCGATCGCCCCGCCGAGGGAATGGCCGTAGATGTACAGCCTTGCCGGACGGATGCCGCGCTGCTCGACCAGGTAAATCCAGGCGGCTTCGGCGTCCTCGTAGACCGTTTTCTCGGAAGGGAATGGACCTTCGCTCTCGCCGTACCCGCGGTAATCCGGCATGAACACGGCATAGCCGAGCTCGCGCAGCGGAGCAATCTCGCCCATGCTGGTGCTCACATTGCCGTCGTTGCCGTGCAGGTAGAGCACCGCTTTCGCATCCCAGGCGGCCGCAGCCACCCACCAGCCGTGCAGCGACTGCCCGGCATCGCCGGGCACCGTTACCGGAAGTCCGACGTCGCGGACGTTGAAGGAGTAATCGGATGGCTTCGCATAAAGGGTCCTGTCCGGCTGAAAAATAAAATAGCTTACGCAGCTTTCACAGCCCCATAGCACCAGGCCGATGACGCCGTAGCCGAGCAACAGGCTGGCGACGAAGGCGAAGGGAAGAAGCAGCCACGCCCTCGAGGACAGGTCCGCGGGTAATCTCATGGTAGATTGGGACACGGGGGATACTCTACCCATCGCGGCATGAAAATGTCATTCGCGCGTTTTGCGGCGGCGGCATGCCTCGCGCTGTCGGCATCGCCCGACACGGCTCAGTCGACGGCGCAGGAGTATCCCAACCAGATTGGGCCGGCGGTGCGCTCGCGCCCAGCCTACGATGGGTCCAGGTCGCAGCACGTCGACGTCGTGCCGATCCTCGACTACGACAGCGGCTTGCTCTTCGCGCGCACCGTGCAAGGCGTGCTCGAAGGCGGCGCGCACGCGCAGCTCGGCTCCGGGTTCACGCTCGGCGCGCAGCTCGCGTACGAGGAAGGCCGCAAGGCGAGCGAGTCGAGCCTGCTGCGCGAGCGCAACGTGGCCGACCTCGGCGCCGGCGCTTCCTACGGCGTGCACGCGGAATGGGAGACGCAGCTCGGCGCGGCGCCGGTTCTGCTGCTTGCGCGCGTGCGCTCGCAGGTGCGCAGCGACCGCGGCGCGCAGGCGGATCTGCGCGCGACCGTCGGTGTGTACAGGAACGGCCCCTTCCAGGCCGGGATCTTCGCCCAGGCGACCTGGGCCGATCACGAATCGATGCGCAGGTACTACGGGCAGCCCGGCTTCGATCCCTCGGGCGGCCTGCTCTTCGCCAGCGCCGGCCTGCTCGGCTCGTACGACCTCGACCCGCGCTGGTCGGTGATCGGCAGCATCGAGGGCCGGCGCCTGCAGGGCGACGCGGCGCGCAGTCCGCTCGCCGAGAAAAAATCGAGCTACGACGCGGTCGCCGGCCTCGCCTACCGCTTCTGAGGCGGCGCGCGATCTAACTGCTTCGCCCGGGAGAGGACCTGGTCGAGCGCAGTAGCGGCCAGGTCGAGCTCCTGCAGCGTGATCTCCAGCGACGGGGCGAGCGTGATGACGTTCTTGTAATAGCCGCCGATGTCGAGCACCAGCCCGATGGTTCGCGGGCCGACCGGGAGATCGCCTTCTAGCCCGATCTGGAACATGCGGTCCGCCAGGCGCCGGCTCGGCGTGAAGCCGTCGGCTTCGCACATCTCCATGCGCAGCGCGAGGCCGAGACCGTCGACCTCGCCGATTTCGGGATGCTGCGCCTGCAGCCGCCTGAGCTTGCCGAGCAGGTAGGCGCCCTTGTGCATCACGCTTGCCTCATAGCCGCCGCTGTCCAGGATCCTCATGACGGCGAGCCCGGCGGCCGTGCCGAGCGTATTCGACGCAAAGGTCGAGTGCGTGGAGCCCGGTCCAAACACGCTCGGCTTGATGAGCTCCTCGCGCGCCCAGATGCCCGAGAGCGGGTTCATCCCGTTGGTCAGCGCCTTGCCGAACACGATGATGTCCGGCCGGGTGTCGAAATGCTCCATCGCCCACATTTTCCCGGTGCGGTAGAAGCCCATCTGGATCTCGTCGTCGACGAGCAGGATGCCGTGCTTTTTGCAGAGCGCGGCAAGCCGCCTGAAGTAGCCTTTCGGCGGAATCACGTAGCCGCCGGTGCCCTGCACCGCCTCGACGAAGAACGCGCCGAACTCTGCGCGCCCGGTCTTCGGATTCCACGCCCCGGTGTATTCGTGCTCGAACAGGCGCTCGAATTCGGCGATGCACCAGTCCTCGGTCTTCTTGGCGTCGCCGCGGTACGGCGAGCGAAACGCGTAGGGGAACGGAATGAACTCCGCGCGGTCGGCAAACTCGCCGAAGGCCTCGCGGTAGCGGTACGAAGACGTGATCGCCGACGCGCCCAGCGTGCGGCCGTGGTAGCCGCCCTGGAACGCCAGCATCCGCTGCCGGCCGGTGACCTTGCGCACGAGCTTCAGGGCGTCCTCGATCGCCTGCGAGCCCCCGACATTGAACTGCACCCGGCCCTTCATGCCGAAGGCGCGCTCGATGCTCTCGCAGATCAGCTCCGCCAGCTCGATTTTCTCCCGGTGCAGGTACTGGCAGGCGAGCTGCGGCAGCTTTTCCATCTGCTCGCGCGTCGCCCTGCTCACCGCCGCGTTGGCGTAGCCCAGGTTGACCGCGGAGTACCACATCTGCAGGTCGAGGTATTGCCTGCCGTACAGGTCGTAGAGGTAGCTGCCCTCGCAGCGCTCGAAGAGCTTAGGCTTTTCGGCGTAGTGGACCGTGTCGCCGTGCGAGCAGAAGCGGTCCTCCTTCGCCAGCAGCGTCAGCTCCTCGTCAGAAACCTTCGTCGATTCGGCAAGCGGTCTGTTCATCTTTGATAAGATACACAGAATATGGCGGTCGAGTGGGCGCGGCTGAAGCCGCAGGGAGCAGTCGAGCTTGTCGATCGCGGCATCTTTCTGCGCGGGGACGGCGGCTGCCGGGTGATGCTTTTGCATGGCCTGACCGGATGCCCGACTGAGCTCGGCTACCTCGCCCATTGGCTGCGCAGCCGCGGACGCTTCCACGTCAGCTGCCCGCGGCTGGTGAACCACGGCCAGC
>Ga0209155_1000264_pt1 | contig 24283 bp, 17 predicted proteins | sample GraSoiAngelo_122_FD_185879 | JGI IMG/M metagenome (GOLD analysis project Ga0209155, IMG submission 185879) | Grasslands soil microbial communities from the Angelo Coastal Reserve, California, USA - 14_0927_02_20cm (SPAdes) (version 2) | ecosystem: Environmental > Terrestrial > Soil > Grasslands ... | reverse complement strand
GGCTGGAAGACCTCGCTGATGGACTCCAGCGACAACGCCGCCGGCGGAATCAAGGACGCGAGCGTGACCATCGAGGGCGACGGCGTGTTCAGCTTCCTCAAGTACGAGTCCGGCGTGCACCGCGTGCAACGCGTCCCCGCCACCGAGGCGCAAGGTCGCATCCACACCTCCACGGCGACGGTGTCCGTGATGCCGGAGGCGGAGGAGGTGGACGTCCACATCAACCCCGCGGACATCCAGATGGACGTGATGCGCTCGACCGGGTCGGGTGGTCAGAGCGTCAACACGACGGATTCCGCGGTGCGGCTGACGCACAAGCCCAGCGGCGTGGTGGTGAAGTGCCAGCAGGAGAAGTCGCAGATCAAGAACCGCGCCATGGCGCTGAAGATGCTTCGCGCGCGGCTGTACGAGATGGAGCAGGAGAAGCAGCGCAGCGCCCGCGACGCGCAGCGCAAGTCGCAGGTGGGAACCGGCGACCGCAGCGAGAAGATCCGCACCTACAACTTTCCGCAGGATCGGCTGACCGACCACCGCATCGGACTGACGCGCCACAATCTCGCCGCCGTGATGGACGGCGACATCGAGGACATGGTCGTCGCCTGCCGCACCTTCTTCCAGGCGGAGGCGCTGCGCCAGCAGCAAGCGCGCGCATGACGGTGGGCGAGCTCGTGCAACACACCGCGAAGCGGCTCGCGGCGCCGGAGTTGCTCAGCGAAGATCCGCAGCAGGAAGCGCAGGAGCTCGTCGCGCACGCGCTCGGCCTGCTGCCGGCGGAGCTATCCGACCGCTGGCAGAGCGCCCTCGATTCCGTCCACCATGGCGAGTTCATGCGCCTGCTTTCGCGGCGCCTGAACGCCGAGCCCACCGGTTACATCGTGGGCGCCGTCGAGCTGCTCGGGCTCCGCTTCAAGGTCGACCGCCGCGGCTTTATCCCCCGACTCGATCTGCCCGTCCTGATCAACGCGGCCCTCGAGCGCGCCGCACCCGAAGTGTCGGGGTTCGCGCTCGACCTCGCCTGCGGCATCGGCGCGGCGGGCATCTGCGTTGCCCGCGCGCGCCCGGGACTTCGCGTCGACCTGACGGACGTGTCCACCGAGGCCATCGAGCTCGCCCGGGAGAACGCGGAACGGCTCATTCCCGGACGCGCGCTCTGCTTCGCGGGAGACCTGTTCGAGCCGCTGTCGCGCGGCCGCAGATACGCGATCGTCACCGCCAACCCACCCTGGGTTCCCGACGGCACGGAGCTGCCCGAAGAGGTGATCAACCACGAGCCGGCGGTCAGCTTCTTCGGCGGTCCCGACGGACTGGACGTGGTGCGCCGGCTGATCGGCGAGTTGCCCGAATGGCTGGCCCCCCGCGGAGTCTATGCCCAGGAGTGCGACCCTTCACAGGTCGAGAAAGTGATCGGCCTGCTCACCGGCGCAGGACTTTGCGACCCGCGTGCCCACTGCGACAAGGAAGGCGTGCGCAGGGTGGTTTCGGCGCAGAACCATGGCTGAGACCTGGACGGTGCGCTCGCTCTTGCAGTGGGCGCGGGAATGGCTCGGCAAGAAGGGCGTGGAGAACCCTCGCCTCGACGCGGAGCTCCTTCTTGCGCATGCCCTTCGCTGCGACCGGATCCGCCTCTATATCGACGCGGACAAGCCTCTCGCTGGTGGAGAGCTCGCGACCTTCAAGGCGTTGATCAAACGCCGGGGCGCGCGCGAGCCGGTCGCCTACATCCTGCGGTCGAAGGAGTTCCATGGTCGGCCCTTCGAGGTGGCGCCGGGAGTGTTCATTCCCCGGCCGGAGACCGAGCTCCTGGTGCGCATCGTCACCGAGCACCTCGCCAAAGACCGCCACGTACGGGTGCTCGATCTCTGCGCGGGATCGGGCGCGGTCGGAATCTCCATCGCCGCCGAGCGGCCGCAGGCGAGCGTGGACCTCGTCGAAGTCTCGGAAGACGCGGCGGCGGTGGCGCGGCGGAACGCGGAAAGACTCGCCGCCGGCCGGGTCAGGGTGATCACGGGAGATCTATATGCGGCGCTGCCAGAGAAGGTCCGGTACGATGCGATCGCGGCGAACCCACCCTACGTGCCCATAGCGGATGCGAAGAGACTTGCTCCCGACGTCGTGCAACACGAGCCGCACCTCGCGCTCTTCGGGGGCGACGACGGCCTCGCCGTCATCCGCAGGATCGCCGCCGGAATCCGGGATTGGCTGGCGCCCGGCGGATTGTTCGTCACGGAGATCGATCCCGCGCAGGGAGAGGCGGTGGTGGTCCTGCTGCGCGAGGCGGGGTTGACGCAGCTGCGCATCGAGCGTGACCTCGCGGGGCTCGACCGCCACGTCGTAGGGAAAGGGGCGTAGATGGACGCGATCGAGATCACCGGGGGCAAGCCGCTGTCCGGTGAAGTGCAGGTGTCCGGCTCGAAGAACGCCACGCTGCCGCAGATCGCCGCTGCGCTGCTCGCAGAAGGCCGGTCCATCTTCCGCGGCGTGCCGGATCTCGCCGACATCCGCACGCTGGGCAGGCTGCTCGGCCACATGGGAGCGCGCGTCGAACGCGACGGAGCGACCGTGCAGGTCGACACGGAGCACGTCGCCAATCCGGAAGCCCTCTACGAGATGGTGAAGACGATGCGCGCCAGCGTCCTGGTGCTGGGGCCGCTCGTGGCCCGTTTCGGCCGCGCCCGCGTCTCGCTGCCCGGCGGCTGCGCCATCGGCGCGCGCCCGATCGATCAGCACCTCAAGGGGCTGCAGCTCCTGGGCGCGAAGATCGAGCTGGCGCACGGCTACGTCGAAGCGTCCGCGACGCGGCTGCGCGGCGCGACCGTGCTGTTCGATCTGCCGACCGTGACGGGCACCGAGAACCTCATGATGGCGGCGTCGCTCGCCGACGGCCGCACCGTGCTGGAGAACTGTGCCCGCGAGCCCGAGGTGATGGCGCTGGCGGACGCCCTGAACGCGATGGGCGCGCGCATCCAGGGGGGCGGCAGCAGCGTCATCGTCGTCGAGGGAGTCACGAGCCTGCGTCCGATGGACCTCCAGGTGATCCCCGATCGGATCGAGGCGGGAACGCTGCTGGCGGCTGCCATGATCACGGGCGGTGACGTTGTGGTGAGGGGTGCGCGCGCCGACGACCTCGATGGAGTGCTGGCCAAGATGCGCGAGGCGGGAGCGCGCATCTCGAGCGAGCGGGGCGGTCTTCGCATCGTCGCGCCGGAGCGGCCCGAGGCGGTCGACTTCATCACCGCGCCGTTCCCCGGTTTTCCCACCGATCTGCAGGCGCAGCTCATGGCTTGCCTGACGATCGCGCGAGGAGCATCGCGGGTGGTCGAGACCGTCTTCGAGAACCGCTTCATGCACGTGCAGGAGCTCGTGCGCATGGGAGCGGACATCGCGATCGACGGGCACACCGCCGTCGTGCGCGGCGTGTCGCGCTTGTCGGGGGCGCCGGTGATGGCCACCGACCTGCGCGCCAGCGCCTCGCTGGTGCTGGCCGGGCTCCGGGCGGAGGGAAAGACCACCGTCCACCGCGTCTACCACCTGGATCGCGGCTACGAGGCGCTGGAGAAGAAGCTGGAGGCGCTCGGAGCAGGCATCCGTCGCGTGAAAGGCGCACTCGCTTGAACGCCGTTGCCCTCGGGAAAGCCGGTGGGCTAGGCTTTGAGTCCTACCCTCCTGACCGGAGCACGAAGAACCCATGGATTGCCCGCGCGACAACACGGAGATGACCGAGCTCACCAACGGAGAGGACCGTCTCCTCTTTCGTTGCGCCGAGTGCGGAGGTCTCTGGCTCGACGTCGCAGACCTCAACCGGCTCCTCCTGCACAGCGGTCTGCCGACGCTCGAGGCGATGGGCGGCAGGGCCAACCCGGAGGAGGACGCGGGCGAGTGCCCGGTTGACCACGTCGGCCTGCTGGCGGTGGAGAGCCAGCACAAGCGCAATCCGCTGGTGTACGAGACCTGCGAGAGCTGCGGCGGGATCTGGCTGGAATCGGCTGACTTCGCCGAGGAAGGCGATTCGGCGCAGCAGCTCACCAAGGGAATCGTCGAGTTCTACCGGCAGTTCGCGGTCAAGCTGAATCCGGGTACGAAGGCCGCGCGCAAGTAGATGCGTCGAGCTTTGCTCGTCGCGGCGCTGCTCTGCGCGTGTCGCGAGAAGGCGGCTCCTCTGCCGCCAACCGAATCCCCGCTGGCAGCCGCAGCTCCCGAGCGCGTCCGGGAGCAGGAGCCGAACGACTTCCAGCGAGCGCAGCAGATCCCCGCGCGCGCCGTGGTGACCGGTTCGTTGCAGGCGCCGAAGGACGACGACTGGTATCGGGTGGGAGTCCCGGGCGGCAAGACGCTGGCGCTGCGGGTCGAGCTCAAGCTCGCCCGCGACGCATTTCTCGAGACGTACGATCGCGATCGGAACCGGACGCTTCGCGTGCACGCCGGCGGCGAGGATCCAGGCGTCATTCCCGCGATGGCGTGCGTCGAAGCGTGCTTCGTCAAGGTTTCCGGAACGGGCCCGCAGGACTACGAGCTGACCGTCCTCGGCGCCGACCCGCAGCCGGGGCAGGAGCTGGAGCCGAACGATCGCGCGGTCGATGCGACGCCACTGCAGCCGGGAAAGCCCGTGCAGGGGACGTATCTCTCTGCGGAGGACGAGGACTGGTATCGCCTGGAGGTCACCCCGTCGGCCACCGACGTTCTGCGCATCGAGGTCACGGCCGTGGCAGGGGTGCGTCCGGACCTGGAAGTGCGCGCGCTTTCCGATGCGTCATTGCTGGCGACGTTCCACGGAGCCGATGCGCTGCTCGTCCGCGACCTGTCGTTGCATCTCGCCGACTCCCCCGACGGGGGACTGCCCGACGGAGGCGCCGCGGGCGGCGGGTACTACCTCGTCCTCAAGGGTCACTCTCGCCGGGGTGCTCCCCTCGCGCCGTACACCATCTTGGCGGCGGTGGAGCCGGGAGCGGCAGATCTTGAGGTCGAGCCGAACGACGATCCGCAGCACGCAACGGCGCTGCACGAGACGGCCACCGGGTTCATCGCGCCGGCGGGCGATCAGGACTGGTACCGCATCCACGCCGACGCGCCGATGGTGCTCCACGCCGAGCTGACCGGGGCGGACCGCGCAGACCTGGAGCTGGCTGCTTACGCGGACGCGGGCGCGGGCGCGGAGAAGCCCCGGCTGCTCGCGCGCGTCAACGAGGGCGGCCCGCGGGAGGCCGAAGTGCTTCCCTCGGTCGGGATTCCCGCTGGAGACAGTTACGTGCTGGTACAGGCGGCGGCGCGCCAGCTCGACGGCAAGTGGGTGCGCGACGGCGAGGATCGGCAGACGCCGTACCGGCTTTCCGTCCAGCTTTCTCCCGACGACGGGTCGACCGAGCGCGAACCGAACGACGACGTCGCGACGGCGCCCGTTCTTTCTCTCCCCATCCAGCTCAAGGGCTGGATCTGGCCACGCAAGGACATCGACGTATTCCGCTTCCACGTCGGCGCGGGCCATGCTCCGTTGAGCATGATCTTGTCCGCGGTCCGTGGCGTCGATCTGCAGATTCGCCTGTACGAGCTGCGCGGCGACCGGCCACCGGAGGTGATCGGATCGTCGGACGCGAAGCGCGGCGAAGGAGAGGAGAAGCTGATCGCGGTGCCGCTGAAGGAGGGCGACTATGCGCTGGAAATCTCGAGCCCGCGGAACAAGGACGCTAGCGCGACGCAGGCGTATTCGCTGAGCGTCGAGTAGTCCTTGACGCGACCAGGAGCGCCGACTAGCCTCCGAAGTCCCGAGCGGGAATAGCTCAGTTGGTAGAGCATCAGCTTCCCAAGCTGAGGGTCGCGGGTTCGACTCCCGTTTCCCGCTCCAATCCAAATCCCTGATAATTCTCGCTGCTAACGGTCAGGCGTCGACCTCGGGTCTTGCAGCAACGATGCAGCAAGCGGCGCCGGCGGAAGCAGGTTGATCGCCTCGCGCAGGTCCTCGACGACGACGTGGCTGTACGTGCCCATCGTCGTCTTCACGTCGCGATGGCGCAGTAGGCGCTGCACGCCGTGCGCATTCGACGCGCTCGCGCAGGACCAGCGTGGCCGTGCTGTGGCGCAGGTCGTGGAAGCGCAAAACGAGCGCTTCGGGGATCGGGATCGCGTCCGCTTGCCCGGAGCGCGGGGTTCTCTGCAGGGCGCTGGCTGGCACCATCCTCGAGATCGCTTCCGCTGCGAGACATTCTACCCGCGGGCATTCAAGCGCCATCCGAAGCTGCCAGCGGGCACGGCTGACGTCCTGCGTGTCCTGGCCGAGTACGCCCGCCGAGGCGAAGAGACCCTCTCGCGCCACGGCCTCACCGTAGCCGAGTAACTGATTACCCAGCTTGTCGCCCCCCGCGTTGAACAGGCGGGGGGCGGGGCAGAAGACAGATAAGCGAACTTCTGTCGCCTCGCCTCCTCCTGTCTCCTCGGCACCAGCCGAGCAGAGCGCGGCGGGAGGGCACTGCGCTTCGCCGCGCGGGGCGGCTCGCCACGCTTGACAAGCGCCGCCTCAAGCAGGCCACCGAGGTCGCCAGCATCGAGGCCGCCATCGACAAGGTGCTGGCCGACAACCCGACTGCATTGCCAAGTACGAGGGTGGGAAGACCGACATTGTTGGCTTCCTCGTCGGCCAGGTCATGAAGGCCACGGCCTCAAAGGCCAACCCGAAGGTCGGTGCCGAGCTGCTTACGAAGAAGCCTTCTTGAAAAGCGAAACGGCGGCTCGTCAACCGAAGTGAGGAGCCGCCGTCGTGAGTAACAAGCTCTTGTCTGACTACGGAGGAACGACGAAGCCGAAGTCGGTCGGGATGCTGGCTGCCGGCGTCTCGAATAACGTCTCGGTGCCATCCGGGTCGATAGTGTTGGCGCCGTCCGACTCGTAGAAACGGGCAATCTGTTCCTGCGCTTGGAGTGCAAGGCGCTGCACCGTAGGGCCGAACGTTTCTGAGTTGGTAGAAATCAAAAACGTATGCGGATCCCCCGTGAACTTCACTTTCTGGCCCGTGGGGTCGGTGGGGGGCGGATCAAACAGGTCGTGACGGTACAGGGTCACACGGTCCTCCAACTTTCCGGCATGGACGGCTTCGGCGACGTTGGGATTGACGGTGGTTCGGTCACCGCGAGCCATCTGGATGAGGATGGGACGCGCCCGGCCGTTGATCGGCTTGGTCTTGAGGTACTCCATGAACGCGCCGGCCGCATTGTTCGCGTTGAGCCACTCCAGGCGCTCGAAGTAGTCTTGGATCTCCAGCGCGCCGGGAATGCTGCTCCGGCAAGTCGCTCCTGTCGAGGAGCGCAAAGAACAATTGACGATGGGCGTCAGACCACGCTCCGGCATGTTCTCGTTGTAGAACGGCGCCGTGACGAGAAGGCCCGGACCGTCGGAAAGTTGCGCCTGCGAGTCGTGAGCTCCGAGCTTGGTGATCAGGGGAGTGCCCGGCGGGTTGAGGAGAGAAGGGTGGTGTTCTTGCAACAGCACACCGGCAACGGGTCCACGCCGCCCCGGCGAGTTCTGGAACACGATGAAGCCGCCGGGGCTGGAGAGCGCCGAGGCCTTGAACCTGGACTCGACAGCGGTGGCGAGTACGCCCAGGACGGCGCCCTTCGAGAGACCACCATAGTATACGTGTTCTGGATCGAGGTCCCGTGTGCCATCACCATCGACATCCATGCCCACTTCGATGGCGCGAATCAGCTGCGCGATGTCGGCGATGCCCTGCCGGTTCTGATCGCGGTCGAACAGGATGCGCGTGTCTCGGACGCCGGACGGGTCTCGGACGCCCCAGGCTCCTTCCGGCTGCGCGCTGTTGCCGTCGTAGAACCCGTCCGGCCCAGGGAAGGGCTGGCTGTCGGGATGGTTGAGGTCATAGGTGCGGCCCGCAAACGGGAAGATGAGCGACGTACCATCCGTCTGCGCGATGGTCACGGTGCTGTTTGGTCCGAAGCCATAGCCGACCTGGTTCCAGCTGAGAGTCGCGATGCAGTGCGAGGCAAAGACCGCCGCGACTCGCGATTGCGAGCCGTTCACTCCGTTCTCGTTGTTGGCGTGTCCCCAGATCACCACCGGCCACCCGCCCGGCGGCTTCCGCCGCTGGGGATTGCAGTCTTCCGAGGGCAACATGAGCTCGAAGTAGAGATCCACCGTGCCGAGCTGGGTCGGTGAACCGGAGTAGGTCGGAAACGGGATCATGCTGGCGTCCGCTTGCAAATAATTCGGCGTCTGGATACGGCCGAAGGCCAGCGTCTTGATCGCACCTGGAATGACTCGCATCGTGTCGAGGAAGGCGGACTGGAAGACAGTATTCACGGACGCGGGCGGCAAGATCCGGTCGCGATGAAACGTAATCCCCGTCAGGTTGCCCGTCCGGGTGATCTTGCTGGGGTCGAATACCGCAGGATGCGTGTTCCCTTTGGAATCCTTGGCGATGTTGAAGTAAGCCGGCGACGGCGGCGGCGTCGCCGTTACGGCCGTACGAATCTTCTCGGCCGCTGCGGTCACGCTCAGCGTCGTGAAGACACTGGCGACCGCGATGTCGTTGCGCTTCACGCCGAAGAAGTGCGCCTGGCCGACCGCGCGCCGCAGCGCCGCCTGGTAAGCCGGATCGATCGGCGCGGCGTCCGCGTCATCGCCGATCGCCTTTTTGAACTCCTTCGGAGTCTCGATGGGCTGACCCGTCGTGTCTTTTACGCCGCGGGTCACGAATACAACATAGCGCGTGTGCTGCTCGAGCGTCTCCGCCGCCTCGACGTACAGTGTCTTCGTCGTAGGGTCTGTGTTCGTCGTAGGGTCCCAGACGCCCTGATCGATGCCGACCACCGCGCCTGCGTCCGGCCGTGGCAGGGTTTCTTGGTCGTCCGTTTCGACGCGCGCGCTCGGACAGCCGGGCACGCCGTCGATGATCGAGTCACCGAGGCTCACGAGGAAGATCGTGTCGCTGTTCACGGTGCTGAGATCGATCTCGCCGTCGAACGGGATGGCGATGCGCGGCCGGGTGTTGAAGCCGTCCAGCTCGTTGAGCAGCGTGACTTCCATGTGCGCCGAAGGCTCGGTCGTGGAGTCCGGCATCGGCAGGTTCACTTGTTCGCAGGTGTTCTGCGTCGGATCGGCTTTGGTGAACCGGTCCGATGGAAAGGGCCCGTCCGAAGGCGCGGCCAACCCGAACTTCGGATGGACGGCGTCTTTGTGAGGCGTGCCACCTTTGTCCGCGACTGCGGGCGACAGAGGCCACGCGGTTGCCATCGCAACGGAGAGCACCAGCGCTGAGTGATTGACTGACGTGCGATTCATCGGGTCCTCCTGCGGGGCCGCGTGCGGCGCCTAAATCACGAGTTGCTTGCACGGGATCGAGTTCGTATTCGTCAGCACCTAGAAGTTCGCCGTGGATCGACGTCTCGATGCCCCTTCTGTCTTCGTCCGGGCGGATCGTCACCTTTGCGGTGTAGGTCGCGAAGAGAGCAGTAAAGGCGCGCCCTTTCGTGTTCGCCCGAGTAGCCGATCTTCCCCCGACTCTCGCCCTAAGACTTGCACCCTAGGACGATATGCGGCGTAAGAATAGGCAGACGAACGTCAGAACCAAGCGGTCCTGCTCACGCGCCAGGCTCTCGAGGCAGCTGCGCAGGCAACCTGATTGCGCCAGCACGAGGCCCGCGCGGAGATGCCGTGCAGCGGAGTCGTGGTGCGCCGTGGCGGGACCAGGGTGGCGAGGCGGCGAAGCGGTTGAGCGCGACCGGAGCGGCACCATGTAACGGCCATCGCCGAGGGTCGCTTCAACGGATTAGGCGACCCGGCCAGCACAACTCGGGCGCGCGCGTCATAGCCGATAGAATCCCGGTAGACCCGGCGCGGTCTCTGAACCCCCTGCCCGATCTCAGGCGCGCTACTCAGGGCTCGGGTTCGGCCAGCAAGCGACGCAGTCGGTCGACGAGCGCTGGGAGGTCCTCGCGTGCTGTCTTCTAGAGCGTCTCCTGCGTGACCCCAAAATATTCGTGGACCACGACGTTCCGCATGGCGCGCATCTCCGGCCATGGCAGGTCGGGATTGGCGGCGACCACGTCCTCTGGAATGTGGCGCGCAGCCTCACCGATGACGCCGAAGCAGAAGCTGACGGCATCCACGGTCTTCTCGTCCGCGAGGAACGACGCGAGGTCCATGCGCGCCGTGTATCGCTGAACGCGCTCGACCGCCGCCAGGATGTCCTCGATGCGGAGGCGCCAGTCCCTAGCTGGCACTGACCGACTCGGCAAGGATCCGCGCCCGCAGCTGGCGCTTGATGGCATCCTTCATGACCAGATCGACTGGTCGGCCGAGGATGGCTTCCAGCCTGCGCTGGACCCGGAAGAAATGGAAGAGCCCCACCGGCTTGTCGAACTCGATCAGGAGGTCCACATCACTGCCCGGACCCCGAGTCGCCGCGCGCGACGGAGCCGAAGAGATCAAGCGATCGCACCCCGAACCGTTCGAGCTCTCCTCGATGCTCCGAGAGCCGTCGCAGGGCTTCCTCGCGCGTCATGACTCGATCATAGGGCAGCCGCCGAATGAGGCCAGCCGAGGTACGCTACGCACAAAAGCCCCTTCAACCTGCTGAAGTAGCCCGCCGGAGACGCTCGACGAAGGCAGCCAGGTCGTCCGGCGCGATCCGGATAGCGCCCAGGACGCGTACGTGTGGCAGCTCGCGCGCCGCGCAGAGCTTGTAGACCGTCGCGGTTGATACGCGCAGTTGCGCAGCAACGTCACGGACGCTCAGAAAACCTTGCAGCACCGGTCCAGCACCGGACCTGCAAAACCTTGTGCCAAAAGATACTGAATGCAATTCACCGGATCTAGAAGCACCAATACGTGCCACGGCTTGTGAATGCCTACATGCGCCTACAAACCGACCGATTCGCTTTCCCAAGCTGAGGGTGGCGGGTTCGACTCCCGTTTCCCGCTCCAATCCAACTCCCTGATTCTCCTCGTTCCCGATCGTCGAATTCTGCACGCGAGCAGGCATCGACCTCGGGGTCTTCGAGCAAGGATGCAGCAAACGGCGACGGCGGAAGCAGGTTGATCGCGTCGCGCAGGTCCTCGACGACGAGGTGCCCGTACGTTCCCGTGGTCGTCTTCACGTCCCGATGCCGCAGCAGGCGCTGCACGCGGTGCGGATCGACGCGTTCGCGCAGGAGCAGCGTGGCCGCGGTGTGGCGCCGGTCGTGGAAGCGCATCGGCCGCACCTTCGCGGTGGGCCAGAGCTTCATCCCGCAGCGAGGGCAAGGGCGGAGCTCCCCATCGGCTTGGCGCTCGCTGTGAGGCTCTCCTCGGCGTTTGCAGCGGCGGCAGGTGTGGACCCAGTAGTCGACGAGGCCGGCGCGCGCGAGTGCGTGCACAATTGTCTCCGGGTCAGCTTCTTGGGAGCGCATTCGTCCGTCAGGGCCGGTGCCGCTTCGCCAAGGGGCCCGACGCACGGACAGGTACCTCAACTGATCTATCGGCTTGCTCTCGCCTGAGTCGAGCGTAAATGGAACGCCGGGATTTCGGCGACAAGAGCGCGTACTCCGCTGATTCCCCCATCAATGAAAACTGGCCCAGCCGGTTCGCGGCTGAGCCAGTTTGTACATCGAATTGCGGCCTGACTTATGCCGACGATCGATTAATCGTCGGAGTCGTCGAAAAGGTCCCGGTGTTTACCTTTGAAGTTCTCGGTGAAACGCAGCACCTGAAAGCCGTGGCCATCACTGACGGTCCAGAGCTCCAGCTTGTTTCCGTTGCCGTTCCCCTTGCCCTGGCCATTGCCGTTCCGCTTGACCCAGCGTACCCAATGCGCAATCTTATCCACGGTTCGATCGGAGCCCGGCGCCCAGCTCCCTGATGCGGGAAGGACCCTTGTCCGCACAGCCCCTGCCTTCCAGTACGCAATCTCCTTGGGATGGGAAAGATCGCGAATGTCGAAAACGCGCAGTTGTGCATTCTGAAAACTGCAAGCGAGCATCTTCGCATTTTTGGGATTGTCAGCGACACATGTTTCTTGGCTGTAGTTGGTCGTCCCCGATATGGCCGGCAAGTTCGTCCCGGGCGCCGTTCCGGGTGGATCCGGCGGCGTCTCAGCGAGTAGCGCCGAGCAATTCGCGGGGTCGTTCACTTCCAGCCTGAGTTTGGCGATGATCTTAGGGTTCGTCTCGTCACCGACGTCAATGATATTGGGATAACCGAACGCGGAGGCCCCCCGGGCACACGCGGCCGCCCAACCGCCCGCGCCGCCCGCGCCGCCGGACTCGTCCGTGCTGATGAGGTACGGGCGCCCCCTGATCTTGACGGGGATCATGGCCTCGGCTCCCCCCTGGTCCGGCCAGAAGAGCGTGCTGACAATCCGGATCTGCGGATTGGGGCGACGGAACTGATAGTCGCTGACGTCCTCGATCACCAGCCCGTCCCTGAAGGGGGTGAAGGGGAAATTGCCGGACTGCCCCGCGTACACCCGCGTCCCTTCGTGGACACCGGGCTCGAAGCCCTCCGGGTTGAGCTCTAGCCCGTGGGGCTTGCCATCGCCCAGGAAGTTCCAGGGGGGAAGCTCCTGCGGATGCGATGGGTCGGAGAGGTCCACGATGTGCAGGGTGCGGTTGGTGGCTCCGCCCTGGGTGAGGTAGTACGTCCGGCCGTCCGGGGCGAAGGCGCCCATGTGGCCCTGGCTGCCTGGCAGGTTGATGCTGCCCTTCAGAACCGGGTGGCGGCAGTCGGCAGAGATGTCATAAATCGCAAAATTCGGCCCGCCGTTTTCGCCGGCCACGAGGAGGTGGCTCCGATCATTGGTCTGCACCGTCTCGTGCGGGGCAAGCGCCGCGGGGGTATCGGTCAAGTGCGCGCTCACCCGCGGATGCTGGGGGTCGGAGGCATCGATCACCTTGACGCCTTGGAGAGTGGCAGCACGGTCCGTTCCATAGTAGGCGCAGTCACCGCTGTACGCCGGTCCATCCTGGGAAAATGCTCCTTCAAACTCAGCTTGGGGCTCCTGGCCCACGAGTTCCAGATTGCAGTTGTAGGCGCGCTCGGAATCGCCGCTGAAACGTTCTTCCACCGTTGTCTCGCCTTGTAATCCGCTTTCCGTATGATCCCCAGGACCACAGATTGCCTTGGGCACCGATCCCGGAAACGAGTCGGCGAATGCGATAGAAGTGCTGACCAACGGACCCAGCACGCCAACGGTTGCAACTGCAAGTGCCCTCAATAGCTTGTGCTTGTTCATCGCTCCTCCAACCATCCAGGCGTTTTGCCCGCAAGCGTCGCGCATATCCGTAGCGTGTTGCTCCTACGGGCTACACGCCTTCCCAGTGCAACTTGACGTAGAAGGAGATCAAGCGGGAAGCACAGATAAGCGAAGTTCTGTCAGCTCGCCCTCCTCTTCCTTCATCGCGATCAGCCTTGCAGAGCACGACGGCAGCGGACTACACCCAGCCGCACACGAAAGTACAGCCGTTTCGTTCGTCTCGGACGGGCGTGCGGCGAAAAGCAAGTCGCAGGAGAAGGCGACCAGCAGCTCGTCGCCGCAGGAGCTGCAGCGGACGCGAGCAAAGCCGTTGGCGAGGATGCCGCAAGCGAGGTAACGCTCGAACTCCGCGACGACGAAGCCGGGCAGTCCCGCGCCGTCGCCTCGTTGTTCCATCTCGGCAAGGAATTTCTTCAGATCAGCGCGGACCGTCTGATGAAGCAGAGTCAGGTCGGGCTCGCGGCGGCGATATGCTGAGTTCGCCGCAACGCCCGACGATGGCACACCTCTGCATGCCCGCCGCCGCCGCGACCCATCTGGCGGCGTCATGATCACGAACCGGGCCAAACGGAATGTCTCAGCGGCCCCTCGGAGCAGAGCCCCCACGAAGCACGGGGGCCTCATTTTTGGCGCAACCGCCGATTTTGAGACCGGCTAGAACGCGCTCCCGATGGCCTGAAGTGTCACCGTGCATTCACCGACGTCTCCAGCGACAGATACAGCACCTCGCCGCCGTGTACGCGGACGAGAAGTGAAGCGAGTCCCGAGAACCTGGAGTCGAGCCTCACCACCGTCGCGCCCGCCAGCGAGGTTCAATAGTCGTCGACGTGCTCGCGAATGATCACCTTCAGCATCTTCTGGTAAGCGAAAGAACTTTCAATCTCTACTCAAGGTAGCCGATCGGTTGAAGTTTCGCAGCCGAGTGGTCCATCGCTGGGCTCATGCGCGAGCTGACCGAGCGAAAGACTCACGGAGAGCTGGAGCTGTATCGCGAACTGTCCTGAAGCATCCTGTGGGATTGGTGCGCCGCACAGGCGTTTCCGGCGCCGACGTGGGGCGCGGCACGTGGGTCGCGCTCTTGCGCGCAGGCCGGCAGGTTTCAGTACTCGTCGACGTGCTCGCGGGCGATGAGCTTGAGCATCGTCTGGTAGCCGAGGCCGCGCTTGGCGCCTTTTTCGCGAAGCTTGTCGACGAGCTCCTGCTCGAGCACGATCGACCGAGAAGTTGATGGGCAGTTCTCTATCGGCGCTGATCAGTGCGCAGGAGGTGCTGAATCGGTTCCGTGTTCCGCGCGAAGCCATTCCCGAGCTGCCAGCGAGCGCGCCCGACCCAATCACTTCTGGTCCGTTGATCGACGAGCCACCTTGGGAAGCTCGAACCAGAAGCAGCTCCCTTCGCCGGGTGTGGACTCGACGCCCGCGCGGCCACCATGGGTCTGCGCGATCCGCTTCACCGTTGCGAGCCCCAGCCCGATGCCCGGCTTGCCGCCGGTAGCGCCACGAACGTAAGGCTCGAACAGAGTCGGCAGAAGCTCGCGGGGAATGCCCGGACCAGTATCCGCCACCTCGACACGGGCCAGTTGCCCAACATCGCGCACGCGCACGGTGATTCTTCGCTCGTGCCCGTCCTCGCCCATGTACTTGATGGCGTTGTTCAACAAGTTTGCCATCAGGCTGGTGAGGACGCCGGCACTACACGCCACTGCACAAGAAGGTACCGGCTCCACCGCCAGATCGATTTGCTTTTCGCGGGCGGCCATACCGAGTGCGTCAGCCAAGTCGTCGAGGACGGGTTTCAGCTCAACGCTTACGCCAGGTGCGGGCCGGGCGCCGGCGCGAGCGAAATCGAGCAATCCATTCACGATGAGCTGCACGCGCTGCAGGCTCTTCATCCCACGCTGAGCGGCGGCCCTCGACCGCTCATCGGCACCCGCCGCTGCTCCGGCGATTCCCAGCGCCATCGATGCCGTGGCCAGAGGGCTCAAGATGTCGTGCGCCACCCGTCCCGAGAACTGTTCTAGTTCGTCGGCGCGGTCGCGCAAGAGCGAACCGTAAGCCTCGAGAAGACCGGTATATTGGCGCACGCCACGCAAGAGAAGCAGGCTGGCGGCTAACGCGAGCGCGGCGGCGAGGCCGTCCAGTAGGTATCCGGTGATCAGGGATCGGCGGCGGAGCATTCTGATGTGGATGGCCAGTCGCCGTGCCTGCGCTGCGTTGAATTCAATCGATCCCGCGATCGCTGCGCTGGCAAGATCGACCGTCTGGGGCAATTGGACTCTTGCGGAGTTTTCGCCGGCCAAGATGCCGGAGACCACCTGCTCCAATTTCTCCAGCACGGTGCTCACCGCGTCCCAGCGCTCGCGCTCGCCCGGGAAAGTGGGCAACGCCAGGTACTCGGCAATGTCATCGTGAAAGGCGCCGCGTGAGCGGCCGATGGCGGCGAGGTTCCCGTCGATTCGGGCGCGTGCCAGCAGCGCTTCGAGATGACGGAGCTCGGCGCGCGCAGCGGAGAGACGCTCGACACTCGGTACCGCGTTGTAGGCAATGTCGTCGGCGTCCCGATCGACGTCACGCTGCACGGCTTGTGAATATGCAGTGACGCCCATGAAACAGGCGGCTATTCCGACGGCCACCACGATGAAACGCCTTGCGGTCGGCGCGCCAACCGCAGGCGGCACCGGCTCGCTACCGCCCATCGGTCCTGGATCTAAGGAAAGTATGGGCCGCCGGCAAGAGACCGACGGAGCAGGAGACGCTGCGAGGGCGTCACACCAGCGTTAGCTGCGCGTTTTTGTATTCGTCGACGTTCTCTCGGACGAACTTTACGTGCCAATTCGCAAGTGCCCAGTCCTCTGGTGCCGGCGGCTGAAGCGGATCTCCACGTCGTAGCCGATCATCTGGGCGTATTGCAGGAGCCGCTCTGTCGAGAACTGATCGAGGCGGCCACGGATGATGGCGGACACTTTCGCCTGGTCCGTTCCGAGGCGCTCGGCCGCTTCCGTCTGAGTGAGTTCCTCTTCCTCGATCGCAGCGGCGATTTTGGCGGCGAGCTTGGCCTTGGCGAGGGCGTGCTCCGGCTCGGGTACGCCCATGTCGGCGAAGACGTTCCCGCTGCCCTCGGTGATGGTGCTCTGCTTCTTTCCGGTCCTGGTCTTCACGACTTCCCCTTTGCCTTGGTTCGCCGTTCGTGGTCCTGCTTCGCCAACTTGAGCCGCGACTTGATCAGGTCGATGTCAGCCTTCGGTGTCGCCTTGCCCGACTTCGACTTCTACTGAAAGACGTGAAGCACGTACACTAGGCCGCCGAGCTGGACTTTGTAGACCGCCCGGTAAGTGTTCCTGTTGAAGTCCTCGACCGCCTCGAGAACACCGCGCCCGATTCCGGTGAGCGGCTTGGCGTCGGGATGCTTGCGGCCGATTTGAGCGAGGTAGAGCGCATGGCCGAACACGAGCTTCACCTCCGCGGGGACTCGGATACGCCTTGCTGCTCCCGATCCAGACGACGGGCTTCAGCGCCGGTTCGCCCGCGGTCGAGCTCACCGGGGCGAAATATGCCAATACTGGCTTAGATTGTCAAGTCCCTCACGCGCGATGTACGCCGCGACGTCCGCCGGGGCTATCCGAATCGCGCCGAGCACGCGTATGCAGGGCAGTTGGCGCGTCGTGCAGAGCTTGTACACGGTCGTCGTCGACACGCCGAGTTGCTTGGCGACCTCGCGGACTGTGATCAAACCTTGCAGCACGGGTGAAGCAAACAGGCTGCAAAACCCGAAGGCGCCGATTGGCGGCTGCCTCCGGCGGACAGCAGCGCCGCGGCGAGGACGATCACCCGATGTTCTCCCCTGATTCGCGCCGGCATGGGCAACGCGCCTGGCGTAATCCAGCCCAGCGAATCGGGCCGGTCGTTCCATCCTGACTTATCTGCCCTTAGGTCCTGGACGCACGTGGCGTGTTAACAACGTCATCGTCGCTTCGGAGGTGCGTTTCGCCCGCCGCCAGGTCCTGGACGCACGCGGCGTGATACAAGGTCATCGTCGCTTCGGAGGTGCGTTTGGCCCGCCGCCTGCTCGCGCTCGCGCTGGTGCTCGCGTCGGGAGCACCCCCCGCACGCGCCGAGGAAGTGCGCGAGCTGCGCATCGTCAAGCAGCCCGGCCTTGCCTACCTGCCGCTCATTGTGATGCGCGAGCTGCGCCTCATCGAGAAGCGCGCGCCGGGCGTGAGGGTGGAGTGGCGGCAGCTAACCTCGGGCCCCGTGATCCGCGACGCCATGATCGCCGGGCAGATCGACGTCGGGTCGGGAGGTTTCCCGCCGTTCGCGCTCGCCATCGACAAGGGGCTCGACTGGAAGGCAGTGGGCGCACTTAACGAGATGCCGCTCTTCTTGAACTGCGCCCGGGCCGGGATCCGGTCGCTGAAGGACCTGAAGCCGGACGATCGCATCGCGCTGCCCGCGATCGGCTCGGTCCAGCACATCATCCTGCAGATGGAAGCGGAGAAAGAGCTCGGCGACGCGCGGAAGCTCGACCGGCAGGTCGTCTCGATGTCGCAGGAGGACGCGACCGCGGCGCTGCTCTCCCGCCGCGAGATAACCTGCCACCTCTCGGGCCCGCCCTACCAGTACGAGCAATTGCGCCGCCCAGGGATCGCGAAGGTGTTCGACAGCTACCAGCCGATGGGCGGGCCCCACAACTTCAACTTCGTCTGGACCAGCGAGCAGTGGGCCAGGGCGAACCCCAAGCTGCTCGCCGCCTTCGTCGCGGCGATGCGCGAGGCGATGGAGCTCATCGCACGCGACCCCGCGGAGGCGTCGCGGATCTACGTCAAGAGCGAGAAGTCGAGCTCGACCGCCGAGCAGATCGCGGAGATCGTCCGGCAGCCCGGCATCCGCTACACCATGACGCCGAACGGCGTGTCGCGGTTCGTCTCCTTCATGGTGAAGATCGGGGCCCTGAAGTCGGCCCGGCCGTCCTGGCGCGACTACGTGCTGCCGCACCTGCACGAGCTGCCGGGCAGCTGAACGCGATGGCCGCCGATCTGCTGCGGGTCGTCGACGTCGCCCTCGCCTACGAGAGGCACGAGGGTTCCTTCACCGCCGTGGACGGCGTCTCGCTGGTAGTGCGCGAAGGCGAACGCTTCGTCCTCTTTGGACCGTCCGGATGCGGGAAGTCCACCTTGCTGCAGGCGATGGCGGGATTCCTCCGGCCCTCGCGAGGCTCGATCGAGCTCGACGGGAAACCGGTGCTCGCCCCCGGACCCGACCGCGTCGTCGTGTTCCAGGAATTCGACCAATTGCTCCCCTGGCGCACGGTGCTCGGCAACGTCGCATATCCGCTGCGCGTCGCCCGCGGCATGGCCGCCGCGCAGGCCAAGGCGGAAGCGCTGCGTTACGTCGAGCTGGTCGGCCTCGCCGGGTTCGCGCAAGCTCACCCGCACCAGCTTTCCGGCGGGATGAAGCAGCGCGTGGCCATCGCCCGCGCGCTCGCGCTATCTCCACGCATCCTGCTCATGGACGAGCCGTTCGCGAGCCTGGATGCGATCACGCGCCGCAAGCTGCAGGACGATCTGCTCGCGGTGCTGCGCGCGGCGCGGACGACGCTGCTCTTCGTGACCCACTCCGTGGAGGAGGCGGTGCTGCTCGGAGACCGCATCCTGGTCCTCACTTCCACGCCGGGCAAGGTCCGCGGCATGGTCGACAACCCTGCCGCCGGATCGCGGCACACGGCCTCGGCCGTGCAAGTGCAGCGCGCCGTCGACGAGCTGCTCGCCGGATGAGCCCGCGCGCGCGATGGACGCTCGCGAAGGTGGCGGTCGTCGCCGCCCTGCTCGCCATCTGGGAGCTGGCGACGCGCGCGTTCCACGTGAGCCCGTTGCTGTTCCCTCCCGCGTCCACCGTGCTGCGCGCGTTCGCGCGCTCGGTCGAGAACGGCCAGGTGCCGGGATATGCGGCGCAGTCGCTCCAGGTGCTGCTGGCCGGGATGGGCATCGCAGCCGTCCTCACGCTCGCGCTCACCGGCGTCGCCGTGACGACGCGGACCGGCTCTGCGGTCCTCGAGACGCTCACCTCGATGTTCAATCCCCTGCCGGCGATCGCCTTGATGCCGCTGTCGCTCCTCTGGTTCGGGCTCGGGACCGGTTCCTTGATTTTCGTGGTCGTGCACTCGGTGCTGTGGCCGATGTCGCTCAACACGTACACGGGATTCGTGACCGTGGCGCCCACACTGCGCAAGGTGGGGCAGAACCTCGGACTTCGCGGATGGCACTTCGTCGCCGGCATCCTGCTTCCCGCAGCCTTCCCGCACATCCTCACGGGCGTGAAGATCGGCTGGGCGTTCGCCTGGCGCACCGTCATCGCGGCGGAGATGGTCTTCGGGGTCGCGGGGAGCCAGGGGGGGCTGGGCTGGTTCATCTACCAGAACCGATTCGAGATGAACACGGAACTTGTATTCGCGGGACTCGTGACCGTGATCGTGATCGGCCTTCTCGTCGAGAACCTGCTGTTCCGCTGGCTCGAGCGCGCCACGGTCGTGCGCTGGGGGATGTCGGCGCCGCAGCGCTGACGGCTACCGTCGCGGCTCCGCGCCGTCGAGCATCCGGATGTTGCGGTGAGTTTCGGTTGCCATCGCGGTTCAGCCGACGTGCACGGAATGCGCAAGAGTGCCGCAAGGCCAAAGAAGGGGCGTCTAAAGTAGACGAAGAGTAGATGGCCAAAGGGACGAAGACGGGCGGGCGCGCGAAGTGTGCAGTCAAGACATCGCTGACACTTCGGATAAGGGTCAGGCGCCTAAACCGATCAAGGAATTCAATCTTCCCAAGCTGAGGGTCGCGGGTTCGACTCCCGTTTCCCGCTCCAATCCACGGTCCTACGGAGTATCCACCCGCAGCAGCGTGTGCCCGAGCTCGGGCACGACGGTAAAGGGGGTCGACCGGAACGTGAGCACCCCGAGGTACTTCGTCGCCGGTGACAGACCGCTCCAACTCGCGGTGATGGTCCCGGTGCCGCCCGCTGTCACCGGGGTCGGCGCCGCCACGGTCAGGTTCCCGACGGGCGGACCGCCAATCCAGCTGAACAGGGTGTAGTTCGCGTCCGGGCCGTCGGTATTGAGTCCGTGGACGAAGACCGTGTACGTCCCTGGGATTGGATTGATCAGGTTTACCTCTTCCGTCGAGGTCGGACCTCTGCTCGAGCCGACCAGCCCGAAGCCACCTCCAAGCGTGGGACCGTACACATACAGATCGAGGTCGTCGTTGCCGTCCGTTTGATCGTCGAACAGCGCGATGCGGCACAGGCCGCAACCCGTGATGACGAGCGTGTGGCTGGTGACCCCCTTGGTCGCCGTCGGATTCAAAATGTTGAAATGGTCGTCCGGATCGTCGACGACGTGACCAACTTGCGTCGTGGCCGCGACCAGCCTGGAGATCGTCGTGAGGAATGGACCGCTGTACCCGTATTTCGCCTGGAACGAGACGGACCCGGTCGTACCGGTTCCGGAGACTTGTGCCGGGACGGTAAGAATCACCGGGCGGATGGCGAGCGGGCTGCGCACCGTATGACCCGCGCCGTCGCTCCAGGTCAGCGATCCGACTTGGAACCCGTTGGGGAAGGTCGCGAACGCCGCGCCCGTCCGGGTGAACGTGACCGAGTACGACGCGGACTCGCCCGTCGACAGTGTCAGCGTCGTCGGGTTGACCACGACGCCGATCCCTGGAGGCGCGGTCACAGTGACCGTGTACGTCGCCCGGGGACCGACGTTCGTGACGGTGCGGGTCACCGTCTGCACGCCGTGCAGGTCGCCGATCGCGATCGACGCCTGGTTCAGGTCGCTGGGATCGATCGTGCTGGAGCAGCCAGTGAGCTGGCCCGTGCCGCAGATGAAGGCCATCCAATCGCCGAATCCGTGGTCGTAGACGAGTCCCGGATCCACGGCGGCGTTGGGCTTGACGTGGCCCGCGCCCTCGCCGAACGGGCTCGGTACGCCGCCAAGGGTACGAGTCGCGGTCGTCATCAGCGCGGACTTGATCATCATCGGCGACCAGTCCGGATGACGCTGCTTCAACAGGGCGCCCAGTCCTGCGACGTGCGCGGCGGACATGGAAGTGCCGCTCAGAAAGTCGAACAGGCGGCCGCGATCGCCGACGGGCGAAACCCCGGCGAGGATGTCCACCGCAGGGGCCGTGAGGTCGGGCTTGAGGATGTCACCACCCGCGGCCCGGCTCGGGCCCGCCGGCGAAAAGGAGGCGAGGAACGGAGCGGCAATGGTTCGGGGGATGTTGCCGGTCAGTTTCGCCGTCGCCGTGCCGCTGCTCGAATCGATGTACGCCTTAATCGCCGCGCCGTCCGTTTTTTCCACGTGCACGGTGGGCACATGGTGGATGTCGGCGCTCACGCCGAACATGAAGTCGATGTTTCGCAGGATCATGCCCGCGCCGCCCGCCTGCTGCACCGCGAGGCTCTTGTCGACGGGCGCGTTGGCGCCAAAGGGGCGATCGCACAAGACGATCTTGCCGGCCGCCTTCGCGGGATCGAGGTGGCCGACGAAGCAGCGTGCGATACGAGTCGCGAATGGCGTTCGATTCGTTGGAGTCGGATCGGTCGCGGCGCCGACGGAGCTCGAGTGCACCAGCGGAAGCATCGCGGTTCCCGCGGTGAGCGACGCGCCCGAGAAGGTGCTGCCGTTCCCGAGCTCGACGGTACCACCGAAGAAGCGGTCGTGCGTGCTCGCCGCTACGGTAGTGATCCACGGACCCGGGCTGGCGACCGACGCGAATTGGTGTTCACCAAGGACGTTGCCGCCGGAAGCGGCGACGAACACGCCGGCCTGCGCTGCGAACATGAACGCGACCTGCACTTGATCGAGGAAGTCCGTCTGGCTGGTGGTGACCGAATGATTCAGGACGTCGACGCCGTCCGCGACCGCCTGGTCGATCGCGGCCGCGCGATCGGAGCCGAAGCACGAGGCCGCCTTTCCCGGCGCCCTCCAGCAGGTCTTGTATGCGGCGATGCGCGCGCGGGGCGCGACGCCGCTCACCTCCCCGAGGACGATGCCGTCGATGACGGCGGTCACGCCGTGGTTGCCGGCGGCCGTAGTGGCCGTGTGCGTGCCGTGCCCATCAGAGTCGCGGCAGGAGAGGAACTCGGTCGGATCCAGGTTCTCGGCGCCGAACCCCGCGACGTAGAACCGGCAGCCGATCAGCTTCTGGTTGCAGTTCGAGGCGTTGAAATCCTGGCCGGGAACGCACTTGCCGTGCCATCCCGGGATGTGGTGGTAGTCGAGCTTGCCTTCGCCGCCATTCGGGTTCGTGCCCGTCCGATCGGAGAGGCTCGGATGCTCGGGCCACACGCCCGTGTCGATGTCGCCGATGATCACGTCCTCACCGGCGCTGTCGAACCCGCCGAGCTGATCCCACAGCCCACCTGTAGCGGTGAGGCCGAGGAACCTCGGCGTGGTCAGCGTGTCCAGCGGGACGCCGACGTCGGGCTCCACCGCAACGACCCCCGGCGCCACGGCGAGATTCGCCGCCTGCTCGGAGGTGAGCTGCGCGGCGAAACCGTTCAGCGCGTACCGGTAATCGTAGAGCTTCCGCCCGCCACCCACCGCGGCAAGCGCGTCGTCGTGCCTGGAGTCGAGATAGGCGGCATAGTTCATGACGGCCGGATCGTTCGGATCGATCCTCTTTCCCTTCCCGGGCTTGGTGGCGCGCAGCCCGGGGACGCCGCCCTGGTACACGATCACCGGATCTTCGCTCATGCGCACGATGTAGCTCGATGAGCCCCACACGGCCTTCTTCGTCGGGAGCGATTCTTCCTGCGGGATTGGTTCTTCCTGCGAGGGCGATTCCTCCTGCGTGTTCGCTGCGATGGCAACGAAGAGGATCAAGCCCATCGCGCCCAGCGGTGCGAGTGACTTCGCGGTACGAGACATACGGGCCTCTTTTGCGAATTTGCGGCTGGAGCCGTGGCGCTCCGCGCGAGGTTGGCAGCATAGGGGCCCGCTCACTGGCGACCTCCTGACAGTGCGAACAAGCCCCGGGCAGTTTGTGCACTATCCGCACAGAGACAACTGGGTGCCAAATTGCAGCCGGGTCGAACCCGCTAACGTCTGACACGTCGTGCCTTGATCGGTCGGGCGCCGACTCGCCAGTGCCCCGAGGCGGCGACCTTCGTCCTGGGACGAATGGCGGCGCCGGCCGCCGAAGATCTACATCCGCACCATCACCTGGCGCGACAAGACGAGCGACCCGGGCACCGCGGACAACCGCGTCGCGTTCCGCATCTCGACGCACGCGATGTACAGCGACAAGAGCGCGATCGACGAGATGTTCCGCGAGATCACGAAGGCGGCGTCGGCAAGACAGCCGGCGCCGCCGCTCGAACGAAATTCTCAGTCGTCGTTGTCGCCCTTGTCACCCTTTTGCGGCAGCGAGAAGGCGATGACCGCCACGATGAGGCACAGCTCGAGGATGGGGACCCACACCTGGAAGAGGTCGAGCTGGAAGCGCTGCAGCGGCGAGCGGAGGAAGAGTTTGTCGAGGCGCTGGCCGTGGATCTCGGGGTCGGGGACGTACGCCAGGTGCAGGACGGCACGTGCGCGTGTCGTGGCGTCGACGTCCAGGATCCCCTCCCAGGTGCCCGCCAGCGGCGGCAGGGGACGCGGCGCAGGCGCCGCCGGTCGCGCGCCGCCGGTCGCGCACCCCGCCGCGGCCAGCAGAGCCGGCACCAAACTTCGGACGCGCCACCCTTTGGACATGAGGCGCGATCACGCGTCGCCGTTCACCATGAAGTCGTAGAACGCGCCCCGCTTGGCGTCGTACTTGATCGAGAAGTAACAGTCCCCGCCGTCCATGACCATGACTGGAACCGTGTGCCAGTCGTGGGCGCGGGTGGAGGGAACCTGGCAAAAGAAGTTGGCGTAGACGACGCGCTGGCCCTGCCGGGCGGTCCCGAAGTACTGGCGCTTATAGCGGGGGGCCCGTTTCCAGAGCGGATCCTTTCCGCCGTTCTTGTAGTGGTCACGCACGTAAGCCGGAAGCTTCTCCTCGAGCGCGGTGATCTCCAC